>Ga0272442_10002238_pt1 | contig 28344 bp, 20 predicted proteins | sample SSMForm2O_FD_200262 | JGI IMG/M metagenome (GOLD analysis project Ga0272442, IMG submission 200262) | Marine sediment archaeal communities from Little Sippewissett salt marsh, Falmouth, MA, United States - SSM-Form-2O | ecosystem: Environmental > Aquatic > Marine > Wetlands > Sediment ...
GCATGGGATATTCTTCAATGATTTTTATTGTATCGATCCACTTTTGAAGACCGGAAGCTCGTTTCAGATGCCACTTGATCAAGGCCGACGAGTCGAACCCGCTTTTTTTCATATTCCTGTTCTGCCCCCAAGCTGTAAGCCATGACATTGAATCGAAGATAACATGGGATGCAGGATAAGTTTCGGCAAGTTTACGGAACAGGATTTCGACCTCATCGGCTTCAAAGTACATCAACACTCCGGCAGCCATGAACAGAATGGAACGGTTTTGCGTCAAATGAGATATGTCATCAATCCATGTAAAATCAAAAATGGATTTGGCAATCGTCATTTCTCGTTCTGAGTCAGGAATGAGCTTCTTTCGCAGAGCAACGGCATCCGGAAGATCGATGTTCACCCACAGAATGCTTCCCTGGTCCACGCGCTGAAACGAGGTGTCCAAACCCGCTCCAATATTAACAACGACGGCCTTGCTGTTATTCGAAAGAAAGTTTTCAATGATTTTGTCAAAGTTGTAAGCACGGATGGCCCATACACCTTGATGTTCCGCTACCGGCCCTTGCTCAAACTCAGAGAAATCATAGTCAACTCTTTCGACAATATCCTTGGCATAGGGATCACATACGATGGGATTGCGCTTCTCTGTCTCTTGGGCTCTTGCCCACAGAGGGATCATCATCGTCTTCTGGACTGCACCTAAGTCGACCTTAATAATCTGACTGTTCATATCATTCGTTATCCATATAAGGATAGCGGAAATCTCTCGGCGGTAAAAAAGTCTCTTTAATGGATCGCGGCGAAACCCACCGTTCAAGATTGAGCCAGCTTCCGGCCTTGTCATTGGTTCCGGAAGCCCGGGAACCCCCAAACGGCTGCTGAGCGACAACGGCCCCGGTCGGCTTGTCGTTGATATAGAAATTGCCCGCGGCATGACGCAGCATATTCATAGCCTTAACGACGGCGCCACGCTCAAGCGCAAAAATCGCCCCCGTCAAAGCATAAGGCGAAGTCTGGTCACAGACTTGAAGTGTCTCTTCAAATTCCGCTTCGGGGTAGATATAAATAGTCAGGACGGGTCCAAAGATTTCCTCAGCCATTAATTTGGATTTGGGAGTCTTGCTCAGCACAATCGTCGGCTCGATAAAGTACCCCTTTGAACCGTCACATGTTCCGCCCACAAGGATTTCCATATCCGTTGAACTTTGGGCATATTCGATATATCCGCTGATCGTTTCAAATGATTTTTCATCGATGACGGCTCCCATGAAATTGGAAAAGTCCGTTACATCTCCCATTTTGATCTCTGCGATATCTGCCATCAGCTTTTCCTTAAGCTGCGGCCAGATCGAATCGGGGATGTACGCCCGGGAGGCCGCAGAACACTTCTGTCCCTGATATTCAAAGGCCCCTCGGACCAGAGCTGTCCCCAGTGCTTCGACATCACAGCTTGCATGTGCGAAGACAAAATCTTTTCCGCCCGTTTCACCGACGATACGCGGATATGCTACATATTTTCGGATATCCGAACCGACCGCCAGCCAAATCGTGGAAAACACATAAGTGCTTCCGGTAAAGTGAATCCCTCCAAGCCGTGTATCATCCAGTGCGGGTGGACCGACTACCGGTCCGGGTCCGGGAATCATGTTGATCACGCCCGGGGGCATTCCGGCCTCTTCAAGAATCTTCATGATAAAATACGCCGGCAAAACAGCCGCCGATGCGGGTTTCCAGACGACCGTATTTCCCATCAGTGCCGGTGCGGTCGGCAGATTTCCGGCAATGGACGCAAAGTTAAAAGGCGTTATGGCCAAAACAAAGCCATCCAGCGGCCGGTGCTCCATATAGTTCAGGATACCCTTGGTGGACTGCGGCTGATCGCTGTACACTTCTTCCATAAAATGCGGATTGAACCGCCAGAAATCAATCAGCTCACAGGCCGAATCAATTTCGGCCTGATGAGGCGTCTTACTTGTATTGAGCATGGTCGCAGCATTCAGTGTCATCCGGTATTTGCCGCTGAGCAGTTCGGCGGCCTTCAGCAGAATCGCCGCCCTTGATTCCCACGGCATGTTTCCCCATGTCTGCTTGGCTTTTTGTGCCGCATCCACCGCTTGGGTAACATACATCGCATTGCCCTGATGATATTTGCCTAATTCATGCTTGTGGTCATGGGGGCAAACCATGGAAGCCAGTTTGCCGTTGCGGACTTCCTGACCGTTAATAATCATCGGAATGTCGTACGTCTGGCCGAGCATCCCTTTCAGCTCGGCTCTTATCGCATCTCTTTCCGGAGTGCCGGGGGCATAGCTGAGACACGGTTCGTTGATCGGCTGGGTTACGCGAAAGATTCCATTAAACATAGTCGTCTCCTTTTCTTCTCATAGAATTTGATTGGTTAGAAATGTAATGATGACACAGCGGCAGTGTATTGATAGGGATTAAGAACAGGCCTTGATGCAGACCGCCTGAAAAAACCGAATTGAGCATTCTCCTGTTCATTACCCTGTTTTGCTAAACCATTAAACGGTTGCAATTTTCAGAGCAGTTTCTCTTCAGGATGCGGATTTCATTATAGAGCGACTGTGACAGGATGCAAAGGAATTATTGAAGAAAACCATCCTATAAACCTCTACTGTGAATAAACATGACAGGTTTTTGAGATAAAACAGCCCGAAGGGCAACATATTGTAGCCACGTCCGTCAGGGCGTAGGGCAAGAAAGTTCCCGTTTTGAGAGACTCCCCGTAGGGGACGGCATAATATATCGCCCGCTGAGCGGGCTTCTATGAAATTTGGAAAATTCATTATCCACGGGCTAACGCCGCGTGGCTACAATATACCACCGCCTGCGGCGGCTTTAATATATTACGTAAATCCCGTTAATCCTGTCTAAAATTTCCGATCCAGTTTGCGGTAGCTGATGGCTTCGGAGATGTGTTCTGGCTGGATGTTTTGGCTGTCTTCGAGGTCGGCGATGGTGCGGGCGACTTTGCAGATTTTGTCGTGGGCGCGGGCGGACAGTTGGAACTCGGTAATCGCCTGTTTGAGCATCATTTCGGCGGCTTCATCGAGCACACAGTGTTTTTCGACCTGCTTGTGGGCCATCGTAGCGTTGGTTTGGGTGCTGTCGTTGAAGCGGGCCATTTGCCGTCGGCGGGCCTTTTGGACTTGGGCCCGGAGTTCTTTTGAACCACTGCCATTGGACGTACTGCGCAGTTTGCGGAACTCGACGGGCGGCACTTCGATATGGATATCCATGCGGTCCACCAGCGGGCCGGAGACCTTGGACAGATACCGTTCGACCTGGTTATACGTGCAGCGGCATTTCTTCGCCGCGGTGCCGAAGTAGCCGCAGGGACACGGATTCATCGCAGCCAGCATGACAAACTGTGCCGGAAAGCGAAGCGTCCCCTTGGCGCGAGAAATTGTCACGGTCCCGTCTTCCAGCGGCTGGCGGATCATCTCCAGGACATTCCGCGGAAACTCTGCAAATTCATCGAGAAACAAAATCCCATGATGGGCCAAACTCAATTCCCCCGGTCGGGGATGCGTACCCCCGCCAACCAACGCCGGCCCGGACGCCGTATGGTGCGGCGCCCGCACGGGCCGCGTGGCGATGAGGGCCTGATCCTTGGGCAAAAGCCCCACCGACGAATAGACGCGCGTCGTCTCCAGCGACTCGGGCAGCGACATGTCGGGCAGAATCGTTGCCATCCGCTGGGCCAGCATGGTCTTGCCGGCACCGGGAGGCCCGATCATCATCACATTGTGGCCTCCCGCCGCGGCGATGGTCAGCGCCCGTTTGACGCTTTCCTGACCCTTGACATCCGAAAAATCCACATCATATTGGGACACCTGATTAAACAGGGAATCAATATCAATACATGTCGCCTCTATCGGCAGCAGATCGGACAAAAACGCTACTGCCTGGGAGAGCGACCCGACGGCATAGACCTCAATACCCTGCACGACCGCAGCTTCGGCGGCGTTTTCCAGCGGGACCACAATACCCTTGTACCCCTTTTGAGACGCGGTCATGGCCATGCTCAGCACACCGTTGACCGGACGGATGCGGCCGTCCAGCGCCAACTCGCCCACGATGACGTAGTTGTTGAGGTGTTCACTGGACAGTCCGCCGGTACAGGCCAAGACCCCCAGCGCGATCGGCAAGTCAAAGGCGGGGCCTTCTTTCTTGACATCGGCCGGGGCGAGATTGACGAGATATTGTTCATTGGGGTAGCGGTAGCCGGAATTGATGATTGCGCTGCGGACACGCTCGATGCTCTCCTTCACCGCCGCATCCGGCAGCCCGACAATCGTCGGCTTTTGATTTGTCGTAGGCGAAACATCGACCTCCACCTCGCACAACGCCCCGTCAATCCCTTCCAATGTTACCGAAAACAATTTTGCCAGCATCAGAGAAACCCTTTCTTTGGCCCCGAATAGTTTAAGATAACAGGATTGTATAATGCCATCCCTGATATGGCAAGGAGTTTTTTGTTAGAGTTCAAGCTTCGGCCACATTACACACTAAAGTGTGAACTCTTGCAGGATATATTTCACCACGGCATCGTCATTGTTAGAACCGATGATATCGTCGGCGTGGCTTTTGACTTCCGGTTCGGCATTGGCGACGGCGACCGCCCGCCCGGCCAATTGGAACATCTTGATATCGTTGATATGGTCGCCGAAAACCGTCAGGTTGGACAGATCGTGGCCGGTCATCTCGACCAGCGTTTTGATGGCTTTGGACTTACAGGCCTTCTGATCGTGGATCGTCAGCCACCAGTGGCCGGGGCTGTACGGATTTTCAAACAGGAAGTTCTCCATGCGGCCTAGGTACGTTTCGGCCAGAAATCCTGACAGCGCCTTAACATGTTCCGGCGGGCCCATCACCGCAAACGCAATCACCTTTTCTCTCAGCGCGTCCTTAAGATCCTCTGTCCGCCGAATGCGTTTATCTTTATGTACGTGCAGGATGTCGTGGTACCACTGCATCTGTTCGTTTTTCAGGTCCTGCCAGTACAGACAGTCTTCGGTGCCGTTATGCGTGACAATAAACGGCTGCAGATGATGTTCGAGAATGTGCCGATAGATCGTATTGGCGAATTCATTTTCAAGATTGTTGATCACCAGATGCCGCCCGGTTTTGTAATCGGTCAGATACGCCCCGTTGATCGCGATCACTGGCAGTTCCAGCGGAAGATCGCCCAGCACCGGCACAATCTCCCCCCACGCCCGCGCACTGGCGATGGTAAAATGCACTCCGCGATTGAGCAGTTCCGTCAACCTTGCCCGGCTGTAATCGGACAGCGTCCCATCACCCTGCAGCAGGGTTCCATCGAGATCAGAGATGTATATTTTCTGGTGTTGCATTATTTTCAGACACAGATTAACACAGATTTTAGGCCTCGCCACGGCCAAGCCAGCTTGACCGTGCCACCCCCGGTATATAGAATAATAAAGTTATTCAGGCATCTCAATTTCAATATGATAATTATTGAAATCGTAATCATCAATATCCCCCCGCAGAAAGCACTTTGTCCCATTAGGAATATTATCCATATGCACTTCTTGCCCTTCTTTCACCACGGCACCATATGCTTGTAATGCAATTAATCTTTCGATCATTTCAATATAAGCATCTTCTTGACCAGGAGTAATATTATGCACACTTAAATCCGGCCGGCCAAATTTTCTCATTCCTCTTGTATGTAACCATGAATGATTATCAATATCTGACAGTAGAATGAGAACATGATTCCAAGGCATAGGTTTTCCATGTTCAAAAATATCAGACTTCCATTTATCAACAGACCACCATCGAGCCATTTGTAGGTCATAAACACAAACCCCACCATTATCAAGTAAGTAAGTAATAAATCCTACGGAATCCCTCAAATAATTAAGATTTTCTACTTCTTCAGGTTCTCCGCTCAAAATAATCAGTTCAGGGCTTGATTCTATTTGAATAGCCCAATTTGGATCACTTTCCTTGAGCTTCTCCCATAAATAACCTTCTAAAAAAGTGTGAATGGTATCTGGATGTTGTTCCATAGAATATTTCTGAAGAGTAATTCCTTTAGGAACACCTTTACAGCGATAAAAAGTACTTGTCACAGAGTGCTTTTCGGGAAAAGACCCATAGATACCAAAGAAAACGTATGGCTTTTGTTCTGATTTCTCATAATACTCTCTGTCCCAACTTGGAATTTCATTTTCCATTTTACTTTCTTTACAACCTACAAATAAGCTTAATAGAAAAAAAGGTGAGCCAAACAGTATTATAAACCTCATATTGAGAAATCTATACAAAACTATATTTCTGTATTTCTTCATCTTCCTCAGTGTTCACAGTGTCTTCGGTGGTTGATTATTTATGCGGGCGGGACGCCCGCGTTCCCAGTTTACTCCTGCGGCATTTTGGCCAGGTCGAGGTCGGAGCCGGCGACCATGAGGATGTCTTCGGCGTAGATGACCGTGCTGGGCATGGGGACGTTGATGATGCCGTCTTCGTCGGGCTTGATGTTCTGGTCGGCGCGTTTGATGGCGACGAGGTTGACGTTGTATTTCTGGCGAAGCTGCAGGTCCATAACGGTCTTTTCGTGAAAGCCCGCCGGGGCCTTGACACGGGCTAAGCTGTAACCGGGAGCGAAGTCAATCTTTTCCTCAATATGCGGCGCGATGAGTTTATAGGCCCAGCGCTGGGCGGTCTCGATCTCGGGATAAATCACATCGGTCGCGCCGACGGCACTGAACACTTGTCCGGCGGTCAGATTCGCGGCGCGGGCATAGATCAGCGGCACGCCTATGGCTTTGAGATTAACCACGGTCAGAATGGCCGACTCGAACGCCCTGCCGCGTTCGCCCATGCCGACGATGGCGATATCGACCTTGCCGATACCCTGGGCCCCGAGGGCCTCTTCGTCGGTGCTGTCCAGACGCACCGCATGGGCCACCTGGTCGCGGATGTCCTCGATGATCATTCGGTCCTTGTCGATCGCAATAACCTCAGCGCCGCTCATAGACAACGCAATCGCCAGCTTTTTTCCAAAACGCCCTAATCCGATCACTGCAAAACGCTTCATAAGAACTCCGTTCTTAAAATTAGATATCAAAATGCAAAAATCAAAATTAACGAAGTCCGGCCCAAAGGGCCGTCCACTATTTTACATTTTACTTTTTAATCTTTGATTTATTCGTTTACCCGATCATCAGCGGCTCGGAGGGGTAGTCGTAGCTTGCCGGTTTGAGATTAAACGTCAATCCCACCAGCAACGTCAGCGGCCCCAGCCGGCCGATGAGCATGGTAACTATAATAACCCATTTCCCGGCCACTGTCAAAGTCGGCGTCACGCCGGTACTCAAGCCCACGGTGCCCAGGGCCGAGCCGGTCTCAAACGCCAGATCCAGCAAACTCCAGCCGGAGTTGTGTTCGGTCAGCACCAGCAGCATCGTCATCAGAACCAGCAAACCGGCAAACAGCAGCATCACCGTAATCGCCCGCCCGACAACCCCCAGCCGGATGGACCGTTTGAACATCTCTACTTCCCTGCGTTTACGGAGGGTGGCATAAATGACCATGATGACAATCGCCAGCGTGACGGTCTTGATGCCGCCGGCGGTCGAACCGGGCGAGCCGCCGATGAACATCAGCATCATCAGGATCGCCTTGCCGGATTCGGAAAGCGCCGCAATATCAACGGTGTTAAACCCGGCCGTCCGCGCCGTAATGGACTGAAACAGCGCGGTGCGGAGATGGTTATGATGGTCCGCCTGCGGCGAAAAATGCTCAAACAGCATCAGCAATATCGTTCCCGCGACAATGAGAATCAAACTTGTCATCAGGACAACTTTCGTCTGCAATTGAATGCGTTCGGGCATCCCCAAAGACAGCGCCGAGGCCGGATTCAGCTTGAGACGGAAAAACCGCTTCATACGGTCCATGGCGACATGCGTCAGGTTATACAAGACCCCAAACCCCAGCCCGCCGAGAATAATCAGCGGTGCGATGACGGCATAGACACCGACAGAAGTATGATAGTCAATCAAACTGTTATTGAACAAGCTGAACCCCGCGTTGCAGAACGCGCTGATCGAATGAAACACACTGTAAAACCATTGCAGTTCCGGCTGAGGCACCGCAGACGGCACGTTGTCCCACATCGGCATCAATGCCACGGCGCCAACGGCTTCAATCACGACGGTCCCCAGAAAAATGAAGCCGATCATCAAGCTGATGCTGCGCAGTGTCTGGGCATTGAGCAGATCCTGCATGGCCAGCGATTCTTTCACGCTCAGGGCCTGTCCCAGCAAAAGAGCCAAAACTGCACCAAAGATGACAATACCCAAACCGCCGAGCTGAATCAGTAACAGGATAATCGTCTGGCCCATCACACTGAAATCTTCACCGGTATCGGCAACCACCAACCCGGTCACACAGGTCGCGCTGGTGGCGGTAAAGAATGCATCCGTAAAGCCCATCGGCTTACCTTCCGGATGGGCCTTGGGCAGCATCAACAGCCCGGCACCGGCACAAATTAAAACGACAAACAGAACGATCAGGCCTTTAGTCGGGTTCTTGCCGGCGGAGGCAAACTGCACCATGCCCAGACACACCTTTGACAGGACCTGCAGTATCAGGTAGATCGTGACCGACGGAAGGAGGACCACATCCCGATCCAGCAGCGGGAACCAGCGATCCGCCCCGCCGGCAATCAGCAGCAGCACCAGCAGCAGCGGGATTTCGAACCAGTTGTAACGCAGGAATTCCTTTTTACTTTCAGCGTTGAAGAATCGGATGATTTTCTCGAAGAAAAAGTAGAAGCAGAAGACAACCTCGGCCCCTTGTAAAAAGACAGGGTGCAAAATCTCCCGCCGGAATCCGTAGAGCATCACAAAAATCGCGATGACCAGGCCCGCGGCGATGAAATTCAGCGTCACAACCCATTGCTCGACTTTTTTGTTTTTATAGAAAAACTTCATATTATTTCACAGTAAATCAGAGCTAAAATCGATTCGCAGATTCAGCCGCTTTCCTGAGTGCCAGAAAAACCTCTTTAAGTTCTTGCCTGACAGAACTTTCAGGTTCATCTAATAATATTTTCTGATAAGCGTTAATATAAGGCGTCCTCAATCGATAGAACAAGTATAAAAAATGCTCCAAAAAACCGATACAATCTAAAATCGCAAATTCTATTCCATAGGTTTTTTCATACAAACTTTCAGCATATTCAACGATTTCCTTATCGACCGGTTCAGTGACAATAAAGATATAATTATCAATACGCTTTCCGACAATCGCTAGTTTTTCAACAGCTCTGTCGATAAAATCCTTTGTAACTCGTTGGTCTTTCATTTCATAGCTTGTGATAACATTATCATCATTAATCAACGTAACCTCTAAATCTCCCAAAGACCCTGTTTGCGAATCCGCAGCGTTATGTGAGGTTAAAGGTAGGATCTTTTCTCTTAAACAGTCTTGTGCCGCATGATAGGCAGCTGCCACTACCAAAACCGGTAATCTGCTGGAATCCGGACACTTAAGATGCTGCGAAATAATTGTTAAAATCATTTTAACCGGCAACTGAGCGGACTTTTGCGTCGTTTTTAATTCCGCAAGCAGGGATTCTAATCTTTGCTTTTTACTGTCTCTATAAATAACCAATAACCGTATTGTTTCACAGAGCATGTCAGAAGCTGAAACTTTTTTTATGTGAACAGCATCTAACAGACAAAGGACACTCTGGTAGACTTCAGGAGGCCTTCCAACCAAATCAACTTTTTTTGTCAAAACGATGTCCCTGTTTCTTAGCGCGGGTGTCAAATAGGCCGTGGTTGAATTACACGGCAGGTTGTAGTTATTGATGAATGGGGTAATATACTTTTCATCGATGCTTCTGCCCGAAAAGCATCCCCTTCCATGTATTTTTGTATAGGGCTTGCGAATATCTACTTTGGGGTTATAAACCTTAGCCAATAGACAAGAAAGCAACAATCTCACACATGCCCTGTTACTGGGACTCAAGCATACTATTTCGAGCCACTCGCTGATTTCCTTGTTTTTCACAAAGGACTTTGCCGTGTTTTTTATGGAAATTTTATATGCCTCTTCGAGGATACTTGTAGGAGATGGCATGCTAAATCCTTTTATGCAAAAAGTGCCTCTTTCTTATAATTCCGCTCTTCGATCAATCCCGTCTTGTAATTAGTCCATAACACTTCCTTTCTCATGGACTTTACCGAATGGCACTTTTTCAAAGGCGCTTCCGTAATATACCAGCCCTCATAAAGCTCATCCATAAGATCACAATGATAACCGGACAAAGCAACTTTGCCTTCCGCTTCCTTGAGTACTCCCGCAAGTTCTCTGTGTTCGGAGTCGGTCATTTCATATTTGTAGGCCTTAGAATCACCTCTTGTCTCATGAACATAAGGTGGATCGCAATAAAACAGGGTATCTTTACTATCATATCTTTGAATAACATTAATTGCAGAATCATTTTCTATTTGAACACGTAAAAATCGCTGTGCTATTTGGGGAAGAGATTCCACACTGCCGAGCCATCTTGAAACAGCGCCCGCCATTCCCGCACGGCTGGTCAATTTACAGTTTGCCCATCGACCTGTACTTGCAGTTTGAGCAAGTCCGGTTCGAACTTGTCTCGCCCGAATATAAAACCTTCTGGCTCTTTCGATATCCGAAAGTTCTCCTGAACCGTTGATCGCTATGTCAAACTCTTCTCTCGAAAATGGGGTAAGGCCGATTTGCTTTATCAGTTGGTCCGGCGTATCTCTTAAAACTCGAAAAAAGTTGACCACTTCGCCGTCGATGTCATTATAGGTCTCTACAGGAGATGGGGTTCTGTTTAACAATACCGCAGCGGACCCCCCAAAAACATCGCAGAAATGCTGGGTATTTGGCAATAACGGCAGTAACCAATCAGAATGACTGTACTTCCCTCCATACCATCCAAAAGCAATCATTTTTCCGTTTTTCTTTACCACAACTCACAATCCCTGTTTTGAATAAGACTTGTCTTCTTTCTCGGAAATCCATTCTATATGAAAAATGAATGATGTTCCAGTAAAATTTTACCCCACATCGACGAGGCCGAGTTTGTCGCCGAAACGTTGGATGACTTCCTTCCGCAAAGTGGCGTGGTCCGGCTGGGTTAGGGTGGGGTCGTTCGAAATAACGCAAAAGGCATCGCGGCGGGCGAGGTTGAGCAGGTCGAAATCGTCGATGAGGTTGGCGATTTTCAGGTCGGGCAGGCCGTGCTGGCGGGCGCTGAACAGTTCGCCGGGGCCGCGGAGTTTGAGGTCATGTTCGGCAATCTCGAAACCATCGCGGCTGCGGGTCATGATCTGCAGTCGGCTGACGGCGGTTTCATCCTCGGTTTCGGCAAACAGTAAGCAGTAAGACTTGCTCTGGCCGCGCCCGATGCGCCCGCGAAGCTGGTGCAACTGCGCCAGCCCGAAGCGATTGGCGTTTTCAATGACCATAATCGTCGCGTTGGGCACATCCACCCCCACCTCGATCACCACGGTGGACACCAGCACATCAATCCGCCCTTCTCGGAACGCGGCCATTGTCTTTGTTTTTTCATCGGGGGGCATCTGGCCATGCAGCAGCGCCACCTTGAATTCCGGAAAGACTTTTTCGTTTAAGTTATGGTATTCGTCCACCGCCGCCTTGATATCGGTTTTTTCGGAATCAACGTCATTTTCCGAATCAATCCGCGGATAGACAAAATAGGCCTGCTTTTTCGCTTTGAGCCGTTGACGGATAAACTCCATAGCGTCGTTGCGGTTCGGCGGCTGGACCCAGCGTGTAATGACCTCACCACGACCGGGCGGACTGTGTTTGATGATGGACACATCCAGATCGCCGAACGCCGTCATGGCCAGCGTCCGCGGAATCGGCGTGGCCGTCATGACCAGACAGTGCGGCGAGCGGCCCTTTCGCAGTTGCGACCGCTGATGGACGCCGAACTTGTGCTGCTCGTCGATCACCACGAGACCCAGATTGGCAAAATCGATGTCTTCCTGAACCAGGGCAATCGTCCCGACAACAATATCGACCTCGCCGTTTTTAATCCGCTCCAAAAGCTCTGTGCGTTTTTTGCCGGTCAGACCGCCAACAATCAGCTCGCGTCGAACCCGGCTGCCGTGCAGAAACCGTTCGATGCTTTCATAATGCTGACGGGCCAGGATCTCCGTCGGGGCCATGATCGCGGCCTGCTGCTTGTTCGCCACGGCCACTAATGCCGCATACAGCGCAACGACGGTCTTGCCGGAACCGACATCACCCTGCAAAAGCCGGTTCATCGGAATCTCTTTGGCCATGTCCGCGACGACTTCACTAATGACCTGTTCCTGGTCCTCCGTCAGCAGAAAGGGAAAACGTTTGCGGATACGATGGTCGATGGTGTCATCACATGTCATCGCCACCGCGGGGCTGCCATGCTGAACATGATAGCGCTTCAGGGCCAGCCCGGTCTGCATGAGGAACAATTCATCATATTTCAGGCGGCGTTTGGCCTGCGCCAGCGTGTCCTCATCGACGGGGTCATGGATTTGCCGGTAAGCGGCCTGACGGAGCATCAATTCGTTTTTTTTCAGCAACGCTGCATCCAGAAACTCCGGCTCCAGCGGCGCCAGTTCGCTGATGTGTGAGCGGAGGATCTGCTTGATCTGCCAAGCGGGCAGCCTTCCGCTGGCCGGATAGACCGGGCCGCTGAGCGATTCCGGGCCGCGGGGCTGGTCTTCTGCCAGAATGATGAATTTGGGGTTGTTGAGCTGCAACTGGTACTTGTATTTGCCAATCTTGCCATGCACCAGCAACAATTGCCCGGGTTCAAGCTGATTGACCAGATACCGCCCGTGAAACCAGACCACGCGGATAAAGCCCGTGTCGTCTGCAAGCGTCACCTCGAACAGCGGCACCTTGCGGTACGGCTGCCAGTCCGTCTGCTCGACAATCCCGATCAGACACACCTCCAGGCCGATCCGCGCATCGGCAATCTTGACCGGATCGGGCATAAAGACCCACTCCCGCGGGTAATACTCCAGCAAATCACCAACCGTTGCAACCCCCAACTCGGCAAAACTCGCTGCCCGCGACGGCCCCACCCCCTTAAGGTACTGCATCGGCGTTTGTAATGTAATCTGATTCGCTTCCTGCTGTGTCATTATTTCAAGGTTCCTTAAATCCGGATACTCCGTTAATAATACCCCGAAATAAAGGAATTTGCAACGGTTTTCCTGCCATAAATCCTGTAACCGCCAGTAAATCCAGAAGTTAATTGCATTAAGACGCTCTTTTTGGTATAATAATCATGTCTAATTTGTTCAGGGGTGTCGATTGGTACGGAATCGTCCATGATTCGAAAAGTTTCTATAATGATTATTCTTTTTGTCTGCAGCACACTGCAGGCGCGCCCCCTCAACATCATCATCGTCACCAGCAAGGACAGTTCAGAAAACGGTTACTTTGAATTTCTGCGGGACATTTATCTGGACAACGCGAACATAGAAATTGATGATGACCGATACAAGGAAAACTCCCTCAACAACGCTGAAAGACAACAGCTTCGCGATGCTGACCTGATCATCGTCTCCAGCGACAACTCCGGCGGAGATTACAACGACGACTCTGCTTTCTGGGCCTCATTGCCCGTTCCGATTTTGAGCCATAATATTGCTATTTGCCGGAGCAACGACCACAATAACTGGGATTGGTTCAGCAGCGGGCAAACCACTGTCTCCGTTTCAGAATTTTATGCACTCGATCCCAACGATGCCATCTTCGACGGGATCGACCTTGACCCAAACAGCATCACGATTTTTGATTCTGCGTATGACGTTTCCGAGCCCAATGAACCGTACACAGGTTACGGCAGGCCGCTGGCAACCGACAGTTTGGGACTGCCGGTCATCGTTTATTTTGACGGCAGCGAACCCAACTACTATGACGGCTCGCTGCACGCTCCCAATGGTGCGCCTCGCATTTACTTCGCCTTGCCCGACGAGCCGGCAACCTTCTTTGAAAACGCAACAGAACCGGCAAAGCAGCTTCTGCGCAACGCCGTCACTACCCTGCTGGCCGAATGCTGGCTGATCGGTGATGTTGATTGTGATCGCGATGTTGATCTATATGACTTTTCGGAGTTTTCCGCACAATGGCTTCTGGAAAGTCAGGCAGATGGTAATTCGCTTAGGGCTGATATTGTTCCCGATGGCCTTGTCAATATTGACGACCTGGCCATGCTCACCGGTTTTTGGCTTGAAGGCGTCGATTTCACCCCGCCGCAATCCAATCCGTCTGAATGGACAAATAAAGGTGTTCCTGCTATTGAGGATGGTGGGTTCATTAAAATGAAAGCGGAAGAAGCAATCGATGACCTACACGGCATCCAATATGCTTTTGAATGCATCGAAGATCCAAATCTTTCGAGTGATTGGCAATACGACAGAGATTTCATCCTAACGGATCTGCCGATTGGAATTGATCTCTCATTTCAAACACAATCTCGCGACACGTCCAGCCGTTTTAATGAAACGATGGCATCGTCTATTGAGACTGTCCGAACCGACGGCCTTTTCTATTATGCCGCGGATGCCTCTGCCGCTGTCGCATTGGATGACCATCGCTTTATCATGGCTGATGATGAATTCAATATCCTGCAGGTTTACAACTGGAATATCCCGGGGTCTGACCCGAATACAGCGACCGATATTTCCGCCGCACTGACACTTGATGCAGAATATCCCGAAGCCGACATCGAGGGGGCAACATGGTTCAATAATCGCGTTTTCTGGATTTGTTCGCATGGCCGCAGCCGCGATGGTGATTATTGGCAGAGCCGGTATAACTTTTTCGCCACAAGCATTGCCCCGGACGGCACTGCAACCGTTGATGGCGTTTACACCAACTTAATCGATGATCTGATCCAGTACGACAGAATACATAATCTCGGCCTCGAAGCGGCCATTGGCACCTCCGGCGACTCTATCGACCCGAATACCATTCCGGATCTCGCCCCGAAGGTCAACGGTCTGAACATCGAAGCACTTTGTACGACAGCCGATGGAAACAAAATGTTTATCGGTTTTCGTAATCCCAGACCCGAAATCGATGGTAAGATCATGGCACTGGTCATCCCGCTGGCCAACCCGGAACAGGTGGTTCTTTACGGTGCCGACCCCAACCTCGAAGCACCCTTATTCATCGATCTCGACGACTTGGGGATTCGCAGCATCGAATACAGTCCAAATGTTAAAGACGGTGAATACTTACTTATCGCCGGCTCTCACCGAAGCGGGAACGACGATCCCAACCAGGTCCTCTACAACTACAGCATCGTCAAAGAAGACCGGGACAAGCTGGCCACCTTCTCAGATATCACACCGGAAGCGATGTTCCAATTTCCCGACGCCAATGAGATCAATCTGCTCAGCGACGACGGCACTCGCGAATTCAACATCGGCACAGAAACCGAACCGGTCTGGATCATAAACAAACTGCTCCCCGTAGAGCAAAGAACCTATCGCACACGAACCATCAAACCCTAATCCCGATGGTATAACCTATGAGGAAATCTCTTCACATGATCGGCATTCTCCTATTCTTGACGGCTTTATCCTTCGGGGCCGAACCGTTCTTTCGCGGCAGCGCTGACGCTTCAACAGCAGTTGCTTTGGACTCAGAACGGTTTATCATGGCCGACGATGAGGATAATATCCTGCGAATCTACAACTGGAATCAGCCCGGTTCCGATCCAAGCCGTCAGACGGATATTTCCGCTAAAATCGGTTTTGATCCGGAACATCCCGAAGCCGACATCGAGGGAGCAACGTGGTTCAACGGCCGAATCTTCTGGATCACCTCGCATGGACGCAACAAAAATGGGGCGTATCGTCCGGGACGCTGCCGCTTTTTTGTCACACGCATTGCGACCGACGGAACCGCAATCGTTGAGGGTGTTTATAGAAATCTAATTGACGACCTGATCGCTTACGACAAGCAGTATAAACTGGGCCTTCAGTCCGCCATCGGAACCGCCGGCGACAAGATCAAGCCCCAAAAAAACGATAAACTGGCCCCGAAGAAAGAGGGATTAAACATTGAAGGCCTTTGCACAACTTCCGACGGATCGAGGATGTTCATCGCCTTCCGGAATCCAAGACCTGATAATATGGCATTGATTCTCCCGCTGAGCAATCCCGAAGCCGTTGTCACCAAAGGCGAAAGGCCGCTATTGCAGCCCCCGATCCTGATCGATCTGGATGGGTTGGGCGTCCGCAGTATCGAGTATGCACCCGCTCTTAAAAAATATCTCATTGTCGCCGGTTCCCACGAAGGCGTCAGCGATGCACCGATTTTGCATCTTTACACATACGAGCATGAAACGCGAAAAACCCAAAAACTGGCAACCTACTCAGATATTACGCCGGAAGCAATCTTCCAATTTCCGAATGCAAACGAAATCAACCTGCTCAGCGACGACGGCTCCCGTCTGATTGACACCCCTGCCGGGCCGGTTGAGAATAAACAATTGCCCCGCGAACAACGAACCTTCCGCACACGAACCATAACGCCATAATCCCGCTTAAATTTTCAATCGTGATCGGTACACATAAATGCAGGTTCGGTAATCAGAGAATTTCGAGGAGGTTAATGTGGTCGTCGGTCCATAAATCCACTTCCTTCCGGCGGCTTTTCGGGGGGCTGGCGGCTTTTTGAACGGCTTCGCTATCCACAAAATCACGGTTGCGCGACAGCAGAATCCAATCCGATGCTAACGCCCCTTCTTCTTCGTCTTCAAAACTTTCAATCCAGGCCGTTTCCAAGCCGAAATAATCGGCCAATTTCCACACCACGGAGTGCAGGTCCAGATGCATCGTCGAAATATGAAACGCCAGCACGCCGTCTTTTGAAAGATGCTTAAGGTATATCTCCATCGCTTCGGCGGTCAGGAGATGAACCGGCACCGCATCGCTGCTGAAGGCGTCCACGACCAGCACATCATAATCCTGTGGATCCTGCCGCTTCATACTCAACCGAGCATCCCCAAGGGCAACCTCAATCTTCGCTTTGGAGTCTTCCAGATAAGTAAAATACTTCCGTGCCAGCCGCTGGACTTCCGGATTGATTTCGTAAAATTGAATGGTATCCGTTTCATGTCCATAAATAGCAATGGTGCCCACCCCCAGCCCGACAATCCCGATCTTTCTGCCCTCCTGCTTCGGGATGTTTCGCAGCGTCAATCCAATCCCGCTATTGGGGCTGTAATACGCGGTAGGGAGATCTTTCTTTTCCGGCGATTGGAACTGCAAACCATGAAACGTCGTCCCATGCTGCATCAGGAGTTTATGCTGCTCCGGATCGTCCGCGGCTTCTTCCCAGATCGTCAGCACCCCGAAGAAATTCCGGCTGTTGTCAATCGCATGCTGATTGTCAAGGGACCGCTTTCCCATAAAAAGGATACCAAGACCGCCAACCAGGCACAGAGCCGCAACCCAAACCCGTCGGCGTTTGATTTGTGCCGCAGGAATATCCCGCTCCGAAAGCAAAAGAAACATCACGCAGGCCAGCAGTCCCAGATATAACTCGATATAGGTTTTAAAGATCAGCGGGCAGATCACCGCGACAAAAAAACCACCCAGCGCCCCCCCTGCGGCGACCATCAGGTAATAGGCGGTCAGGTGTTTTGCCGCCGGCCGCAAGCGGTACAACTCACCATGACAGACCATGCAGCAGCTAAACAGCATAAAAACATACAGCCCAATCAGGGTCAGGATATCCAAGTTACCCTGCTCTGCAATTCGGGCATAGATAACGCCAATGATCCCAAGGATAAACAGCGGCACAAATAACCCGCGTTTATACCATCGCTGATGCTCAAAGCAGATGATAAACGACAAGAGATATAAACTCAGCGGCAGCACCCACAAGAACGGCACGACCGCGAAATCCTGCGTAATCTTGTTCGTCACGGCCAGCAGTTCCACGGACGCTGCCGCGGGCAGCGCCAGCCACAGCCACCCTGCGGATGTCCCCGGCTTTACCGTATCCGGTGTTCTTTCTGTCGGTTCGGACAGCGCAATCTGGTTCCGGTTGTTTCGCTTCAGCACTACAACCGCCGCACATAACACCGCAAAAACAGCAAACGCACCGGACCAGAGATAAACCATTCGGACACGTGTAAAAACCGGTTCGAATACAAAGGGGAAACTTGCCAACCCCAGCAGCGAACCGGCATTGGAGAGGGCATACAGCCGATAAGGATTGCGATTCGGAAAGGCACGGGAATACCATGCCTGGATCAAGGGTGAAGTCGCGGCCAGCAGCAGATAAGGCAGCCCCACTGTCAGCGCACAGATCAGCAGGATTTCAAGAATCGGCCTGCTTTCGGCCATGGGGACCAAGCTCTCTTTAGGCAGAATCGGCAAAAAAAACAGTGCCGCCCCAAGGAGTCCGATGTGAATTACCGGCTGGAGTTTTTTCTGCGATATCCGTATCAGCAAATGAGCGTAGGCATATCCGGCGAGAAGAAAAACCTGAAAGAACAGCATGCACGTCGTCCACACCTCGGGACTGCCCCCGAACCAGGGCAGCAGAAACCGCCCGATCAGCGGCTGAACCTGAAACAGTAAAAACGCTCCCAAAAAGATCGTTCCGGCGAATAACAAACCCGTTGCAAATTGTTGCACTCGTCGATTCATGGCCGGGGCTTTTTCTATTGCCATTGATGCTCTTTGATGCTGGCGAGTATCTGTTCGGCACATTCCAGGGCCGCAAGTCCTTCGGCGCCCGTCACTTCCGGACGGGCGTCTTTGTTGAGAACCGCATTCAGGAATGACTGCTGCTCCACTTTCAGCGGCTCGGCGTCCTCGATTTGCAATTGTTCGATATGCAGCAGGTCCGGCCAGTTGACGGTGGAAAAATCAAAATCCTGCGCCTGCTGATGTTCGCGAATCCACTTGACCAGGTCGATATTCTTGTCGGCCTTTATGGCAATGCCTTCTTTGCGGAAAAAGTCCAGCGACAAATACGCCTGCCGGCTGAAGACACGCACTTTACGCTCGGTCTTCAGCGCCAGTCGGGATGCGGTCACATTGGCGATACAGCCGTTTTCAAAAAAGATGCGGGCGTTGCACACATCTTCTTCGTCGGCGATGACATTGACGCCTGCGGCATCGACCCGTTTGACTGTGCTGTTGGCCAGCGACAGGATAATATCAATGTCATGAATCATCACGTCCAGCACCACACCGATATCCATCGAGCGGAACGGGTACGGACTGACACGGTTGGCCTCGATAAACATCGGTTCGATATGCAGCCGTTTCATCGCCTGCACCACCGGGTTGCACCGCTCTGAATGCCCGACCGCAACGATCACGTCGTTGGCTTTGGCAAGTTCGACAATGTCGCGCCCCTGCTGTACGCTCGAAGCCAGCGGCTTTTCAATCAGCACGGGAACGCCGTTTTTGATAAACAGCATCGCCAGTTCATGATGGGCCAACGTCGGCGCCGAGATCGTCACCGCATCCACTTTGCCAACGAGCAAGGCCGGATCGGCCGTCGCTTCGCAATCAAACTTTTCCGCAAGGGCCTTGGCTTTTTCAATATCGCTGTCGGCAATCGCCACAAGCTGTGCAGTATCCAGTTTACTGTAAACCTTGGCGTGAATCCCGCCCATCTTACCGGCACCAATCACGGCCGTACGCAATGTTTCCATCGAATGATCCTATGTCTTAAACTGCCGGCTTCCCCATTTGTTCTATGAGCGAGTAAAGCCGGCGTTACCTTAATCTCTGAACAGTTCCAGGTGCCGGCCGAAGCGCTGCTTGCCGCCCCTGAGAAGCGCATCAACAATGTCCCGAACGGGCGATTCCAGATTATCTTTTTCGGAAAGTTCTTTTGCCCGTTCCAGAACGGGACCGCCGTTCCGCCAGATATACTTAAATGCCTTAAACACTTCTGCCTGTTCTTCCGGAGTCAACCCCGCACGCGCCAGGCCGCGCTTATTAACTGCGCGAACTTCCATCGGGTAATGACCGCTGACGATCACATAGGGCGGAACATCGTGGTTGATCCCCGATAGCCCGGCCGCATAACACCATTTGCTGATTGTAACGAACTGATGCACCAACACATTACCGCTCAACCAGGCGCCGGTTTCAATCCGGCAATGGCCGGAGACCTGCGTTGCGTTACTAATGACGATTTTATCCTCCAGCACGCAGTCGTGGCCCAGATGCACATTAATCATCAAGAGGTTGCTGCTGCCGACAATGGTGTTTTCTTCGGGATGCATACTCGGATGAATCGTCACATATTCCCGGATGATATTGTTGTCGCCAATGGTCAGCCCGCCGATTTTTGTATCCTCGTCAAATCCCAGAATCTGGGGCGGGCGGCCGATGACAGCGCAGGCAAAAATGCGATTATTTTTTCCGATAACGGTATGTTTGCCAATCACAACATGAGCATCCAATACCGTATTGTCGCCAATCACCACGCCTTCATCCACAACCGCATAAGGACCAATTTTGACATTCGAACCAAGCTGGGCGCTTGGGGCAATAACCGCTGTAGGATGGATATCCTGACTCATAACGCTAATGTACCTCCGATTAAATCATTCAAATTCACTAAAATATTAAATCTTAAATTGCCAATATAAAATACACATATCAAAAATAAAAAACTACCTCTTGCCTCTCAGTGTCAGCAAGCTCGATCCAAATATATTGGCGATTTCTTCTAATTCATCAAGGAACCATTGTGTGTCTTGGCGAGTTGTACGTTTAGAGTCTCGCAACAAGGCCACCCAGAGCTTGCTTTCATTCGCAGATTTCAAAGCTATATTGAGATATTTTGCAAAATCCCGTTTACTGCTTGCTGCCTGACCTTCAATGTAATTACCAATAATGCTGGTTCCACTTCGCAATAGCTGATCGCCAATTCGTTTAGACACGTTATCATTCGGCAATCTATCCAGAAATTCAATTGTCCGCAAGGTAAAGCTGTAAAGTCGCTTTTTAAATTGCTGTGTCAGTTTTTTGGAATCCGCTGCCATATTTGATTTTTTATATGTGTATTTTCGATTCTATTTTTAATATTGAATATTTTTTGTTAGACTTCATCATCAACCAGCATAAATTTAAGTTGGGCTTCGGCAACGATGTCATTGCCAACCATTGCTTTACAACTGCATTTCGCCGCCCGGCTGCGAATCTTATCCGCCTCCGCAATCAGAATCAACTGATCGCCGGGGATGACGGATTTACGAATCTTGACGGCATCCATTGTCAGCAGCACCGCCAGCTTGCCCGTATGCTCCAGCTTTTGTGCAAACAGCAAACCCGACACCTGGGCCAGGGCCTCCACAATCAGTACGCCCGGCATCACCGGCGTCCCGGGAAAGTGCCCCTGGAAAAACTGTTCATTGAAGGTGACATTTTTGATCCCTTTGATCCGCCGGTCCTTTTCAATCTCAACCACCTTGTCCACCAGCAGAAAAGGATAACGATGAGGAAGAATTCGCTGGATGCGCTTGATATCCAAAATCGGTTTTCCCGACAGCAAATTTCCCTGCTCCGCTTTTTGCTGGGACGCCGTAATCCGGGACACCAGTTTTTGATTCAGCGCATGTCCGGATTTATACGCGACAACCCGGCCGATGATCGGACGTCCCGCTAAACGCAGGTCCCCGATCAGGTCCACAACCTTGTGACGAACACACTCATCCGCAAAACGAAAGCTGTTTTTAATCGGGCCGTCCGAATTGATTACAAGGATATCTTTCGGCCCCAGGTGCGAACCGATTCCCATGGCCTGCATCTGGAGGGCCTCGGCCTCCAGAACAAAAGTTCGGGCGCGTGCCAGATTCTGGGCATAATCGGCTTCACTCAATTCACATGAATAGATTTGCCGGCCAATGCCCGTGTGCTGGGTGTAATCCATGTCGTAGGTGATATTGAGGCCGTTACCGTTTGAAGGAAGGGCATAAATCGACTTGCCTCCCTCGGTAATACAAATCGACTCGGTCACAATAATGGGGTGCTGCTCAGCATCCTGACGTTGAAGTCCGGCCTTTTTCAGCGTCGTAAAATACTCCTCGCTGCTGCCATCGAACCCCGGCAGTTCCTCAGTGTCCATTTCGATAAAGATATTGTCAATATCCAGAGCTGCAAGGGCAGCCAGGCAATGCTCAGAAGTCTCGACATAGACCGAACCGCTGCCGAGCGCTGTTCGGCGGTTACGCTCAACGATGTTTTCCGGTCTGACGCGAATCTGTACCGGCGGATCCACATCCTTGCGTACAAAAACAATCCCCGCATCCGCCGGGGCGGGCTTAAACAGGACTTTTACGTCTCTGCCGCTGAACAGTCCTCGACCGGACAGACGCACTTCAGTTTTTATTGTCTTCTGCTGCTTCAAGTTTTTCAACTTTCTTCGTAAGCTCTTTGACCTGCTTTGCCATCTCCGGAAGCCGCTGATAGACAGCGACACATCTCAGTTCCCGCTGCATATTCTGAGGGGGTATTCCCAGGACGGCTTCTCCCGACGGAACATCGTCGGTGGCGATGCTATTTAGAGCAAGAATCGCGCCGTCACCGACTCTCTTATTGTCAACAAGGCCGGCACGACCCGCGAAAACAACACCATTGCCGACCACGGCGCTGCCGCCTATCCCCACCTGTCCGGCCAGCAGACAAAGTTTACCGATCTTCACATTGTGGGCTACCTGCACCAGATTGTCAATCTTGGTTCCGGCCCCTATAATCGTATTGCCGAATTTGGCTCTGTCAACACAGGAATTGGCGCCAATCTCAACGCCGTCCTCAAGAATCACGCCGCCGTTATGGGGTATAAGACGATGTTGACCATCAATAAATGAGTAACCAAATCCCGTTGCGCCAATCGTGGCATTGGATTGAATAATACAGCGATTTCCGATCCGGCAGTTGTGATAAATGACAACATTGCTGTCCAGCCGACAACCGGAACCGACCGTCGTGTTTTCTCCAATCGAGCACCCGGGGCCGATGACAGTATCGGCACTAATTTTCACTCCGGGGCCAATATAAGCGCCGGGCCCGACCGTTACGGTCGAATCCAGTTCAGCCGTTGGCTCTACAACGGCTGTCGGATGAATTCCCCGCTGCGATGTCAACTTCGGGGCAAATAATTCCAACAGTGTAATCAGGGCCGCGTTCACATTGGCAACCACCAATTGCGCCGCTGCACAGCCCACAATGGGTTCATTCACCAGAACAGCCACGGCAGCGCTTTCGGACAGCTTTTTGGCGTGTTTTTGTGAGGCCAAAAAACAAATTTCGGTAGTCGATGCATCCTGAATCGTATTCACACCGGTAACGTCCAGTTGAGCATCCCCAATCAACTTCGCCTGTAACTTGGTTGCGATTTCAGATACCAACATTGATATATTCTCTTGTCAGATGAAGCGCCGTGCTATTCGGCTTTATCCAGTGCGGCCAGAACATCGCCGGTCAAGTCGTAATTTGTATTATAATAGAGCATTTTTTTGGTTTTGATGGTCAGCATGAAATCCCGAAAACTCGGTGACGGCAGATCCAGCAATTCATCGGCAATGACCATATCCAATCCTTTTTCCTTGGCCATGTCACCGACCACTTTCAGCATTTCCTGGTAAAGCCCCTCTGTCCACCGCTGCATTTCCGCATTGACTTTGTCCTGATAAATCTTCTGCTTGGCGTCCGCAATAGCCGATTTTTCTGTTAGTTCCCCAAGAAGTTTAAGATAATCCTCACTGCCGGGAGTGCGGAGCTTCAGATTGGTCTCAAGCGTCTTTAACTCTTCCTCCATTTTTCCAAGCTGGGTTTTCATCTCAGACTGCTCTGCCTGCATTTTTTCCTGCCACTGTTTGTGTTTTTTGCAATTCTCAAGCACGCTGGTCACATTGACAACACCAATCTTAGCCGGAGCAACCGCCGAAATAGCGTTTAATTTTCCGTGCTGATAGGCACCCAAAACGACCAAAACAATAATGATAACAACCCCTATCTGTTTTGAATTCTTCATATCTATCCTTTCTTCAATTATGCATTTTAATCTTTGATTTTTAATTTTTAAAACAGGGCACCCACAGAAAAACTGAACGCCTGAGTATCGTCTTCGTCGTCTTTCATATAGGGAGCCGCCAGTTCGAACCGCATCGGTACCGGCCCAAAGAACTGCGGGATCAGGATTTGGATACCCGTGCCGATTGAGGCCCGAGGCCCACCGTCGTCAATGAACCCGAGATCATGGAAAAACAGCCATGAAAATGTCTCACTTCCCAGCGGCACCGCAATCTCCGCGTTTCCGGTAATCGCCCAATCACTGCCGATCGGCTCAGAACTGGGGCCTCCCCGCGGACTGACGCCGCGATACTCAAACCCGCGCAATGCCCAACTGCCAATGCCGCCGAGGTAAAAACGTTCAAACGTCGGAGTATTACCGATTGTCGTTCCGGCATGAATCTTGGTTTCAAGCGTTGTTTTAAGCTCGTCAAGGTCTTCTTTAAGAGTAAAGTACCTGCTATAGGTCCCGTCCAATATCCCAAAGACCTCATCCCCAAAAAACTGCTCATACCCGAAATCAAAATTGTATCCTCTGCTCGGAAGGAAACGGCTGTCCGTCGTGATTTTGCGAATATTAAAACGGGTCCCAAACAACATGTTGTTCCCCTCCACATCCAGAACATCCTTTGGGGCATCCCAGTCGAGGTCTGACACTTTCACATTTTCCGCAGTAAAAGAAATGCCCCTTCGCCAATCATCATCATACCGTTTTTCCAACCCGATTGTACCAGCCAGACGTCCTTCTTTGTAAGTTTCACGGTCCCGATCAAACACAGAACCCGTCAGACTCAGGGCAATCGGCCGGTCATACAAATACGGCTCCGTAAAACCAACCAAATAATTACTGTATTCCGTGCCGGGACTGGCCACAATGCGAAATTGCTGCCCGGCCCCGCGAAAGCCCCGGCCGTTAAAGATATCGCTGAAATTCTCCGGCACATCCGTGATGTCAAAATTTCGCTGGGTCAGCGAAATCTGCCCCATCAGACCATCGTCACTGCCGATCCCCGCCCCGACCATAATGGACCCTGTCTGTCCTTCGGTCACCGTCACCAGGGCGTCCCGTGTTTCAGGCGCATCTCCGGTCGGCTCAATGGCGGCTGTCTCGGCAACAACGGACTGTTTGATAATTTTTTCAAGCTCTCCTTCACCGTCACCGCGGGCGATATCCGCATTGTACCACTGACCGGGCGTGAATCCTTCTTCATCCATAATCCGGCGGATCGTTCGGTCCTGGTAGGTGGTATTCCCGGTAATGACCACCTCGCCGATTCGAAAACGGTCGCCCTCGATGATGTCAAACTCGACGCTCACACGGGCATCAGAAAGGAACTGGCGTTTGACATTAACCGTTGTCTCAATAAAACCCTGCTCGCCATACTTGCTTTTAATCTTCTTGGCATCAAAGTCCGCCCAGGCCTCACTGTAAAAGTAGTCCGGACGCAGTTTCAACTCCGCCTGCAACTGCTCGGCCGTAAAAAACTGATTGCCGATATAATGGATGGAATCGACCAAATAGGCCGGTCCCTCTTCGATGGTAAACGTAACCATCGCCTTGCTTTGGTTCTCATTGAATTCGACATGGCTGGAAACATGTGCGTCCAGAAAGGATTTTCGCTGGTACACTTCAAGCAGTTTCTCGGTGTCGGTTTCGAGTTGATCCGGATCGTAGTACACAGAAAAGAACAGGAGCTTCTTCTTTTTGGTTTTGATCGTTTTTTGTAATTGGCGGTCTGAAAATGTGTTATTGCCGACAAACGACACCTTGGTTATTTTGGGGCGCGGCCCTTCGTTCACAAGATACACAACCTGACCGAACATCACGGCGCCCTCATCCAAAGTCACTTCGGCCCACGGGAATCCTTTCTTCTTATATTTCTCCCTGATCGCATCGGCGCCGGCACGCGCAGCAAACACATCGAGATAATCCCCTTTTTTGAAGCTCAGTTCCTTGGTTAAAACAAGATCTTTAAGCTTCTCATTGCCTTTGATGGAAATCGAACGAACCAGATTATGCTCGACCACGACATAGGTCAGCGCCACCTTGCCGTCTTTAATCGCTGCATTGTAATACGCCGATTCGGCCGCATCCAGTTTCGCAATTCGGCGCACATCCTCATCAACCATTTGGGCATTAAAAACGACTCCCGGCCGGACGCGCGCCACCGAAAGAACCTCCGCACGGGTCAGCGTAATGTTGCCCACGACGTCCAGTGTCTCAATGGGCAGACCGTCGGGGGACCCTTCCTCGGCCATCGCAATGCCCGCCAATCCAATGGCTGTCCAAAAAATGATCCCGCATATATTTCGAATCTGATTCTGTGACATACTGCCTCCTAATGAAATCCTGTCCTTGTTGATTCATGAAATTTCGGCTTAAACCGTGTCAATCGACCGTCAAAAATCAATTCAACGATCCCTGTCGGACCATTACGCTGTTTGGCAACAATTACTTCGGCGGTGTTCGTATCCTCCCAGTCCGCTTCGCCGCGATGATAGTAATCCTCCCGGTGCAGCAGAATGATCACATCCGCATCCTGTTCAATGGAACCGCTTTCACGAAGATCGCTCATCCGCGGCCGATGCCCCTCACGGCCTTCGGCGGCACGATTCAACTGACTGAGAACAATAACCGGCACATCCAGCTCACGTGCCAAAGATTTCAGGTAACGGGAAATGGTACTGATTTCCTGCTGACGCGACTCAACCCGTCCGCCCAAGCTCATCAGTTGAAGGTAATCTATAAAAACGGCCTGAATATCATACTGGCTTTTCAGGCGGCGGCACTTGGCACGGATCATCAGAGGCGTCAATTCCGGCGAATCATCAATAAAGATCGGTTTTTCAAAAAGCTTTCCCCCGGCCTCTTGTAATCGCATCATATCATCCGTACCAAGCATACCTTTTCGCACCACCTGAGAATCGATGCCGCTGCAACTGCACAAAAACCGTTCGACAAGTTGCTGCTTGCCCATTTCCAGGGAAAAGATCACAACCGGCGTATTATCATTGACCCCAATATACTCAGCGATATTCAGAGCGAAACTGGTCTTGCCCATGCTGGGACGGCCGGCGACAATGACCATCTCGCCTTTCTGAAAGCCGCACAGCATGTGGTTTAATTCCTCAAATCCCGTCGGCAACCCGGTGACACCGTCCCCGCCCTTACGGGACTCAATATTTTCGAACGCCTGCGTAATCAGATCCTTGATGGGCGTCGCGCTGCCCTGGATTTTTTTCTCGGTGACCTCAAAAACGCGCTTTTCAGCGGTATCCAGCTTTTCGCCCACATCACCGGCTTCTTCACATGCTTCGTGCAGAATTTCGCTGCACGCATGGACCAGTTCACGCAGCATCGACTTTTCTTTGACGATGTTCGCGTAATACCCGACATTCGCCGCCGACGGCACCGACTCGGCAACCCGTACCAGGTAGTCAACCCCACCGACGGCCTCAAGCGATTTTCGTTTTTTGAGTTCATCACGCAACAACACGAGATCGATCCCGCCGTCCTTGTGTTTTTCGTATAAAGAAAGAATCGCGTCAAAAAGGATGCGATGCTCGGTCAGCGAAAACGAATCCGCACTAATGGCCTCGACCACATCGCCGATGCACTCCCGGTCCAGCAACATAGAACCTAAGACCGCCGCCTCAGCTTCAGGTGCTGCAGGGACTTTACGCCCCTGCAGTAACTGCTGCAGGTCCGCATCGGTCCATGGTTTACTCGTCTGTGCTGGTTTGTTCTTCGACTGCGTCAATGGTCTCATCCTGAGATACGACGATCACACGAATCACGACGTTCAGATCAGGAGCGATCTTCGCCGTTACATCATGTGCGCCGAGTTCCTTAATATGGCCGCCGGGCATTTTTATCATCGCATCCTGAACCGTAAAGCCCTGCTGCCGCAGGTTTTCCGCGATATCACGTTCGGCCACCGAGCCAAACAAATGCCCCAATTCGTTGGCCTTGGCTGCAAGAACAACTTCCACATCTTCCATGCTCGACGCCAATTGCTGCTTCTGCTCACGCTCAAGCTGACGCAACTCCGCACGCCGGGCTTTTTCGTCAGCGAGAGACCGCATATTCGCTTCCGTCGGAACCGTCGCCAGTCCCTGCGGCACGAGATAATTACGGGCATAGCCATCTTTGACCTCGACCACATCGCCAAGCCAACCCAGCATTTCAACATCTTCAAGTAACAGTAACTTCATTATAGTCTGT
>Ga0272442_10002239_pt1 | contig 28339 bp, 22 predicted proteins | sample SSMForm2O_FD_200262 | JGI IMG/M metagenome (GOLD analysis project Ga0272442, IMG submission 200262) | Marine sediment archaeal communities from Little Sippewissett salt marsh, Falmouth, MA, United States - SSM-Form-2O | ecosystem: Environmental > Aquatic > Marine > Wetlands > Sediment ...
CAAAGCGTTTGAGCGGTTTGCCGCTACCGTAAAACCGTTGTTTCCCTTCCTGCAGGATCATAACGGCACGGTATGTGCATCATACGGGGTTACGCATGCTCCCGAGATGGTGATTGTCGACGAGTCGGGACTGCTGAGGCGCAGGCGCTATTATAATAATTATGCCCCTCGTCTGCATCCTTCCGGCCTGCCCGTGACCAAAGGCGTAACCAGGGCCCTTGACGAAAAGACAATGAAGATTCTCAGAGGAGCACTGCCCGGCACGGCCTCCCTCAAACCTTCCGTCCTGGGAAAGGAAACAATTTATATCAGCACCGATGAGCGCGGGGAAAAATTTTACAGCCGCATTGTAAAGCGTGACATTCTCTGTGATGTTTGCAGCGATTTGCATTTTCTTTACAGCCTCGACCAGGAAGGCATATACCGCAATATTTTTCTGATTGATCCCCTGGAGTATTACGGCGCACCCGTTGATGCGTCTGATTTTATCAGCCAGTTTATCGGCAAATCCTATCATCATACATTTTATGCCGGCGGAAATGTTGACATTATATCCGGTGCCACGAAGTCATGCCTGAAAATAATAGACGCCCTTAATGAAAGCGAAAAGCTTTTTTCTCTGTATGTGGGCGATCCGCTCTTTGACGCAGCCTTTCGCCGCAAGATATGCTTCATCCATCAGGCGGAAATTGAATGGGCCATATACCTGTATCGCCGCGAACATGATACGCCGCTGCATGAACTTGACATCAACAGCGCGGCCTCCTACTGTCCCGGCGGAAGGCTGCCCCGGTGCCCGTCAGGCGGAAGCTACAAGATGGTGATCCTTAACAACGTGCCGAGGGTCATGTCGACAATTCACGGCCTTGACCCGGAATCGGCATCTCTATCCCTGAGGTGATATGAAAGCATTACAAAGGATGTTTCTTGGATTCTTTGCTTTTTTAAGCTGTGCTGTACCGATGGTAACGGCCGACTGTGCTCCCGCCCGGGCAGCGGATAATAATACCCTGCGCTTTGCGGGCTACGGCGCCCCCCTGGGTGCAACCGAGAAAGGGACTCTGAATCCTTTCAGAACCTTTCATCATCTGTACTATAATCTTCAGCACCAGATATTTGAAACCCTTGTTGCCGTAGACTTGAATACCCAGACAATTGTTCCCGTTCTTGCTGAAAAATGGCAAAAAATAAGCGACAAAACCGTTCGCTTCCATCTTCGCCGCGGGGTGCGTTTCCACAACAATGAGCCGTTTAACGCCGAAGCGGTGCGGTTCAGCATAGAGATGCTGAAAGACCCCCGCAACAGGTTCCCCATGCGCTTTTTGCTCGATTCCATTGCCCGGGTTGAATGCATTGATGATTTCACTGTGGACATTATTACCCATTATCCTGATGCACTTCTTCTCCGGACCCTTGCCTCCATCGGCTATATACTTCCCCCCGACTATTACCGCCGGGTGGGGGACGATTATTTCACCCGGTATCCGGTGGGAACAGGCCCCTTCCGGTATTATTATACTGATAAAAGCCCCGAGGGATACAAGCAGATTCATTTTGTCGCCAATGAGGACTACTGGCATCCGGCCAGGCCTTCTCTTCACGAGCTTGTTTGCTGTTTTATCCCCGGACCCCTGCAGTGGAAAGCACTTGAGAATGGTGCTGTTGACATGGTCATAACCCAGTACACGGCGCCGGGGACCGCCCTGCAGAAAAAAGGCACCCACAAGATTGTTGTTCAAAAAACTCTCAGGCAATCGGTCTGCCTGCTTAACGTGGACAAGGAAGGGCCCCTGGCCGATATTCGTGTCAGACAGGCAATCCAGCACGCAGTGAACCGGGATGCCATTATAAATGACGCCTTGGGAGGATACGGCAATCCCCTTTTCTCCTCTGCGCCGGAAGGGGCACTGGGCCACAACCCCGAACCGGTTCTGTATGAAGAGGATCTGCTGCGCGCCCGGGAACTCCTTTCCGATGCCGGCTACCCGGACGGCTGCAGCATAGATGTTATGGCCAACAGCGACAAGCATACCATTGAAATTGTTACCGTGCTTAAACGACTGCTGGGACGGGTCGGCATCAACGTCAATACCTTCTTTTTCGACGGTAAGGAAATAGTGAAAAAGATTATTGAGCCGAAGTTAAACGGCTCTTTCACGCCCAGTACCTTTGATATGGGGGTGCTCACCGGCTGGCCGAGTTTCCGCGGTACCGGCGCACGGTTTTCGTTGTTGTTCCTTTCATCACATGGCATTTTTAATTTCGGCGCGAATATCAAGAAAGAAAATCCCGTAGACGCCATGCTGATAGATGCTGCCGGGTCCACTACACGTGAGCAGTTCATCGAAAAGCTCCACAAGCTTGACCGGTATATTCTTGAGCAGTCCCTGATTGTACCCCTGTACCAGGTGGAGGTAATGTACGGTATGAAAAAGAATGTTCACTATGCGCCGGGCCTGAACGACCTGCCCCACGGGTTCTGGCGGTGCTTTATGACCGATAACGAGTGACCCGTAACACGGCACCCCAAGAGATAGTTTATGACACCCCTTTTTGACGTTAAGCTTTTGAATCAGCCGTTCGGTGACCCCGTTCTGCGTGTGCGGCTCACGGGGGAGAAGAAAACCCTGCTTTTTGATCTTGGTGATATAACGTGCCTTCATGCGGGTACGCTTCTCAAGGTCTCCCATGTGTTTGTTTCCCACACGCATATCGACCATTTTATCGGCTTCGACCATCTCATACGGCTGAACCTGGCCAGAGATAAGACACTGCATATATACGGCCCCGACGGCATCATTAAAAACGTCAAGGGCAAGCTGGGCGGCTATACCTGGAACCTCGTGGACACCTATCCGTTTATCATTACGGTGTCGGAGATCAGGACCAAAAAAATTCACCGGGTCAGCTTTATCTGCAGAAAGCGGTTTCAGCAGGAAGCCGTTGAAGAAATCCCGTTTCAGGGCATTGCAGATCAACATCCCCACTATACGGTCAGGGCCCTGCGAATCGACCACAAGATTCCGTCACTGGCATACAGCCTTGAAGAGCGCTTTCATATCAACATCAACAAGGACAGCCTCATCAAGGCGGGACTGCCGGTGGGACAATGGCTGCGGGAGATGAAAGACTTTATATGGCAGGGAAAGCCGGACTCATGGCCCGTTCGTATCTGCAAAGACAACGCGCAGACGACAGAGGACAGGGAAATAACCCTGGGGCAGTTGAAAAAGGAGATCACGACCATAACCCGGGGACAAAAACTGGTGTATGTGTCCGACTGTCGGGGCACGCAAAGAAACATTAAGAAGCTCATTGATTTCGCCGCAGAAGCCGATGTGCTGTTTTGTGAAGGAGCGTTCCTTGAGGAAGACAAAGAAAAGGCACAGGACCGCGGTCACCTCACGGCCGGGCAGGCCGGTTTTATCGGACGCCGGGCGGGGGTAAAACAGCTTCAGGTATTTCATTTTTCACCCCGCTATCAGCACTGCCCTGAGCTTTTATACCGGGAAGCAGAGCGGGAATGTAAAGGGAAAAAAACATAACAGCATGGCAGGATTTTAGCCTTGAAATGTAGGGCAAAGCTTCAGCTTTGTGAAATAGAGCAATACACCTTTCCTGCACTGTATACCAGCGTGCGTTGAACCGCTTGTGGTGAAACATAACAACGAACTATACAGGACGTTGCGTCAAAAAAGCAGTTTATTATTGTTTTTTCGGCTCCTGACTCCTTGTTGTTATTTAATCCCAACCCCAATCCCTGCACACCAAATCAGCATTGGCCTACTTTCTTCCCCCTCTTCACGTTTATAATCGCCCAGATGTGATGTATGGTTATCGCAGATAAATAATTAGTATACAAATAGATAAAAATATAAATATTTACAATATATAAATATGTTGACATAAGAATTTATTTTATGTTAGTAAGATTTAAAAAATAAAAATAGTAATCAATACCTTCCCTAATATAATATCCGATTCAATTTAATTTTAATTAGTATTATGTATTGCAAAATTTTAACTAACGACATGTTTTTAATGAAAACACGTTTTGAGGTTTTGCATGGAAAATAAGTCTCTTAAGTTTGACAGACGGTTTGCAATCTGGATCATTAAATACCGTATCTTTTTGATAATATTTATACTGCTATGCTCAAGTCTCTTTGCCGCACGCTTTGCCGGCCTGAAAATCATCACGAAACTGGAGGATTTTGCGCCCCAGGGGCACCCCTATGTCAAGGTCCAGCGGTTGATGGAGGAGTGGTTCCAGGGGGGCAACATGGTGCAGATCATGCTCGAGGTTAAGGAGGGAACCATCCTTGAAGCGGAGATCCTTGAGAAACTGCTGAGCATCAACCGTGACGTGCTCTTTCTGGACGGGGTTATTTCCGCCCGTGTCCACTCCGTAGCCGACAGAAAAGTGAAGATGACCAAGGGGTATCCCGGCGGGTGGATCGCTCGCCGGCTCATGGCCATGGTTCCCCGTGATGAGGAAGAAAAGCAAACACTGCGCACCGCCATACTGGGGGACGACCTTCTGTACGGGAAACTGGTGTCAAAGGATTTGAAGGCCGCACTCATCCGCGCTGAATTCAAGGAAGACGTTGAATATCACAAGCTCTTTAGTGAGTTGCAGAAGATCAAAGCAGAAGAGGATGATGAACGTGTCGACATTCACATATCCGGCCGGCCCGTTATGCTGGGCTGGATCGACTACTACCAGATGAAGCTTTTGCCGGTGTTTCTCCTTGCCTTTGCCATTATGGCCGTGCTGCTCTACGCGGCGTTCCGGTGCAAGCGCGGCGTGGTGCTTCCGCTCTTTTCTGCCTTTATCAGCGTTGTCTGGGGGATGGGCATTTTGGGATTCCTGGGTTTTCAGCTTGATCCCATGGCCTCCATCGTGCCCTTCATCATTCTTGGTATCGGGGTGAGCCACTCGGTGCAGGTGATTCAACGCTACTATGAGGAGTGCCGCAAGGGAAAAGACTCCAAAACCGCTGCGGAAGAAGTCGCCACCGTGCTTTTCAAACCGCTTTTCACGTCCATTACCACCGACGGGTTCGCCTTTCTCACCATGATTGCCGTGAATATTAAATTATTAAAAGTGCTGGCCCTGTGCGGCAGCCTTTCAATCCTCAGCATACTGCTCAATGTTCACATTCTTCTTCCGGCACTGCTCTCATTTTTTCCGACACCCAAAAGGCATCAGACAGAGAGGGCAGGGCGGGCGGTAATGCTCAACCGCTTCCTTGCAGGTATAGCAACCCTGTCAACCTGCAAAAAAGGGGCCTGGTGCCTGGTGGGAGGATTTCTTCTTCTGCTGGGCTTCGGCGTTTGGGGAACAGTCAGGATGGAAATAGGGGGGCGGGCGCCCGGAGCCGGCGCTTTTTATGACGATTCACCCTATGCCCGGCAAACCAGGGCAATCGGTAAAAAGTTTGCAGGTGCCGTCTCATACAACCTTGTGCTCGAAGGCAAAGAGCCCAATGATATTCAGCATCCTTCGGTGATGAAGGATGTTGAAAACCTGCAGGAGTTTCTCAACCTGAATCCGCGGGTTGGGGACAGTCTGTCTCTGGCCGATTATGTCAAGCGGATGAATGTGGTGGTCCACGGCGGTGATGAGCGACTGTACTACCTGCCCCGGGTCGGTGACCCGGAACTGGGCTTTTACGAAAACACCGACAGGGTGAAGCTTGCGGTGGGCGAGGACCTGTTTATTTACAGTATGGGCACCTGCGGTGAGTTTGATTTTATTGTTGATTATGAGTATCGAAAAACCAACATACAGATTTTCCTGAAAGATATGGAGGCTGAAACCATACGCAAGGTGATAAAGGACACCAAGGCTTTTGTTGATAATAATTGGAAAAGCGAGAATGTCGATGTCCACATTGCCGGGGGGCTGGCCGGCGTGGTGGGTGCAATTAACGAAGAGCTCAGGGCTGGCATGGTCGAAAACATGGTGCAGATCTCCGTTATTGTCTTTCTGTTTTGCGTGGTGCTTCTCCGCTCGGTGGTCGGGGCATTGATCGTCCTGGTCTCGCTGTTTACCCGTGTTATCATCGTATACGGGGTGATGGGTTTTGTGCCCATTCCCCTTACGCTGTATACCATGCCGGTGGCATCCCTGGGGATCGGTATCGGGGTGGATTATGTTATTTACGTGCTGGTGCGTATCCAGGAAGAGTACGCGAACAGGCAGGACGGAAGCATCCAGCAGGCAACCATCAATGCCCTGACCACCACGGGCAAGGCAGTCTTTTATACCGCGATGTCCGTTGTTCTGGGGGTAATGGTATTTGTTTTCTCACCCCTCAAGTTTCAGTTCGAACTCGGGTCAATGATAGGGCTCATTATTTTTCTCAACGGCCTCGGGGCCATCTGCCTCATATCGCCTATTGTGTATATCATTAAACCCCGGTTTATTTTTAAACCGAAAAAACAGAACCCATTGTAGATAAGGATCAAAAGAGAATGCCATTGCTTAGTGTAAAACAACACCTTGTGAGAAGACTGTTTGCCTGTGCAGTGATTTCGTCGTGCCTGCTGTGCCCGAGTTGTGGAAACAAGCAGGATGAAGCAGACGTTACCGCGGGTGAGGAAGCAACCCTGGGTGTATTTACCTCCAGCCTGTTCAGCGTATGTTTTATCGACGCCTTCAAGGGGTGGGCGGCGGGTAAACTCGGGGGAATTATCCACACCGATGACGGTGGCCTGAACTGGTATGCTCAGCAGAGCGGTGTCGATTTTCATCTCTATGATATCGAATTTGTTGATGAAATGAGCGGATGGGCCGTGGGAAATATGGGGACTGTTATTCATGCGGAAGACGGCGGCAACAGCTGGAGAAGCCAGGAGAGCATGACGGCCAATATCCTTCGCAGCGTTGCGTTTATTGATAAAAACCGGGGATGGATCGTGGGGGATTTTGCAACCATGCTCAAAACCACCAACGGGGGAGAACGGTGGACCGTGCAGGAACAGGTAAAAGAGGTCCTCAGCCCGAAGAAGAAGCTTTTTATGCCCTCGCTGCTGGACATCAACTTTGTCGATGAAAACAACTGCTGGGCAGTGGGGTTCCCCGGTGTAATCCTTCGCAGCACCGACGGGGGGCAAACCTGGGAGCTGCAGGAAAGCCCGACCTCAGAGGTCCTGAACAGTGTCTGTTTTACCGATCCCCTCAATGGATGGATTGCCGGTAACCTCGGGATCATTCTCAACACCCTGGACGGCGGCCGGACCTGGACGCTGCAGCAAAGCGGCGTTGAGTATGATTTGCTCAGGGTTAAATTTGTTGATAGCCGGAACGCCTGGATCGTCTGTTACGGGGGCATTCTGCACTCAGGCAACGGCGGCCGAAGCTGGGCGCCCCAGGTCAGCGGGGCGGGGCACTGGTTTTACAGTATCACGTTCGGTGACCGGCAGCACGGCTGGTCGGTGGGGGACTTCGGTGTCATCTACACCACGTCGGACGCGGGCATGAACTGGAGTCCGCAGACTGCCAAGCTGTCTTCAGGTTAAGCGCGCGGTGCTTTTTATATATATGAGAGGTTTGTAAATAATAAACAAATACGGAGGGGTTACGTCATGAAAAATATAATGACAAAATTATTTGTGCCCGTAAGCATACTGTGCACCATCTGTTTGCTGATCGGCCTTGCCGGTGCACAGGAAACAAAATCCAACCCATTACCCACAGCGCCTCTCTTTGAAACAAAAGGTGATAAAAAATACGGCCCCCATGAGCGCTTCATGGATCCGGTGAACGAAAAGCGGTGTTTTGATTACATGAAACGGTGGGAAGTTGTTACCGACGTTGACGGTAAGCCGCTTCCGGCAGATGATCCCTATATAAAGCAGCTGGTAGAGGAGAGAAAAAAGTACGGTGTCAGCGGGCGCGACGTCCAGAATGAAAACCAGTGGTACATGAAGTTCATGGAAACCGAGGACTGGTACTGCAGCGCAAATTTAACGCTGATCAGGCAGGACGGGCAGATTCGTTACCGCTTTATAACACGGGAACAGATTTCAAATCCCGAGCCCGGATGCAGCATGAGGGGGACCTTCTATTTTTATGAGCCCCACGAGGTGCGCAACATGGCAGCCATAATGTATACCTATTATGATCCCGCCCGGGAGAGCGATTACTGGATTTACCTGCCCTCTCTCAGGCGGTTCCGCCGCATAAGTGCCGCGGACAGGGACGATTCCTTTTTCGGTTCCGACTGCACCTGGGCGGACGCCGCTGATCTCAAAATTGATGAAGAAAGACACCGCATACTGCGGGTGGAAAATTACCCCACAACCTTCGGCGACGAGTATAAAACGTTCCCGTTTCCCGATATCTGGGAATACAAGATGAAGCAGGGGCTTGAGCATACAAAGGGGACCTGGTTTGACGGTGTAAAGGGGGCGGATACGAGGAAAATGCCGAGTGCGTTGTTTGACACAATGGTTAAAATGTATCCCAAAATTGCCAAAACCCCGGGTGCGCTTTTCAATGGATACGACCCGGTAAAGGAAAGCAGGGGGTGTCCCACCTACGTCATAGAGTCAACGCCCCAATGGAAAACCTACTATGCCAAGAAAATTACCTGGATAAAGACGGCCCCCCGGTTTTCAATACTCCAGGAATATTATGATCCCAAGGGGCGGTTTATAAAATATTTTCTGAGGGGGTACGCGCTTTACGGAAAAACACCCGAAGGTCCCTACGATCAGGGCTGGGGAATATTTCACTGGTGGTTGAAAGACCTCCTCACGCAGCATCAGTCGGCCCATCATCCGATGCAGATGCTGGGCAACCAGGGGTGGCACAATGAACTGTTTCGTTTTACCCAGCCGTACGTTTCCAGTAGGGGCAAGTAAGTATGCCGGCAGGGGGGTTTTTTGCCTATCTTTTTAACTCATTAAAAAGGAGGAGGGGATTATGGTAAGAAAAAAGATTATGTTACTGCTCGCCGGCTGCCTTATCGGCCTGGCCTGCCCTCTCTATGCACTGGAAACCGGCATTGAAAATCTGGAGATGTGGGGATACGTCCAGAATGAGATAGCTGTTCACACCACGTCAAATCCGGGTACCGGCACGCTGTACGAGGACAGGCATGTGAGTCCTCTGCTGGGTTTTCATCCGGCGTCGTTTGCCATTAACGGCCTGCTCAGGGAGAACAGGAACTCACACGAAGGCTCGCTGATGAAGTTTGAAAACACCTTTAACCTGAAGGCCATTTACCGTTTAGTCCCGGGCAAGCTCGAGGTGTTCGGACGTATCTACATGCTGTGGGACGGGGTTTACAGCATGGAGGGTGATATCGGGTGGGACCGGTCGGGACTGCCCGGCCGGGATTCAGCAAGGAAATCGGGTGATCCCCGACACCGCTATCGCGATGACTTTCACAATCACCCTTTCAAGCGTATCCTTCGGGAGCTGTACATAGACTACCATTCGACCAACCTCGAGGTTCGTATCGGCAAGCAGATGGTGGTGTGGGGAGAAATCGACGGGTTCAGGCTCCTTGACTTGGTAAATCCCTTTGATCTTCGTGAATTTATTCTTGATGAATACGAGGACAGCCGTATTCCCCAGTGGAGCGTTGATGTGAAGTGGCGATTCTGGCCCGGCAAGCCAAACAAGAGTCTGGAATTTGTTTTTATTCCAGATTTTGAAGACAACTACTTCATGGAGGAAGGGTCCCAGTGGGAAGTCGACGAGTTGAAAGTTTTTAAGGGCGGGGTTAATGCTTTTAACTGGTTTGACGGCCTGCTTGGTCCCCTGTATGACTTCAACCTGGCGCACAGAAAGCCCGGACAGAGCCTCAGCAACTCAAATTTCGGCATCAGGTTCAAGGACATCATGCAAACAAAATGGGGTGCGCTCGCCTACACATTAAGCTACTTTTATGCCCTCGACTACAATTTTACCCCGTTTGTCAGGGGCTGGTCACCCCTGTTTGGATTCGGCTCCACAAACGGAAAGTCGCCTATGGGGTATCCCGGTTTTATTAATGCTCCCACCTATGTCGAACTGGAGCATACGCGCCTACATATATTCGGTGTTACGTTTAACTACACGGTAGGCTTCTGGCAGTTCAGAGGAGAAATTGCCTACACGCTCAATAAGTACACAGGGGTCAATCCCCTCGAATGCGGGCCGGAAGGCCAGGATATGGCCAAGAAGAGGGACACTCTGGACTACTGTATCGGGTTTGACAGAAATATTTTTACCGACTGGTTTATAAGCGGCCAGATTATACAGAATATCATCATCGATGCGGACTCGCACATGGTAAAAGGGCTGTCTTTACAGGACAGGCGGGCAATTGATACCCACTTTACCCTGGTTATACAGAAGCTATTCAACAATGACCAGATGACCATTCAGACGCTGATTGCCTATGGAACAGAAGGGGAGTGGTGGCTCAGTCCCATGTTCAAGTGGGAGGTTACCCAGAATACCAGCTTCAGTCTCGGCGCCCAAGTGTTCGAGGGGGATCACTATGACACCCTGGGGCAGTTCAACCGAAACGATTTAATCTACTCACGACTCAGGTATAGTTTTTGACCTGTGGTTCGGGTTTTAATGAAATATGCTGCAAATACACAATGAGCCGTGAGCAGCCGGCGGCACTCGTGCCGCCGGCTGCCGGTATGGTGTGTCTGCAGTAAATCAGAAACGGTCAGGATTCTTTTTTGTCTAAAGCATTGCGTATGCTCCGGGCCATCTGCTTTTTGACGAGGGGTTTCATTATTACTTCATTGATCCCGCAGGCATTCGTTTGTTCAAGATCTTCCGGTGCGCTGAAGCCGGTACACAGGATTATGGGTATGTCCCGTTTTATTTTTCTTAGTTCCCGGGCAAGCTCAAAGCCGGTCATGTTGGGCATGGTCTTATCGGTTATAACAATGTCGATGGTATCATATTTTGATTTGAATGCTTCCAGCGCATCGACGGGGCTTATCCTTGCCGTAACCCTGTATCCCAGGACCTCCAGCGTTTTTTGGGCGATGTCGACAAGATCTTTTTCGTCGTCGACCAGCAGTACGTGTTCATTGCCACCCGGTATGAGGGCCGGTTCGGTATCGTGTAACACCCCTCCATCGTGTTTGATCATGGGCAGATACACGTAAAACGTGGTGCCTTGTCCCTCCTCGCTGTATACCGCAATTTCACCACCATGATCCTTTACAATACCATGGACGACCGCAAGCCCTAAACCGGTTCCTTCCCCTTTATCCTTGGTGGTAAAATAAGGTTCAAAAATACGCCCAAGAATTTCCCGTGGAATGCCGTGGCCTGAATCGGTAACGGCTAATGTGAGATATGGTCCGGGTCCCAAAGGCACCCCCTCAATTTCGGAACCGCTGTCCAGTGCCGACAGCACTACTTCCAGAACGCCGGTGCGCTCTTTCATGGCATGGCCCGCGTTGGTGCAGAGATTCATAAAGACCTGGTGTATTTCAGTGAAATCGGCCATTATTATGTCCTGGTCCGTTTCAATGCGCTGACGAATCTCGATGGTTGCCGGAAGTGATGCCCTGAGAAATTTCAGTGTTTCTTTTAGTATGGGTATTAACGCTAAAGGTTTTTTTGCCTTTTCAGAACGGCGGCTGAATGCGAGTATCTGCTGGACAAGCTCTTTTGCCCGGTTTGCTGATTTAAGAACGCAGCTCATATGGGAATGTCCGTTGCCGGTTGCTTGAACAGTATCAAGTGACAGTTCCGTATATCCGATAATAGCACCCAGGATGTTGTTGAAATCATGCGCAATACCGCCGGCAAGGGTTCCTATTGCCTCCATTTTCTGAGCCTGGCGAAGCTGCTCTTGCATTCTGATTTCTTTGGTGACGTCACGCTGAACGGATACATAATTAATAATCTCACCGGTGGCGCTCTTTATAGGTGTTATAGAGGTCTCAAGGTCAAGAAAGCTGCCGTCCTTTCGGGCCTGTTTTAAACGGCCTTTCCATATAGTGCCGTCGGTGATGTTCAGCAGCACGTCCATTTTAAAGTCAGCGTTGGCCCCCGCACCTTCCCGGTTCAGGGAAGCTGCATTCTGCCCGAGTAATTCTTCTTTGCTGTAGCCAGTTAAACGTTCGAAGGCGGGGTTCACGTAAAGTAAATACCCATTACTGTCGCTGACGGCGATCATTTCATCCGCCTGGTCTACAGCGGTGGCAAGCCGGGTCAACTCCTCATCGGAATGTTTTCTCGCTGTAATGTCCCGAACCGTTGATACGGACCCTATGTGATCCCCCTGATCATTGTGCAGCATGGTGATATTGATTTCGGTCCAGATTAAACTGCCGTCTTTTCTGTACCACTGGGATTCCCAGTTTTTCACACAGCCCTGCTCGAACAGCGTTTCAATCATGGCAAGGTTTTTCTGTTGGTGCTCTTCGTCACGGGGAGACAATTCAAACGTGTATTTTCCGAGCAAATCCTCATCCGCGTATCCCAGCATCTCCGCTGCGGCTCTGTTTACCCGGGTGATGCTGCCGGTATTGTCGACAAGAATTATTCCGTCAGCGGTTGTTTCAAAAATGTTCTCAAGAAATTCTTTGGACTCCCTGAGCTCTTGCGCGCCTGCTATGAGCTGCTGGTTGGCGGCGATCAGCTGCTGCTCGCTTGCCGTAAGCTGCTGGTTGGTGGCCCGAAGTTCCTGCTCGCGGGCTTTGAGCCGTTCGTTGTAGTGCTTCAGCGAGTGTTCAATTTCTTTGTGTTCGGTCATATCGCTTACAACAACATAAAAATCCCGGGCGCCCTCTTTGCCGGTCGTTGAATAGCTGTTTCTGATAAACTTCCGGGTGCCGTCCTTGCGGGTGATCCAGTATTCCGCTTCGTTTGTAATCTCTCCCGTTGTCCTGTATTTTTCCATCAAATGCCGTATCTTTTCACGTTCCTCGGGCGCTGCGATCTCACGTGATGGTAATGCCGTCAGCTCCTGTTTCGAATAGCCGGTTATCTCACAGAGGCGGTCATTGACATATACGACCTTCCCGTTTTTAGCTATGATGAGGCCTTCATGAATGGCGTCTGCCATGTTGCTGAGGCGCTCCTCGGTTTTCCTTAACGCCTTTTCCGCGCGCTTTTTTTTGGTAATGTCGCGGTGAATGCCCACAAAAAACAGTTCATCACCTATCTTCAATGACGAAAATGAACTCTCAAGAGGAACATGGGTGCCGTCCTTTCTGAGTCCGTTATATTCTACCGTTTTGCCCGGGTGATCCCCGGTGTCGGCGCTACGGATTTTTTCAATTGTCTTGTCGTTGTCATTTTTTTGCTGCTCGGGAACGAGAAGCCCCGCGCTTCTGCCGAGCATTTCTTCTTTTGCATACCCAAAAATAAGGGCGGCACCAGCATTGCAGTATATTATTTCCCCGTCGGCATCGGTTATAATGACACCATCAGGGATTGTCTCTGTTGCCGCAAGAAACAGGTTGTCGTTTTTAGTTTTTTTCTGAGCAGTCATTGTGATGAGCCCTGGTAGTTAGAAAACACTAAAAAAATAAATCGTTAACACCTTTGAATAATATATCATATTCTACGGCTATATACAAATGTGATTGTCAGCGAAAAATGCTCTGCGTATGACTTACGGAACCAGGACGCCATGAAGACAATGAACGTATTGCGCGGCGTTTTGTTCAGGCAGGAAATATATGTTGTCAGATAAAGCCTGAGCTATTACAATGTATATAACAGCACCGGTACAACGTGTTTTAACAGGGACAAATCAGAAGCTGCTGACATGCCCTGCTGTATAAGGCCCGGGCAGCGTATTACTAATCACGAGGCATTGTATTTATGAGCACACCATACACCCCCCAAACAACCGATTTTATTCGCGCTATTATTAATGAAGACAGAAAAAATAATAAAAACGAGGGCAGGGTCCATACCCGTTTTCCTCCCGAGCCCAACGGATACCTGCATATAGGCCATGCCAAATCGATTTGCCTGAATTTCGGTATTGCTGCGGAGTATCACGGCAAATGCAATCTGCGGTTTGACGATACAAACCCCAGCAAGGAGGAGGTGGAATATGTTGACTCCATCAAGCAGGACATAGCATGGCTCGGTTTTGACTGGGAAGATCGCCTTTATTTTGCATCGGACTACTTTGAAAAGCTCTATGAATATGCAGTTGAGCTCATCAAGAAAGGCAGGGCCTATGTGTGCAGTCTGTCCCCGGATGAAATCAGAGACTATCGCGGCACGTTTACCAAACCCGGCAGGATGAGCCCCTACCGCAACCGCCCGGTAGAGGAGAACCTTGATTTGTTCGAGCGGATGCGGGCAGGTGAATTTGAGGACGGTACGCACGTGCTTCGGGCAAAGATAGACATGGCGTCTCCGAATATGAATATGCGTGATCCGACTGTTTACCGTATCAGGCACGAAGAGCATCATCGCACGGGCACTACATGGTGCATTTACCCTATGTATGACTTTACCCACTGCCTTTCTGATTCCCTTGAGGGGATTACCCATTCAATATGCACCCTGGAATTCGAAGACCACCGGCCCCTGTATGACTGGTTCCTCGATGAGCTGTCGGTTCCGTGCCATCCCCAGCAAATCGAGTTTGCCCGCCTGAATCTCAGCAATACCGTTATGAGCAAGAGAAAGCTGCTTGAGCTTGTGCAACAGAAGCAGGTCAGCGGATGGGACGACCCGCGCATGCCCACCATAGCGGGCATGCGGCGCCGGGGCTATACGCCCGAATCTGTTAAAAGCTTCTGCGAGCGTATCGGTGTGGCCAAGAAGGACAGCATGGTTGATATCGCGCTGCTTGAACACTGCGTGCGTGAGGATTTGAATAAGAAAGCCCCGCGGGTTATGGCGGTTCTGCGGCCGATTAAAGTGGTTCTCGTGAATTATCCCGAAGACCTGGTGGAGGATATGGAAGCGGTCAATAATCCTGAAGACCCGGCGATGGGAACCCGCACGGTGCCTTTTTCCCGTGAGCTGTATATTGAGCGGGATGATTTTATGGAAAATCCGCCCAGAAAATTTTACCGCCTGGGCCCGGGCCGGGAGGTTCGGCTGCGGTATGCATATTTTATTACCTGTGTGGATGTTATTAAGGATGAAACCACCGGGGAGGTCGTTGAGCTGCACTGCACCTACGACCCTGAAACCCGGGGAGGTGACGCACCGGACGGGCGCAGGGTTAAAGCTACGCTGCACTGGGTATCTGCCCCGCACGCCCTTGCGGCAGACGTGCGTCTGTATGACTGCCTTTTCACCGATGAAGAGACTGAGGCAAAAAGCGGCAATGCTGCCCAGCGCCTGAACCAACGCTCCCTTGAGATACTTTCATCCTGCCGTGTGGAACCTTCCCTTGCGGGTGCTGCACCGGGAACCAGGTTTCAGTTTGAGCGGCAGGGCTATTTTTGTGTTGATCCCGATTCCACCGACGGCACAATTGTTTTTAATCGTACGGTGTCGCTTCGGGACACCTGGGCACGGATACAGAAAGCCGGGTCAAAGAAAACGTGATCTGCTGAAGTGTTGCTATGGAAAGAATTACATGGTTGATACCCGGCACACTCGGGCGTTCACCGCTGCCTGATTATTCGGATCTGATCCGATGGCAGGAAGAGGACGTCACCTCAATAGTAAACCTTTTAGAGGAGTGGCACCGGGAGGTTATCAGAGATGAAATGGATCTGGGCTTTACGGTGTTTCATTTGCCCGTGCCCGACTTTGGGGCACCTTCCGTATCCCAGCTCCATCAGGGTGTGCTGTGGATAGATGCTGAGATTTCCGCCGGCAGGAAAGTTATCGTCCACTGTTTTGCGGGTATCGGAAGAACGGGGACGATACTTATTGCATATCTGTTATATAAAGGACATTCCTATACTGCTGCTGCGGGTGAGGTTAACAGAACAGGCGCCGCCCCGCAGTCTGTCGATCAGGAGACGGTGCTGGCGGAGTACGAGCGCTTTTTATCGGCCGTCAGCCGGAATAATGTGCCGGGACAGGGCGGGTAGGACGAATTATGGATTTTTAATTGAGGATTTTTGATTTTGGAAAAAAGTAATACGCAGCCATCACGACCGTATAGAGCAGGCTATGTTTCTGTTGCCGGCCGTCCCAATGTCGGGAAATCAACGCTTTTAAACAGGATTGTCGGCTCAAAGCTCGCCATCGTCACGCCCAAGCCCCAAACCACCCGAACTACGATGCGGGGGATATACACCACTGACCAGGCCCAGATTATCTTTTTTGATACGGCGGGCATCCACCAGCCCAGAGATAAGCTGGGCGCCTTTATGGTTGATGCGGCACGGCTGGCCTTTGAGGAAGCTGATATTATTTACGCAATGGTTGAGACAGAGCTGCCCGGCAAAAGGGAGCAGGAGCTTTTGGCGCAGGTCAGCGCGGCGGAAAAAACAACGTTTCTCGTGATCAACAAGGCCGACCTTGTGAAGAAGGACGTGCTGATTCCCGTTATTGATCATTACAGCAAGCTCATGGCGTTTAATGAGATCGTGCCTATTTCAGCCCTTGACGGCGATAATGTTGAAAAGCTGCTTGCGTTGACACTCGGCTACCTTCCCGAATCACCGCCCTATTATCCGGAAGATATTCTTTCCGACCGGATTGAGCGTGATTTTATCGCAGAGTACATCCGTGAACAGGTGTTTCTTAACACCAAGGATGAGATACCATACAGCACGGCCGTTCTTATCGATGACATGAAGGAGCGCGCCGGCGGGGGAGCGTTCATCAGCGCAACTATTTACCTGGAGAAAGACTCCCAAAAGGGCATTCTTATCGGCAAAGGGGGCGCCATGATAAAAAAAATCGGCAGGGATGCCCGGGCTGAAATCGAGCACTTTCTCGGCTACCCGGTATATCTTGACCTGTACGTTAAGATACAGAAAAAATGGCGAAAAGACGGTAAAGCCCTCAAAAGGTTCGGCTATCGATAAGACCTGTTTATGCACCATGCACAGGAGCGTTGCTCATGGAACCACGATCCGTGGTATCCTGTCGTTGATCCGTGTCGTCACCTCATAGTTGATGGTTCCGGCCCACCGGGCAAACTGCTCGGCGGTGATGGACTCTTCATGGCTGCGCCCGATCAATACAACCTCGTCCCCTACCCGGGCCTCGGGAATGTCGGTTATTTCCACCATAAGGATATTCATGCAGATTCTGCCCCTGATGGCCGCACGCTTTCCGTGTATAAGCACGTGACCGCATGAGACACCCCTGTCATAGCCGTCATAATAACCGACCGGCAGGACGGCAAGCTTTGTTGTATGGGAGGTCCTGTACGTGCGGCCATAGCCGATGTACTCCCCTGCGGGGACATCTTTGACCTGGGCAATGCGGGTTTTCCAGGTGAGTCCGGGGATAAGCGTGAAGTTGTTTTTCCTTTCTTTTACATAGGACACATATGTCTCATTTGAGGGCCACATCCCATAGCATGCGATACCCACACGGACCATGCTGAAATGGGTTGTGGGAAACAGAATTGTCGCGGCGGAATTCGCGCAGTGCTTTATGGGAACGTGGATGCCGGCATCATCCAGTGCTGCAGCTGATTTTTTAAAACGGGCAAGCTGCATTTCGGCAAAGCTATGGTCTGTCGTATCTTCAATGTCGGCAAAATGGGTCGCCAGGCCTTCAATGACAATGTTTTGAAACTGAGCGGCGCGGCGCGCAAAATCTATCAGGTCATGGGGAGAAATCCCCTGCCGGTGGGTGCCTGTCTCAAGCTTGATGTGAACTCTGGCGGTCTTTTGCGTTCGGTCGGTGATTGCGCCTATTTTGTTGATCGTTTCATTGTTATAGACAATCAGGCGGCAGTCCAGATCAACGACTTCCGCAAGGTCGTCATCGTGAACATACCCCAGAATGTAGAGCGGCGCTGTTATTCCTGCCGCGCGCAGACATCGTGCCTCATAGAGGGCGTTTACGGAAAGCCAGCCGGCCCCTGCGCCAAGGAGTATGTTTGCTGATTCAAGCAGCCCGTGGCCGTAGGCATTTGCCTTTACACAGGCACAAAGAAGGGTGGGGGGGGTGATGATGTTGTGAAATTGCCGGATATTATTCTGAAGGGCGTTTTTTGAAATTTCCACCCAGGTTAGTTCATTCATCGCAGATCCTGCGTTGCCGGTTATGGGGGGGGCGGTCCGCCGATTGTTACACAATTTTATTAAGAGAATACTCAATAATTCCCTCAGCGCCCTCAAGAAGCAGTTTTGGTACCAGCTCACGTACTGTAGACTCGGCAATAATGGTCTCAACAGAAAACCATTCCGTCCGGTAGAGGTTCGCTATGGTCGGCGCGGTGATACACGGCAGGACCTGTATGACACTTTCAAGCTTGTCCTTGGGAACATTCATCTTGAGCCCCACCATGCCATCGGCCCTGAGCGCGCCCTGCAAAAGCAGGGCTATTTGTTCAATTTTTTCCCGTTTCCAGGGGTCCTGCCAGGACTGCTTGTTGGCGATAAGCTGGGTGTTGGTTACCAGCAGTTCATGTATTATTTTCAAGCCGTGCGCCTTGATTGTGCTTCCCGTTTCGGTGACCTCGACTATCGCGTCGGCCAGACCCTCGACAACCTTTGCTTCGGTTGTTCCCCATGAAAACTCAACATCAACATCAATGTGCTTTTCCTGAAAATACGTCTTGGTGAAATTGACCAGCTCGGTATAGATTTTTTTCCCCTGGAGATGCTGAAGCTCGGAAATGGGTGAGTCTTCTTTGACTACCAGCACCCACCTAGCGGGTTTTGCTGTTGCCTTCGAATAGACGAGATCGTCGACGACATGGACGTCTGATTCATTTTCAAGTATCCAGTCTTTCCCGGTAAGGCCGAGATCCAGGGTCCCGTTTTCCACAAACCGGGGCATTTCCTGGGCCCGGACAAGGGAGCACGAAATATCGTCATCATCTATCCTGGGAAAATAGCTGCGGGAGCTTGTGACTATATGCCAGCCTGATTTTCTAAAAAGATCAATGGTTGATTTTTCCAGGCTTCCCTTTGGGATGCCGATTTTCAGGTTCTGCAAAACTTTATCCTCCTCTATCGGTGCGTAATATGCTAAATTAACATGTAAGCCATGCAGGGTCAATGAGAAAAAGAAATGCGCAATATAAAGCTCACTATTCAGTTTGACGGAACAGCATATCACGGCTGGCAGATACAGAAAGGTGATACAACCGTCCAGCAGACGATCAGGGATACCCTGTCGACGATTCTGAACACGCCGGTGACGCTTCACGGGTCCGGCAGAACGGACGCAGGTGTCCATGCCCTGGGACAGGTGGCCCATTTTCTCACGGATTCAGCCATGAAGACGCAGGCACTGGTGAAGGCACTTAATGCGCTGCTGCCCCATGATATTGCTGTTAAGGATGCAGAAGACGTTGCGCCTGATTTTCATGCGCGTTTCAGTGCAACGGAACGGGTCTACTGGTATCTTATATGGAACACACCGGTCCGTTCCCCCTTTTACCGCCGATATTCGTGGCATATCATACAGCCCCTTGATATTGCTGCGATGAAAGATGCCGCTGCATGCCTGGTGGGCACGCATGACTTCACATCGTTTCAGGGATCGGATAAAGAGGAGGTCAATCCCGTTCGTGAGGTAACAAGCATCCGCTTGAGAAAGACCCGTCGCCATATCATTCTTTTTGAGATCAACGCTAACGCGTTTCTCAAACATATGGTACGCAATACAATCGGGACGCTTGCCGATGTCGGCAGAGGAAAGCTGACAGGAAATGAGTTTAGAAGGATTTTAGACGGTAAGGACAGACGCCTTGCCGGGATTACGGCACCCGCACAGGGATTGTTTCTAAAACACGTGCGCTATTGACCCGGGGATGCTTACAGCACTCCGTTACCCGCACTGCTATTTGCCCACACCCAGCCGCAGTGCCAGGATTTCAGGGAGGCCGGCGTCGATAATTTTCTGCTGTGCCCGCTGGACATCATAGTGAACACGCACGAGCCTGTAGGTACGCGTTTCCGTGTTGAACAGTCCGTAGCCGGCACGGGGATTGCCGTCCCGTGGCTGACCGACGCTGCCGATATTAATAATATAGCGTGTTTTTTTCTGAAACGTCAACTCGTCTTCATGCAGGGCAACGATCTTGCCGTCGGCGTTCTGCATAAAAATTACCGGCATATGGGAATGGGCAACAAAGCAGACAGTGTTTGTGAACGTGTCGAAACAGATCCGTGCATCAAAGACATTCAGAATATAGTGCCAGTCTTCAGGAAGGTATGGTGTTGAGTGGACGCACATAAAATTTTCACTGGATGCTTTAAGCGGCAGGGATGAAAGGAGCTGATAATTATCGCCGGTGAGTTGGTCCCGGGTCCACTCGATGGCTGTTTTTGCAACGGGATTGAAGTTGGCCGCACTGGATTTTCCCACGGCCGCCCAGTCGTGATTGCCTGCAAGCATATGATCCGCAAGGTTTTTGAGAAGCCCCACGCATTCGTTGGGGTTTGCACCGTAACCGACACAATCACCGAGAAAAAGAATTCTATCAACATCCTGGGTTTGTAAGGATTTCTCCACGGCGCTCAGTGCTTCAAGGTTGCCATGGACGTCGGATATAAGTGCAAGGTTCATGTATATAAAAATAGATTGATTTGGCGTAAAGAATTTATTATAAATATATACAATTTGCGGGGTAAAGGAAAGAGCATTGTTTTAATAAATTATACATTATAACCAAACAGTAAACAGCAGGTACTTCTCTTATCCTTATCTACACGTCAATCAATCCTGTTTCGGACATACGCTTACCCTCTACATACTGATAAAATAAACAGGTTGCAACATTCAGGTGCTTTGTATATATTTACATGCTTAATAAAAAACCGTGTGTAGAATTACTATTAATCAATAACATACGAGTGATTGAACTATGGATGACAAAAAAGAAAAATTGCAGTCATTGCGGGTAAAGATTGATGCAATAGATGACCGTTTCCTTGAGCTTTTGAATCAGAGAGCGCATCTTGCCATGGAAGTGGGCAAAGTAAAGGAGAAGGGAACGGGCAGATTTCATGTTCTTGAACGTGAAGAAGCTATATACCAGCGCCTTACCGAGAACAACCCCGGGCCTTTTCCCTCAACGGCGATCCGGCCTATTTTCAGAGAAATTATTTCCGCATCACTGTCTCTTGAGAAAGTTTTACAGATAGCGTGTCTGGGTCCCGAGGCCACGTTTTGTCATGTGGCGGCGCTTGAGCAGTTTGGCGATGCGGTGCGGTATATCCCGACACGAAGCGTTCCCGACATCTTTGATGAGGTTGAAAGGGGCAGAGCAGACTATGGCGTGGTACCCATCGAGAACTCTACCGAAGGCGTTGTGAACCTTACGCTTGATATGTTCATTGAGTCGCCGCTGCAGATATGCGCCGAAGTCATGCTGGAGATATCACATTGTCTGCTGTCCTTAGAGGAAAGACTTGATGATATGAACGTTGTCTATTCTCATCCCCAGGCCCTTGCCCAGTGCTACAACTGGATAAGCAAATACCTGCCCCATGCGACCCTCAAGGAGACGTTCAGCACCGCAATGGCAGCAAAAACGGCAAAGGAAGAACCGGGAAGCGCCGCCATTGCAAGCGAATATGCAGGGAAGCTGTACGGCCTGCCCATCAGCAAATTAAAAATTGAGGATAATCCGCAAAATTACACACGGTTCTGGGTTATCGGAAGACAGTCTCCCGGCCGGACCGGCAGGGATAAAACATCTCTCATGTTTGCAATAAAAGATGGTGTTGGTGCCCTGCATACCATGCTGCTACCGTTCTCGCAATACAATATAAATCTTACAAAAATAGAATCGCGGCCTTTTAGAAAAAAAGCATGGGAGTATATCTTCTTTATCGATATCGAGGGGCATTTGGAAGAACCGAACGTCCGGAGCGCCATTGATGATGTCTCGAAAACATCACAGTTTATTAAAGTTCTCGGTTCATATCCGAGAAGCAACCATACGCTGTAAGAACGATATTGCAATTTTGGAAAAAGAACATGAAAAAACTCGTATCAGAATGTATTCAGAATGCAGAGGCCTATCCTCCCGGAACACCGCTGGATGAAGTAAAGCGTACATACGGCATCAGGGACCTGGTGAAGCTGAATGCAAACGAAAACTGTATGGGGGCATCTCCACGTGTAAAAAAAGCGGTCGCAGAGGCAATTGATGAGATTCATCTCTATCCGGATAACAGCGCCTATTATTTACGACACAAGCTGTCCCAGCTGTGCGGTCTTTCGCCGGATCAAATTATGTTCGGGAACGGTTCCAATGAGCTTGTGCAGTTCATCATTATGACGTTTCTCCTGCCCGATGAAGAGATCATTACTGCAAAGCCGACATTTGTTCTGTACGGCATAATGGGTCGGATGCTGGGAGCCCGACTGACCGAAGTGCCGCTGCAGGATTTTACCTTTGACCTCGAACACATGGCGGGAAAAATTACCGACAGAACAAAGCTTGTGTTTATCAGCAATCCAAATAATCCCACCGGTACCATTGTTACCGGAGATTCTTTCAGACGGTTTATGGAAAAGGTGCCCGATGATGTTATTGTCGTTGTTGATGAAGCCTACCGGGAATATGTTACCGGCAGTGAATTTCCTGATGCAGTGGCATGTGTTCAGGAAGGCAAAAATATCATCGTTTTGCGGACGTTTTCCAAGGCATACGGCCTTGCGGGACTGAGAATCGGGTACGCGCTGTCATCACAGCGTCTGATCGGCTATATGGAACATGTTCGGGAACCGTTTAATGCCAACGCGCTTGCGCAGAAGGCCGCTCTTGCCGCTCTTGAAGATACCGGCCACCTGGAAAAAACACGGCAGAACAACGCCGACGGGATTGATTATGTGACCGCTGGGCTTAAAAATCTGGGGATCGATTATATACCTTCACAGACAAATTTCTTGCTTGTGCGTATCGGTTCAAACGCGTCTGACGTAAACAGGATGCTTTTAAAGGAGGGGATTATGGTTCGTTCCATGGACAGTTACGGCCTGGGAGAATACCTGAGAGTAACCATAGGTCTTCCTGCGGAGAACAGACGATTCCTGGATGCCCTGGGAAAGGTTTTGGGTACGTGATGCCGTAACGGGTTGTCCGGTGCCCTGGAAAATTTTTGTTGTCACTCTTTATGGAACTGCAGGTGAACAACGTGTTTAAGCACATTGCAATAGCAGGCCTCGGCCTGATCGGAGGATCACTGGCCAAGACTCTCCGAGAAAGAAACCTGGTCGACAAAATTACCGGATACGGCCGCAATCCTGAAAGAATGGAAAAAGCCAGGCAGATGGGCCTCATTGACGAATTTTTCATCGGGTTTGAAAACGGACTTGATGATGTTGACCTTATTGTTATCGGCACCCCGGTGAGGACCATCGTTCGGAATGCCCGGGAGCTGTTGCCGTATGTGCGGCCCGGCACGGTTGTTACTGATGTCGGGAGCGTTAAAGGCCCAATTACAGACGGCATTGAACCACACGTGCCTGACGGGTGTTTTTTTATCGGTGGGCATCCCATTGCCGGTACTGAAAACTCGGGGTTTGAGCATGCGCTGTCTGATCTCTTCCAGGACAGGGTATGTGTTTTAACGCCCACGGCACAAACAGATCAGCATGAACTGGATCGGCTCGGGCGTTTTTGGGAAATGGTGGGATCCCGTGTGATCCGGATGGATGTGGACTCGCATGACACTATTTTTGCTGCTATCAGCCATTTGCCCCACATGGTCGCGTTTTCACTGGTCAACGCACTCGTCGACATGAAGGATTTTGGAGACAATATTCTTCAGTACTCAGCAGGCGGTTTCAAGGATTTCACCAGGATCGCGGCAAGCGACCCGGTAATGTGGAAAGATATTGCCTTAATGAACAGGGATAATATTATCACGGTGCTTGATCGCTTTGAACACGCTCTCAGCGTGCTGAAAGATGCCATAGCGCGGAAAGACGAACATGAAATTGAGAAGCTGTTTGAAAGATCGCGGGACACACGCAGAGCGATCTGAATTTTTGTATTGATAAATAATGAAAAAAAATGTTTTACTGTTTGACCACCCGCCCAGCATAGGGTGAGCAATGACGCAAAATTATATTGTAACCATTGACGGTCCCACCGGGGCCGGGAAAAGCACTATCGGCAAACTGCTTGCCCGGAAACAGGGAATGATCTATCTGGATACCGGCGCAATGTACAGAGCGGTTGCCTTTGAGGTCTTACGCAAAGGTATCGACCCTGACAATGAGGCAGACCTGCGGGAGGTGTGCGCACATATCGACATTTCTTTCAAACAAAACGGCGATGGCCAGAGGGTTTACGCAAACGGGGAGGATGTTACCGATGCAATCAGAACCCCGGAAATAAGCATGCTTGCTTCCAGGGTCTCTGCAGTCAGGTGTGTTCGTGAAGCACTTGTTGACATGCAGAGAACCATAGGCAAGCGGGGCCGTATTGTTGTTGACGGACGGGATGCCGGGACCGTCATCTTCCCCAAGGCTCATATGAAGTTCTATCTTGATGCTGACCTGTCGGTTCGTGCCGAAAGACGATACAAAGAATTAGTTGCAAAAAAAATTAAAGTTGATTATAATTGTACGTTTAAAGACGTAAAAGACCGCGACGAGGGGGACAGCGGCAGAAAGATTTCTCCCCTGCGGCCTGCCGCAGATGCGGTAATACTAGATACAACTCAGATGACGATTGAAGATGTCCTTGACGCAATGGTGCACATCATTGAACAGCGGGCGGCTTCATTGCCATAAATAAAAAAGGAAGAGAGGAAACATATTAATGGAAGAAACAATTAACACGGAAGAAGAGCTACAGCAAAACCCCGGTGTTGTAGCGGAAGTATCAGACGGGGAGGATGAAGCAAGCTTTGAAACACTTTTTGAGCAGAGCCTGCAGAACAAACGGATACAGATAGGTGAAGTTACACAGGGCAACATCGTCCAGGTCACGTCGGATTATGTCATCGTGGATGTCGGTTACAAGTCGGAGGGACAGATCCCCATTGAAGAGTTCAAGGATATCGACAACCAGGTGAGTGTCAGCGAAGGTGACCCTGTTGAGGTGTTTGTCGAAGACTGGGAAAACGAGAACGGAATGATGGTACTGTCCAAGGAAAAGGCCGATAAAATGCGGGTCTGGGACAAAATCAATACCATCTATGCCGACGACGGCGTTATCGAAGGCAAAATTGTTTCCCGTATCAAGGGCGGCCTTGCCGTGGATATCGGCCTCAAGGCATTTTTACCCGGATCACAGGTTGATCTGCACCCCATTAAAGACCTGGACAGCCTGATCGGCAAATCATTCGATTTTAAAATATTAAAACTCAGCAAAAAACGTGGAAATATTGTCCTTTCCCGAAGAACAATCCTCGAGAAAGAACGTGAAAGTCTGCGCGAGGTAACCCTTGAAAAGATTAAAGAGGGTGAAATCCTCGCGGGTATCGTCAAGAATATCACCGATTACGGGGTATTTATCGACCTCGGGGGTATTGACGGACTTTTGCATGTGACCGATATTTCATGGGGGCGCATTACGTCTCCCATGGACTTCTTTTCAATAGGCGATAAGATAAAAGTCAAGATACTGAGCTATGACAAGGAAAATCAGCGGGTTGCACTGGGATATAAGCAAATGAAAGTAAATCCCTGGGAGCTTGTTGCAGAAAAATATCCCGTCGGCACCCGCATTACCGGAAAGATCGTCAACATTACTAATTATGGTGCCTTTATTGAACTGGAAGAAGGCGTTGAAGGTCTGATACATGTTTCCGAGATGTCGTGGACGAAAAAAATCAAACACCCCTCTCAACACCTGTCAATCGGGGACATGGTTGAGGCCGTTGTGCTGGATATGGATGTCGCGCGCAAGAGAATTTCTCTTGGCCTGAAGCAGCTTGAGCCCAACCCGTGGACCGTCATCGAAGAGAAGTATCCTGTGGGTACCGTGGTTGAAGGAAGAATAAAGAACATAACCGATTTTGGTATTTTTATCGGCCTTGAAGAGGGCATCGACGGTCTGGTACACATATCGGACATTTCCTGGACACAGAAAATCAAACATCCTGCGGAAGTATACAAAAAGAGTGATACGGTACGGGCCGTGGTTTTGAGCATCGACAAGGAGAATGAACGCTTTTCGCTGGGTATTAAGCAGCTTGGACCCGATCCGTGGGAAGAGGTCCCCAAGAAATACCGCAGGGGTCAGGTGGTCCAGGGTACGGTAACCAATATTACTGATTTCGGTATTTTTCTTGAACTGCAGGAAGGGATAGAAGGGCTTATCCATATTTCTGAGATAAGTGAAGAAAAGGTTAAAAACCTGCAGGAATTCGCCAAGGTAGGTGACGTAAAGGAAGTGATCATTATCAGCATTGATAAACGCAGCAGAAAGATCGGCCTGAGCCTGAGAGAACTCAAGGAGGCCCAGGAAAAGAGCGATGTGCGTGACTATTTGCAGCGGAGCGAAGAGCGCTCACGGGCAACCATCGGCGATCTTATCAAGGATGAACAGCTGAAAGCAAGCGCGGATGAACCTGCTGAGGCGCCGATTGAGGAAGCTGCGGAGGAAAAACCTGAAGCTGCTTCCGGTGACGCACCTCAGGAAACAGCCGCAGAAGAAACCCCGCAGCCGGTTGCTGAGCAATCTGCTGAAGCACCTGCTGCTGAAGCACCTCAGGAAGCACCTGCTGCAGAAGCACCTCAGGAGGCACCTGAAGCAGAAGCCCCCCAGGCGGAAGAGGAGAAATCAGAGGATGTGACTCCGTAGTGTACGATCCTGTTTGTATACCAAGGAAGGGTGAGTGAAAGCTCCCTTCCTTTTTTTTTGTTGTTTTTCCCTTTTTCCAGTGTATGATATTTATCAACAGAGGCCGAGGTCATTACTACCGGTCAACGTTTTTTAACGCTGGGATAACAACCAATTTTACAAAACCCCTAGCAGGTGCACGTGTTATGAGAAAACACCCCTTTTTATTTGGTTTTACCTGTATGGTGATCCTGTGCATGATTTTTGTCCTTTGTCTCTGGGTCCTGGGACAGCTGGGGGCGCTGCAGGATGTCGTAAGCAGCAGAGAAAAGATTGCCGTAATTGAGGTAGAAGGTGTTATCGTTACATCACGGGATATCATCAGCAGAATAAACAAGTACAAGGAAGATGAAAGCATTAAAGCCGTTGTCATCAGGATCGACTCACCCGGCGGCGGGGTAGGCCCGTCTCAGGAAATATATGAAGAGGTGAACAAGCTCGGCAAAAAGAAACAGGTTGTTGCTTCCATGGGCTCTGTCGCCGCTTCCGGCGGGTATTATATTGCCTGTGCGACCCATAAAATTTTTGCCAACCCGGGCACCATTACCGGAAGTATAGGTGTGATCATAGAATTTGCCAATGTTGAGGAGCTGTTGGGAAAAATCGGGATGAAGAGTGTTGTTATCAAGAGCGGCAAGTATAAAGATATCCTGTCTCCGACACGGGAGATTAAGGAGGATGAACAGGCCCTGCTCCAGGGCGTTATCGACAGCATTCACCGGCAATTTATCGAGGATGTCGCCCGGGGTAGAAAGCTGCCGGTTGAGAAGGTGAAAGAGATCGCCGATGGAAGGATATTTTCCGGGGAACAGGCACTGGAGCTTGGGTTGCTTGATGAACTGGGCAATCTTCAGGACGCGATCCAGGCCGCAGCCGATCTTGTGGGCATAGAGGGAAAACCCCGTGTTGTGTATCCCGAAAAGAAGAAACCCTCAATTTGGGAATTTGTTTTCGGGGGATCGTTGAGCAACATACGTGAGCTGCTTGCCGTCAGGCTTTTTAACGTGGGCTATTTGCTGCAGTACGATAATTAAAACACCATACTACACAACGGAGTACAAAGGGGGAGCGTAATGGCCATTGCAGAGGTCAGCGTCGTACCGATAGGCACCGCCGGAACAAGCGTAAGCAGCTTTGTTGCAGGGGCGCTTCAGGTGCTTGAAGAATCGGGTCTAACCTATCAGCTTACCCCCATGGGTACGATCATAGAAGGCGATATCGGCGAGATTCTTGATGTTATACGCAAAATGCATGAAACCCCGTTTGCGAAGCATGCACAACGCGTGTACACGACTGTCAAGATAGATGACCGGCGGGATAAGGTTGCAATACAGATGGGAGATAAAGTTGCATTGGTCAAGAAGAAGCTTGAGTAGCCATCGGTAAAAGGCTGTGTTACCCCCGGGGCACCGTTTGAGAAGCACTATTCAATCAGCTTGGAAAAGAGCTTTCTGAATTCGGCCAGCTCCTTTTGTGAAAAT
>Ga0272442_10002240_pt1 | contig 28335 bp, 27 predicted proteins | sample SSMForm2O_FD_200262 | JGI IMG/M metagenome (GOLD analysis project Ga0272442, IMG submission 200262) | Marine sediment archaeal communities from Little Sippewissett salt marsh, Falmouth, MA, United States - SSM-Form-2O | ecosystem: Environmental > Aquatic > Marine > Wetlands > Sediment ...
TGGAGGGGGGGTAGATTTACTCTAGAAGTGGGCCTAAGAGGCTTAGGCGTAAACGGCAGACTATAGCCATATGTGCGAAGATGGTAGGAACACAATCGCAAAGAGGTGTAAGCAATGAAGCCAGGCGAAATTTTATACTTATCTCGGAAGGACGTTACCAAGCTACTCACATCTGGTGACTGCTATGAGAGATGCGAAGACGTGTTCAAATGGACAGGCCAGGGGAAAGTTGATCAGCTAAATCCGGTTCACCTCTGGATTTCTGGTGAGGAGAGCAAGGTCGCCGGTAGCTTCGGCGCATATCTTTGCGCTGTAAAACCGTTGTCTGTAGCAGGAGTGAAATGGCTCAGCTGTTTTAAGGGGAACAGAACGGTGGGACTACCACCTATTACAGCAACAAACGTTCTAAATGATATTACGACAGGTCTGCCTCTTGCTATCATTGACGGGACCAGTGTAACCGCAATGCGAACTGCCGGGCATGCAGGGGTAGGAGCGAAGTACTGCGCGCGACAAGATTCGAAGACAGTTGCAATCGTAGGATGTGGGCTTCAAGGTAGAGCTCATGCGCGAATAATAAGCTATCTGTTTAGTATAGATACGTTCATCATCTATGACGCTGTCAAGGAATGCGAGGCACAATATCAAAAAGACATGGAAGGTGAACTAGGCATTCGTATTGTTAGGGCGTCATCTGTGCAGGAGGCTACGGAATCCGCGGATATCATATGCATGGTAAGCAGTTCAGTCGAACCGCTTCTTAGGGAAGAATGGATCAGCCCCGGCGCGCATGTCTGTGCAAGTGCACTCTTCAGTGATACAGATCCGGAGTGCGCGACGGCACTTGACAAATGGGTAGTGGGATGGTACGAGCGCGACTTGGCTTGGATTGATGGAGAGGAGAAGGGGAAGCTTGGGGGATGTTCGGAAGGAATATACAGTTACAGCTCTGGGGGCATCTACGCTGATTTAGCTACGGAAGTTGTGCCAGGGAAGAAGGTGGTAAGAGAGAGCGACGATGAGCGGACCATCATGACGCATGCTGGTATGCCGGCGCTTGACGTTGCTGTTAGTAGCCTTGTTTACGAAGAGGCTCGGAGGACAGGAGCAGGAGACGTGATTAGGCTGTTCTAGGGCATGGGCAGGGATGTGCAAGGTGGAAGACGATGTGCTGGACTCTTATGGAGGAGGAATAGTGAGCCAGAACGGACTTGGGGCGAGAGATGCGTGGGATCTCTTAGTAGCGCACAGCATAATCCCGCATGCACGAATGACGGAATTGGCTCAGAAACAGGATAGACTGATCTTCGAGAGAGGCGATGGGATCTATCTTGTGGATTCGGACGGGAAGGAATACTTGGATGCCCTAGGTGGGATCTACTGCTTGAATGTTGGATACGGCAACAGGCGTGTGATTTCCGCGATCAAGGAGCAGGCATCGAAGCTGCAGTTCATGTACTATGGTTGTGGCCTTACAGAGGCAAGCGCTGAATTGTACGTTCGACTTGGAACAATCGCTCCAGGCTCGTTGAGCAGAGTCCTTTTGACGACGACGGGGGCAGATGCCAATGAAGCTGCTCTGAAAATCGCCAGAGGATACCATCAAGGCGCCAATAGAGCAACGGTCATTTCTTTGGTTGGTGGGTTCCATGGAAACACCTACGGGACAACTCCAGTAACGGGAAATGATTACTACAATGAAGTCATAGAGCCGAACATAGGCTCCCATGCATTACACATACCTCCGCCCAATTGCTATCGCTGCCACTATAACCTCACATATCCAGAATGTAAGGTGCTGTGCGCAACGATGTTGGAGGACAAAATACAAGAGGTAGGGTCGCGCGTCGCTGCATTCGTTGCAGAACCAATCCTCGCGCAGGGAGGGGTTATTATACCTCCTGAAGAGTATTGGCCAATAGCGCGGAAGATATGTGAGCACTATGGCGTGTTGCTTGTGTTGGATGAGATTGTGACGGGGCTGGGAAGGACGGGAGAGTTGTTTGGATGTCAGCAATGGGGGATTGTGCCTGACATTCTCACCGTTGGCAAAGGGCTTGCGAGTATGTACCAGCTCATTAGTGCCGTGATCACTACCGATAAGGTTTTCGATGCACTCAAGGATTCCAACACAGTTCGGCACTCGCATACTGGAAGCGGACATCCGATTTCCTGTGCAGCTGCGGTAGCGAACATCGAAGAGACTTTGGAGAGAGATTTGACTGGCAATGCAAAGGAGAGGGGGAACCAGCTTCTTGAAGAGCTACAGCGCGAGCTAAGTGGATGTAGAATCGTGGGGGACATCAGAGGGATGGGATTGCTATGCGGTGTGGAGGTTGTGAAAAGCAAAACGACGCGTGAGCGTTTCCCAAACGGTATCCGACAGACCATTGTAGAAGCCTGCAAGGCAGAGGGATTGCTTGTGACTGTAAGTGGGTACAACTCGGATACGATCATACTTAGCCCGCCTTTAACAATCACCGAAGGCCAGATCGCGGACGTTTCTAGGTCTCTTGTTGCAGCAGTAAGGCGAGTAAGCGACGTCTAGATACATAAGGAACAGTGAGAGAACGTAACTGTGCAACGTGAAAGGAGCAAGAATGCGGCTTGAAGGAAAAAGGGCTGTTGTCACCGGGGCAAGAAAGGGTATTGGAAGGGCTGCAGCACTAGTGCTTGCAGAGGAGGGGGCGGATGTAGCCCTTGCAGTACACTCTCTGGATCGGTTGAGTGAGGAGGTGGTAGAGGAGATTCAGAAGACAGGGCGCCGCGCGTATGCGATACAGGTTGACGTAGACGACGAGGAAAGCGTACGGGCGATGTGCGCGGAGGCACTGATACAGCTTGGCGAGATCGATATCCTAGTAAATAGTGCTGGAACCATAAGTGAAGAACCATTTGAAGAGATGAGCACTGCAAATTGGGACAAAATCTTCAATGTCAATGTTAGAGGGATGTACTTGTGCTGTCAAGAGGTTGGGAAGGCAATGCGGCAGCAGATGCAGGGATCGATCGTGAATATTGGCTCTATATCTGCATTGATTGCGGAGTACGGTTCAGGTGCGTACACCCCCAGCAAAATGGCGGTGATTGGGCTAACGAATCAGCTTGCTGTGGAGTGGGCGAAGTACAACATACGGGTCAATGTGGTCCACCCTGGGCCAACACTCACTGCCATGGTGGCAGCGCAATACTCAGATGAGACAGTAATGAGGACACGAAAGGCGGCGATTCCGTTGGGCAGACTTGCTCAGCCTGAGGAGATTGCGAGACCAATTGCATTCCTAGCAAGTGATGATGCAAGCTATGTGACAGGTGCATCATTAGTAGTCGACGGAGGGTGCACTCAGAGCATGTTCTATCTGTTCCGAACCTTTGCAAAACAGGCGCGTGAAGCGCAGAGTGATAAGGAATGAAGGGGGTCTATCTGCTGATCGGAACACGAGAAGGCAAACGTGTTGATGTGGGTTTGAGAAGCGTGGCTTGCTCGAAGGGTGAGTGCGCCATAGCATGTAAGAGCATGTCATGTAGTCTGTGCTGAGGCCGGATGCTGGGGTGCCACGTTGCTCGGAGAGTTGGATCTGCTGTAGCGCTGGACGGGTCTCAGGCGTGTAATGGGCGCAAGGAGGAAGAGCGCTAAGCCGAGGGATGCTGGTACGAGTAGATAGCGACGAGGATATGCTGCGAGTTAAGGAATGTGTTTAGCGGTACGGGAGTAAATGTATACGGGAGTCAAGTCGTGATTCGGGCTGTGTAACCAGCGCCACGATAATGTTGTGGCTAGCTATGTACTGATAGATGTGCTGTAATGAGGCATGCGAAGTCAAGCCATTGCGGTGATTCTCATAGCGGAGGATGGCAAGATACTGGAAGCACTCGCCAGTTTGCGCACGGAGACGTACCGGAACCTTTAGGTCTACGGCTCATCCTGTTGGCTGCAGACAAGGGGTCCAATGTGCAGATTAGCAAGCAGTCCAGTTTCTCCCGGGGTATGGTGGAGCAATGGCGCGAGCGGTTCGTCAGGGAGCGGCTGGAAGCGGTGACTGACCGCCCTCGATCAGGATGGCCGCGGGCGCATACGGAGGAGGATGGGCTCCGGGCGATGGAGACCACGTGTACGAAGGCGCCGCCCGGTGAAACCCATTGGAGTCCGAGGGGCAGTGCCAGGGCGACGGGGGCAAGGAAGGGCGCTGTCCAACACATCCTTCGCGAGAGCAATTTGAGATCGCATCGAGCGGGGACGTTCTCACGCTCTCACGATGATGCCTTCGCTGGGAAGGCGCTAGATGTGGTTGGGTTGTACACGAACCCGCCTGAGAACTCGATCGTCGTGTGCGTCGATCAGAAAGCCCTGGTTCAAGCGCTGGATCGTACGCAGCGGATGCTGCCGATGTGGCCGGACCAGATCGAGCTGCATACCCATGACTATAAGGGAACACGGTACAGCTGTGTGCCACGCTGGAAGGCCACGCCGGTCGGGCGATCCTCAGCATTGAGAGTCGCCGGAGATTGCGCGAGTTCATCGCGTTCATGAAGCGGCTGTTGAGGACTTACCCCAAGCAGGAGTTCCACGTCATCCTCAACAACGTCATCACCCACCGATCCAAGGAAATGCGACTGGCACGGCCAGCCGAAGCACCGGCGAGTGATCTTCCACTTCATCGCGACCTACTCGTTGTGGCTGAGCCTGATCGAGGTGTCGTTCAACCTGGTGCTACCGAAGCTTCTACGCCGGGGACGGTTTACATCGAAGCAAGACTTGATGGCGAAGCTGATCGAGTACCTCGAGCAGTTCAGTCTAGCGGGGAAGGTGTTTCAGAGGACCAAGCCCGCTGCTGGCATCTCGCGTTCGTTGAATTGCCAGACGCGACACTAGAGCTAGGGAGCCAGTTGGTAACGATATAGCTTCATGGAGTCCAAGTGCGTGTCAAAGGGAGAAGTAAGGAACGTATGTGTAACAATGAGGAGCACAGCGACAACAACAACATATAAGAGAGCGTCACAGCAGTGGATGACAGCGACATAGGACGTCATAAGCGCTATGCGGGTTACTTGAGGGAGAGTGTATGGCAGCTGTAGTGCGACAGCGGCATGGAGTAGTGGCAGCGTCATTCGCGATCCAATTCATTGCATGGGGAACGTATGCCAGTTTTGCGGTATTCATTGCTCCATGGGTGAGTGAGTTTGGTTGGGCCCGTAGCGCGATCTCGAACGTCGCATCTGTTTCGTTTCTTCTGATCGGAACCGTCGGCGTGGCTATGGGAATACTCAATGATAGACTCGGGCCGCGCTACATCATTACCTGGTGCGGCCTCTGCTGTGGTGGCGCATTGATGTGGATATCAAGAGCAACGTCCCTGTATGAGGTGTGGTTCGCTTATGGGATTGTAATGGCTGTGGGTATGGGCGGCATGAATGTCGTGTTGCTGACAACTGTGAGCAGACATTTCCCAAGCCGACAGGGTAGAGTGAGTGGCATAGTGACTGTTGGAACAGGTCTTGGAAATGCGATCATGCCTTCCGTTGCAGCGGGGCTAGTCTTGGGCAGTGGGTGGCGTATGGCGAGTATGATTCTGGGCTTCATGGGGCTCTTGATCATCACTCTCGGTGCGCAATTCCTAAGAAGGGCGGAGCCTGCAGCGGGTCTGTCGGCGGAGGGAGAGAAGGTAACAGGTAATCAGTGCGCAAAGGAGGAGCGAGAGCATCTATCATTCAGGGACGCGATTAGGACTAGACAGTTCTGGATAGTGTGCTTGGTGTATGTAGCCATCTTCATGTGTATAAGAACCATCATGGTGCATTTAGTGCCATATGCGATTGATACTGGTAGCTCGGCGCAAGGCGCTGCGGGGCTTTTGGGTATTGCAGGAGGGGCGAGTGTGCTTGGAAGGTTGCTGATCGGTAGTGCTGGCGATCGTATTGGGTGCAAGCAGTCGCTCATATTATCATTGTGCATCCTACTCACTGCGCTTGCAATTCTTCAGGTGGGGACAAGCTGGTGGTTACTGTGCTCATTTGCAATCGCGTATGGCTTTGCTCATGGTGGTTTGTTCGCTGTCATGTCACCAGCAGTTGCGGAATTGTTCGGAACGTCCTCACACGGCAGGCTTCTGGGAGTTGTGCTTTTTGCTGGCACAATGGGAGGAAGCCTGGGCCCTCTTCTTGCCGGGTACTTGTTTGATGGAACAGGGAGCTACCGTCTGGATTTCTGGATACTCTTGCTCCTTTCCCTCGGTGGGTTGTGTCTGGCAACGCGCCTCAAACCAAGTGTAGGGATCACGAAGTGATCTGATAGTTGCTACTGTCTGGTCAGGCCGCGATTGTCGGTCGGTCCCGCTTAGCCATAGGGGAGCGAAGTGGAGAAGCTGTAGCAGGCAAATTGCCGGGTCTGGCAGGCAGAGCTAGTAGGATCACCGCAGGGACAAGAGAGGTGATCATCGTGAGCAAGAAGAGACAACAGTACTCGCCGCGCTTTCCAGTCGCAGGTTGTGCTTGAGATTCTCAAGGCTGAGCGGGACGCAGTGGAGATCGCTCGGATGACCTGCGGTCAACGTTGAACGAATCTGTCAGGGCGGACCGGTCGGGCTTTTCGGGAGGCTTCATTGCTTGAGTCCGGCGACCATCACCGGACCCTTCTGCTTCTCGTAGTGTAGCTCCTCGACCTCGGTGGGAGGAATGTCCCCGATTGGTTCCGGCAGTCGCCGGTTGCTGAACCAATCCACCAGTTGAGTGTCTCGAACTCCACATGCTCCATGCTCCGCCACGGTCGGTTGTTCGAATCACCTCCATCTTGTACAGGGCGATGATGCTCTCGGCCAATGCGTTCCGTAGGAATGGCCGAAGCTGGCCACCGAAGGCTCGATGCCCGCTTCTGCTAACCGCTCTGTGTGCCGGATCGACACGTACTGCACACCCAGGTCGCTGTGGTGCACCAGCCCGTGCAACGCACCACGGGCGTACCAGCGCTTGCTCCAACGCGTCGAGCGCCACGTCATTTCGCAGCGGTCGCGAGAGACGCCAGCCGACGGTCTTGCGCGAGTACGCATCAATGACAAAGGCGGCGTACACGACTCCCGACCAGGTGGCGACGTAGGGCAGATCGGCTACCCACCGCCGGTTCGGACGCGTGGCCGTGAAGTCGCGCTGTACCAGATCGGCTGCTTCTGCCACGGCGTCGTTAGGGATCGTCGTCCTGGGGCCGCGCTCGCGGGTGACGCTTTGAAGCTCGAGCTTGAGCATCACCCGCTCGACGGTACAGCGGGCGACCGGGATGCTCTCTCGGCCCAGTTGCTTCCAGACCTTGCCGAGAACCGTAGACTCTACGGTTCTCGGCCCAGACGCGGTCGAGCTTCTTGCACAGCACAGCGTCCCGCTGTGCGCACTTCGGCAGACGTGAAGCCTCTACCTGACGAGCGTTCTGTTCGTAGTAGGTCGACTGGGCGATCGGCAACATCGCGCGGATCGACCCGACCCCGTAGAGATCTCGGTGTTGATCGACGAATACCGCCATCGCTTCGGTCTGCGGTCGAGCTCTGCCTGGGCGAAAAACGCTGACGCCTTGCGGAGAAGCCCGCTAGCCCGCCGGAGCTCACGAACCCCCGCTGCAGCTCTTTGATCCGCGCTTGCTCATCGCTCGTCAGACCATCACGTCGCCCGCTGTCCATCTCAACTCGCCGCACCCAGTCCGCAGCGTCTTCGGCGTACAGCCGATCTTCTGCGCAATCGAAAGGATCGCCGCCCACTGCGAGCCGTGCTCACGCTCGCACTCGAACAGCATGCGCACCGATCGCTCTCGCACCTCGGGGGATTAGCTGCTCGGTCTTGCCATGACTTCATCCTCTCAAGGGAGGGATTCGGTCTCCGGGAATCCCGGGGCGGTTCAACGTGCGCTTCAGTTTAGTTCATCACTATTTCTCCCAGCCCAAATCCTCAATCCTTCTCGCGCTTGAAGCGATACCTCCGGTCGGGGACTGCGGGTACGTTATCTCCAGAATGGAAACTCCCTCATATCCTATGTCGCTGAGACTTGATGATATGGCCGAAAAGTCAATCTTTCCCATCCCTATGGGTGAGTGCCCCCACTTGTCTCCCATATCTGATAAGTGAATCAATACGATATCGGACGCAATTTCTCGGATCGCTGCCGGAGGGTATTCTGAGTCCGCTCCATTGGCTACGTCATACACTATTCCTATATGGGGGCTGTCAATCTCCTCGATAGCGTCCCGCAGCTCTTTGACTGTGCTGCCAAATCCCCATCCACCAGCATTCTCTAACCCGACTATAACATCCCTTTCCTCAGCGTAGTGGACGCATTCCTCTATACCTTGCCTAGACATGCTCCACGCTTCCTCTACAGATATGGGCATTAGAGGATGCCGTTTTCCTGGACCTGCAACGAGCATCTTTCCCCCCAGATCAGCAACCAGGCCTATGATTTCTCGATACCGCAGCACAGTCTCTGCTCTGATTCCTGGGTCAAGACTCGCGAGATTGAGATCCAATCCTGGAGGGCACATCGATACCAGCTCGATATCGAGAGAACCAATCAAGCCTCGCAGCTCCTTTCTATCTCGTTCTGAAAGCCCTCTCGGCCATAGATGAGGCAGGCTAACCATGATCTCTACGGATGTGAATCCTAAGGCCGATAATTTCCTCAATGCTTCCTCTATGGAACACTCGTACAGATAAGGGTACGTGGAAACCCCTAGTTTGAGAGACACTGATGGACCTCCTTGCTTCCCTGAAGCGAAACATGCCTGAAGTTGCTACTGCCAATTCTACCTTCCACGTCAGGACCGCCATCTTACGTAAGGATCAATGTGGCAATCGCAGACGGTGATTTCACCAATCGTCGCTGCTAATATTGCCTGGAGAAGTGGCAACGACAAACACAAGATTCCCCAGGCCAGTGTTTTCTATGGAGTGCTCAACGCCTGGAGGTATGAACGCTCCGGATCCCGGCTTCAATACAAACGTATCCCGATCTAGGGTGAGGAGCCCTTCACCTTCGAGCACATAGTAGACTTGCTCAACCCGCCTATGTCGGTGCGAAGACGCCGCGCCTTTTGGCTGGTAGCAAGATAAGCGAAAATCAAAGTGCTGAGAGCGTGCATCCTTTGCTGAAATGAACATCTTTGAGTACGCTGCTCCATCGTGTCCAGGAACCTCTTGCCATCTTTCCCTTACTGCTTCAAACACCCAACCATCCATGATGGGATCACCACTTCCTCGTGCCAGAGTACCCCAGTGGGGACTAACGGAACCTCTCGGCTGTATCCGTGAACTACTCCTCCCTCCCCCAAAGCGTCACTATCTCCTCATCGAGTTGAAGCCGCCGGAGAGTCGAGCGAAGCGGCTTGGATGTCTTCTTATCCCAACCCATAGCCACGTAGTAGTCATCTATCATGCCATCAATATACGGCCTAATAGAAACACCTTTAGCGGGGCCATTATCAGGAGCTTGCAATAGCTTTTCTGGGATAGCCTTATCATCCTCAGGAGTATGGCCTCGGACAATGCTGAACACGCGCTCCAGATTCATCTCCCTCTCGCCGACATCGAAGATCTCATCCACTGTGTAGACCTGCCCAGTTAATGCGGATAAGGCATGAGCAGCCCACTCGGCTGCATGGGGGATATTCCAGTATGCAAACCATCCTGCGCCCAGCGTATCTGCATAGCCAAACTTGAACATGCCCCCATCTCTTACTTCCTTTGGCTTGATGCTCGGATCGAACCTCGCTGTCGCCTCCATAATGCCGATATTCGGCTCTCTGCGATAGTCAGCACCAGGTGCAGGCCAGCCCGAGCCGCCACCTGTTACCTGCCCCAGGAACATTCCCCAGACAGCCCGCCAGTCATGAAGGTTGATACTTGCCCCTTTGAGATGAACCGCGCTCTCTGGCAGCCCTACTCTCTGACCGGCACTTCTGATGCCATCGGCCAAGACTGCCCCAAACCCTTCCCGATGCGCCATTTTCCTGAGACACGTTTCAATAACCTCTGCATTACCCCACTCAAGCACAAGGCCATCCGTGTCTTTTTCTGAGAGAAGCCCCTTCTCAAATGCCTCGAAAGCAACACCAAGCGAACACCCGGCCACACTAGTCTCAATACCAAGCCGATCGCAAAGGTCCGTCAAGTAGAAGACGCTTCCCGCGTCCGTTACACCCAGTATTGATCCAGCTCCTTCCAGGTTCTCACCGCCTCCACACAGAGTAGCCACATGTCCTGCATAAGGTCCATCCTTGATCTTGACATCATAGCTACACGCAATTGGACACTGCCAACACGGTTGGACGGTAATATCTTGCTCGCCCATGCCCTTCCCAAACTCCTCCATCTCTGCAGTTTGGAAGTTGTAACCTACAAGACCTACCTTCTCCTTCAGCCACTTGTACTCTCCTCTAGGAACGCCCGCGCGCCCTACATCGACCCTTAGGGTGCCCTGCTCATCGAATAGACCTGCTTTCCACTCTGCTGCAACACTCTTGAAACGCTCAGGATCAGCTATATGGACTTGATGTGAGCCCCCTTGCACGACTATAGCTTTGAGTTTTTTTGATCCCATAATCGATCCGATTCCGGAGTGAGAGCACGAGTGGTTCTTGTCATTGGCCGCAATCGCACCAGCGCAAAGGTTCTCACCAGCAGGACCTATTGCCATAACGCTCGTGCTGGTACCGGGGAATTCAGCTTTGAGAGCTTCCCCGGTCTCATGTGTGTCCAATCCCCATAAGTTATCTGCGGATGCAATAGTCCCACCGTGCTCTTGTATTGCCAGATAAACAGGCGTCTTCGATGCTCCCTCTATTACTACGCCATCATAACCTGCGAACTTCAGCATTGGGCCGAACCATCCATGTGTGTGAGAACGTCCAGCTGTGAAGCCCGTCTCGGCGTTCAGTGTGGTGACCGTAAGGTTTGTCGCAGCCGGGACTGATGTGGCTGTTAGCGGACCCGTCAGCATGATTAGAAGGTTCTCTGGATCGTGCGGATGAATGCCAAGTGGCAGCATATCGCTCAGCATTCTCAGTCCAAGCCCCCACCCACCGACATACAACTTCAGGGTGCGCTCATCTGGGAGACTTTCATCACAGCATACTCTGGTTGTCAAGTTCACCCTAAGAAGCTTGCCCATGTATCCGCCTTGCGCCATGCCCTCCACCCCTCTTGTGCGAGATAGTAGACTTCCGCGTAGGATACAACACCTCGGATGTCGTTGACAAGGGGATCCCGCTAGAAGCTAGCTGTCAAACGACAACGTCAGTCCGATGAAAGGACTGACGTTGAGCGAGAAGGAGCAGGAACGGTTAGAGACGCTGAACCGCGTGCTGGTGGGACGGCTGCACGGATCGAAGCAGCAGTGGTCCTTGGTGTGAGTAAACGTCACACCTGGTGTGTGCTCGCGGCGTAGCGGGGGGATGTCCCGTACGTTGTTGAAACTGCCATCGCGACGGCGTCGCATGCTCACGACCTGGATCCTACGGTGACCGTGTCTGCGGTGTCAACGTCGATGTCCGCAGACGTCCGTTGGTCCCCATCGGCTTCCGCCGGATGTTACTGATCATGTTCTCGATCAGGTTTGCGCTCAGAAGCGTCCCGTGCACCGTCGATGGCGTGTCCAGCAGGTGAGCACGGATCAGAAGATCGGCTCACGCCTCGTGCAAACTGTTACGGGCTGCCAGGTTCTTCGGTGCCAGGAACTGGTCCAACTCCTCCAACACCTCGATCGCCGCTTCGGCTCCCTGGGCCTTGCGCAGCCGGCCGATCAGATCGTGTGGTTCTTCCCAATGACGGCGGGGCAGGTACCGTCTTAGGTCCCGCTCCTTGTGCACCAAGCAGCGTTGAATCTGCGCATCCGGGAAGTGCTTCGTCGTCGCCTTGCGCAATGCCTTGGATCCGTCCGGCACCACCAACAACGGCCAATTCTCCGCGATGCGGAATCCCAGACGGATCAACCGATCCAGCAGCGCTTCGGCCGTGGAGGCGTTCTCGCTGGCTCCCAATTCGAAGTCCAACACCTGCTTGCGCCCATCCAACAGAATCGCCACGGCAACGATTGCTACCAGATCGGCACCCAGCTCGATCCCGTCGAGCATCAGCGCCAGCCAGTCCAGGGCCTTCCCATCCTCACCTTCGGGGAGTGGGCGGTGCCGCAGTTCAGCGATCTTCTCCCACCTCACTTCACGTCACAGCCGAGGCAGCTGCGACCGGCTGCTTCCCCGTTGGTGGTTCACGAGCTTCCCTACCTTGCGCATCGAACCGGCTGCCCACATCGTCTCGATCACCAGCCCATCGACTTCGCCCGGATCCTGGGCAGCACGGTAGCTCTGCAGCTCCACTTCCTCTGTCGTACCCTCCTCCTTCCGTCGGCGAGCTCGAGGCCGTTGGACCGCCTCTCGACGGGACTCCTACCCTGGAGCACTCCCCGATCGGTAGCAGCGCTCTTCGGGATCGGGACAGTACGCCGGACCACACAGGATCTCGATCTCCTCAGTCATTACATGCGTCAGCATCTCCCGGCTGACTCCTCGCAGGTACTCTCGGAATGCCTGTCCCACGTCCTCCGCCTCGACTTCTCCCAGGCGCTCCAACGCGTTACCTTGGTCCACGTTCATTTGGTGGCCTCCTATTCGGCAGCTTACCAGCTGCGGGGAAGACCATCGCTTCCAGTTCCAACAATCGGCGGGACACTTCCCGTTGCGCAGCGATCTGGCGCTTGAAGCGTTGGAGCATGCGCTCTACGCACGAGGCGACAGCGAGAACCTCGCTGATCACAGCGACCGTGGCGTGAAATACCTATCCATCCGTTGCACAGAACGAGTGGCGGAAGCCGGCATTGAGCCTTCGGTAGGAAGCGTCGGCGACTCGTACGACAAACCATGGGCAGAAAGCTTCATTGGCTTGTACAAGACGGAGGTGACTCATCACATCGGACCGTGGCGGAACATGGAACACGTGGAGTTCGAGACACTCAAGTGGGTGGATTGGGTCAACAACCGCCGGCCCCTTGAGCCGATTGGAGACATCCCACCAGCTGGGTTTGAGGCGTTACACCACCAGAACCCGGAGCCTCCGGCGATGGTTGCGGGACTCACACAACGAAGCCTCCGGAGAAGCTGGCCCGATTCAATCACCAAGGGATGAACGCAATGACGAGACTCGGAAGAACTTGCGCTCCCAAGTGTTTGTATACAGATGTATGCAAACACAATGATAACAGTCGGCTTCCCTATCAGAGCCAACACCAAGCATGTGATGGGACTGTCGGATTCAGAGGCGCCAGCCCAGGCTCTTGAGCCTCCTAATGCTATCAACTATTGCGCCATGAGGCGCCTCCGGACAGCCTACTTCGAGCACTGAGACCCCTTTGAATCCTATATTCTCTAGGCTATCCGCTATTCCTTCGAAGTCTATCGTGCCCATGCCAATTGGCAAGTGTCCCCACTCATTAGCTCTGTCGGAGAGGTGGATATGGATCAATGACTCAGCGATTTCCGCTATGGCGGCTGGCGGATACTCTGAGCGAGGAGCGTTTGCCACATCATACGCAATGCCGACGCTCTCGTGGTTCACATCCTCTATCATCTCTCTTAGCTGATCTACTGTTTCGGAGAACCCGTAGGCACCGACATTCTCGAGCGCAATTCTTACACCACGCTTCTTGGCGTAGTCAGCAGCCTCCAGGACTCCCGGCTTCGCAGTTTCCCATGCTTGCTCGAACGGCATTCGCATTAGACCATGGAGCCTTCCAGGACACGCTACAAGCAGCTCGCCTCCCAAGTCACTGACAAGATCTATGTTGTACATGTATTCTCTGACAGAGGCTTCTCTGATAGCAGGATGCGAGCTAGCGAAGTTCAGATCCAAGCCCGTCGGGTTCACTGCAACGCGAAGCCCGTGCTTGTCCACTATCTGCCTCAGGGAAAGCCTTGTGGCTTGGCAAATGCCTTGCGGCGACCGGCTATCGGAGAATGCAGTGCTGATTTCTATATACCGGAAGCCAGAACTCACCAACCATTGTACGCTAGCTGGTATGTCATACTTGTACACGAACGCCAGATCAGCGCCACCCAATTGCAATACCATAAGCGACCTCCCCCTACAAGCATGTGTGTCTTCATGTCTCGGGCCATAAGGCGAGCCCCAACGATCTTACCCTCTTGGTTAACCTGGTGGCAAAATACCACGCTTGTGCGTAGGAACTTGCCACTTCTAGTCCGACGCGGTCGGTGTGAGGATCTACTCTTAGGTGTTGCAGCTCATCGCCGCGGCCACACCAATACTGTCGACGGACTAGCTCGCCCTGCGATGGTGCTTGCGTACGGCGTCCCAAACGACATTGCAGGGTGTTCTTCCCTTTGGATGACGGCTCAGTTGGAGTCGCTCGAAGTGGCTTGAACTGCAGGAGTGAATCTAGTGATGACCTGTAGTTGAACCCGCTTGCGCGAGCACAGATGAAGGGATTCAATGCATCAGTACTCTCGAAGGATGGCCCCCTGCAGTACCGCCACAAACACCGCCGGATCAAGCCTGGCCTGGCTTCCTGCAGGTTGCCTTGAGTTGAGCCGTCAATAGGTTCTCTCGAATCCACCTGTGAACTCGCCTCCTCCTTTCATCAGCACACGCGGGAGGCTTCAGTCCGTCTTTGCTGAGACTCCTGCTCTACAATTCTTCGTAGGAGCTCGCTGCATCACGGTACAAGTACATCTATCATTCTCCCTCAGCAGCAGACTTGCCCAACCTCAACCATGTGACTTCATTATACGAATCGTATATGCTTTGCCGCCTCTTCTCTGGCCAGTCCTGATCCCAAGCTAGGCCAAGGTCTTCGTTGACCAAGAGAACCGTACAGTCAGACTCTTCCGGGCTTTGAAGGATCCTAACCAACATGCTGCATTGCTTATCTTTGCCTTTGCAATTGACACATTGTTGTGTAGTTACACATGGAGGATGGTAACCCATGGCCTTAGCATGATGAGGAACAATAACGGTTGTTAATCTATGATATGCGTCAGCATAGTCTTTAACGATCTTATTTAGGCCAACAACCACAATAATACGTTCTGGTCCAAAGATCATTCCAGATACTCTGTTCCCAGTTCCATCGATATTCACCAGTTCGCCGGTTTGGGTAACTGCGTTGCTCCCGGTCATGAAGTATTCACACTGCAGAGAGAATCGGTAGATCTTGGCCCGTCGCACCTTACTGATTTCGCCATTATTGCACCTACGGCACAACTCCCTTTCGAACGGATCTACGAGAATTCTGGCCTGAGAGGCAAGAAGTTGAGGCAAGCGTAGTTGTCTGATGGATGCGGAGTCTCCAAAACCAACAGTAGCTCCAGGTGGGATGATCCGAAGGACTGTCTGGCAGGCGATTGCCGCTGTATCGGCGTACATAGCATGAAATCCATTGTGTGTTAGTGCCTCTAAGACACGCTCTACAGTGTTGCTCATTCGTACCTCCACTGGCCAACTCTAGTTTCACTCTTGGACGTTAGTAGCATAAGCATACTTGCCCCCAAAGCCAAGCGTTAGCAGCCCGTGTGGGAAGAGGTCTCTTGCCGGACCAGATTACCCACGGATCTCCGAGAAGGGTTCCTCGAGGGACATTCTACAGGAGAGGAATCGCGCCGAGGAAGATCGATTGCTCCTGGGAGGAAGCAGCCTTCTTCACCTTGCTCGTCAGGTTCCGGTGGAGATCGGTGCCTTGGCGCGATACGGAAGTGCCCCGCCGATTGCCGGGACTGGTGAATCGCCCCGGCTTCTCCGGAGGCTTCAGCGTGTGAGTCCAGCCTCTGACCTTCTGTCGACGTTGAGGGAATCCGTCAGGGTGAACTGACAAGCGATTCTGTCAGTCGCCGTTCTTTGCCGTCCTCGAGAGAGCCCTCGCTGTAGACAGGTGGCTTGTCGAGCTTGACGTACCTCATGGCTGCGCTGCGGGAGATTCCCAGGCTCTGGCGATCTCCCGCAGCGACAGACCTCTGCGTTTCGCTTCGTGGATTGCTTCCCAGTAGGCCTGGATCCGTGGGGTTGGCCTCCGCGCCTCAACTAGCTTCTTCTTGGCAGGTTTCGGAGCGGCGGGCAAGCGCGCGCCGGCCTGCTGCATGAACCTCGTTCGGTCCTTGTATGGGTCATCTCCCTGGCCGCGCCGCAGGACACTCGCTGGTGGCGGTGCCTCCTGGGTCGCAATCTCCAGGCCTTCGTAGAGTACCGTCAGCTCGCCATCCAGTCGTTCCCAGACCTCAGCAGTCCTTCCTGCGAACTCCTGCAGTCCTGGTCAGGAAGCAACTGCAACGTTCTCCATTGGTGCTTCACCATGTGTCGCGTGTGACCTTCCGCCGATGCTTGAAGCACAACACGTCTACCAGATCCATCTCCGGCGGCAGTGGCCGGTACGCGCTTTCCTCCTGGGCTGCCGGCACCGCGAAGCGACCGTTGCAGCGAGGAAGGTAGTCTTCCAGAACGCGGTTCGCCTCCTCCAAGCTGCGCACATCAGCAAGACGCAGCTCCGTCACGAGTCGATCCTGGAAAGTTCCGGCTACGCGTTCCACCCTTCCCTTGGGTTGTGGGCTCCACGCGAAGACCTGCTCAATCCCAAGCTTGCGCATCGCTCGCCCGAACTGTGTCGGCTTCCTCTCGTTGGCGGCAGGCTCCTCATCCCTCCTCTCACGGCGTTGGTGGGTGTACGAGAAGACACCGTGGTGATCGCTGTACAACGAGAGAGGAATCCCCTCGCGCTTGATGATCCTCCACATCAGCCGGAAGTAGCCACGACTGTCCTCCAACGGGTGGAACAGCGCCTCAGGGACCGTTCCCGTGGCGTCGTCCACCGCCAGCAGTAGCGCCATCTGTGGCCCTCGATCCTCCAACCAATCATGGGTGCTGCCGCCGACCTGGAGGAGCATACCCTCCTGAGGGAGACGTCTCCGGCGTGCCTGATGGCGCGGAGGACGGCGCCGCCGCGGGCTTGGCATCCCTACACGCAACAGGATGCTTCGCATCGTCGATCGACTGAGATCAATACCCTTCCGCTCTTCGAGTAGCTCTGTGAGATGGGTGAAGTTCCCCACTCTCCCCCCCTCGTACCGTGTGCGGGCCAGCCAATCGCTCGCTGGGGGACATCCGTTGGGGTCGCATTCGATGGACGACGACCCCGATAGCCGTGAGCGATGGCAGCAGCTCCTTCCCGTCGGTACGCTGCCAGCATCCGCCACGCGTGACGCTCGCACACCCCAAGAACCATCGCTGCCTCGCTCATCCGTAGTTGCCCGTCAAGCACTCGATTGACCGTCTCCAGCCGTTTCTGCTCCCGCTGATTCAACGTTAGTCCTCCCATGGGACTCACACTGCCCTTAGCAGTAACCTACTGACGGGATCGCTTGCCAGCTGGGCCTTGACAGTTCCAAGCAGTTTGTGCTATTGTGAGTTCCGAGTAGGCGTTTGGCCTGCAGAAAGGGGCTTCAATCTGATATGGGACCTCTGTCTTGCCTCTTGACTTGGTCCAATGTGAGAAGCAGCTTCTCTGAGCGCCGTAGTCTGTCTGTATTTCTCAAACAGCAAAAGCAGTGTCGCGTTCAGGGGTTCATTGCGCAAAACAGTAGATTGCCCGAGACGCTATTACATCTATGCTTCACACCGCTGACTACGATATCGGTGCCACTAGTTACACAGACTGGACGTACTTACGCGTACAAGAGGGGGTGTGAATGAAGGGTGTGTCAGCTCCTAAAGCACTCGATCTGCCGAAAGCGGAATCAGATCAGGAGTGCACTGGACTATTGAAGCACTCAAATCAGCTGTTGCTATTCTAGTAGTGCAGTATAAGATGCGAAGTTGTTCAGGGTAGGAACTTTAGAAAGGTGAATAGTATGTATCATGAGTTTGAGCTTGGCCTCGGAGCAGATATTATCGTTAGAGAATTGTTTCGCCTTCAGCCTGAGGAGACGCTTCTCATTACAGCAGACACAGAAGCTCACCCGGAGGTTGTGAACGCTGTTGCGCGAGCGGCGTTTACAGTAGGTGGGAAGCCTCTTGTATTATGGCACTCAACTCCACTGGGGAAGTACAAAGGTGTCGGCAAGACGCTCCTGCCGCATGAGGCACTGACGGGCGCAATGCTGAAGGCCGACGCGTGGTGTGAGTTCAATCATGTTGGTCTTCTCTATACAACTCCGTACGATATTGCGATGAGGGACAACAAGAACCTGCGGCACCTCTGCGTTACCGGCATGGACGCGGACATGATGACGAGGCTAATAGCTCGAGTGGACTACAAGACGCTAGATGCTTTCCAGGATAAAGTAGTAGATATGATGCGCAAAGCTGATCATGTTCATCAAACCTCCGAAGCTGGATGTGACATTGAGTTCGATAACGACCCAAACCTCCCAATCATTAGCGAGAAGGGTGATGCGTATAAGCCGGGCTCGCACATGATGCCTGGGCAGATTGGTTGGGCGCCCAAGTTTGACTCCATCAACGGGAAAATAGTTGTAGACGGAAGTATTTCACGTCCGATAAATGGCATACCAACAAATCCCATAACAATATATGTGGAGAATGGGACGATTGCGAAGTGCGAAGGGGGAGATGCAGGACCCAAGTTTGATAGGTGGCTGAGATCTTTCGATGATCCGCAGATGCTGAGAATCGCTCACGCAACCCTCGGCTTTCATCCCAATGCGCGATTGTCAGGGACAATCGTGGAAGACGAGAGAATCTGGGGTGCGTTCGTTTGGGGAATCGGGAATGTTGGCCCAATGCTGTATCCCCCGACTGGAATTGACGGCCTCTCGCACTCAGATGTCATTTGCCTGAGGACTTCCGTATGGCTAGATGATGAACAGATAACGAGCAAAGGCCAAGTTGTCCACAAGGATCTAGTTGATATTGCAGCTAAACTCACAGGATGAAGCGTAGGATCGGAGAGCTGGGCTAAACACCATGAAAACATGCAGTTTGATGTCAGGAGCCAAAGTTGCTGTGGAGGCGTGTCTCGGCGTTAGCAAGGGGGAGGCAGTTCTCGTAGTAACTGACTTCACAAGAGTGGATATTGCGAAGAGCCTTGTCTGTGCCGCGACGTATGTCGGGGCGGATGCTTCTTTGCTGGTGATGGAAAGAAGAGCGCATCACGGCCAGGAGCCGCCAGCTCATGTCAGGGAGGCAATGAAAGCAAGTGACGTTGTGTTTCTCGTGACGGAGCAGTCCCTTACGCATACGGAAGCGCGCATGGCTGCTACCAGAGCAGGAGCGAGAATAGCTAGCATGCCCGGAATAAGCGAGCATTCAATGCTAACAGGAGCAATGACTGCTGATTATAAGTCAGTTCGTGCATTGTGTAATAAGCTCGCTGATCTGCTCGACGAGGGAAGCAACGTAACTGTGGAGTCTGCAAACGGTACGAATCTCCAGATGAGCATCGAAGGGAGAAGTGCAGTCGGAAGGAATGCTGGAAGTCTTCTTGAAAGAGGAGATTGGGGGAATCTCCCCTCAGGAGAGGCTGCAATTGCTCCTATTGAGAAGCTGACGAATGGCGTAGCAGTAATTGATGGCTCAATGGCGCCCATTGGGTTGCTGAGCGTTCCGATTGAGGTAACCATAAGGAATGGGGAAGTGTCAGACATACGTGGAGGCCGGGAGGCAGAGGAGCTAAGGAAGTTCATAGGGAATTTCGGCCCAGAGGCTCGGATGGTCGGAGAGCTAGGCATAGGGACTAACAACAAGGCTCGCATAACGGGAAATATCTTAGAGGATGAGAAGGTATTAGGCACTATACACATTGCATTAGGGGCGAACACAAGCATGGGGGGATGCATCAAGGCGAAGACACACAACGATGGAATTATCCTTCAACCAACGGTCACGGTAGATGACAGGCAAGTGCTTTCCTGCGGGAGGCTTCTCGTTGATGCATAGTGTTTCGGGAGCAATGTCAGATGTCAATTAGGCGTGTGGAAGACGCGCGCCACTCATGTGAGGGGAGGTGAGATTGCGAGCACGAGAAGTGCCGGGCTTGCCGTAGGCAGGAGTACGGTAACAGTGTAGGCGATGCGTGTGTGTGAACGAGCGGCATAAGGAGTCGTGGACGATGAAAAGGGTTATTTCGCTTGTAATAGCACTGATGATGACGGCTACTGTGTTTATCCCTGCAATTGCGCAGGAAGAGTCGGTCTTATACTATACAGTTGGCACTGCATCCTATCCAGATCCGGCTATTGGGTCTGGGTTTCAGCAAGCCGCGGTGTTCCTGAACACCTACGATCCGTTAGTGCAACTCAACGATGATAATATACCAGACCCCAACGAATCCATCGCTGAGAGGTGGGAGGTGTCTGACGATGGCTTGACGTATACTTTCCATATTAGACGGGGAGTGCTCTTCCACGACCTGACTGAGCTGACAGCAGAGGATGTAGTCTTCTCGTTCAATCGGCTCCTGGACATAGGTCAAGGCTTCAGCTTCCTCTTCAAGGGAAAAGTCGCCTCGGTTACGCAGCTAGACGAGTACACGGCTGAGGTTGTTCTGAACCAACGCTTTGGACCCTTCATCTCTACTCTCATTCGGATGTACATTGTGAATAAGGACCTTCTATTGGCGAATGCGTCCGACGGGAATTACGGCGAGTGCGGGGACTACGGCGTGGCTTGGCTTCTTGACGGGCATGACGCAGGCTCTGGCGCGTACAAGATCGTCGACTATCAAACCGACGCGTATATTGTCTCGGACAAGTTCGAGGAATACTGGCGTCCGTTCGCTCCGAATGCTCCGGATAGGACGCACATGACCATGGTCTACGATCCGACAACACTCAAACTGCGCATGCAGAAACGGGAGCTTGATATCTCGAAATTCAACATGACTCCTGAGTGGTATGCAGAAGTAGACGCGGTCGAAGGCATCGACGTAAAGAACGAACCCGTGTTGACGCAGTTCTACCTGATGATGCATAACCAGAAGGCGCCTACCGATGATTTGCATTTCAGGAAGGCCCTGGCTTACCTCTTTGATTACGTAACAGTAGTCGAGGACATTTTCACGGACAGTGCTGCGCCAGCAGCCGGATGCGTTCCGCAATTGTGCCCGGGACACAACCCTGATGTCTTCGTGTATGAGCACAACCTTGCCAAGGCAGAGGAAGAGCTAAGGATGTCTAAGTACTATGACACCCTGAGCGACTACATGCCTATCGAAGTAGTGTGGTGTAGCAATCAGCCTAAGGAGGAAGAAAGCGGGTTGCTGCTAAAGAGGGATGCGGCACAACTGGGAATCGACATTGAGCTGGTTCCACAAACGTGGACTCAGATAACGGAAGCCTCGTCGAGCCCTGATACTACACAGCATGCGTACTTCATTTGGGTTGCGGGTGACTACCCAGAAGCATTGTCACTTCTATACTCAAAGTTCCACTCTCAGGCGACCGGTTCTTGGAACCAGACAGAGTGGCTCATGAACGACGTAATTGATGCGATGATTGATGACGCGCTCGCAACCAGTGACTACCAACTAAGACAAGGCAAGGCAATGGCGATTCAAACGGCAATCATGGAGATCTGTCCATCGATCTTCGCATACGACTCAATAGACAGATTCGCGTATCAGGCGCACTACATGGAATTGCCAGACAGAGCGAATCCCATAATGGGATACTTCTATGAAATGCGCAGAATCAATATTTATCCGGAAAAAAAGGCCGAATTATAATGGCAGTAAACGGATAGAGGCTGATGTAGGGGGCTTGGTCTTCTTCTATAGAAGGCTAGGGTGAGCTGACTCAGACGGCCAAGAAGACAAGAGGAGGCTTCAAGGAGCTTCTTGGCCGTCCTCTGTTTAAGTGTCAGCCATAGGAAGAAACGAGAAGCATGGGTATGGCGTTGGTAGGGATTGCGGAGGAGAAGAGTTGCTAGTATTCTCGACGACAATAGCGAACCTAGAGTGGCGAAGACGAACTGTGCTGGCGGCTAGGGAGAGGAAGATCGAAGGAGAAGCTGTGAGGCAGGAGTTGTAGGAAATGACCACCAGTTTTGTGCTCAGACGATTCGGTGCAATGATCCTTACGCTCTTGGCTATATCGGTCCTCATCTTCGTGTTAACGCGTGTGATGCCCGGTGATCCAGCTCGGATGGCACTGGGGCCAAAGGCAAGCCAGCAAATGGTTGCGGATCTGAGGGCGCAGATGCACCTAGATGAGCCTCTCTATCTCCAATACTACTACTGGGTAACAGGCATATTCCGCGGGGACTTGGGCATATCGTTCTACAGCCATCGGCGTGTGATGACTGACCTGAAGGACTTCGTTCCCGCAACGATGGAACTAGTATTGTTCGCGACTTTCATCATTGTCGTAGTTGGCGTAAGCCTCGGAGTCTTGGCGGCTATGTTCAAGGATACCTGGGTGGATGCGGCGATCCGCTTTTTCTGCTATGCTGCCGTTTCTGTCCCTTATTTCGTTTGGGCCCTAGCATTGATCCTCCTCTTCGGGTATGTGTTGTCCGTGCTTCCTCTCGGGGGTCGCCTTAGCCCGCTGATGTTGGAGCCTCCCCGGGTTACCGGCTTCATACTGCTCGACGGTTTGCTTGCCGGGAACCTGACTGTTGTAGGTGATGCGCTTGCGCACTTGATTCTGCCTGCCTTGAGCTTGTGTTTTGGAGGCATTGCGACAGCTGCACGAGTAACACGAGCAACAATGAGTGACAACTACAAAAAGGACTACATACAACTGATGAGAGCCTATGATATGCCTCGCGCCCGGCTTATGGTGAAGTACTTGCTCAAACCGTCGATCATCCCGACTGTGGCACTCCTAGGAATGCAGATTGGGGTCCTAACAGCACGCTCTTTCATTGTCGAACTTATTTTCGTTTGGCCCGGTATTTCCAAGTATGGACTCAGGGCAATGCTATGTAAGGACCTCAATGGGATCTCAGCAGTCGTTATCCTCATTGGCCTCTTCTATGTTGTAGCCAACTTCTTGGTAGACATCGCAGTGGGTTTTCTCGATCCGCGTATACGTTTCGAGGGAATGAAAAGCAGGTAACCTTCCATGCGTAGAAATCTTCTGCATCGCAAGAGTAAGGGCATTCAGGTTGCCGTCGAGAAGCCACAGAGAGCGCTGTGGCTTCGCAAAGCGTGGTACGATTTCTCCCGGAACAGGGCATCTGTAGTTGGGTTAGCGATGGTTCTAATAGTGATTGTCTGTGCGGTTGCGGCACCGATCATTGCTACTCATCCTGATCATGCGGGTCTATTCCTGGACTTCAAATCCAAGTTTAACCCGCCAAGCTTAGAACACTTTTTTGGCACAGACAACGTAGGGCGCGACGTGTTTAGCAGAGTGATCTTCGCGTTTAGGTTCTCACTTCTTCTTGGGTGCGGAGTGCTCGCGATAGCTGTGCCGGTAGGCACAATCCTTGGGTTGATTGCAGGGTACTACAAGGGATCCATCATTGATACAGTGATCATGCGCACGACCGATGTGTTTCTTTCATTGCCCCCCCTGGTATTGGCTTTGACGATAGCTTCGATCTTGACCCCTAATCTCCGAAATGCGCTATTGGCCGTCTCCATTACCTGGTGGCCTTGGTACTGCAGAATGATCTACAGCATTGTGTCGTCTGTGCGAAATGAACCATATGTGAGGATGGCGGAGATCCTGGGGGCGCCCCGAAGACACATTCTTGGAGGGGAGATACTCCCGAATTGCATAACCCCGCTATTCACGAAAATGACCCTGGATATGGGTGGCGTGATTCTCTTGGGTGCATCGCTAAGCTTCGTGGGTCTTGGTGTCCAACCGCCAACTCCAGGGTTAGGGACAATGCTTTCAAAGGGAACGCTTTATCTCCCTAATGCATGGTGGTTGGTGATATTTCCTGCGTTGGGGATCTTCCTTGTGGTTGCAGGGTTTAATCTGTTAGGTGATGGACTCAGAGATATTCTTGGAAGCCGAGATGTGTAGATACGTACACCGGTCTGGACTACATTGAAGAAGCAGACAGGATGCGTTACGGCGACACTTAGGAGAGGCGGGATGGTCGACGAGAAGGACGGGCGAGACATGGAAGTAACGTCGAGCGAGAACCTTCTGGAGGTGGAGGCTCTCAGAGTTGCATTTGCTGGGTTTGGGAAGACAGCGAATGTGGTGGAAAGCTTCAGCCTGAGCGTCGGGCACAGGCAAAAGGTAGGGGTGGTTGGGGAAACGGGCTGCGGGAAGTCGGTTTCTATGAAAGCCATACTAGGAGTCCTTCCGGAGAGAACGGCAAGGCTGAGCGCGAAACGGCTGGTGTTCAATGATCGGGAAATCCGGATCGTAGAGGGAACCAGGTTCAAAGGCTTGAAGGGCGGCGGAGTGTCTTACGTTCCCCAGGATCCAATGAGTAGTCTCAACCCCGTTTACACCGTTGGCTCGCAGCTGTATGACATCGTAAGAACCGGAATAGATCGCGAAAGGGCAACTCGGGAGAAGGTGAAGCGGGAGATCCTAGAAGCTCTTGAGGCAGTACGCCTCTCGAATCCGGAGGTGTTGCTGAGGCAGTATCCTTGGCAGCTGAGCGGCGGGATGCAGCAGAGAATCCTGATCGCGATGGCTATCACGCGCGAGCCGCAGTTATTGGTCGGTGACGAGCCTGGGACCGCACTAGATGTCACTATTCAAGATCAAATACTAAGGCTATTAAATGATCTTGTTAAAGACCACGGGGTATCAATAGTTATTATAACACATAATTTGGGTGTCATTCGTTTGTTGTCGGATAGAGTGACTATCATGTACGCCGGGTGTGTCGTGGAAGAGGGAGTGACAACCCAAGTGTTCGAGGACCCGAAGCACCCATATACGCAGGGCCTGCTGGATTCAATCCCGAAACTAACAGGTCTCGGAATAGCAAAAGGGATACGAGGGCGAATACCAGATTACAGAGATCCGCCTCCAGGGTGTCGTTTTCATCCTAGGTGTGACTACTGCATGACGGTGTGTACAGACACTCGTCCGGAGCACGTAGACATTTCGGCCGCGCATTCGGTAGCGTGTTACCTGTATTCTGATGGTGTAGCGCATGAATGCTAAGATCCTAGGGGTTGAGGGATTAGAGAAGGAGTTCGCAATCCGCGGCAGGACGCAGCGTCGTGTGAGGGCGGTGCGAAACGTGTCCTTCGAATTGCAGGCAGGCAAAACCCTGGGCCTCGTAGGTGAATCGGGCTCCGGAAAGACCACAACTGGCTACGTGATACAAGGCCTATACAGGCCGACCAAAGGATCTGTGTGGTTTCGGAAAGAGAACATCGAACTCATCCAAGATGAGAAGAAGCCGCTTCCAGAGAAGTGGTGCAGACACATACAGATCGTGCTCCAGAATCCAGGGGCCTCACTGAATCCCTCACGCACAATTGCTCAATGTCTAGCTGTTCCATTACGAGCATTTGGCATCGCAAAGAAGAGACGGGAACTGCGGAAAGAGGTCTCAGAGTTGCTTGAGATGGTGAATCTGCCATCCGACTACTCGAAGAAATACCCTGGTGCACTCAGCGGTGGGGAGAAGCAAAGGGTTGCCCTGGCTAGAGCTCTTTGTGGGTCACCCTCAGTATTGGTGTTGGATGAGCCAACGTCCGCATTGGATGTCTCTGTACAGGCGAAGATTCTGTCACTGATACTTGAACTCCAGCATGCCCGCGCATTGACATTTCTCCTTATCAGTCATGACTTGAGCGTAATACGCAATATCGCAGACCGAGGCATGATTATGTATTTGGGGGAAATCGTTGAAACATCAGATACCATAGAGCTATTCACTAGTCCGATGCATCCATATACGAAGATGCTTCTTTCGTCGATTCCCGTTGTCTCGGAAGGGGAGGAGGAGTTGAAGCCCGCTAGAGTGTTGTCTAGAGGTGAGATACCAAGTTCTATTGATACTCCGACCGGTTGCTGTTTCCATCCTCGCTGCGCGGAACGCGTACACGAGTGCGCTGAAAATGTCCCTGAGGTAAGGGAGGTTCGACCAGGCCATTGGGTGAAATGTATCAAAGCGTAAGACATGAACAGAGCATAAGAGGAGGCATGCTAGTGTGGTGGCCCTGTGTGCGAGCAACCAGGCGACAGCACCTGCTAGCAAGAAGGGGGGTATGACAGCTGTTTCGGACGTAGTAAACGATGGATTGGTCTGATGCAGAGGAAGTAGTAGGAAGGATTCTCAACGCAAGTAGACCGAGCTCAGACTCGGAGTGAATAAGGAGTGGGTGAAAATGAAAGCGTTCGTTCGGAAGCCAATTGAAGGTCTATTTCCATTGATGCCACTGTGTTTGAAGGATAACCAGGATATTGACTACGATGGCATAAGGCGGAATGTGGACTTACTCGAGAGCAAGGGTATACCCGGGTTTATCCAGTTTGGCTGTATGGGGCAGATGAACGCTCCGAGTGAGGAAGAGTTCAATAAGGTTTGCGATGTGTGCGTCGACGCGTGCAAAGGGAAGCAGATCGCATGTGTTGTCGCAAGCACTTCGACGAACACGAAAGAGGCAATCCGTCGGGCTACGTATGCCGAAGATGCTGGAGCGGATGGGACGATGCTGATGGCTCCGTACGCCTTCCCAGTCAAGAGTGAATGGGCGGTTGATTTCTATAGCGAAGTAGATGATGCGCTGCGAGGGGATATGACAATGATATTATACAATATCCCTTCTATGAACGGGGTAAATGTAACATCAAGCATGTGGCGTGATAGGTTGCTTGGTCTTAAGAGCATAAGGGCTGTGAAAGACTCAAATATGGCGATTCCGCATCACGACGAATCCATACTGGCTGTGGCAGAGACGATCAACTGGTTCTCGTGCACAGATGCGAACTTCTGGGTCGACTCGCAACTAGGAGCTAGAGGAATAGTGGGCATTATGTCTTGGGTTGCCTTGCGCGCGATGCGGAAGTGGTACGATGACTGCCTCGCGGGCAAGCAGCAGGATGAGTGGGTGCGGAAGCTATACAAGGCGCTGGTTGAAGCGTGGGGTGCTATCAGGCATGACGTAGTCCATCCAGATTTCTATATGGCTTACGAACATGGGCGATTGAATCTCTTTGCGGAGATTGGCGGAGGCGTTGGTGGGCATCCGCGAAGACCGTATGAGCGGTACTCGCCAGATGTCGAGAAGGAAATCCGCAAACTAGTGCGCCCGCTAGTCATGATGGAAGAGGAAATGGATTCATAATGGGGTCCTGACGAGCGACACAACAGAAGCGTAGGAACTGCTGGGTGGCGATTCGGCAAGAGGTGTTGGACTAGCAGGTCCCCACATCTTGACGAGCTGCAGAGAAGCTTTGCAAGCTTCTAACCGCTGTGATTAACATAGGTGACAAGCTGAGATTGTAGCGCTTGGAAGTACAGAGAAGAAGCGCAGACACCATATCGGTAAAGGAAAGGGGTGTGTCAAGGCGCAGAAGCGTGAGTATGGAGACATGTAGGCGTTGGCTTCTAGAGAGGGGTTGACGTGGATTACCCGGAAAGTGCGGGAAACTGCTCTTTTAGGCAAGACGGAGTCACGGCACAGATAGGGAGCTACTCTCCCGAGGTGCGAGAGCGGGCGGTTCGGATGGTGTTGGAGCACCAAGATGAATGCGCATCCCAGCGGGCAGCGAGCCTCTCGATCGCCGGGAAGCTCGGCTGTTCCAGCGAAGAGGGGTTCCGACGGGTACTGAGCAACCGGGACGTGGCCACGTTGGCGGAGCATTTGCAGGGAGAACGCGACACGAGGAATCTGATCGCCCTGCGTTGCACGCTGAAGAACTGGCTTGTCGATTGCGAACCTCCGGAGGAAGCCGATGGGGACGAACGGGTGTTTGCGGACATCGACGTCCACACCGCCAACGCGGTCACCGTAGGATTCAGGTCGTGAGCATGCAAGCCGGTGGCGAGGGCAGTTCCAACAACGTACGGGACATCCGCAGTCTGAGGTACGCTACCAGAACCTGGAGGCTCCGGCGATGGTTGCTCGACTCACACATTGAAGCCTCCAGAAGAGGCGGAGCGATTCATTCATTGTGGGAGCCTCCTTCTCGTCAGTCTAGCAGCTGTGGTGGAGGCTATCGCTTCCATCTCCAACAACTGGTGGGACACTTCCCGGCATCAGCCTTGAGTACGGGCCTGTACCGTCCGAGGCACTGGCCCTGGAGTGGTTCCTTGCTGAAGCAACTGGAGGGGGGGTAGATTTACTCAAGAAGTGGGCCTAAGAGGCTTAGGCGTAAACGGCAGACTATAGCCATATGTGCGAAGATGGTAGGAACACAATCGCAAAGAGGTGTAAGCAATGAAGCCAGGCGAAATTTTATACTTATCTCGGAA
>Ga0272442_10002241_pt1 | contig 28329 bp, 30 predicted proteins | sample SSMForm2O_FD_200262 | JGI IMG/M metagenome (GOLD analysis project Ga0272442, IMG submission 200262) | Marine sediment archaeal communities from Little Sippewissett salt marsh, Falmouth, MA, United States - SSM-Form-2O | ecosystem: Environmental > Aquatic > Marine > Wetlands > Sediment ...
CCTAAGCCGGGTAGCAAAGATAGTTGGAACCAGCCGCGATGCTGGTCCGAGCCTTCCAGATATAAATCCACCGGTACGGGCCAGCCGGACTCCTTCACGCAGACGCTGAACCAGCTACAGCCCGACTCGAACCAGACGTCGAAGATGTTCTCTTCCTTCTGAAGCTCGTCGAGGCTAAATCCTCCGGGCAGTTCGAAATCATCGCCCAGGATCTCGCGGGGCGAATGGGTGAACCAGCTATCCGAGCCGTTCTCGGCGACGTGTTTCGCCACGGCCATCACGGAGTCTTTCGTCAGCAGTGTTTCGCCCTGCGGATTGAGGAAGACCGGGATCGGCAGTCCCCAGCTACGCTGGCGGCTGATGCACCAGTCCGGCCGGGATTCGAGCATCCCGGCGATGCGCTTCTGGCCCCAGCCGGGAATCCACCTGACATCCTGAACGCTTTGGAGCGCCATATCGCGAAGGCACTTGCCCGTTTCCGGCAGTTCCTTATCGACACTGACAAACCACTGCTCCGTGGCGCGGAAGATGACCGGGCCTTTGCTCCGCCAGCAATGGGGATAACTGTGCGTGATCTCGCCGACGGCATAGAGTAAGCCCCTTCGTTTTAAATCGTCGTTAACAACGGGATCGACTTGCAGCACGCTCTTGCCCTTGAGCCATTCCGGCACGGTATTGTCGTAGCGCCCATCGTCCATGACGGGTGAATAGACGGCCAGGCCGTACTTTTGACCCGACATATAGTCCTCGACGCCGTGGCCGGGGGCCGTATGGACGAGGCCCGTGCCGTCCTCGGTCGTCACGTATTCGGCGAGGATGACCATGTAGGCGTCTTTATCCGTGGGATTGTTTTCGACGAACGGATGAAGATAGCGCAGCCCTTCGAGGTCGCTGCCTTTGACGATTTTTTCACCGATGGTGTATTGCCCCTCTTGAAGCTCACCGGCGGCGATGATGGCTTCCGTTCGATCCGTACCGATGATGGAGGTATATCGTGTGTCGTCCTTCTCGTACTGTAACGTCGTATAGTCGAGGTGGGGATGCACGGCAATCGCCAGGTTGGCCGCCAGCGTCCAGGGCGTCGTCGTCCAGATCATAAAACTGACCTTCGAGCTATCGATATCGGCTTGCTCGATCAGGCCCAGCTCGATGAGCTTATCGAGGCTTTCGACAGCAACGGGGAAATTCACAAAGATACTCGGCGAGGAGATATCTTTGTATTCCAACTCGGCCTCAGCTAAAGCTGTCTCGCATCCGATCGACCAGTGAATCGGCTTGAGTTGTTTATAGACCAGGCCTTTGCCGACCAGATCGGCGAAGACTTCCAGAATCCCGGCTTCGTAAGACGGTTTGAATGTGAGATACGGATGATCGAAATCGCCGAGGACGCCAAGCTCCCGGAACTGCTTGCTCTGGATTTTGACGTATCTGCCGGCATATTTGTAGCAAAGCTTGCGGATGTCGCGTTTGCTCATTTCGCGAATCTTGTCGCCGAGTTCCGTCACGACCTTCGATTCGATGGGTAAGCCGTGACAATCCCAGCCGGGCACGTACGGCGCATCGAAGCCGGACATCGTCTTATACTTAACGACGAAATCCTTCAGGACCTTGTTGATGACGTGGCCCATATGAATGTCGCCGTTGGCGTAGGGCGGCCCATCGTGCAGCGTGTACAAATCCGCACCGTGCCGCGCGGCCCTGATTTTCGCGTAAAGGTCCGATTTCGCCCATTCTTTGCGCATCTGCGGCTCGCGCTGCACCAGGTTGGCCTTCATCGAGAAGCCCGTCTTGGGCAGATTCAGGGTATCGCGATAACCTTTATTTTTCTTATCCGACATCTATTCATTCCTCATATGCATTAAATTAAACGTTGCAGCATAAGCAAATCGGTCTTATCTGTCAAGCAAACCGCCTTCATTTTCGAGCCCGTACGTTGATCCTTCGAAACAATTCAAGACACGTGCCATCGGCTTGTTGTGTCCGGGCTAACATCCGTTCGACTACGGCGTTTCGGAAAGCACGCTTATCCCGTTCGGCGAGACAACCTAAAAACGGGACGAGACAAGGCTGATCAATCCAACCTGTCATCGCCTCGGACGTCTCAAAGAATTTATCGCCATCAGTACACCAGATCTTCTTTTCCCTGAAAGGCATCTCATCCATAAGCGTCTGATACTCCCGGCATGTCGGCATGTACCACGGCCATTCGAAATCGCAGAAAGTATCGACATACGAATTCTCGGCCATCACCTCACGGACGATCTGTATGAAATTCGGGCAGTTTCCATCGCCGGCAAACTGAAAACGCACATTGCCTCGATCCCTCAGACACTCAAATACTTTTCTTAAAAGCCTTTTATGATCTTTGATCCAGTGCAGCGTAGCGTTGGAAAAGACTACGTCGAAACCGGGCTCGAAGTCCATTTCATTCATATCCAACCGTTCGAATCGCAAATTCGCCCCGGAGTGGTCTTTCCTTGCTGTGGCGATCATACTCTTCGATGCGTCGATACCCAGCACACATCCGCTCGGTACAAGTTCCGCCAATTCGGCGGTCAGCGCACCGTCGCCGCTGCCAAGGTCCAGAATTCTTTCGTGTCCCGCAAGCTCCAACTCGGAAATCAGCCCCTTACCCCATGTTTTCTGCTGGCCCGATGCTCGTTTATACTTTTCACCGTCGAATTCGAATGTCATGCTTCTACTCCAATGTTACGGAGTTCATCATAAAAAAAGCCTTCCGGAGTGGGCTGCTCTGGAAGGCTTCTCATTTCATAGTATGATCGCTTTCTCAGGGCAGCTTGAGCGTCTCCGCAATAATGAAAATAATCGCGATGTCTATGTTTCTCATCATCATATTCAAGCCACACCTTTCAAAAGCTACAGTATCCATCTTTATCATATTATTCGGTCCATGTCAAGCAAAGGTTTAGAAAATTCCCGGCTTTTACATTATCTGCAACCGAGTACCGTAAGCCGATTCGCCTTCAGGTCATAGGGCGATCCGTCCAGGCCGCCAAAGGTTTCCATCGCCTTAAAGCCGCACCGGCTGAACATCTCAATCAACTCAACGGCCGAGTAAAGCTTCGTGAAGAAGGTCTGTTCGTGCTTTTGACCGCCCTTGAAGAGAATCCAGCGGGCTTCGATGAATTCCCAGTTCTTCCCGACTTTTCGCTCTTCCAGAAGGATAGTATCGTCCTCTTGCCGCCAATCCCGCTCCTGGAAGATTCGCGCGAGCACCTCTTTGCCCATCAATTCCATGAGCAGTTTACCGCCGGGCTTAAGAGACGCGTTAATATTCTCCAGCACAGCAATGTTCTCGCCCGGGTCTTTAAAGTAACCGAATGAGGTGTATAAATTGATGACCGCGTCGAACGCAACCGGCCGGCGAAAGTTCCTCGCATCCTGGTGGACGAATTCGATGTCCAATCTCTCCGCTTTGGCTTTGGCCTTCGCTCGTTCGAGATAGTGTATGGTCCGGTCCACGCTCGTGACCTGAAAGCCTCTTTTCGCCAGTTCCACGCTATGCCGGCCGATACCGCAGCACAAATCGCAAATTCGCGCGCCCGGCTCCAGCTTCATCATCGTAATTGCATGCTCGATGTCCTGAGGCGCCGCTTCAATGATCTTGCTCGTGAAGATGAGCGGTCCGATGGTTTTCCAGAAGTCGTCTCGTTCGTGCCAGGGTGTTTCGTCTGTTTCTTTCATGACAGGCCCTTTCTAAAATGCACATAGCCATAAAAAAAGCCTTCCAAAGTGTGCTGCTCTGGAAGGCTTTTACATTTCTGATGGGATCGCTTTCTCAAAGCAGCTTGAATTCCTCCATAATGATAATCATCATCACCGGCAGCGCAGCAAAAGTACCCAGCGGCATAACCTTTCCGCGTTGGTCACATTTGGTTACTTGATTATTATTTTTCTTACGCATACGACAAATCCGCTGCTAAACTGCTTCGATTACATCTTTATTATTCAAATATTCGGTCAATGTCAAGCGCGAGTTGAAAAAAACATTGGAATACAGGATATAATGTTTGGCGACAGAGGGGCTGTGGAAAAATCCCATCGTGGTGTTTGAGATTGCCGCGTGATTCTTCGAATCGGCTCCTTGGGGCCAGACCCGCAATGACATGGAAACATGTCTTTTTTGTCATTGCGAGGAGCGTAGCGACGAAGCAATCTCGGCTTTTGTAACAACCCCCCAGACACTCATTTATTGAGGTCTGTCGTTCTTGTTTTTCTTTTTCGCCGTCTCCAGAGGATCAATCCCACCGGGATCATACCCATGCCCACGACACCGGTTTTGACTTTTGATGGGATAAAATCGGCGACGTCGAATCCTGTATAGTCGTCGGGAATATTCGGCTCGAAAATTCCTTCCGGTAGCTCGGCGTTCCATTGGAAATTGTAGGATCTCCATTCGCCGTGCAGTTTATTGAATCCTGTGAGCAAGCCGCGATCCGTATCGAATTCTGCCTCGATGCTGACAGGCAAGGATGTTTTCACATCGATCCAGATTCGGCCGGCGATATCGTTGACGGGAAACAACGACCGAAGCGGCTCGGGGAGCGGGAAAAGAACATTGGGGTCGGCGGTCTCGAATCCTTCTACATCGAAGTTGTCAAACGTAGATGGTCCTAACTCCGAATAGTGACCTGATGTGAAATACTCGACCATACCGCGAGGGGTAACTGCCGTTTCTATTCGGTCAAATATGTCTCCAACCATGGGTATTTTCAGATACTTCTTGAGGGTATGCCCAACAATAATGAACTGTTTGGTTTCCTTGAGAAAATAGACTTGTGCCAGCAGCCCATCTTCATTGAACACATCCATAACAACGCCGTGTTCTTCAGAAGCATACTTGAGGACATCAAGCTTATCAAAATCGTCCTCAAGTATGTTTTCGTCACCGTCCATTTCCCAGAAGAGGTATTCATCCTTAATAATGACGGTGTTCATCTTACTGACATTTTCGACGACCTCGGCCCAAACGATGCCGCCATTCTTCGATGATCCAAAGGGACTCAGTAAAACCAATACAGCGGCAAGCGTGATGACCGCCGCGGCTGAATACCTTGTGACTTTGCTTTCCATGATTTTTCTCCATATGTTGAATTTAAAATGTCTTACCATTGAGGGTTTTTCATGCGCCTCCCTGGCATTTGTAATGACCTTGGACTCTAAATCAGCAGATGATCGGACGTTCGATCTGTGAACGTCGTAGAATCGTCTTAGCCTTTCTTCCACATCTTTTGACGTCATTTTTCCACCTTTTCATCCAGGAGCGATCCCAGCTTATCTATACCGTAACGATACCGGGCATGAACGGTACTGATCGTAACATCTTGTAATCTTGCGATAACTTTAAATGGCATATGGCTGTGAATTCGAAGCGTCACGACTTCTCGTTGTAACTCAGGCAACTGGTCGAGTGCTTTTCGTATCCTCTCGAATTCTTCAGCCGTCATGGCCATTTGCTCGGGACGCATATTACGATCAGCCGTCATCTGCTCAAAATGAGCTATGCTTCTGGTCTCGTGGTGCTTCGACCGCCTGAGATTCCGCACGCGGTTCGCCACAGCCGTGGTCAGATACCATCGAAGGCTCGTTTTTAAATGAAGGCTTTTGGCTGATTTCGCGAAGGACACAAACACATCGTGTAGGACGTCCTCAGCCATATCTTTGTCACGGATCATAGCCGTGGCCAGAGAGAGCAACTCTGTTTTGTACTTTTGATAGATCCGCTCCAGGGCCTGAGCATGGCCATGTTTGAATTTAAAAAGCAGGATCATGTCTTCCAGCATTAAGCACTCACCAGACCCGTTCACAATCGATGATCATCACTATTATGACACATAAATGCTGGTAGTTTATGTAATCAATTTGATTTTATTAGAAAAAATCTCGATCGAATCCTTAAGGGATACCTTTCCTTAAAAAGAAAGCCCTGTGGTTGAGCACAGGGCTTTTCAGATCAGGTACAGTCAATTCCAGTGGTGAGGGGTTCTTATTAGCCTGGATTCATTGTTGCTCTTTTTCTTTTTCGCCTTTTCCAGACGATCAATCCCCCCGGGATGATACCCAGGCCCATAAAACCCACCTTGGCTTCTGTCGGGATCAAAGAAAGAATATCGACGAGCGTTAACTCCGTATAACCTTCGGGCGGATTGGTGTCAAAGAGGTCTTCCTTAAGCTCGACGTTATACTCTCCCAAAATATTGACTTCGTGCAGGTTCAGTTCGTGGAACATGGTCATAAGGCCTTTTCCCATGATCAGATCACCTTCGATCCGGAGCGGCATCTGCTCATCGATCCCGATCCAGATTTTTCCGGTATAATCCTGAACGTTAAAAACGGTCTTGGGCAGAAGCTCCTTAAAAGGTTCTCTGTTTTGAAATTCAAAGACCTCAGCTTCGACGCCGTTGAGGGTGTCCTTTCCAAGTTTCTTGTGGTCACCCCCGATGAGCACATTGACGATGCCCTCAGGAGTCAGGTTTTCCAGCAATTGCTCTTGTTTTTCCGTCGAGGGGAACGTTACATACTTCTTCCAGGGCGGCATAACGATAAGCGTTTGTCGCTTTGGCCGATTAAAGGTCATACGATAGATCAGTGTGTCATTGTCGTATCCTTCTTCAACAAACCCTTGCTTTTTAGAAAGATATTTCACGAGATCGAAACGACCTTTGAATCCGTCGAACTCAAATATATCGCCGTCTTCGCCCGGATGTTTAAATGTTTTTGTACCTCGTATGATCATCGTCTCAACGTCGGCAACATTTTGCCGGACATCCGCCAGAACTACGCTGCCGTTCCCCGGCGCCCAAATGGGCCCGAATAAAACAAATGTCGTCGCCAGTACAATCACCGCTGCGGCTGAATATCGTGTTACTTTACTTTCCATAATCGTTCTCCAAAAGGTCAAACCCGCTTGCAGGGCTTCGGGTCGGTTGTGTCTGGAATTTTTCAAAGCGTTTTCGGCATTGGTCAATATGTGTTCGTCGATGGCCCGCCCGGCTTTAGCCCGCGCGCCTCCGACGATCTCTTCAATCTGCCTTGAGGATTTCATAGTTCCTATTCCTTACAGCAAGGTCCTGAGTTTCTCGATGCCGTAACGATAACGACTTTGTACGGTGTTGATTGAAACGTTCAGTTGTTCCGCGATTTCACGAAACTTCATTTGCCCATGCACATGCAGGCTGATCACTTCACGCTGCTCGGCGGGCAGTTTCGCCATGGCCTCGAATATCCGCATTGACTCTTCCGAGACCATCAATCTGCTTTCCGGGCTTTCCTGTTCGTCGGCATCATCACGTTCGTCTGGGTGAACAGACTGTAATTGTCGCCGTTTAATCAGGTTTTTCGCCCGGTTCGCCACGCATCGCATCAGATATCCCCTGAGATTGCGATCGGCTCGCATATCCGCCGGGGCGGCGGCGAAGTGGACGAACACATCGTGCACACAATCTTCGGCCGCAGGCGGATCGGCCAGAAGAGCCATGGCCACCGTGAGCAAGTCATCCTTGTACCGATGGTAGATCTGACGCAGCGCGTCAGGATCCGCACGCGACAAGCGATGTACCAGACGTCTATCCTTCAAAGCGGCCCTTTCTTCATTCTGCCGATGCTGAACGTTCAATCATATTCAAGACAACTGAACAATACATTTTAGTCTAAACAATTGCTTTTGTCCCGACTTGCGTCGCACCCGTCAAAAGGGAAGGTATGTGCGCGTTCTTAGCACATAGAAAAAGCCCTGTCTGAAAACAGGGCTAAATCGTTGTGTATAATAGTAAAGGATTGCTGTCAGCTCCGGTTTGATGTTGCTCGTTTTCGCTTCTTCCAGACGACAAGTGCCGCCGGGAGGATGCCCAGGCCGATGAGACCTGTCCTGACTTCCGTGGGAAGCAGATCTGTAAATTTGAATTCAGTGTAGTCTTCCGGAATCTTGGGTTCGAACAGTTCCTCGTTAGCTTCCTCGTGATACTCGAAGTCGTAGGCCTTGCATATCACTTTAAGCTTCTTCATTCCAGTCAATACCCCTCGGTCTGTAATGACCTCGTATTCCGCTCGCACGGGTAATGAGGTTTCAACGTCAATCCAGAACCGCCATGTGATCTGCTTGACCGGGAATAGAAAATGAAACTTGCCATCTATGGGCCAGATATCTGTGTCTATCGCCTCGACTCCTTTCACCTCGCGTCCATCGATCCGGCTTCGGCCAAGATCCTCATGTTCTATCGTCATGAAGTACTCCACAAGCCCGCGAGGCGTCAGGCGGTCGATGATTTGGGCCATACCGTCATTTAATGGTACTTTGAAGTGCTTCTTTGCTTCCGTCAAGACGAACACTACCTCCCGCGGTTTTCCCAAAACATAGGCCCGATGCATGAGATCGCCTTCCGTGGTGTATTGTTCTTCGACGACTCCGAGCTTTTGGCAGCAGTGTTTGATGACGTCCGCCTTTAGAAACGGTTTCTCTTCGCCTAATTCATAAAAGAAACGCTGCTCCTTGTGAACGATCATCTGCGATTCGTCAATCTTCTGAACGACCTTAGCCCAAACGATGCCTCCATTGTCTGGCATCCCGAAAGGACCAAAAAGAATAAGCGCTATTGCCAGCGCGACGACCGCCGCGGCGGAATACTTCGTGACTTTACTTTCCATGATAAATCTCCACAAATGTGGCCGATGTGCGGCCGTTTTCTGATTTTGAACTTGCTGTGCGTTTAACGTATCCGTCAGTGTTTTGTCATACATCTTAGCACTGGGCCGGATATTTAATTTCTTCAACAATATCTTTATTTCCGACTGATTCATTCTCTCATCTCACCATTCAGTAATGAGCGCAGCTTCTCCAATGCATACCGGTATCGGCTCTGGACCGTGTTAATTGAAACCTGCTGCGATTTTGCAATGTGCTTGAACATCATACCGCCGTGCACGTGCAGCATGACGACTTCTTTTTGTTCGTAAGGCAGTTGAGCCATCGCGCGACTCAACTGTTGTAATTCTTCATCACATACAGCGGACAATTCCGGCCCGTCAGTCGTCGAACAGATCGACTGAACCTCATCGAGCGATGACGTTTGTTGGTGTCTCGATCGGATGCGGTCTCGTATGCGATTGACAACGCAGGTCGCCAGATAGGCCTTGAGGCTTCCCTGAAGCCGGAGCCGCTCGCTCGATTGGGCGAACGAGACGAAGACATCGTGCACAATATCTTCTGCGGTACTGACATCATTTAAAAGAGCCGTCGCCAGCGTCACCAGATAGACGACGTATTTCTCGTAGACCCGTTGCAGCGCCTCTTTACTACCGCGTTTGAATCTCCAGATAAGTATCTTGTCTTCCAGCATCGACATCCGGCTAATCTGACTTCAAAACGATCGTTTCTCACTTCTATCACGAGTGAGCAACCTGTCATAGTCTAAAGAAAATGACGAGATTTTTCTATTTCGGTTTTCTATCAGGCTCGAAAAGTATAGAAGCCCCGCGATATTGTACGGGGCTTTTCAGGTTGAGCGATGTCACGTTCGGTCGTGAGGGGAATGTCGTTATCCGGGATGGAGTGATGTCTTTTTTCTTCGCCTTTTCCAGGCGACGAAGCCCGCCGGGATGATGCCCAGACCGGCAACGCCGGCTTTGGCTTCTGTTGGAATCACCTGTAGAATGTCACTAATCGTTAATTCCGTATAACCTTCGGGCGGGTGGGTGTCAAAGACGCCTTCGTCAATCTCGACATTAAATTCCTCCAGAGTATTGACTTCGTGCAGGTTTAGCTCATTAAACGCCGTCATGAAACTTTTACCGACGCGCAAGTCGCCTTCGATCCGGACCGGTAGTTGTTCTTTAATCCCTATCCAGACCTTTCCTTTGAAGGCCTGAATATCAAAAACAGGCTTGGGCAAAAGCTCTTCGAAAAGTTCCGTTTTCCGGAACTCAAAGGTTTCAACGTCGATTCCATCGAGCTTGTCTCGTCCTAATGTTTTGTGATCACATTCAAGAAGCAGATTAAAGATACCATTAGGAGTGGAAAAGTTCTCCATCATCTTCTTTATCGCATCCACAAAAGTGAATGTTATGTACTTCTTATATTTTGGGATCACGATAAGAGTCCGTTCCTCTGCAAAATTGAACGTGATACGATAAAACAGTTTACCCTCGGCATATCCCTCCTCTACAAAGCCGTGCTGCTTTGAGAAATACTTCACGAGGTCGAATACGCAAGGAACCCCGTCGAATTCGAATAACTCGCCGTCCTCACCGGGACGCATAAAGGTTTTTGTGCCTCGTATGATCATTGTCTCAGCCTCTTCGACTTTTTGCTGGACATCCGCCAGAACGACGCTTCCATTCCCGGGCGCCCATGAGGGTCCAAATAATACAAAAGTCGTCGCCAGTACAATCGCCGCCGCGGCGGAATATCTTGTGATTTTGCTTTCCATGATGAATCTCCAAATCTTCAAGGTTTTCGATTTTGCGCTCCGGCCCGAATCTTTAAAGCCGGAATGGAGTAACTGAGTCTCCTCCGGGTGGTTCTCGGCCCACTTCTCGAAATCAAACGCCTCCGGCTCACGCTGAATATGCTGCTCCAGCATGGGGTCCAACCATTGATTGTCGTTGTCATTCTTCATGGGACGATTCACCTCCTGAAACCCGCTTTCTTCAAATAGATCGCCATTTTCTTTTTTGCCCTTCGGATTCTGCCGTCAATACTCTGCTCTGTCGCGTCGAGAACCCCGGCCATTTGCCGGTAACTCATCTCGTTGTAGAACCGCAGAAAGACAACTTCTCTAAGATGATCCGGCAATTGCTTTACGGCTTCGGCCAGAAGGGTTTTCTGATCGTCATCCTGTTCGCCGTCGCAATCGTTACTATGGCACATCTCGACCGGCTTACGCTGTCTTTGCCGTTCCCGCAGCATATCCTTTGCGACGTTTCGGCAGATCGCACCGACCCACGAGCCGAACCGGTCCGGCTTCTTCAGCTTCGGGAGCTGGCGGCACGCCGCCGCAAGCGCTTCCTGGGCGGCATCCTCAGCCAGATGGTGATCCAGCAGGATGGAATCCGCCACAGCCACCAGCGACGGGTAATAACGCCTGCAAAGCCGGCCGAAACTCTCCGGGGCCGCCTCTAACGCTCGTCGAACAAGGTTTTGATCCTCAGGTTCCGTCATTTGTCAAATATCATACTGATCAGAGCGGCTCTGTATTTCTATACATAAGTCTCAATTAGACGTCATAATCGGCGCGGATTCTATGGGAAAATGGAACGGTCATTCCGCGCTGGGTGCGGAATCCAGCGCGTTGCGTTCTGGATTGCGCCGGAAGGCGTCCCTTACGGACCTGTTTTCACAGCAATGACAAGTCGCTTATTTCATCTTAGACAGCGTACTCATCGTTGTATGGGTGAACCGTTAGGGAGCAGGGAATAATCTCTTGCGTTACCTTCGATATAATGAATACTATGTTCTATCGAAAAGACTTTTTCCGGAATACAAACGACGGCGAACACGAGGGCAGACGATGAAGCCGGCTTCTAAGACAGGTCCGAGAGTCGAGAAACTGATTCAATTGTTGACAGGTAAAGGGACCTTGCTCATCGTGATGCAGGATAATCCCGATCCGGATTCCATTGCGTCGGCGGTCGGACTTCGCCGATTGGCCAACACCGCTGCTCAAGTCCAATGCTCGATCGCCCATAGCGGGACCGTCGGACGCGGCGAAAACCGGGCCCTGGTCAACTATCTGAACCTCAATCTGCATCCGATGGCCGATATTGATTTTAAGAAGTTCGATCTTATCGCGATGGTCGATACGCAGCCCGGGACCGGTAATAATTCCCTGCCCGAAACACAGCCGCCCGGCATCGTGATCGATCACCACCCGTGTCGCGATGCCACGCGGAGTGCGGATTTCATCGATATTCGCAGCGGGTATGGGGCGACATCGACCATACTCTGCGAGTATCTCCACGAGGCGCGAATTGCACCCGAGATACCCTTAGCCACGGCGTTGCTCTACGGGATTCGTTCGGATACCCAGGACCTCGGTCGGGAAGCGACCCAGGCGGATATCGAGGCGATCGGGTGGCTTTATCCGCTGGCCAACAAGCGCATGCTCAGCCAGATTCAACGCGGCAGCGTGCCCAGAGAGTATTTCCAAATGTTGGCCGAAGCGCTCAAAAATGCTCGGATTTATGGCAATGCGATCGTAACCTCGCTGGGCCGGATCGATAATCCGGACATGATCGGTGAAGTGGCGGATTGGCTCCTGCGCGAGGACAAAACGACGTGGACCCTGTGCATGGGCTTGTTCCAGGGCAAGATACTCATATCGCTTCGCACGGCCGATGACAACAACAAAGCCGAGACCGTGGTGAACAAGCTTGTTGCAAAGAAAGGAACCGGGGGCGGGCACCAGACCTATGCCGGCGGTCAAATCCCTTTGAAAGAGAATTCTCAGGCGGAATTCCTGCGGATGAAAAAGTATCTGAGGCAGAAATTCATTCGTTTGATTGGGGCCGGGGAAAACCCGGCCGTCAAACTAATTCCCGATAAAGAATAGCCAGGAGGCCTTCACATGATACGCATGGTGCTTATCCGGCACGGCCAGAGCACGTGGAACAAGGAGAACCGTTTTACCGGATGGACCGACGTGGATTTGACCGAACAGGGGATTCGCGAGGCACACGAAGCCGGGAGGATTCTCCGAGAGAAGGATTTCACCTTTGATCTGGCTTTTACGTCCGTATTGAAAAGGGCGATCCGGACGCTCTGGATTGTCCTCGATCAAATGGATTTGATGTGGCTGCCCGTCGTCCGTTCCTGGCGGCTGAACGAACGGCACTACGGGGCGTTACAGGGCTTGAACAAATCGGAAATGGCACAAAAGTACGGCGAGGAGCAGGTCCATATCTGGCGGCGCAGCTATGATATCCGGCCGCCCGAGCTGGAAAAAACAGACGAACGCTATCCCGGCAGCGACCCGAAATACGACGACGTCGATCCTCACGACATTCCCGTAGCCGAATGTCTGAAAGATACGGTCGAACGCTTCATGCCGTACTGGCATGAGGCCATCGTGCCGGAGCTAAAGAAGGGCGGGAAGATTTTAATCTCCGCCCACGGTAACAGCCTTCGGGCCCTGGTCAAGTATCTGGATCATATCAGTGATGACGAAATCACACAGCTTAATATTCCGACCGGCATACCTTTGATCTACGAACTTGACGACGACCTTAAGCCGCTCAGGCACTATTACCTCGGCGATGCCGATCAGATCGCCAAGTCCATACAAACCGTCGCCGCACAGGGCAAGGCCAAATCAGAATGAAGAACATCAGGTCGAGTGAACACCACCCACCTTTCTGACTCGACGTAACACTATCGATGAATCTTTACGCAAAAGCGGAGATATTGCGGATCGTCTGTAGCGCTATTGGTCATTTTGCGTTCTGTACTGTAGTATAACGTTAAATGAGTCTTATGAAAAATACAATGACAGAACAGCTAAAACGAACGAAAACCGGGGACGAGCAGCTTGTCCGGGCCGCGTTGCGCGGCGAGACCTCGGCGTTCGGAGCGATTGTGGAGCGGTACTGGACTATGATTGTTGCGTTAGCACTAACGAAAATTGGAGATTCCGCTGAAGCCGAAGACATCGCTCAGGAAAGCTTCCTCAAGGCTTATTCCCAGTTGCACGCGCTCCGCAAGCCCTCCCGGTTCGCCGGCTGGCTGAGCAAGATCGCACTCCAACAATGTACTAACAGCATCAGGCGAACCGTCCGGTGCAAAACCGCTTTCGGCTGCAAGGCGATACCCGTTGAGGACCTGGATCTGCAATCGGCACAAACGAATCCTCCCGGATTGTCGGAAAGCCAGATACACTTCGTCAGACGAACTGTCGGCCAAATGCCGGAGAAGTTCCAGCAGCTTATTATCATGCGATTTGTCGCGGGGCTTTCGGCGGTGCAGATCGCGGAGAAATTGGGCAAACGCCCCGGCACGATTCGGGTCTATCTCCATCGTGCCTACAACATATTGCGCAAGGACCTTGCTCCACTTTTTGAGGAGGTCGAATCATGAAAAACTGTGAGAAATTTCAAAATCTGATCGAAAAATACCTCGATGGAATGATTGCCGAGGATGAATTGAGTGAGCTTCAAAAGCACACTCAAGGCTGTCCATCATGTCGCGCCGAATTCGAGCGCGGCGCTTTCATGGAGGACGCCGTCAAACAAGCCTTCTCGTCGGACACATCAGCCGAGAAGGCCGGGGCTTCGCTGGTCGTCAGGCTCCCGGCAGAACCGGATGACAAACCCCTTACTCGCCGACCTATCGTTTTATTCGCTGGAATGCGAGCCGCTGTCGCCGCAGGTATCCTGTTCGTTACCGGTCTGTTTTTAGGTTTCGCTTTAGACCGAAACGACGAACCACCCGCAGTGCCATTCAGGGTTGAAGTTCCCATCAGCGTGGGTCGTATCGAAGGAACCGTGTTAGTGGGACATGAAGGGTCCAACGTTTGGCAACCTTTAGATGCAGACTCGAAGGTGCATTTAGGCGACACGTTTCATTCGACGACGAAATCGACTTGCGTCCTCAAGCTGGGCGATCAATCCACACTCGAATTACATCAAAACAGCATGCTGGTTTTGGAAACGTTTAATGGTGAAACGCAATTTCGTCTCGATCACGGTGAGTTGGACGCCGCGTTAGAAAGTCCGCATCCTCCGTTTTATATCAGCACGCCACACGGCCGGGTGGAAGCGCTGGGAACGGAATTCACCGTAAAAGTAACCGACAAATAACTCAGATATTCCGACAATTATCCTGCTGAAAAAGCGGAAAGGAGACACACAATGAAAACAAGATCAATCATCCTCTGCGCCCTGGTTCTTCTTACGACATCGCCGCTGTTATTCGCACAGAAAACAGAAGTTGCTGTTCGCAAAGGAAAAGTCCGCGCCGAAACACAAAACAAGAGTGTCAATATCGACGCCGGACAAAAAGTGGTCCTCACTAAAGATGCTAATCCGTTCGTTACCGTGGATAGTCCTCTTGTGCGTGATGCGCTTGAATTGTATAAATTGATCGAAAAGGAAAAGCAGCACAGCGATTTAAGGATCGATTCGGTCTTTATCCTTGTGGGCAAGGCGACACGGGATGAAATCAATGGGGCTATCTATTTTGAAGTTCCCAATCCGAGCCCCAAGGCGACGAATGTCATGGCCATACCCTATTCGTCGACTTTGGGGGATTTCAGAGTGTATGACCTGGATGGCAATCTTTGCAGGGTAGAGGAGAAGAGCCTTGGCGATTTTGCGTATGCATACAGTATCTACCTTCCGAAAGAAGTTCAGCCGGGAGAGCATTTCAAAGTCATTGGTGTGACGCGTTTAGATGAACTCCCCTTCTTTCCCGGCGGCGAACCGGCCTATTGGAGAGAGGGGCCTCTTTTGTACTTCAGAGCCGGAAACGGCAGCCCCAATGCCTTACAATATTATCGGTATATTATGCCTGAGTCGGCGATTCTGATTGACTCCAACCGCGAGATTGTCGCGACGGATTCAGTCGAGGGCAAACCGGCTGTCACGATGAGAAACTATACAGGTCCATATAGCGATGCATTATGCATGATTGCCATGCTGTACCCGGACGAGGACGGCACAACACTTGCCGATATCCCGGGCAAATACCACGGCCTGCGAAGCAAACGGGACAAAGAAAATGCCGAGATGTATCAACGTCAAATGCACAAGATACGAGCGGGTATGAATTATACGGATCAGAGTACGCCGTTGGCCGCTTTTCTGACGGGTTTCAGCGGCGCCATTAATGGAGACACGGAACTTTATAAGGCCGTGTCGTTGATGACCCTATCGACCGATGACGCCCGGAAAAGTGCTGAAAATTCGAAATACTGGGCGGATCAGATCGACCTTCTAAGTACGCCTCAATGGCCCGACAATCCCGGCAGCGGGTATGTCCATCCGATCTACCTGTGTCGAAAAGGCTCGCTGATTGATGAAATTACCCAACTCATGGTTTATGAGGACGGTAAATGGTACTCCCTTCAAGGCAATTTCAAAGAAGGGATGGCTGAACAGGCCACATCCGAGGAGATTGCCGACGCCACAGCAAAGGGTTATCTCTGTGACTGGGAAATAGCCGGGCCCTATATCCGGCGAGGTAAGATGCATATTGACAAGAAACATGATGAACTTTTCGATATTCCATTCGGTCCGGAACTGCCCGACGTGGATGTTCCCTGGCAATCCGTGAAGCTCGAACCTCACGAGCCACATCCTGTGTCTGTCAATATTCGTTCTTTGCTGTTGCGCATCGATCAAAGTGTTGCCTATCTGCGTACGGAAATCATCTCGGACGAGCAGAAGCCGGCGCGTCTCGAAATCTATACCGACGATGGCGTCAAGGCCTGGCTCAATGGCGAGGTCGTTCACGAAAATAACAACAGCCGCGGTATTCAGGAACAGCCCGACGCCGTCGATGTCACCTTGAACCAGGGCGTTAACCGTCTCATGCTAAAAGTCACCGAAGACATTTGGGGCTCGCGAGCCATTGTACGTCTCGTTGAGCTATAGCCCTGAAACGGTTAACCACATAAGAGACGATAGACAAAATCAAATATATATGTGAAAATCCTGGCTGTCTCTAATAGATTCAGGATATCCCTTCAGAAAAAAGTCTTAAAGAAAGGAAAGGCTTATGACCATTTCACAAATATTAAAATGTCGTCTCGTTTGGATTCTGGCTGTCATTTGTTTTTGTGTTTTGATACTAACTCAGGCCGCATCGGCCTGTACAACCTTCTGCCTGGAGGACGACGACAACCTGGTTTTCGGAAGGAATTATGACTGGCACCTCGATCACGGTTTAATCATCGTGAACAAGAGAGGCGTTACTAAACGGGCCTTGCTGATCGATCCACAAGATACGCCGGCCCGATGGGTCTCGAAATACGGGAGTGTGACCTTCAACCAGTACGGCCGGGAATTGCCCTGCGGCGGTATGAACGAGGCGGGTTTGGTCATCGAGACCATGTGGCTGACGGGGACGGCTTACCCGATTCGCGATGAGCGTCCGGCCGTCATGGCCTGGGTGCAGTATCAGCTCGATACCTGCGCCACGATTGAAGACGTCATCGCAAGCGACAAAAAGATACGCGTGACGGCGCTGACGCCCATGCCGCTTCATTTCCTGGCGTGCGACCGCGAAGGGAATGTGGCGACGTTCGAGTTTCTCAGCGGCAAACTGATCTGTCACGTCGGCGAAACGCTGCCGGTAAAGGCGTTGGCCAATGATACGTATGAGAAATCGCTGGAGCATCTCAAGCAGCATGCCGGATTCGGCGGCACGAAGAAGTTACCTTATGGCTCCTGGGGCTCGCTGGATCGTTTCGTCTGTGCCGCCGACCGGGTCAGGAAGTATTCGTCGGCGCGGGGCGGTTCTATCGTGGACTATGCTTTCGACACGTTAAAATCCGTTGAGCAGGGCGATAGCACGAAATGGCTGATCGTGTATGATCCGAAGAACATGAAGATTCACTACCAAACGTGCATGTGCAAAGAGACGAGGACGATTAACGTATCCGATTGCGACTTCGATTCTCAAACACCCGTTCAGGTCATCGGTATTAACACGGCGCATACGGGTTTGCTGAATCCCTATTTCGCCCACTACGACACCGATCTGAATCGGTGGCTGGTGTATTATTCAATGAAACACACCCCCATGCTGAAATCGATCCCCGATACCCGTCTTGAACTGTTAATACAGTATCCGGACACGCCGACCGTGCAGTATCTGGATGATTGGGAAATGGCCGGGCCCTATTCACAGGAGGAGAAAAAATGTCGTGAACTCTTTGATATTGCGTTCGATCCCGAGCGTTCCCATTCTCAGGTTCAGTGGCGGCCTTTACCGATGAATCCGTTTGCGGACAATCCGGCCTATCTCGATCTTCAAAAAATGCTCGAAGATGGCGCGCACATGGCGGGGTATCTCCGCACCCGGATTGAATCGGACCGGCGAACCTCGGCCCGCCTCGAAATCTTCAGTGATGACGGCGTGAAGGCCTGGCTCAACGGCAAGCTCGTCCACGCCAACAACGTCTCCCGAGGGATACTGTTGCGGCCGGATGTCATCGAGGTTACACTTAAGAAAGGATCAAACACGTTGATGCTGAAGGTCACACAAGACCTCGGTCCCTGGGGCGCCATCGTCCGACTCATTGAACAGTAGCTTTGTAAATAGTCTGCTCCAACTTTGATAACAGAATTTGACCCATACGGGCCAAACGACCGAACGGTCTAAATCTTTGCTCGTTGCAGGGTATCGGTGAATTCGATGATCAGGTCGACTTTGCCCCGGACGCCGACCTTGCTGCAGATATGCCCCAGATGGACGCGAACCGTATTGTAGGCAATGTGCAGCTCTTGGGCGATCTGCTCGTTGTTGCGTCCCTCGCAGATCAGCTTAGCCACCTCGACTTCCCTCGGGGTCAGATGCCAGCAGCCTCGTAAATAGTCCCACTGTTTTGCCTTGAAATGCATTCACGACTCTCCCTATGAAAAACCAAACATCTCACGTTAAACGCATGCCCGGGCCCACCGCCCGGCTTATAGTCGTCTCGATTCGTCGAAACGACGACGAGCATGATATCAATCGGAAGGCGGCTCGCGCATCCCGCCGTTTTCGTTCATCAGGCGGCAGCCGTCCTTCACCAGGGTATCTTGCAGTCGCCGGATGTGGTTTTCATATACGGCGCGCGGTGTCGTTCTATACTTCGCGGCGATAGCGGCCGCGGTCCCCACCGCCTGGCCCATCGCGCAGCAGGGGCGCATGACGCGCGTGCCGCCGAACGCGATGTGGGTTGCCGAGTGACATCTTCCGGCCATAAAAAGGTTCTCGATGCGCCTCGAATAGAGCGTTCGGTAGGGGATGCTCGTCCTTCGCCCTTTGTAAACGTGGATGCAGTCGTTGCCCTTGACCCAAAAGCCTTCCGGATGATGGACGTCGGGGCCCCAGTCCGTAAAGGCGACGGTGTCATCGTGGACGATCCGCTCGTCGTAATCCTTCTGGCTCAGGATGTAGTCACCGATCAGCCGCCGGCTCTCGCGAACGCCGGCCACATAATTCAACCAGACCAGTTCCCGTTTTCTGTTTTTGTCCTTTGTCGCGGGATTGTGGTTCTTGGCATAATTCCACAATCCGATCGATATTCGGAACAGCTCGTCGCGAATGGGCTCGGCGTCTTCGATGGTGTTTTTCGTCCCGCCGTATTCCACCCACCAGGTATGCAAGACCGCGCCGTTGAGGTCGTTGCCCGGATTCCGGCCTTTGCCGCGGGAAGGGGCGTCGAAGTTTTCAGGGCGAACGATCTCATTGGTTCGCTGGTGCGATCCCAGAGGTTCGAAATCAGCCGGCGACGTCCACTGATACGCCCAGTCCGGACACTCGAACGGGACCGGCGCCTTCCGGGTCGCCAGGACCGCCTTGTAGAGATTATTTCCCATAGTCCGTTTGCCGGCCTCAGCCGGGGCGAGGGATTCGTTGAATTCCGCGCGGGCTTCCTGGCCCATTCGGTATTCGGCCCCGGCGTAAAAACCGATCCAGCCGTGCCCGGTGGTGTCGGCGAACAGGGGGGCGGAGAACCGCATGCGCCGGCCGGTACGGACATGGATGGCAATGACCGATGCGATGTGAGTCTTGCTTTTCATCTCCACGTTGACGGCGCGTGTGTTGAGGAAAAGGGAGATATTCTCTTCGGCGCGAACGATGCGTTCCATCTTTTTCGAGTCGGCGAATTGTCTCCATCCCTGGGGCGGGAAAAGCTCTTCGGTGATCCCGGTAATGTTGCGACGGTCCGGCGGGTTGCCGATGTAGCCCATGGGTGGGATTTGGATCTCCGATGAGCTGTTGCCGCCGAGGACGGGTCGATCCTGAATCAGCGCGACCTTGATGCCATGACGCGCCGCGGCAATCGCGGCCCCCATACCCGCGGGGCCGCCGCCCACCACGACCAGATCGTACGTGCCCATATTCTCGATGCCCGGACTGACGCCGGCGTACTTGAGGCGTTGTGCGGCGAGCTCTTCTTTGTCGTTTGACGGTTTGAATCCCCCGGATGCAAGAACCACCGCGTCGCATCGTCCCCACCAGCCGGTCGTATCGTGCAGACGAAGTTCCGCGGTGCCTTGTTTTAATGCGAAGTCGCCCCCATCGATCCAACGCCACGCATCGTTATCCGCCTTGCCGAAGGTCCTCGGGGAGGCCTTGTCGTCGATCAGTACCTGGAACCGGCCCGGTGAATGGGAGGGAAACCAGTCCCGGCAACGAACCCAGAGTCTGTACGTCCCATCCTCTGGTATCGTGAGCTGCGTCACAGCATCATCCACAGGGGTACCCACGCCGGTGGCCAGCAAATAAGGAGAATCCATGATGTCAATATGTTGGGGATCGTTGGACCATGTCCCCGTGTTCTCCATGGACTCCGCCTCCTGCCAGACCACGTCAGCAGCGGCCAGAGCAAACGACGTAGAAATGAGCATCAGGCACAATACAAAAATCACTTTCTGACTACACATGGCCTTTGATCTCCTGTATCCTGAATTTCAATTTCCTGTTTCATTGATTCATCGGTGCTCCACCGCAAGGCGTCCCGCGGACGACACGCTGTTTATCATATCAGACCAGGGACAGCGATTTCAACATCCGATTCGAGAAAAGAGACCATTCTATGTCGCTCCGTTGGCCGGGAGGACACCGTGCGCCGCAGCGGCTCACTCTACCGATGACAATAGACGGCCCCGGATCTTGTCACAAAAGAGATGTAACTCATGGCGTCCGCCTAATCCGTTGTATGATGAATTGCACGCATCTTACGGGGTCTATAATCGTTTCGACTCATCGAAACGACTGAAAAGCTATGGGTCGATCCAAACAAACGATTTGCCGTCAGGTGGTTTTTGATGCGTAAGGAGGATCGAACAACCGGAGGCCCATTGAAGCTCCTGATGCCGCCTGAAAAAAAAGCCTCCTGCCGGATGCAAGAGGCTCTGAAAGTCATGAGTCGATGGTAACTTAGGCTTGGGCGGGATGATGATGTAGCCGAATCTCCCAGCGTTTAAAAATGGACGGTAGCGACAACACGTCATAGAGCGCCGCCAGGCCCACGAGTGCATACACGAACCGGCTGAGCATGGTCATGGGCCCAAACAAGCCGGCAACCAGGTCAAAACCGAATAATCCCACCAGTCCCCAATTCAACGCCCCGATCATCAGTAGTGCGTACGCAAAAACGTCAATGGATTTCAATGTTGAAGCTTTCATCGTTTATGTCCTTTCTAAGCACTTTTGATTGCATATTGATTTACTTATTATCCGTACGAGACGGTGGATCAGTGGGTTCGCATTCCAAAAATATTTTTAGGACTAATATAATCCTATATAGACCCCTGCAAAAGCTTTTGCGGGCGCACTGAGTGCATATAACCTTATGCTAAAAGAATTTAAGTCGCCAGGAAACGGAAGACAGGGTCGAGCATGATGAATGGATTTACTGGAGGCGACCTCGCAGGATCACACCGTGTGGTCCGTCGTTCATAATCTGAGCGCGGGCCAAATCCGCCTGGTGATGGGCAAAGACTATGCCAGGGTCTATACCTTTACCCTCAAAATGAAAAACAACAATCCATAAGCTTCCCCCAACCGACACGTCAATCTCCGCTTTCTCCTTTCGGCCCAAACGGAAAAACCGTGACGTCTTTCGTTTTCAGTGCCTTACATAAGTAGAAAGGCATTCAAAACCGTCAAAAGAATGCAGAAAGGAGTAGTAAAATGAAACGGCTCATCTCCATTATCGCACTTGCTATCGTGGCGCTGGCTCTGGCCGGCTGCAATTTCGAATATCATCGCCATCGCCGACCCGGACCCGTCGTCATTACCCGGCCTGTGCCTCGGCCTATCCCGCCGCGTCATAGGCCTCATCGCCGTCCGCCTCCGCCTCCGCATCGAGAATCGAGACGCGGTCGTCATCCATGGCACTAACCTACCCACCTCTTCATACGGCCGATGCCGGTTTCGCCGGAGAATGCACAGCGAAAGATCCGACGGCGAACCGGCGGCCGTATTTTCACCTCATACACAAATCAGATGCTCCGTTGTGAAGATGTTGGCCCGAACGGAATCCTACAGACCCAGGGCGGTGAACTGGTTCATGAATTGCTGGTAAGCGACAACGACTAAATAGAGACAGGCAATCGTAACGCCCAGTACGACAATCGTGACAATTCCTTTGATCGCGGGTTTGAAGCGCGGGTTCAACCATACCAGTGGAAGGGCCAGCGGCCCCAAACAGAGTAATGCGAGAACCACCGTCCCGGTCGCGAAGTACCATTTCTTCGGTCGAGTTCTCGGTTGAGTCGGACGTGAGCCGTCGAGGAACTCGTTGCAATACCGGCACTTGATCGCCTCCGGCTGAATCCGCTCGGCGCAGAACGGGCATTTCTTCAGCCCGTCTTGCTCGTCCGTCGTCGGCGTCGTTTGTGGCTCAAGCGTATATTCAGTAGTATCAGTCATCAATGTTTCTCGTGCCATCATAATACCTATCGACACTTTAGCAAAGCCTCTTTATGGATAAACGGCGAATCGACGGATTCCCGCGAGTTCGGGAAGTTCAGCACGGCGAACGCACCGTGGTATTCTCTCGCCGCCCGGTCGTAAGCTTTAGCGGCCTCGCGTTTATCGCGGAAATAGCCCAAATGTTCCCGCTTGCCGTGGCAGACGATCGCTGCTCGCCATAGCCCCTTATCCTTAGCGAGCCAGACGCCTTTATAGCCGGACCGGGGATTGCGTTTGCCGGAGTTCCAGGCGTTCTGAGCGACGGTGGCCAAGCGCAAATTGGCCCGGCGGTTATCCAGCCCGGACCCGTTGATATGGTCGATGACATACCCGTCCGGCGGCCGGAGTAGCTCGCGGTGCATCAGCATCCGCGAATACCTCCCATCGGCTCGGCGGGCGGACCGTTCGGCATAAAGCACGTTCTTACCTTTCGTCTTGCACAGCCGCCATTTGTACCGGCTAAGCCGCTCGTAATCACCCGGATCGACGATGGAGAAGCGCCCCTGGGTTAACGGAATCCGCCGGAACGCATAGCCATATCGAACCCGGCGGTACAATAGAACCATTCGGATGAGTAAATGAGCAAGCCATGCTGGAATGTTAATCGTGATCTGAATCTCGCAGACTCCGCCTTTTGTTCAAATCCGAAGCACTAATTTCTAAATCCTAAACAAATTCTAATTTCCGAAATTCAAATGCACCAAACGACTACGCAAAAGCTTTTGCGGCCTCGAATGTTTGGGTCATTTGAAAATTTGTATTTCGATATTGTTTAGAATTTAGAGTTTAGGATTTAGAATTTAGCTCATGTGAGCCGGAGGCGAAAATGAGTCGCCTCTATAATAGGACGAACCTGCGTGATTCGTGCGAAATTCGACAAAATTGTCGGCGGGATTTAGAGTGTAAGTAATCTGTAATAAGGAGATTATGGAATATTGGAAAAATTTTATTTTTGCTTTTGACTACAAGCGGTTTTCGTTCGAAAGGGAACCACGAATGAACACGAATTAACACGGTTTTTGTATAACAATATGCTAAATACCAACAACTAACGACTAATTTTTGACACGGGTCAACACTGATTAACACGGACTTTTGAGCTTCATATTCAAATTATCAATTGGACAGGATTACATGAAAAACAGGATTATTGGTTGGTTGTTATCTTGTCAATCTTGTTATCCAGTCAAAAAAAAGAAATGAGACGGGATTACATGATAAACGGGATCATCAATTAGTTATGATATTGTAAATCCAGCTATCCAGTCTTAATAAAACCGCGGATTCAACAAACTATATACCAAAGACTAAATACCAGATACGAATCGTTTTTAGTCGCTGGTTGTTCGTTAATAGCCAAAAACTATACACCAAAGACTATTCACCAGATACTACATACGAGATACGATATACGACATACGAGAGACGAGATAAATTCCGTGGAATGGGTGATACGCAATACACAATACTCAAACCTTTAACAGCAAAAAAGAAAAACCGGAGCCTTTTCTGTATTTTGTTCTTCCAGTTTAACGATATGGTTTACCTATCGTTGCCCAAAAACTTATTTCATAAGGGCTGACCCTACGTTTTTCTCTACGTTTTTCTACGTTTTTCCGGCTTGAGTGACGAGCGTAATGATCGGGGTTTTTCCAAATCCGAACCCGTGGAACTCGGCGCGTTCGACATTTTCCCATTCGACCTTCGGACCGTCTCCAACCTCAATAGCCTTATCCGATATTCTCAACAGGAACTTGAATCGCGAGGAAGCCTTGACAATTTCATATATGAGCCACCCAATGAGGCCGATTACCAGCAACGGGACCCAGGTTTTGAATTCTGCATAGCCATCTCTGACAAGCGGAAGAAAAGCCGCGATGCCTCCCAGGCCAATAAGTGGATAACCACACTGCCAAGCCCCGTGAAATTTATACCCCCCCTTGTAGCCAAACTCTTCCATGGCGTCACTGCCCAACTCATTACTGGTAGAAATCTGTTTGGTGGCGGGCCCTACCAATACATGCCCACAGTTTGTACACTCTCCATCCCGAGTTGGGACCACCCCTCCTGCTCCACAATCAGGACAATCGTAGAAGCGAGTTTCTGACATCGGTGTCTCCTTGACAAGGTCTCATTGCCTCACAAGTTCATTGCTGTGTAGAATATTCTAGGGACAGTCACGAATCGCAGTCCCAAGTTTGTTACTCCGAAGTCTGCTTGTCGTCGGAAAAGAAAGGATTCGCCAATCCATGAACCCATCTTGATCCGTTGTAATAATAGAGTTTATTGTCGGCAAACGCCCACGAACCCCGTACCGTGTAAGAAAGCTCTTCATCAGTGTTTGGAGACGAGAGTAATGTTGCATGGATCTCGACTTCAACTTGGTCAGTGCTCGCTGTCCCTTCACAGAAATATGACTCAAACTCTGTCGAATTGGGATCATCCGGATCTCTGAATCTGTAATAGATTGCCTTGGCGGCCCCCGAGAACGTTACTCCGTTGAGGTTCTCGTTGCTATATTGAATGGATGTCTGAAGCATGCTCATAATTGCAGAATTCTTTGCTTCCAGCCGATCTTCCTTTGTCTGTTCGAGCAGATTCCTGAAAACGCTCTCCATGCCCAGCGAGTTCATTGTTCTGTCGATTTCCGCAAGCAATGCAGGATCGGTCAACTCGCCCCGGGATGTGAATGCCAGATTGTCCTTGGCCCATTCCAGAAAACTCCCGGAGGGCCATTGTTCAATGTACCTAGTGAACGCGTCTACGCTAGGCGATTCCTCAGCCTCGGAATATTGTTTTGCCTCTTCCAAAAATTTGACATGTTTCCCGTTGGGGCAGAGATCGACGTACTCTTCCAGATTTTTCAGCGTTTCCCTGCTGAGATTTTCCAGGTCGAAACGACCGGCCTGTTCCAGAAGCTGTTCATAGGCGTTTCTGGCTCGGCCCGCCAGAGAGCTGCGCCGGTGGGCCTTCAAGAAGCCTGCGTACCGAACAATACTGGGTTGCATCTCGACTTTTGCAAAATCAATAATATCTTCAGCGGCCTGTTCCTGCTGTGGCTCAATCCGAATCGTAACGTCATCATCGACTTTGATGCCGCATATGAAGCGATGAGTATCACCAGGTTTTTGAAAATCTTCGTAAAAAATGTCATCGGGATGCCCTTGGCCGACGATCTCGCCGACTTTTCCCGTCGTTTCAGAAATCCTCAAATGCAGATACCCGGCCTCTCTTTTCCATTCAAACGCGCCGGAGGGCCCCAGTTGGCCGATTTCTTTTTCCCCGTCGTGAATAACAAGAGGAATTGCTCCGCCCCAAACATTATTATCCCGCTCAATCCTGACTGTTGCAGGATTTTCTATTCCGGCAATATCTTCCATACTTTGGGGGTTGATCTGTGTTTTTGCATAGAACGCCGACGGACAGCCGGACAGCAATAGAATCATACCCAGAGACAACAGCGAAATGACTTTCATAAAGCACTACCTCCTAACTAGATTTGTGTCTTTCAAGAATCACATTCAGAAACGCTGAGTTTGGCTTCGGGCCCTGGATAGAAGGTGCCAGATTCCGGCTGCCAGGCACAAGACCCCGACTTTTCCGGGGACACCATACTTAATTCCTTCCTGAATGTGAAGGGTCAACACCTATAAAAATACCGAAGCCCCTCTGCCTCCTAAGACTCTCGTTTATTCCTTCCGTCATCTGTTATCTGTCGACCGGCTTCTATATTCTGTTCCAAAATTCGTTTCTAATACATTCCTTTCCTTGAGGTTGGTTTTTTCTTGTGAAATCCGAATGGCTTCTTCCGTTTCTCTTCGGGCGGCGGCATAAGCAGCTTAATAACCTCAACAATAGAAACGATCTGCTTGTCGTGGGTTTTAAGCTTCTTCTCAAGCTGATCGAGCTTACCCATGAGTTCTTTGTACGGCGCCAGCATCTGGCGCAGCTTCACGAAAGCCCTGACCACGTAAATGCTCGCCTGAACGGCCCGCTCCGAATTCAAGACACTTGCGGCCATTATCGCGCCATATTCTGAAAAAACGTATGGCTTATAGCGCCGACCTCCGGCTCCCTCGTTTGAGGTCGCAATCTGCGACCTCAAATCGTCAACCTCCTCAATGGTTAGCTGAAACATGAAATCCGGCGGGAAACGTTCCTGGTTACGCTTGACCTGTTCGTTTAGCCGCTTCGTAGGGACTCCATAAAGGCCGGCTAAATCCGAATCCAGGATGACCTTCTGCCCCCGCATGAAGGGAATCTTGCTCTGTACCTGGTCGACCAATATAAGCGATGAATCTTTTTTCGCCATAACGACAAGCTATTCCTTGATTTCTGCCTTCTGACGTCTGTATTCTGTCCTGTTTTATAGCATGGCGTATTTCACGGGGTGAATGTTGATGGAAAAATTGAAAAAAACGAGATTTTTTTCCACAAAGCCATCACTCTTCTATTCTACTGCATTTCAGGCGGGTAAATCTATTGTGGTAACTACGTATTTTTACGCATTCTATCCTTGTTTTTGGCCGAAAAATGAGGGGAGGGAAAGATCTTTTCCTGAGCGAGTTGTCAGGAACAAGATTTTAATATCCAATATCGAACATCGAATATCGAATATCGAAGGGTAAAACATTGTTCATCAGTACTACTCAGTGTCTATACTATTTTCTTCCAGTGTCTATACTATTTTCTTCGTGGCCCTTCGTGCGCTTCGTGGTAAAATGCTGTTTTTGAGGTATGAAATGAAGCTTGATCTATCCAGTCTTCGCAAGGCGGTTGAATCGCTGGAAAAGGCTTTACGAGTCGCTAACGACACTGTTTTTATGTCGCGGCTGAACGACGACCAGAAAGAGACCGTTCGGGCGGGCGTGATTCAGAATTTCGAGTTCACGTATGAATTGTGCTGGAAGTTTATGCGTCGGTGGCTGGAGGTTAATCTCGGCGCGGCCTACGTAGCCGGGGTGAGCCGGCGGCAATTGTTCCGGCTGAGCGCCGAACACCGGTTGATCGACGACGTCGATCGATGGATGGTTTTTCATGACGCTCGAAACGAAACGTCGCATACCTACGATGAGAGTACGGCTGAGGATGTTTTCGAGACGGCGCAGACATTTGTTGATGACGCCCAGACGTTGCTGAAGGCATTAGAGGCTCGCAATGATTGACGTGTCTGAACGCCATTTGGAGACGATTAAGGGCATTTTGGCCGAATACGCCGGGGGATGCGAGGTCAGGGCGTTCGGTTCGAGGATTAACGGTACGGCTACGAAGCACTCCGATCTTGATCTGGCCATCGTAGGCAACGGCAAACTCGAACGGCGAACCAAAATGCTCTTACGGGAGGCGTTCGAGGAATCGGATCTGCCGTTCCGGGTGGATGTGATCGATTACAACGCAGTCTCCGAATCGTTCCGGGCGATCATTGACAACGACTATCAGGTCGTACAAGAAAAAGCAAATTGACTCTTTTCTCGGTGATCTCTGTACTACAATCTTTCAACTTCTTGTTTTTTATGCGCGTTTTTTCGACAAGGCTGACATAAATATTTAGATAAGAAAGAGTTATCCCGGCTTACCGGGAATCCGAAATTTTGCATTTTACATTTTGATTTTTGACTTTGGTTGCGGCCTTTAGGCCGCGCCAGGCCCTCTGTGGCTGATATTTAGTTGCTGGTTGTTGGTTTTAA
>Ga0272442_10002243_pt1 | contig 28310 bp, 27 predicted proteins | sample SSMForm2O_FD_200262 | JGI IMG/M metagenome (GOLD analysis project Ga0272442, IMG submission 200262) | Marine sediment archaeal communities from Little Sippewissett salt marsh, Falmouth, MA, United States - SSM-Form-2O | ecosystem: Environmental > Aquatic > Marine > Wetlands > Sediment ...
ACCCAGTTCTTCTTCAATCCTGATGAGTTGATTATATTTTGCTATTCTTTCACTTCTGCAAACGGAGCCTGTTTTTATCTGACCCGCATTAACAGCTACAGCGAGATCGGCAATAAAAGTATCGCAGGTTTCTCCACTTCTGTGTGAGATCACGTTCGTGAATCCTGCCTTTTTTGCTGTTTCAATTGTCTCTAATGTCTCGGTTAGTGTTCCGATCTGGTTCAGCTTTATCAGGATCGAGTTGGCACTATTTTGAAAAATCCCCTGCTTAAGCCTGTTTACATTGGTCACAAAAAGGTCATCACCAACGATTTGAATCTTTTTACCCAGTCTTTTAGTCATCAAATTCCAACCTTCCCAATCATCTTCAGCTAATCCGTCTTCAATTGAGATAATTGGATAATTATCAACCAGATTTTCGTAATAACCGACCATTTCCCGCGAGTTGAGCTGAGCATTTTCTGCTTTAAGCAGGTATTTTCCCTTTTCGTAAAACTCTGAAGAGGCTGGGTCAAGGGCAATATAAACATCTTCACCCGGTTCATATCCCGCCTGAGCAATTGCTTGAACCAGAATTTTCAGTGCATCTTCGTTGGATTTCAGATTTGGTGCAAAACCTCCTTCGTCTCCAACCCCAGTGTTATAGCCTTCCTTTTTAAGAATAACCTTCAGGGTCTGAAAAATTTCCGCAATTATTCTCACAGCTTCCCTTATGTTTCGGGCTCCCAGGGGCATGATCATAAATTCCTGCAGATCGACATTGTTATCGGCATGTTTCCCACCATTAAGAACATTAGCCATTGGCACAGGTAACAGACAGGAATTTGTTCCCCCAATATACCTGTACAGGGGAATTCCAATTTCATTAGCTGCTGCTCTTGCACAAGCCAAGGAAACACCCAGGAGTGCATTTGCACCCAGATTCTTCTTGTTCTTACTTCCATCAATTTCAAGCAACATTTTATCAATAAGCGTCTGATCTATAGCATCATAGCCAATTATCTCAGGTGCTATAAGATCATTTACATTGCTTACAGCCTTCAGAACACCTTTTCCTTTGTACCTTTTATCATCACCATCGCGAAGCTCATGAGCTTCATATTCTCCCGTTGAGGCACCACTTGGAACTGCTGCTCTACCAAAAGCTCCGGAATCAAGCTGCATTTCAACTTCAATCGTTGGATTCCCTCTTGAATCAAGAATTTCTCTTGCTGTTAAATATATTATCTCTGACATTTTTTTCCTTCTCTTATGATTTGAATATTTTCTCCAGTGTTTTCACCGAACCAAGTATGGAAGCCGCCTCATAAGGTACAACAACTGTTTTATCATCTTTTTGGACAATTTCACTGAAAGCTTTTATATATTTTATGGTCAATAAATACTGCGCAGGATCTGTTCCGGTGGATTGTACCGATTTTGAAACTTCTTTTATTGCCCGGGCTTCTGCTTCAGCAACCAGAATTTTAGCTTTAGCCTCTCCTTCAGCCTTTTTAATATTTGCTTCTTTGTTTCCCTCTGCGATAAGGATCTGAGATCTTTTCTCCCCTTCAGCCTCCAGGATTTTGGCTCTGCGATCCCTTTCAGCCCGCATTTGTTTTTCCATAGCTACCTTGATTTCCTGGGGTGGATTAATATCCTGCAATTCTACTCTGTTTACCTTCACACCCCATTTATCTGTAGCTTCGTCTAGAATATCTCTTAACTTTGAGTTAATTGTATCTCTCGAGGTTAGAGTCTTATCAAGCTCAAGCTCACCAATCACATTTCTCAAAGTCGTTTGGGTTAGTTTTTCGATCGCGTGTGGTAGATTGTTAATTTCATATACAGCTTTTATCGGATCAGTAACCTGGAAATATAGCAATGCATCAATCTCGATAGAAACGTTGTCAGAGGTAATAACATTCTGCCTGGGAAAATCATAGACAGTTTCCCTGAGATCTATTCTTTTTTCTGTTCTTATTTGAATATACTTATTGCCCTGGAAATCTGTCTTAACAAAACGCCAGTTTATAGATCTTGATTTATCAATGATCGGCCAGATTATATGTAAACCGCTTTCCAGGGTTCTACTATATTTACCCAAACGTTCAATTATCATAACCTGAGCTTGTTTGATCACAACCAAACCCTTTGAAATCAGGAATAAGACAAACAGGACAAATACTATTATCAATACTATCATCATTCCTCCTCAGTATCAAACCTATCTACAAGTAGTTTGTTACCTTCAAATGAAACCACTACTATTTTTTCTCCTCTTGCTATCCTTCTATCATCAACAGATACGGCAGACCATTCTTCTCCTCCGATCTTTACATATCCCCTATGGTCTTCCAGAATCTCTTTAGTTACAATACCTTTTTTCCCCTTCAAGGCAAATATATTTGTTTCCTGATATGATTTTGAAATCAATTTCTTGCTGAATTTTCTCAAAAAAATAAACACAACAAGAGTAAAAACACCAAAAATAAAGATCTGAACAACGAGGTTATTCAAAAAAATTGAAACAATACCTGTCAGGATAGCACCTATCCCAAAACTCATAAACAGAAAACCAGGTGTGAATATTTCAATTATCATACAAATGATACCTGCTGCGATCCATATCATCCAGGAATCCATTTTAACCTCCCGCGGCTATTCCTTTTTTTCCTTATCCTCAGGTAATGGTTTGTATTTTCTTTTGATCTTTCTGCGATAAGGTTTGTCAGAATAATAATGATAGGAAGAAGAGGTTCTGGATGTCCTGATCCCTAGAGAAGACATTACCTTTAGAAGCATGACCACGATGAAATAGAACAGTAAAAGAGCAATTACAAGCGCTATAAAAACTATTAGGGTTGTGTAGATAAATTTTATTAAATTACTGTAAAACAAATTGCTTGTCTTTACTTTTTTATTTACCTGAACTAAAATGAGATAATTACTTCGGTTCAGATCTCTTACTTTTTCCTGATTCTTGAGACTATCGATCTCAGCCTGAATCTTTTCCAACTGCCGGGTAAACTGATTCACCCGTTCTGGTATGCTACTTTTATTGATCAGATCTAGAATCTTTGATTTAGTAGTTTTTTTGTTATCCAGATGGGCTTTGATGTTTATGTCAAAGTCTGCTTCACTATTGGTAAAGACATTTTCACCGATCATATTCTCGATTTCCCTAAGATTGTTGCTGTTCTTTTCTAACAGGGAATCCGGAGCTTCAAATACGGCCCAATATTTGTAATTGGATAAATCGGAAAAGATTATTTTTCCTCTCCCCTTATTTATTGCGTCAAGAATTCTATCAACAGACTTATGGAGATCAATCGTTTCATATTCTATTCTTACTTTTTTAAAATTTCCTGATCTTTCAAAGATATTAATAGCTTCCTTGTTTTCCGCTCCAGTGCTTGGTTCACTAAAACTAGAAATTAGGTTCGATCTCTTCAAACCTAAATATATCGAAGCAATAAAGACAAGAAGAATGATCAAAATCTTTGTACTTCTACGCATCGATATCATTTTGTTATCTCCTCTTTATTCAATATTTCGTCCGCATATTTTAGAGCAATATCCGTCTGATTTCCTGAAAGCATTCTAGCGATCTCATTCCTTTTTTCTGTGGAACTGAGCTTTTTAAGCTTTACAGTTGTGAATTCTTCATCAGCTTGTTTTTCTATTCCATAGTGATCATCTGCAAAAGAAGCTATTTGAGCCAGATGTGTTATGCAAAGAACCTGATGAATTCTTGCTATATCATAAATGAATTCTCCCAATAGTTGAGAAGTTTTGCCCCCTATTCCGGTGTCGATTTCATCAAGGATTATTGTTCTTCGCTCCAACCGATTGGATAGTATCTTTTTAACTGTGAGTAGAAATCGTGATAGTTCACCTCCAGATGCTGCTTCTTTGAGGGGTTGCATTCTCACACCCCTATTAGCTGTAAACATTATTTCTATCCGATCTATTCCTGAAGAACTATATCCTTTTAAATCTGTTAAACCATTGCTGTTTCCATCATAACTGTCAAATCTTATTTTAATATCTGCATCAGGCATGGCTAATTTCTTGATATTCTCTCCTATTTCTAATTCGAAATTTTTAGCAGTTTGTTTCCTTTTACGAGACAGACTTGTTGCTTGTTTTCTTAATCCATGCCAGATTTCATCGACTTCTTGCTTCAGTTTACTGATCTCCTCTTTATCAGAGCTGTAGTTTTTCAAAGCTAACTTTATTTCCTCACTATACTGAAGGATTTCTTTCAAATTCCTTTTGTATTTGCTCTTAAGGTTGTTTATCAGATCAAGTCTCTCTTGAATTTCCGACATCAGGCTTCTGTCTATACTTATTTCATCTTGTACCTTTCTAATTGTCGAGACAACATCATCAAGATTTGCTAATACATCCTGCAGATGTGAAACTGATGCCTTTATATTATCATTGTCTTCTCTGAATCTATCAAGTTTTGTATAATAGTCATTCAAAAGATCGTAAACTGAATTTTCCTCTTCATATATTATTTGCTGCAGTGAATTGCTGAGGTTGATTATTTCTTCAGAATGATTCAGGATATTAAGCTCTTTCTGAAGTTTATCATCTTCGCCTAATTCTAAACCCACAGCTTTTAACTCTTCTTCCTGATATTGATATAGTTTTATCCTATCTTGCTGTTCTTTTTCTTTTTGTTCAAGCTTACTAAGCTCATCCAGTTTGTCATTTAACTCATTATAGGTTTGATTTACCTTATTCCTTTCCTGATAAAGATCTCCATAGTAATCCAATACCTCAAGCTGATAATCGTTTTCAAGAAGTTTCTGTTGATCCTTCTGCCTGTGAAAATCGATTAACTGCTCTCTGAACTCTTTTACCAACCGGTTTGATATTCGCCTTCCATTAAGAAAGCACTTAGCTTTCAAATCAATTCCTATCTCTTTACAAAAATAAAGCTCTTTTTCTGAAACATCAACTTCATTTTCTTTCAGTAGATCCGCCAAAATTTTATTATCTTTATCGATATCAAACGTAACTTCTATCCTTGTATTCTTTTCTTTATGGAATAACATACCCGATACTATTTTAGCCCCGAAGACAACATTAATGGCACCTGCAATTACAGACTTACCTGCTCCCGTCTCTCCTGTTAGAACCTGTAATCCATCCTGGAATGATATCTCCATATTATCTACGATAACAAAATTCTCCAACTTGAGGTTTTTTATCATTTTCGTCCCATGTGAAACTTCTTTCTTAAAATCTGATAAAATGTTCTGTTACTTAATTTTATGAATTTTACTTTCTTTTTTGCAGCTCCAATGATAATCTGATGGTTTTCTTTTATAACAAAGCTATTTCTGCCATCAAGTTGCAGTATGCATTCCTCTGTAGGTCTATTTATTTCAAGTTTTAGGGTATCTTTAGCTGAAAACACTATCGGTCTAACCGTTAATACATGAGGGTTTAAAGGAGTAAGTACTATTGCGTCCATCAAAGGTGAGATAATCGGTCCCCCAGCTGAAAGATTGTAAGCTGTTGAACCTGTTGGTGTAGAGACTATAAATCCATCACAGCGAGTTTCGATTACAAATCTTCTGTTACTAGAAACATTTACATCTATCAATTTCGGAGCAGTGCCTCTGTGAATAACTGCATCATTTAAGGCGAGTGAATTGAATACCAACCTTTGGTCCTTTCTGACCTGAACCTTTAGTAACATCCTTTTTTGAACCTTGAATCTGTTATTCTTTAGATCATCTATGGATTTTTCCAGTTCTTTCAGGCTGCTTTCGGATAAAAAACCCAGCTTGCCTAAATTTATTCCCAGCAAAGGAGCATCTGATTTTAGAGAGAAATCTAGGGCTCGAAGAAATGTACCGTCTCCACCAAAGGTAAGTACACAATCTATCCTATTGTAATCAGAGAGAGTGTTGATGAATTCTGGTAAAATTCCGTTTTGTTCAGGAAGCTTGAAGAAGGAGAGCTGTTTTTCAGAATGAAGTTTCCTCAAAAGTTCAAATATTGGTTCTTTATTTAGATAGTTCGGATTAAATAGAATCCCGAAATATTGCATATCAAAATCCTTTTTTTAACTCAATGAATCCATGATCCTCAAATAGGATTCATATCTATCCTTTGGGATATCACCTTTTTTAAACTGTTTTAAAACTTCACAATCCTTTTCGTGAATATGAGTACAGTTACTATACTTACATTTCAGAGCTATTTCACCAAATCCCGGAAAGATCCTTGGCAAATGCTCCTTATCGTCCCGGTGCAATCCGAACGTCTTTATTCCCGGTGTATCTATCAGATAACCACCAAAATCCCATCTTAGTAATCTTATCCTGGTTGTCGTATGTCTACCTTTATTAGTATAATGGCTTATCTGTGATACATCCAGGTCAAGGTCTGGTTGCAGACAATTAATCAATGATGATTTCCCAGCACCTGAATGACCGGAAAAAACCGTATCCCTGTCAATCAATTTTGTTCGTAACCGATCAATACCGATCTTTTCTTCAGCAGAAGTATAGATAATCTCAAATCCATGTTCTTTATAGTAGAGCATTGTTTTTTTTATATTTTCCATGCTCTCAACCATATCTATCTTGTTAATGCAGATTATCGGTTCTACGTTACTGATAGCAGCAGCGCAAAGGTAGCGATCGATTAGACTCAGATTAAGATCAGGTTGTTTCAGGGAAGCTGTGATCACAACTTGATCTATGTTAGCAGCGATTACTATTTCTTGCTGGAAGCTTTTTTCCGAAAACCTCGATAGGGTATTTTGCCGAGGTAATATCTCTTCTATCCTGGGATTATCTGATAGATCAACGTTCACATAATCACCAGCAGCAATGATATTTCTGGTTTCAAGGTTTAACTGTTTCAGTCTGCCTCCCAGGGTTACTTCCCTTTTTTTATCTCCGACCTCGACCTCGCAAATGTAATTAGTTTTAACTTCGATAACTCTGACTTTGTTCAAATCAATATTTGATTTTAGGGTTTTTTCTGATTTTTCTGGGATTTTTTTCTCCGCCTGTTTATCTTCGATGACATCTTCATTGTAAAACTCATCAATTTTATCTATACTCAGATTTTTAAGTCTTATGTTTTTTCTTTTGAATTTCTTTTTATCCCTTTTTTTCATTTTAAATTAAGATCTGCCCTAATACATGATCAATTTTTTCTACTTCCACCCTGGTATTACAGCATGGTCCCTCCGGTCTTAGGTTTATAACTCCATATACCGGTATCGGGAAGACCTCTCTCAACCCTTCAACAAGGTCACGATCACACGCTACAGCGACGATAAGTTTCGGTCTGTTTTCAACTATTATCTTCCTTGCAAGAGTTCCACCGGTTGCAATAGCAATAGCAACATTATATCTGTCGGCAATTTTGAGAAGCTCACATATATCGCACCTACCACAAGCCTGGCAATTTCTGATGTCGACCGTTATTCTTATGTTACATTCCGTATTCTGCAGACAGTGAGGTAATAAAATCAAAACGTCTTTAGCTTTGAACTTTTTTTTCATAGCCTTTAAGAAGGCATTATTTACATGGACGAATGATTCTCTAATTTTTTCTTTAGAGATTCCGATCAACTTACCGAAGAAAATCGTTGTTGGAAAAAGTATTTGGATAAAGATTCTAACAGCAAATTTGGCAATCAGGAAATTTCTCTCCAGGAAGCAGGTTAGATATACTAGGATTGTACCAAATATTAGGATCAAATAAAATATTCTCAGGGCTGTGAGTGAGATATTTGCCAAGAAACGGCTTATTTCATGTAATCTGGGAGATACAAACCACCAAAGCACAGTAGTTAACGTCATCATGATCAACAATGTTATCGTTGAAAGTAAAAGAAAAAGTTCCTTACCCTTTGTATTGATCTCAAAAACCTGATTCAAAACTCTCTCCAAGTTTTATTCTTGCTCCCAGATTATAAGCATAGCTGGACATTATTCTTTTTCCTTCTGGTTGAACTTCCTGGATTAGAATATTTTGATCAGCTGTGGATACCACAATCCCTGTCGGTTTTATAAGCTCTAAAATCTTACCAGCTTCTTCCAAAGATCTTTGCTGAAGGATCTTCGATTTTAATATTTTTATTCTCTTTCCCCGAAAACAAGCAACTGCTCCTGGTCTATAAGACAATCCCCTGACTTTGTTACAGATAACTCTTGCTTCCATCCTCCAGCTCAATAGCATATCTTCTTTTTTTAATTTCGGGCAATAGGTTGCTTCAGCTTCATTTTGATTCTTAATTACAATATCCTGCTCCGATAGCTTTTCCAAGCATCTTATTAAGGCTTTGGCACCGTCTTCTGCCAATCTGTCTGATAGCTGACTAAAATTTTCTTCTGGTTTTATCTTTAATCTGGTTTGATATAATACAGGTCCTGCATCCATCTTGGCAACCAACTTGAAAACGGTATTTCCTGTATATTTATCTCCATTGAACAAAGTATGATTTATAGGAGCTGCTCCCCTGTATTTTGGTAGTAAGGAAGGATGGAGATTTATGCATCCGTATTCAGGGTAATTTCTCAACCTCCTACCTAGGTATCCTCCATAAGCTACAGTAATTATTATCTTAGGTTTAATATGGGATAATGTATTAAAAGTTTCATTAGAATTTACGTTATCCGGTTGGATTACCTTAATTTTATACGCTTCTGCTACTTTCTTAATTTCAGGTGACCGTAGCTTCTGTTTTCTTCCTTTAGGTTTGTCAGGTTGGGTAATACATATTTCTGGTTTGTAACCGGAATCAATCAATAACTTTAATGAAGGAACAGCAAAAGAGGGAGTTCCCATAAAAACAATTCTATCAATTTTCATCAATAGCTTATATTTTCCCCCTTTTCATTTGTATTTTTTTTCAGTTCCTTCAATTTTTTGCTGAAGGAAATTCTTTTTAATTTAGAAACTTTATCTATAAATAAAATACCTTCCAGATGATCATACTCATGTTGAAGAGCCCGAGCGAAGAGTCCATCAGCTTGGTACTTAACCTTTTCTCCTTTCTCGTTCAAAGCCTCTATTTGAACGTTCTCAGCCCTAGTTACATGAGCATATATATCAGGCAAACTAAGACACCCTTCTTCACCTTCACTTTCACCATTAAATTCTTTGAATACGGGATTTATGAAGACTTTCGGTTCTTTTTCATATCCTTCCTTAAACCAGAATGGATCTACTACAAAGATACGGATTGATTTTCCTACTTGGGGAGCAGCAAGACCAACTCCGTCTTTTTCATACATCGTTTCAATCAGATCATAGACGAATTCTTTAATTTCAGGATCAATTCTTTCTACTAGCCTTGCTTTCTGTCTTAATATTTTGTCACCGACTATCCTTATCGGTAATATCTTACCCTTTTTTCTCTTCACTATTTATAACTCCAGCAACAGCATTCCTCTGGAACTCTATCTTGGTATTACTACTGTCATCTACCCTTAATACAACAATATTCTTATCTTTTTTGATATTCACTATTTTACCGATTACTCCTCCACTAGTGATCACTGTATCATGAACTTTCAAATCATTCAGCATATTTTGATGTTCCTTCTGTTTTTTTCTCTGAGGTCTGATAATGAGAAAATAGAAAATAAGAAATATAAAAACAAAAGGTAATAAACTGGTAATCATACTTGGCTGTTGAACAGTATTTTCTGTTCCAGCTTGCAATAATTGATAATACATTACAACTCCTTTATTTAGATATAATTAAAATACGGTTTTTAAAAGAATTCGCAAGGAAATATTTGCATAGACACCTGCTAAAAGATCATCTGAGATTATTCCAAATCCTCCTTTCATATTTTGTAATTTATTTATAGGAAAAGGTTTTAGAATATCATAGATCCTGAATAGTATAAATCCAAAAGCGATAACCGGAATAATTTTCGGTAAAAGCAAGATCGTTACAAAATATCCCCAAACTTCATCCAGAACTATATGTTGATTATCATTTCCTAATATACTTTCTGCAAGAGTCATCAAATATATTGATATAATAGAAAATACCAGAATAAGAACAGCAAATATGCCCGGATTTTCTATCTTACTAAGATTTACGGGTACAAGAAAATAAAAGAGAGCTACTATTAAAGATGCAAATGTACCCGGTACTTTTGGGAAATAACCAATCCCAAAAACTGTGGATATTACTAACGATATATTATTCAAGATCTTTTTCATCAATCCAGGAAAGTTTCAACATAATATTCTTTCATTAAATCTGTAACCAGGTTTTCGTAAAGTTCTTCTTCTTTCTCCGAAATGACGATGCTTTTCAACCTATCGTATATTTCCTCATAGGTATAAGAACGTTCTGGTATTTCTCTCAATTTGGCAAATATGTAGATATTATTTTCTTCCCTTATCAGATCAGAATAATTTCCCAGTTCTAAATCTGTAAAATACTCGCTGAACAATTCTGGATAATCATCTGTTTTAAATTCCCCAATTATCCCGCCATTCATTGCTGATTCGTCATCCTCGGAGTATTGCCGGGCCAGTTGCTCAAAGTTTTCTCCATTTCTTAATCTCATCAGGATCTCTTCCATAAGTTGCAGATCAGATCGAATATCTTCTTCTGTCGCTTCAACCAACCTGAGTATATGACTAACCCTTATTTCATCTTCTTTTTTTTCTTCCATTTTTATAATGTGAAATCCGAATTCCGTTTCCACTACATCGCTGATTTCTCCTTCTCTTAAGGAAAAAGCAGCATCTTCGAAGGATTTAACCATCATTCCCTTACCAAAGAAACCTAGATCTCCACCCATTAAGTACTCATTATCTTTAGTTAGTGATTCGATTATCTCAGCAAATTCTTCTCCTTCTTTCAGTCTGTCCATAATTTGATTTATCTCTATCAATCCCTGCTGTTTCGTTTTCTTACTTGGTTTTATAATTCTCAGGATCATACCTAACTGTTCCATAGCAGGACGGGTTGGAATTTCTTCCTTATATTCCGAATAATAATTTTCAATTTCTGCTTCTGTTACATGAACCTTACTTCTAATCTTATTCTCGATAAATTGTTCTCTCAGATTACCTTCCCTGATTATTTCAATATAAAAATCCTTCAGTTCAGGTACAGTTAAACCGGTTTCCTTATCCAATTCCTTTTTGAACTGTTCCTCATTTTGAAATTGAGAAGAAATACTCTCGATCTGCTTTTCCGCTAGATCTTTTATTTCAAGTTCATCAACTTCATAGCCTTCTTCCTTAGCCTGCTGAACTATTATCCTTGATTCGATCATATCACGTAAAATATCATAATCCGTAAACAGAGAATCCAATACATTAGCAGCTTCCATTTGTTGAATTCTTGTATTAAGTTCGCTGAGCAGGATAACTTCTCTTCCAACTTTAGCAATAATTTTATCTACAATAATTTCGTCCGCAATTAGATTTAAACTAATCAAAATTAATATTATCAAGTAGTACCTAGTTTTCATTTAATAATTCTCCTAAAATGAGATAGATATCTCTGATTTTGCTTTGAGATCCTCTATTATACTTTCGTATAGGTCTTGTTTCTTTGTTTTTTTGACAATTTCATAAAGGTCTTGTTTTACTTCTGTAAAGGTTTTTTCAGTATATACTTTTCTAGTATCATAATATCTAACAATCAAATATCCCTGATTGATTTCTACGGTGCTATAATACCATTTATCAAGTTTAATGATAGTGTCCCAGATACTTTTTTCCATATCTTCCTTACCTAAAAAGTCCGTATAACCACCATCTTTCCCGATTATTTCTTCAGAAAATAGTTTTGCTGCTTCGGTAAATTTTATCTTCTGTTCCGACAACAAGTTAAGTACCGAATCCACTTTTGTTTCCTCTTTTATGAAGATCCTCTGCAGTCTATACTCAGATGTTTCTTTCTGAAATTTACTTTTATGTAACTTGTAATAACTAAATAAATCCTCTTCGCTTATTTCAAGATCATATAGTTTTTGAGCCATTAGAGAGTTTGATTTAATATTTTTTGTTGCTAATTCTATCCTGTTCTTTAGTTCTTCTGTCTTTGAAATCCCTGTTCTATCCGCTTCTTGAGCCAGTAAAGTGAGATTAATCCATTTGTTTAAATGCGATCTTTTTTCTTCAAAATCCATCCCCTTCCATTCAGTCTCAGTAAAACCAGCTTTAAACTCATCGAAGGTTAATACATCATCATTTACCCTGGCTATAATATCTTCATTATCATCTACCGAACAAGAAAACAAAAAACATGTTATTGTGATTAAAAGCAACCAGTATTTCATTTTAAATCCTAATTATCCAGATAAGGTGGTGTATATATGATCTTTAATTGTGGTCTTTTTTCCAAGTCAGGATCATCTTTGGTAGCAAAACTGATATGGGTAAGATCCTTATTTTCATAAATAGATCTGATCAATATTCCGTAATTTTCTTTTCCCCCACCACAATAATATTGCAAAATATTCGTAATATTTATTTTATGATTGTCGGCATTTAAACTGTCAGCATTAGTTCCATCACCAAGAGATTCGTAATCCCCGTCACCAACCAAAGGTATTGAGTTATCATCAAAATAGAGAGAATCCGTAAGCAAATTATACCCTGAAGTTGTAAGGGTTGAGTTCAATGGATAGATATCATCCTCTTTTCTATGCAGTATTATTTCTGCTCTATTTATGGTCATTCTTCTGAAATCATCTGCATTCATGATATTCGATCCCTCTATATTTATGAACATACTATCAGTAAAATCAAACTCTACGAATATCCTGATAGGTCTAATATTAGATAAGATCAATTGGTCATCATAACAATTGTAAAGTTCATCATAGGAATAAATAAAGGCATCTCTATCCACCTCTCCTTCGTAAACACTGAGAGTCGTATCAGCATTGGATAGATAGTAATCGAATTTCATTACTGGGTTAAGTCCATCTTCTTCAAGGGAATACTCACTACCATAAAGTTCAAGGAAAGCATCCTGAGATTCAGTGTATAAAACAAGGCCATAATTGGTTGAATCAGATTCTATCCAGTTAAGAATAGTACTTTGAGGTAATTTTATATAAATGGTGTCTTCTTCGGCATAGATATCCAATGTATCATTCTCAATTTCCGTAAAATCTCCTCCTGGTGTTAACCACTCTGTAGAATCTGTTGCACTATACCAGGTAACATCATATTCGTACCAATATGATTCAACCAATCCTATTTTCAAATTAGTTTCATCAATATTAGCAAAATTATATCTCTCTTTTATAGGTAGGCTTAACTTTATTTCACTTTCTATTGTTAATATAGAATCAGGTAAATTAGTAAATTTTAGTAAAGTTCTTAATTCCTTATTCTGTTCATTGGAATCATAATTACCAATTACTATGGTATTAGCAGGAATATAATTAAAGGTACTGTCAACAAAGCTAAGATTTGTATTGAATATATCGGATTCAAATATAATTTCCTGTGGTTGTACACCTCCTTGAAATCCGATAGGATTCTTTTTATTAGTGCATCCCATTACCATAACCAAGGTGAAAATTAACCCGATACTAATCCTTTTATACATTACTTCTCCTTTACTATTTATATAAAGTAGTAGATATAGTAGCTAAAGTGGAAATGGGTATAAATTTAAGCAAGTAATTTTAACATTAAATGAATAAATAAGTTAAGAAATCAGTTAGTCGGAGGATATCATGTGGATAATTTTTGAATAACAAGACCTTTATCCACGGATTGAAAAATTGGTTTAAAATTGAATTAGTTATAGACATTTATTTACATTAATTCACAGAATTGAAAGTGGATTACTTTTTAATTTCTTTTATTAAACATTCAATTTGGATTCTAAGTTTTTTATCATTTTTAAATTGATCTTCAATGGTTTTTTTTGCATGAAGAACAGTTGTATGATCTTTTCTTTTGTAGTAATTGGCTATTTCTTTTAGGGATAATTGAGGAATGAGTAGATTAGAGAGGTACATAGCTATCTGCCTGGGGAAAGCAATATTTTTTTTTCTTGTTTTATCGAATATTTGAGATGTTGTTATATTATAGAGTTCGCAAACCTTTTGAGTAATAGTTTCTAGGTTCACTTCTTTTATTTTATCGGAGATCATATCGATCAGAATTTCACTTACCATGTCTACTGTAATGTCTTCTGGATCGATATTATTATATGATGCATATGCTAATATCCTGATAAGGGAACCTTCTAGGGCTCTCACATTACTGTAGATATGTTCAGCGATGAATTCGAGAACATCATTCTTGAGATTGATGTTCTCGAAATCTGCTTTTTTCTTTAATATGGCTACTCTTGTTTCAAAATCGGGACTCTTTAGATCGGCAAGAAGTCCCCATTCAAATCTTGTAACAAGTCTCAATTCTAAGTCTGGAATGTCTTTAGGAGGTCTATCACTTGTGAGGACGATTTGTTTCTTCTTTTCGTATAAAGAATTGAATGTATGAAAGAATTCTTCCTGGGTTCCTTCTTTTTTTGAAAGAAAATGAACATCATCAATTAACAGAACATCTATATTTCTGTATTTATTCCTGAATTGAGGCATTGAATTATTCCTGATTGCCCCGATCATTTCATTGGTAAATTCTTCTGTAGTTATATAATACACTTTTTTATTTACCAATTCCGAAACCACATAGTTACCAACAGCCTGCATAAGATGGGTTTTACCCATACCAGAGTCCCCATAAAGAAACAGGGGATTATAGGTTGTACCAGGAGATTCAGCTACAGCAAGTGCAGCTGAATGTGCAAATTTATTATTAGCACCGATTACAAATTGATTGAAATTGTAATTAGAGTTAAGTTTTGTAGAGAAATTTATTTTATTAATCGTTTCTACAGGTTTGATATAATCTATTTTATCCGCAGTGATTTCATTTCCGGAAAATCTAACTATATATTTATCATTGTAAAGACTAAGACATATTTCTGAGATTAAATTGCTGTAATTCTTGTTAAGGTAATCAGCAATAAATTGTGTTGGGACCTTTACAATAATATTGTTTTCTGCAACTTCAAGAAGCTTGGTATCACTGAACCAAGTGTTAAAACCCTGTTCACTGATGTTGTTTCTGAGGTTATTGAGCACGTTTACCCAAAGTTTGTTATTTTCTATCATAGTTACTTCCAAAAAAAATAATAAGTTACAATACAAAAATTCTTTTTATCCACTAGTTATCCACATATATATAAAAAACTATTTTTCTTTATTTTATAATGTTTTATCTAAATTTTTTTCCGGTTTTTCAAAACTTATCCACAAGCTTATGAACTCCATTAAATAAAGGCTTTTCAGCTTTAACACTTATTCAAATTTGGTGAATTGAGTTTATTTGTCAAGGGAGTAAAAGATGGTAAATATTTAGCAAAATTATTTCATCTCTATTGTTATTTCCATATAGATTTGGAAGTTAGAAATTTTTATGCTACTTTTTTTAAAATCGGAAATAATACTGTATTTTGATAATATTATTGCAGTTGATAAAATATTAAGATTTTTTAGGAAAATTTTGTCTTTATCAGATATAATGTGTTGGAGTAAAAGAAATTATGAAATATTTACAATTGTTACAGGTTTTTTAATTTTTTGAGCATAGGAAATAGTGTATTCCGTACCTTCACATTTTCCATCCCAAAAAGCAATGATTATATCACTGTTTTCTGCTATTAATCTGTCTCTTACATGTTTAGCTTCATCACCATGCTTGTTGCGATCAGGAGGGAATTCAATAAATTCGATCTTGTTATCTCGAGCATACTTTTTTGCCATAAAATCGGTACCTGAAGAACCACCGCTTATGATAAGAGAGATATTTTTGAATCTGCTGATTGCTTTTGAGAAAAATTTGTAGTTTTTAAAATCTTTTGTACCTATAATCCCAAGTTTCATTTTTATACCTCATAAAAGTTCTTTAGAATTACTTTCTTCCAAGATTTTAACAATGTTCTTTACTTTTTCAGTTTCTTCTTTATTTGATATAAGAATTACATCATCTGTTTCAACAAAAACAGTATTGTCAACTCCAATAAGACAAACAGGTTTTTGAGATAGAATATAGTTGTTGTTGCTGTCAATATTAAATATTTTATTCTTATGGACATTACCGTATTTATCTTTTTTAGAGATCTCATAAACAGCATTCCAACTACCAACATCGTTCCATCCAATATCTACTGGAATAACAAGCCGGTTATGAGCTTTTTCCATTATACCTACATCCACTGGCAAGAAAGGCATTTCTTTGTAGATATCTGATATATCATGATTATAACCATATTGTGACCATCTACATTTTATCTTTTCAGTTAGGTTTGTAACCTCTGGTAGAAATTCAGAAATTGCTTTTTCTATAGTGTTTATCTTCCAGACGAACATACCACTGTTCCACATAAAATTTCCGAGTTCGATAAATTCTTGAGCTGTTGCTAGATCAGGTTTTTCTTTGAAGCTTTTTACTTGAAAGATACCATTTTCAATCTCGTCACCAGTCTCGATATAACCATAAGCTGTTGATGATTTATCGGGTTTTATACCGAATGTAACGAGATAACCTTTGTTAGCTGCTTTCAAAGCATATTCCAGTAATTCCAGAAAGTGTGTTTTTTTTTCAATTAGATGATCAGATGGCAAGACTACTATTGTTTCATTGGGGGGGAAAAATTCTGCTATATAAGCTGTAGCTAAAGCAATACAAGGAGCAGTGTTCATTCCAAAGGGTTCAATAATGATATTTCTATCTGGAATGGACGGTAGATTCTCTCTAATAAGGTTTGACTGATTCGAAGCTGTGACTACGAATACTTTATCTGCAGTGAAGCGAGGGAGTAATCTTTCAAATGTCATTTGAAGTAAAGTTTTCTCATCAGAAACAATCTTAAGAAATTGTTTTGGTCTTGATTTTCTACTTAAAGGCCAAAATCTTTTACCAAATCCTCCTGCCATAATAAGAGCTACCATATATTCTCCAGTTTTCTAACTAATTGTTTAACCTGTTATCAATAACGTTAAATTCATCTGGATAGAAAAGTTCAAAAATATTTACTGGTAAACTTGAATTTATCTTGACATCATAAAATTTATACTTAACAGAATTATTATTGCTATCAATAATTAAGATTTCAACAATTAAATCGTTACTTATGGAAACATATAAAGTATCAGTCTCACCGAATAACTTAAGTTTTGTATATTCATCTGAGGTAATAATCTCTTTATCAGAAATTTTCCAGTAATAGGTAAGGATCTTATCAGGACGAAGTTCAAAATCCTCCAGGTCTGAGATGAAAACTTGTTTATTTGACTCATCTATTATATTCAAAACTTCTTTTTCGATAAAGAGTTTCTGACCCGAAGGTTCTGTATATTTCAATAAAAAACGTTCTCCATCATAATAGATATTTCCCGTTGAGGTTTTTTCGACATCAAGTTCACTCCAGTAATTTTCTTGGTTTATTTTAGCTTCATAGGTTTTGATTTCATTATATTTAGCAATAACTTTTTTGTAAATTTCAGTAAGAGTTATATTGTCACTGTAAGAGTTGAAAGAGAAAATAAAAAATAGGACTACAAATAAAGCGAATCTTTTATTCTTTGAGATAACCATAGATCTTTAATTCTTCTTCAGTTGCAAGTACTTCTCTTGATTTACTTCCCACAAAAGGACCTATTATATTAGCTTTTTCGAGCATGTCGATCAAGCGACCGGCCCGGGCATATCCTATCTTGAAATGTCTCTGTAACATTGAAACAGAAGCCGATCCTGCAGTAACAACAGCAATAGCAGCTTCTGGAAATAATTCATCATCGAAGTCGAATTCTTTCAGAGCGTAATCCTCCTCACTAATGATTTTTATATCCTGTTCGGGTGATGGTTGGGTTTTTAAATATTCAACCAGAGCATGGGTTTCATCAGGAGGAATGTAAGCACCGTGGATCCTGTTTGGTGTGCCAGTGCCAGGAGCCAGGAAGAGCATGTCACCAAGACCGAGTAGCTTTTCAGCACCGTTAGCGTCGATAATAACCCGGGAATCAATTTTGGTTGATACCTTGAAAGCAATTCGAGAAGGAAAGTTCGCCTTAATAATGCCGGTAATGACTTTTATAGAAGGTCTCTGGGTAGCAAGGATAAGATGAATTCCGATTGCCCTGGCCATTTGAGCAAGTCTGGTAATTGGTCTTTCTACATCCCGTCCTACAGTCATCATAAGATCTGCAAGTTCGTCAACAACAATAATAATAAAGGGAAGAGGAACATCCTCGATCTCTTCGTTGTTAAGGCGCAGTTTTTTGATCTTTTCATTATAAGCTTTTAGATTTTTGGCTTTGTATTTCTGAAGCAAATCGTATCTTCTTTCCATTTCAGAAACACCCCAATTCAAAGCTAGAAGAGCATCATCATTATTAGTTACGACATTTTGGATCAGATGAGGGATACCTTCGTAACCTGACAACTCAATTCGTTTGGGATCAATTAGGATCAATCTGACTTCATCCGGGTTTGTTCTGAACAAGAAGCAGGCAATGATAGTATTTACACAGACACTTTTTCCTGATCCAGTTGCCCCCGCTATCAAAAGATGAGGCATCTGCCCGAGATCTGCTGTAATAGGATTTCCAGCTATATCCTTACCCAGTGCAAAAGCAAGTTTACTATGCATGGATTTCATCTCATTGGAAAGCAATATATCCTTGAGGTAGATCGTATCTCTTTTTATATTTGGAATTTCAATTCCCACAAGACCTCTTCCAGGGATAGGTGCCTGAACCCTTATACTTGTAGCCTTGATAGCTAGGGCCAGATCATCTGCAAGACTATGGAATTTGTTTACTTTAACACCCGGAGCAGGCTTTATTTCATATTGGGTTATGATAGGTCCGATATTAACATTAGTAACTTCTGCTTCGACTCCAAACTCTAAAAGTTTTCTTTCTAGAATAGTGCTTACATGCCTGATATTCTGTTCGATCTCTTCTCTATCTTTCCTGGTTGATTTGTGGGAAGAAAGAAAACTGTCTATTTCTGGTTTAATGTAAGCAATATTATCAATTTCCTGGATGTTCTTATTCGATTTTTCTGGAGAAACAGGTCTTGGTATAATCCTGGGAGGAAGTTGACTTTTCCCAGATCCTGCCTCCTTATAATCATCCTGAGAACCCGTTGTATGGTCTGTTATGTTTATATCCCGTTCTTTAGGAAGTGCTTTCTTAGGCTTAGGAGGTTTCTTTTTGGTTTTTTTTGGTTTTATTACCTCTTTTTTTCTTTTAGAGCGTTTAAATAAAGATATGAAAAAAATGAAGATAAAACTCAGTAATTTGTATAAGATTACTAATATGTATCTGATTACCTTATACAGATAAGAAAAGAGATTTTTAATGTTTTCAAGTTCGAAAATGAAACATAAACAAGCTAAGGTTATGATAATAGAAATGATCAGTGTTCCAATATGACCGAAAATGCTGTTCAGGAAATTATAAACTATCCAGGGAATATAACCCGCATGGATAGTTGATTCTTCCCACAATGCAAAAAGGATAAAATTGAAAAAGAAAGCGAAAATAACAAAGCTTATCAGTTTATTTAAAAGATTATTGTCTTTACCGATAAAAATACTAAAAAATCCAAGTAAAGCTGAACAGAGAAGGATAGAAATACTGAAAAATTTACCCAGACCAAAAAATATCCAGAAACCAAAATAGGCACCGAAAGGACCTATGGGATTTACCAATTCGGGGAAATTCATATTAATTACATCGGTGAAGCTAAGATCAGCGTTTTTCAATGCCATATAATCATCGATAAGATTATCAAAATTAACGGTTAGAGAGATTAGGAAGAGAATTGAGATTATGAAAATCAACAGACCAAACAATATTCTCCAGAAACTAGATTTTTTCTTGTTTTGCATTAATTCTCCATTAAATATTGAACCTGATGGTCAAAATATCTCCATCCCGGACCTGATAATTCTTTCCTTCCAAGCGAAAGAGACCATGGTGCTTAAGTTCTTTTTCACTCCCGAATTCGATTAACTGGTCGTAGTTAAAACATTCTGCTCTGATAAAACCTCTTTGCAGGTCAGTGTGAATCTTTCCAGCTGCCTCCAGAGCAGTTTGACCATCCGAGAGAGTCCAGGCACGAACTTCGTCACTACCAACAGTAAAAAAGCTAATATATCCGAGAATACTGTAAGAAAAATGGATCAATCTATCTTTAGCAGATTCAATGATACCAATATCTTCCATAAAGATTTTTCTATCTTCAGGAATAAGATTATTGAGTTCGAGCTCAAATTTACCAGCAAATTCGATTATTTTATGGTCTGATTCCAGTTTAACTATCATACTCTTGTTCTGGCCATAATTATTTTCATCTGAATTAAGAATGATAAAAGCTGGTTTTAGGGTCAGGAATTGGAATCCACGAACCGATTTTTCTTCATCTGCTGTAAGACCAAGCTCTCTGATGGGTTTGTTAGTATTAAGTTGTTCCTGAATCTTCAATAGAGTTTGCTCTTCTAAAACAAGAGATTGTTCTTTTATTCCCCTTTTTTTACTTAAGGATATTTTTCCGAGCCTATTCTCTGTGATTATCAGGTCGGAGATAATAAGCTCAGACAAAATGTTTTCAATATCCTTAACTGGACTCGGTTGACCTAATGAGTCATTGAGAATAGGATCCTGAAAGTTCCTGATAACAAAAGCAAGAGCATCTGCGGTTTTAATTTTAGCTAGAGCAGGAGCGGGAAAAACAGCTTTATTGTTCTGATCTTCACCAAGTCCTGCAAAATCCATGAACTCAACAGTAGCTTTGATGGTTTTTGAGGGATGATAGATTTCTGCTAGTTTGTTTATTCTTTCATCTTCCACTTCCACAACCCCTAAGTGGGGTTCTGATAATTGGGAAGGAAAGGGAGAAATATCAGATTCGATATCAGTTAATGCACTGAAGATTGTACTCTTCCCTGAGTTGTGCAATCCAATAAAACCAATTATCATTCTTTTCCCCGTTTGGTTTTAGCCATTTTAAGTAACTCGTCAACCTCGTAATCATTAAGAAATCGCCACATTCCCCTCGGCAGATCACCCAATTTTAGATTTCCAATCTGTAGTCTTCGCAACTTAAGGACTTCTGCTGAAACTGATTTAAGCATTTTCCTTATCTGGCGATTTCTACCCTCAAAAAGAGTTATTCTCAATTCTTCAGCTCCGGGGTGACTCTTTTTTATGAATACTTTTGCCGGAAGAGTCTTTTTCCCGTCAATAAATAAACCATTTCTCAAACGTTTTAGTTCTTCCTGGGTAAGATTTTTGTTGATCTTAACCCTATAAACTTTAGGCAGCTTATAACGAGGATGAATGATAGAGTTAGCAAAATAACCATCGTTAGTGAAAATCAATAAACCTTCTGATTTATAGTCGAGGCGTCCAACCGGAAACAGGTGAATATCAAGATCAGGAAGAAGCTCAGATACGGTTTTTCTTGCAAGTTCATCTTTTAAACTAACGATATAATTAGTTGGTTTATTCAATAATATGTAGATTTTTTCGGTTGTGGGTTTGATTATTTTGTTTAAGAATTTCACCGTATCCTTATCCGGGTCTATCTGAGAAGCGAGGTCGTGGCATATTTGTCCATTAATGCTAATTTTACCATTGATTACGTATTTCTCAACTTCTCTTCTGGAGCCAAGATTACAAGATGCTAGAAATTTGTTTATTCTTACCATTCTTCAAGACTTTTTTTTATAATGAAGTCAAAAAGATCAGAGAAAATCTCTTCCTGAGCCTCTTCTTCTGTACTGAAATCGCTATTTAGATCATCTTGAGAATAAGTTTCTTTCAAGATGAGGGAGTCATTATTATAGATCACGTTATTTTTGATAAGATCTATAAATGATATCCTGAAAAGGATTGAAACCTGATATTCATCTACCCCAGAATCACTATATTTGTAGATCTTGTTTTGATAATCCACTATTTCTCCTTCCAGGGTACAATCGGGGGAAATTGTAACTACTTTAAGACGACCATCTTTGATAAAATAGTCCGAAAGGTTGTTGAAAAGATTTTCTTCTAATTCGTAGATGGTAGTTTTATTTAAGAATGGTTTGATAGAGATAGTTTTAAGATGAGGGTAACCACTTTGATAAACGGAATAACTGCATGAAATCAAAATTATACTAAGCAAAAATATTATATATTTCATTTTTTTAGCAATTAAGAGAATATGATTCTGTCAAGAATTTAGTTCTAAAACTTGACAGAAAAAAGAGAAAATGCAAAAAACCTCAAAAAAATTAAGAGGATAATATGGCGAAAGAATTTTTAACCCTGAAACAAGCAGCCAGTTTTTTAAAAGTAACTGATTCAGTGATCAAAGAAATGATTAAATCAAAGATTTTCAAAACGGTGAAGAAAGGAAACAGTTACAAGGTTGACAAGAATGAGATTGAAGAATGGTTAGCCAATTTAAGTGAAAGTGAAGTAGAAAACCTAGCTTTAAAGAGATCTGTATGCCGATTTTCTGATTATTTCAAACCTAAATATACAATAATTGATTTTCAGGCAGACAACAAATACGAGGCGATAGCTGAAATGTCAAAGAAGGCAAAAGAATTGAAAATAGTAAAAGATCACAGGTGGCTTTATCAAGTTGTTGTTGCCAGGGAAGAGCTAGTGTCGACAGCTATAGGGAAAGGTGTGGCTTTGCTTCATCCACGTCATTTTCATCCCAACAAGGTAAAGAAACCAACGATATTATTTGGTAGATCAAAAAAAGAAATAGAATTTGATGCTATAGATAATAAACCGGTAAGATTGTATTTTTTACTCCTGCTTCATGATGATATGCAGCACCTTTTTTCGATATCTTATATTTCCAAACTACTCTTCAATGAAAAAGTGATAGAAAGCTTATTGAAAGCAAAAACAGGAGAAGAAATAAGCGAGACTCTAACAAAAAGAGTTATAAGTTAAATAGTTATGTTTCACGTGAAACATTAAATAGTTTTAACCATTTTAAAGGCTCACGATATTTATTAGTTGAATTCCAGAGGATGAAACCATCAATTTTTAAGTCTTTAATTGCTTGTAATTGAGCCTGTATATACTCTTTTTTAAAATTAACTTTCCAGGGATTGGATTGTATATATGGTATTATCCGACATTTACGATTAGCAAATTTCTTACTCAATTTTCCAACTTGGTAGACCAAATAATAGGGCTCATTATGAATGTTATTGCGGAACCCAAAATCTGGATCAAAATGAGATGAATATATCATCGGATGAATAGAGTCCAATATCTCTGACATCCTGCTTATATCCTGACCTGTATTGTTAATATCACTCTTGCGTTGCCAGGCAACTATGGCAAAAATATCTGCTGTGAGTGTAACTCCGTGAGAATCGCAGATAGCTTTAGCATTTTCGATGAATTTTACTATGATATCGCTTTTTTTCCTGAATACATAAGTGCTGTCTTCTTGATAGAGAAGAGAATCCTCTGCTTGAAAATTAAAAATTGCTTCTCCAATTTTACCTTGAGTAGGGAATCTTATATAATCTAGCTGTATTTCATCTACTTTGTGCCTTGCTATCTTGCTTATCATCCCGAGTAATTGGTTCTGAACCTTTGGATTTGACGGATCAAGCCAGGAGGGAATTCCACCCTTATTCTCCTGCCAGTATTTTCCATTTCTGTCTTTTGCTCTTAAAGATGAGTCTTCTGCTGCCAAAAAACGGTCATGGAACATTACTAAGCGCGCAACAGCCTTCATATTTCTTTTATGGAGCAAGAAAACAAGTGAATCAATGTCAATAACCGAAATTAAATTATCGTTTGTTAGGGTTTGGTTTTGGGCTTCTGGAGAGAACACCTCTCCGCGCATATTCTTAAGATCAAAAACAACAGTATTTATGCCAACTGATTGGATGGTATCAAGAAGCACTGGGAAATAAGGTGAGGATACTGTGTAAGCATTTAAATAAATTCCCCTGATAAAATCATGCTCAATCCTGATAAATGATGAATCTGAATATATCTCGGTGCTCAGAGAATCTTGCTCAATTTGGATATTGTCTTTAATTATTAAAGTAGTATCTCCTATTTCTTTATTAGATTGATCTGAGAATAGGTCTTCTTGCTTTAATTTGTTTGTGTTCTTCGGACCGCAGGATAAAAAAATACTGAAAAAAAAGGAGATAGCAAAAAGAAGAAAAAATTTTTTTTTCATTTAAAGTGAAATATTAGCTAACGGTGTTTTTAACAGATAACCTGGTTAGAGCTCTTTTAAGGGAAGCCTCTGCCCTGCGAAAATCTATATCTTCCCCACTTTCGCTTAACCTGGACTGAGCTCTTTTCTTCGATTCCAAAGCGCGATTGGTATCTATCTCATTTTCTGATTCCAGAGTTTCGCACACGATTACTATTTGGTCACTTTCTACTGTAACAAAACCGTCATGAATAGCGTATTTTTCTATTCCATTATTTTTATATACTTGGAGAATACCAGGTCTTATCTTGGTAATAAAAGGAGTATGAAATTCACTTACACCAAAATCTCCATCCACTCCCGGGACAATTACATGATCGATGGTTTCGTCTATTTTTACCCGACTGGGTTGAATAACTTTCAATTTCATAAGTTATTTTTTCATTATTTCTTTTGCTTTTTTTTCTGCAGATTCAATATTCCCTACGTAGAGAAAAGACTGTTCCGGCCAATCATCACAATCACCGTTCAGAATTGTCTTGAAACCCTCTATTGTATCTTTGATAGTTACATATTGACCTGGTGTGTTTATAAATTCCTCGGTTACAAAGAAAGGCTGGGAAAAGAATCTTTCCAATTTGCGAGCTCTGTTTACAGTTAGTTTGTCTTCTTCGCTCAATTCGTCCATGCCGAGAATTGCTATAATATCCTGGAGATCCTTGTATTTCTGAATTATCCTTTGTGTTTCTCTGGTAACCGAATAGTGTTCTTCACCTATGATCTTAGGATCAAGAATCCTGCTGGTAGAATCGAGTGGGTCAACGGCAGGATAAATCCCCAATTCCACTATTCTTCGGTCAAGGACAGTCATAGCATCAAGATGAGAAAATGTTGTAGCTGGTGCAGGATCCGTAAGATCATCTGCCGGTACGTAAATTGCCTGTACCGATGTGATAGAACCTTTCTTGGTTGATGTGATCCTTTCCTGAAGCTCTCCCATTTCCGTAGCTAGAGTTGGTTGATAACCTACCGCTGATGGCATTCTTCCCAGAAGAGCAGAAACCTCAGAGCCAGCCTGAGTAAACCGGAAAATATTATCGATAAAAAGCAGGACATCTTTTTGAGAAACATCCCGGAAATACTCGGCGATGGTAAGTCCCGTAAGTCCAACCCTCTGTCTTGCACCGGGCGGTTCGTTCATCTGACCGAAAATCAATGCAGTTTTATCAAGAACACCAGATTCTTTCATTTCCAGATAAAGGTCGTTACCCTCTCTTGTTCTTTCACCAACACCTGAAAAAACGGAATATCCACCATGCTCAATTGCTATGTTTCTGATTAGTTCTTGAATTAAAACAGTTTTGCCAACACCCGCTCCACCAAAAAGACCTATTTTGCCACCTTTAGCATATGGTTCGATTAAATCGATAACCTTTATTCCTGTTTCCAGCATTTCATCCTCTGTGGAAAGATCTTCGAAAACAGGAGCAAGCCGATGAATTGGATAGTGTTCTTCCGTATCTATTTTACCTTTGTTGTCGATAGGTTCACCCACAACATTCAACATACGACCTAATACTTTTTCCCCCACCGGGACCATTATGGGTTGTCCCAGATCAATTACTTTCTGATCCCTAACTAATCCATCCGTAGAATCCATGGCTACTGTTCTTACCTTGTTTTCCCCCAGATGCATCTGTACTTCCAGGATAAGATTCGGCATATCCTTTCTTTCAATTCTAAGTGCATTATGAATTGCAGGCAGATGACCCTCTTCGAATTCAACGTCGACAGTTGGTCCTATTATCTGAATAATTTTCCCTTCTATCATGCTAACCTCAATTATTTATTTAATTATTTATTGCTTCTGCACCGGATGCTATCTCTACGATCTCTGTTGTGATACTTGCCTGACGTGCTCGGTTGTAATAAAGTGTGAGTTGCTGAATCAATTCCGCTGCATTTTCTGTTGCCGAATCCATCGCAGTCATTCTAGCGCCCTGTTCAGCAGCTGAGGATTCCAGTAATATTCTCCAAATCTCGATTTCAATGAATTTTTTACCCAACTCATTGATTATCGTCCTTTCATCAGGTTCGTAAATAAAATCCAGTTGAGAAATCTCCTTGTCTTCTACTGGGATTATTGGGAGCAGCTGTTTTATAACGATATTGTGTTGAATAGCAGATTTAAATTCGTTATAGATCACATCTATTTTTCCATATCCTTGATTTAAAAAAAGATCCAGGATAGAATCGGATATTTTTTTGGATACAGTGAAATCCATCTCGTTAAACATACCAAGAAATGAATCAATGATCCTGTCAGATTTCTTTTTAAGTTGGTCAAATCCCTTTTTTCCAATGCAGATGATATCACTTTCTTTGTGATCAGATATGTATTCGAATGCTTTTCTGAGGATATTGGAATTGAAAGAACCGCAGAGTCCTTTGTCCGCAGTTACTATAATGATAACATTTTTTTCACTTTCATCGGGTTCGAGCAAAAGGGAATTCTGGGTGTATTTATTTTTTAGTTTAACGATCCGGATCATTTTATTTGTATAATCCGCATAGGGTCTAGCATTGATTATTTTTGCCTGAGCCTTGCGTAACTTAGCAGCTGCCACCATTTTCATGGCATTGGTAATTTGTTTTGTGCTTTTTATACTTTCGATTCTTTTCTTGATGTCTCGGGTATTCCCAGCCATTTTTTACCTTAAAATTTTGCAATGATTTTTTTGCAGATCTCGTGCATTTTCTGTGTAATATCTTTGGTAAGTGTGCTTTCGATTAGCTTTTTCATGAAATCTTCATATTTACTATCAAGGGTTTGGTAAAGTTCTTCTTCTATTTTTGTTACGTTTTTTATTTCTATATCATCAAGATAACCTTCGTTAACCATGAAGATTACCATTATCTGCTTGGCAATTGGTAACGGAGAATATTGAGATTGCTTAAGGATCTCGACAATTCTTTCACCCCGTAACAATCTGTCTTGAGTAGCTTTATCGAGATCTGAGCCGAATTTAGCAAAAGCCTGAAGTTCAAAATATTGAGCCAGATCAAGCCTTAGCTGACCCGTAACTTCTTTCATAGCTTTAACTTGAGCGCTTCCTCCAACCCTGGAAACAGAAAGTCCAGCATTAATTGCAGGTCTTATACCTGAGTAAAATAACCTACTTCCTAAATAGATTTGACCATCGGTTATTGAAATGACATTGGTAGGAATATATGCTGTAATATCATCGGCCTGGGTTTCAATGATGGGTAAGGCGGTAAGTGATCCTCCACCCAGTTCATCATTCAACTTGGCAGCACGTTCCAGTAACCTAGAATGAAGGTAGAATACATCTCCTGGATAAGCCTCACGGCCGGGAGGACGACGAAGCAGTAGAGACAATTCACGATAAGAAACGGCGTGTTTAGATAGATCATCGAAAATAATGAGGGCATGTTTACCGTTGTCTCTGAAGTATTCACCCATTGTAGCTCCGGTATATGGGGCAAGGTATTGAAGGGATGCTGATTCGGAAGCTGTTGCCGAGACGACAATGGTATAATCCATTGCATTATTGGCTTCAAGGATTTTCACTATTTTTGCCACGGATGATTTCTTCTGACCTATAGCAACATAGATACAAAAAACATCTGTGTCCCTTTGATTGATAATGGTATCAATGGCAATTGCTGTTTTCCCTGTTTGTCTGTCACCTATGATCAGTTCTCGCTGTCCGCGTCCGATCGGGATCATTGAATCTATTGATTTCAATCCTGTTTGCAAAGGTTCTTTTACCGGTTGTCTTTGGATTACTCCTAGGGCTTTCCTTTCGATAGGCATGTAAGTCTCTGCCTTGATTTTTCCTTTGCCATCAATTGGTTGACCAAGAGCATTAACAACTCTACCAAGAAGAATATCTCCAATAGGGACTTGAAGGATTTCACCGGTTCTCTGGGCGATATCCCCTTCCTTTATCTTACGGATTTCTCCAAAGATGATACAGCCCACATTATCTTCTTCAAGATTCTGAGCCATACCGACAACATTACCGGGGAATTTTATCATCTCACCA
>Ga0272442_10002244_pt1 | contig 28307 bp, 19 predicted proteins | sample SSMForm2O_FD_200262 | JGI IMG/M metagenome (GOLD analysis project Ga0272442, IMG submission 200262) | Marine sediment archaeal communities from Little Sippewissett salt marsh, Falmouth, MA, United States - SSM-Form-2O | ecosystem: Environmental > Aquatic > Marine > Wetlands > Sediment ...
ATGAGTCTGAAAGCTGAAAGGTAAGGCATATCAAAGCGTATCTGTTCCTGGTATGGAAATATCAGCTCATTTGAATATTTGAGGAAGCTTAAAGGGATTATGAAATCTTTCAGTAAAACCTCAGTTTTGGAATGGATACTCACCTTTTTTGTATTTGCTCTTTTTTTGATCAATTTTTTCCCCTTCATCCGGGAGGACTTAAGTTATTTTTTCTGGGGAATCTTTCTCTACAGTTTTCTTCCCCCCGCTTTCCTGGCTCTCGCCCTGATTACCGGCATTTCAATTATTATACCGGCAATCTCCGGACACTTTCTGAATTCACTTGAACGGCTCGTCGCCGGACTGCCGTGGGCCGGGCGGAGTAAAATCCGGGCGGTTTTTATCGGCGCGGCATTTTCTTTAATCTGTATCGTTTTTTCCTCAAGAACGCACTTTCTCGGTGACGGCCAGATTTTATTGCGCAGTCTAGAGGCCGGGAGTCGGTTTTATCCCTCCAATCTGGTTGATTTCTATTTTCATAGCGTGCTTACCAGTTTAATCGGCTCCGCCGAGGCGTCTTACCTTGTTATCAGTTCTGTCGCAGGGGGGCTGTTCGCCGTAATCTCTTATTACCTTGTGCGCTTACTGGTTAACGGCGGCGGCGCAAGGCTGCTTGGCCTGGGCTGGTTGCTTTCGGCTGGAACTATTATACAGTTTTTCGGCTATGTGGAAAATTATGCGATACTGATACTTTGTCTCCAGGCGTACCTGCTGTTCTCGATTAAATTTTTAGATAACCTTTCGAGCTCTCCCTTTCCGCCGGTTTTTTTCGCTTCTCTTTGCTGCTGCCTGCATCCCACCGGAGTCACCGTGCTGGCCAGTATGATTTACCTGCTATTTATAAGGTGGAGAGAAACGAAAGCATTGGGCCCGTCCGTATTCAGAAAAGCCGCCTTATCCTCGATCGGGGCGTTCGTTGCAGGACCGGCAGTCATTTTTATCTACTTTTCCATGCTGGATTTCAATTTCAACAGGATTTTCACCCTGGCCGCTTCGCGAGGCAACACATTCCTGCCGCTCTGGCCTGCGCAGGGCGGAGAATTCGGGAACTGGCTTTTTGCCGCTTCGCATATAAAAGACCTTCTGAATCTTATTCTGCTCGTATTCCCGGCCATGCTTTTTTTGCCGTTTGTTTTCGGCTCGACTGATGGCCCGGGAAAAACAGACCGTGCGAAAAAAATATATTATTTACTCCTGGCTTGTGGAGCCTATACGGCCTTTCTCTTTTTTATGGATTACAAGCTGGCTCTTTACCGTGATTGGGACCTTTTTTCGATACCGGCGACTTTATACGCTGTTTTGATGTTGGTTCTGATGGTTGAAAATAAAGTTCTAAAATCTCCTGCACGGCTGCTGCGCCTTACAACTGTTAACTTTCTGGCACTGCTTCCCTTTATAATATCCAACGCTTCTGAAAATATCGCACTCGAGCGCTTTGAAGTTCTTTCGAACAATGATAAACTGCATCCCCGCCAGTTGGAGAGGGCTCATAATTTCGAGGAGCTGGCGGTGTATTACCGGGAAGCTCAACAGAGTGATCGTGCGATAGAGTATTACCGGAAGGCTGTCGAAATATACCCGAACTACCGCTACTATGCGTCACTGGGCTATCTTTTGTATCAGGACTCGAACTTGAAAGGCGCTGTCGATGCATACCGGAAGGCCTATGAATTGAAGCCTGATTACGCGCCGGTGCTTTTTCATCTTGGCAAAGCCTGCATAGATTTGTATCAAGGAACAGAAGCTGTTTGCTATCTTGAAAAATATGCTGAAAGAGAGAGTAATCCCCGTCTCTTTTACCTTCAAGGCCTGGCATACCGACAGGCCGGTAAGCTTGATTCAGCCCTGAAATCCTTTGAAAAAGCCCTTCAGTCCCAAAGTGTCGATTCTTCCCAGGTAAAAGTCGAAATGGCAAAGACCCTGTTAAGGCAGGGTGACAATTCCAAAGCCTTAGAGATACTGCAGGATGTCCTTGGCAGGAACCCGGGATACACCTCCGGAGTGTATGTATTCGCTAACCTTTGTTTTAAAAGAGGCTTGACCAGAGAAGCCGAATCACTGTACAGAAAACTGATGGAAGAGTTGGGAGCGGACTGGAGATCCAGGGCGGGTTCAGGCTGTGTTGAATCGGTTAAAGGAAATAAAACCGAGGCTGAAAATTATTTTTCCCGGGCAATTGACAGCCTTCCCCGAAACAAGCTGGAACCGCATTTTGAGTTGGCTGAAATGCTCGAAGAGCAAGGCTTTTACAATTTGGCCCAAAAATGCATGAGGCGAATTCTGGAGGAGTTTCCGGAGCACCCTCAGGCGAAATTATATCTGGATCGATTATTGGCTGAAACTAGGTAGAAAACGCAGGCTGTCGGGCTTTTGAAATGAATCGGGAGCAGGTCGGTGGAACCCCGGCTTTTCCGTGCCGGAGCTACATTTATTTCAGGATACTGCGTTCCGCGCTGCCGCCCAGCAGAAGCCAGAGGAAGAAAGGCCCGCCCAGCAGCGCTGTGATCACCCCCAGCGGTATTTCCGCCGGTGCGATAATCGTTCTGGAGAGCATATCGCAGGCGGTAAGAAACATCCCGCCGAAAAGAAAGGTGACCGGGGTGAGGTAGTTATGGTCAGGGCCGATAAGCAGTCTGCAGATATGCGGGCACATCATCCCCACGAAACCGATCGGGCCGCACTGGGCCACCACCCCACCCACCATCAGCGATACTGCGAAAAACAGCGCGGTCTTGACCCCTTTGACATTCACTCCCCTGCTGATCGCGTTTTCCTCGCCCAGTGACATCAGATTAAGCTCGTGCGTGTAAAAGAACACCACCGCACAGCCGATAAGCACGAAAGGCGCTACTGTTATCACCGAGCCGAATCCCACTGTCTCGATCCCGCCCATCAGCCAGCGGATAATCCGGTACGAATTGGCAAAATCGCTCAGGTACTGCACGAACAGGATAAGGCTGGAGAAAAAGAAATTTACGGCCACGCCGGCAAGCAGCATGGTGGCTGTGGAGAACCCCTTTTTCGCCCTGGACAGGCCGTAAACAACGCCTATCGCAAGCAGCGCCCCTGCGAACGAGCTGAGAGACTGGCCGGACAGGCCGAGCAGCGGGATCAGCATTCCGGCCATAAGATAGACTGCAGCGCCGAAAGCCGCGCCGCTTGAAACTCCCAGAGTGAAAGGCGTGGCTAGCGGGTTTCTGAAAATCGCCTGAAAGGTCATTCCGCTGACAGACAGACCCGCACCGGCGCAGAAAGCAAGTATGACCCTGGGCAGCCGTATTTTCCAGAATATTTCAGCCCTGGGATCCCCGATCTGCGGATGGATGATCGAATCCAGGGGTATGGTTTCCATTCCGATGAAAGGGGCGACAGCCAATACCGCCAGGGCGGCTGAAGCGAACAGGACAGGCAAGGCGTTTTTTCTGCTCATGATCGGCCCACCTCCGGTACGATTATCAGAGAGCCGTTTTCCGGATGTTTCACAAAGTTGAACCTCTTGCCGTAAATCCTTTCCAGAATCCGGTTGTCCATGATATCCCCCGCCGGGCCGTCGAACATCACTTTCCCGCCTTTGAGGCTGACTATTCTGTCGCTTTGAAGAGCTGCGTGGTTTATATCGTGGGTTACGGAGATCACCGTAATAGCGAACTTGCGGTTGACTTTTTTGATAATGTCCAGCACGTGGCTCTCATGCCGCGGGTCCAGAAAAGTCGTCGGCTCATCCAGCAGCATGATCCGCGCGCCCTGGGCGATTGCCGATGCGATAAATACGATCTGGCGCTCCCCGCCGCTCAGGGTGTCGATTCGCCTGCGGGCCAGGTGAGCAGTGCCCGTGAGTTCGAGAGCATTCTCTGCGGCGGCCCTGTCCGGCGCGCTGAAAGTGCTAAACGGGCTCAGGTACGGATAGCGGCCCATCAGCACATACTCCGCCACTGTGAAAAGCACCCCGCCGCTGTCACCCTGGGCAACGTAACTCACCAGCCTGGCGAGCTCTTTCTGCCTGTATTGTGCAAGAAGGCGCCCATCGAGCCTGATATTCCCCTCGCCGCCCCTGAGGATTCGAACCATGCATTTCAGCAGAGTCGTTTTCCCCGCACCGTTGGGCCCGATTATCGACAGATATTCACTTTCGTACACATTCAGCGAAACTCCGTCCAGGATTTTTTCGCCTGCATAGGCAAAGCAAAAATCCTTTATTTCGATAAGAGGCTTTTTCACAACCGGCTCCTGCCGACCCTGAAGTGATTGCCAGCTTCGGGGTATGGATAGGCAAAACAGACAATCAATAAAAAAACCCGGTTCATCCTGTCGTGAACCGGGTGCCGCATTCCACCTGGAACAAGCTTTCCCAATCTCCCGTGGGAAACAGTTTCATCTTGTCAGGGTCGGTCTCCTGGCTTCCGATTCGACCTACTTGCCGAGCCTTCCCGTCCTTTGAGACAGTGGCCTGTTTCGGCTTTCGTCCTCGGTCACAGTGGCGGGCCCGCAACGGATTTTCACCGTTTTCCCTTTAAAATACCCCGGGGAATAATATACCTCCGAGGCACAGTATGCAATAAAAACAGAAGCTTTTGAAATCTTTGGGAAATGTATTCCTTGATAAGCGTAAATCAGAGGGATATATTCGGCAAAATAAACCCGGGCCAACATCTTAGACTTTTCAGAGCGGAAAAATCCCGCCCGGCTTCCCTGCTACCCCGGTCAACCTTCAACGGAGTCGGATTATGAGAATGATTCAATCGTTTTTCCTGGCAGCAATATTGATTCTGTTCCAGTTCTGCCCGCTTGCGGCAATCGAAGCCGGGGTGGGGAGCCTGGAGATCACCCCGCAGACCGGCTTGCCGATGCAGGGGTTCGGCGGGCGAGTCGCAGAGGACGTGCTGGATCCGTTGCATGTACGCGCAGTGGTATTCCGGGACGGCGCCCGGAGTGTCGGCCTGGTGGTTTACGACTTGCTTTATCCGTTCGGCGAACAGATCTGCGATCAGCTTAAACAGAGGATATCAGAGAGAACCGGTATCGCCCAGGTGGTATTTGGCGCCACGCACACCCATTCAGGGCCGAAAAATCATTCGGCGGCCCGTCTGGAGCAAGGTGAGACAGTGGAGGATCTGCCTGAGTTCGAGCAAATGATCTGCAGCAAAACAGTGGAGGCGGTCGAGATGGCTTTTGCCAACCTGGTTCCCGTGCGGATCGGCACCGGATGGGGAAGTGCGGATATCAGCTACAACAGGCTGATCAGTCATCCTGACGGCAGGGTGGAAATGAAATGGGCCAATCATGAAAAGACACCTCTCGGGCCGGTCGATCAGACTGTGGGAGTAATCAGAATAGACGATTCGAGCGGGAAACCTCTGGCCGTGCTGGTAAACTACGCCTGCCATCCGGTGATCCACGGCAAGCCGGACGCAAACCTGATGTATTCGGCTGATTTCCCCGGTGTCCTTTGCCGTGAAGTGCAGAAACAGATGGCCGGAAACCCTTTCTGCATCTTTTTCAACGGGGCCTGCGGCAACCTGAACCCTTACTACGCCCACTCGGTGGATAATCCGAAACCCAGGATGGAGGAAGTCGGCAGCCAACTGGCAGCCGAGGTTGTCCGGGTGGCGGAGAAAATAGCTGCAAAGCCGTATGCGGGCGAAAACTCCCTGCTGTATCAGATGAAACATTACCGGACCGGCGGGAGGTGGGATACGGAGAAAGAGCTGGACCTGCCGGTCAGCGCGGTGCTGATCACTCCGGAGATCGGTTTCGTGGGCCTGCCGGGCGAATTCTTTTTCGAGTTCCAGCAGCAGATTCGCAGCCAGTCCCCGGTAGGCTTTCTGTTCGTTACCGGTTACACAAACGGAAGTTTCGGCTATTTTCCCACTATCGAAGGAGCAGCCAGAGGGGGCTACGGTGCGAATGACGGGGCTGTTTATACGGCCGCAGGAGCCGGTGAGCACCTGGTGGCGGAGGCGATAGTCAGCCTGAACGAGATGCTCGGCAGGCTCAGGCCGGCGCCCTCCAGCGCCGGTTCCGGCTATCAGCGCTGAATCAGTACTAAAATTAGAATACCATTTTCTTTGCTGGTACAGGGATGAAATGAATGTATATAAAAACTTTAGTATCAAAACAGTATTCAGGAAAAAAAAGGCAGTCAAGATGAATGTTATCAGCAAATCAGCGGGCAGTCTTTTTTTAATCTCGGTCGCGTTCTTGAACGTTTCCGCTATTTTTGGGGAATCTGCAACAGAAAATCCGGTCTATCTGGATCCGCATCAGCCGGTGGGAGAAAGGGTTGATGATCTGCTGGGAAGAATGAGCCTGGAGGAGAAAGTGGGCCAGTTGAACTGGCCCTGCGTTTATGTGAGAGAGCTGGGAGGCAGTCTGGAGGAAAAATTCGACGGCTGCCGGAAATTCGCCCAGGGAACCTTCGTGCCCGGACTGGGTCCGGGGGGAGGCTTCTTTACGCTTGCCAATACCATCCTTCACAAGGGACCCCGCCAGCAGGCGGAATTTTTCAACGAGCTTCAGCGGATCGCCCTGGAGAAAACCCGCCTGAGAATACCGCTGATGCAGGTGGAGGAGGGCACCCACGGGCTGATGTGCTCGGGCGGGACGGTTTTCCCTGAGGGACTTACAATCGGCAGCAGCTGGAACACGGACCTGATCCGGGAAATTTACTCGGCTGCAGCCGAAGAGGCGCGCGCCGCGGGTATCCATCAGCTTTTCACCCTGGTGGTCGAGCCGAACCGCGACCCGCGGCTGGGCCGCAACCAGGAGGGTTACAGTGAATGCCAGTTCCTTTGCTCGCGGATTGCAGCGGCCATAGTCGAGGGGGCGCAGGGGGAGAATGTCGCTGCCGGTGACAAAGTCGTTGCCGGGCTCTGCCACTACCCGGGCCAGAGCGCGCCGGTCAGCGGCATGGAACAGGGCGCGATGGAGATCAGTGAAAGAATGCTGAGAGAAGTTTTTCTTCCCCCCTGGGAGGCTGGGATCAAGGGAAAAGGCGCTCTGGGCGTGATGGCGACCTACCCGGAAATAGACGGCGTCCCAGTGCACGGCTCGCAATATATACTGACTGAAATACTGCGCGGCGAGCTGGGTTTCCGGGGCCTGGTGCTCAGCGAAGGCGACGGTTTCGAAACTCTTGTGGTCAGGCGTGTGGCGGCAAATCAGAAAGAGGCCGGAGCGCTGGCGATCAGGGCCGGGGTGGATGTGGGGATCACATTCGAGGATGCCTACATGCTGCCGCTGATCGAAAACGTTCGGGAGGGAAAAGTCAGCCTTGAGGATATAGACCGCTCGGTGCGGCGGGTCCTTGAGCTTAAGTTCCGCATGGGCCTTTTCGAGAAGACGTTTGTCGATCCCCAGCGTGCCGTGAGTGTGTCCCATAGCGTGGAACATCAACAATTGGCCCTCCAGGCGGCGCGGGAAGGCATTGTCCTTCTGAAAAACGAAAACGGGCTACTGCCGCTGAGCAGCAACCTGCAAAGAATAGCAGTGATCGGCCCGAATGCGGATGATGAGAGAAACCAGCTCGGAGATTATACCTCCGATGTGATCCTTCAGGATATTGTCACCGTGCTGGAAGGGATCAGAAACAAGGTGTCCTCAGCCACGGAGGTGGTCTATGTCAAAGGCTGCGACGTGGTGGACAGCGATCTCGACCAGATCGCTCAGGCGCGCCGGGCAGCCGCAGGCGCCGAAGTGGCGGTGGTGGTGGTGGGCGAGAACGAGCGGTTCAAGCCGGGGGGCCTGGGCACCAACGGGGAGCACAAGGACGTTGCCAGCCTCGATCTGAGCGGAAGGCAGCAGGAGCTGATCCGGGCCGTGCATGCCACCGGGGCCCCCACAGTAGTGGTTTTGATCAACGGCAGGCCGCTTTCCATCCGCTGGAGCGCAGAGCACGTGCCCGCCATTCTTGAGGCCTGGATCCCCGGCGAGAAAGGCGGGGAGGCTGTGGCCGAAATCCTTTTCGGCGACTATAACCCCGGCGCGCGGTTGGCGATCACCGTGCCGCGCCATGTGGGACAGTTGCCGGTCTATTATAATTACAAGCCCTCCAAGGCGTTCGCAGTCAGGAGAACCGGCTACGTAGACCTCGACCCCGCACCGCTGTACGAATTCGGCTTCGGGCTCAGCTACACCAGTTTCGAATACAGTAATCTCAGCATAGTTCCGGCGAAAGCACCTCCCGAGGCTGGGATCACGGTCAGTGCAGACGTGCGAAATACCGGCGAGCGGGCGGGCGAAGAGGTGGTGCAGCTTTATATCAACGACCGTATCAGCTCGCTCGTCACCGCAGTCAAAGAGCTCCGGGGCTTCGAGAAAGTTTCTCTCGAGCCGGGCGAGAAAAAAACGGTCACTTTCACCCTGACCCCTTACGATCTCTCCTTTATCGGCGCTGACCTGGAGCGGGTGATCGAGCCGGGCGGCTTCGATGTCATGGTCGGAGCATCGAGCGAGGATATCCGCCTGACAGGCGGTTTTGAAATCGTGGACTGAGAAAGAGTCGATTCCGGTAGAGCAATTATCAACTGCATTCGGATAGTATCAATGAGTGGGAAACCAGCCGGTTCAACTGTCAAGCTCCGCCGCGTGCTAAAGCTCAGCGACCTGGTTATCTACGGAATCATTCTGATTCAGCCTGTGGCGCCGATGGCCCTGTTCGGCTTTGCCAACAGGAATTCAGCAGGCCATGCGGTTACAGCTATTCTGCTGGCAATGATTGCAATATTATTTACTGCTATCAGCTACGGCAGAATGGCCAACCGCTACCCGGCGGCGGGCTCGGCCTATACCTATGTGGGCCGCGGCCTCAACCCGCATCTGGGATTCGTGGCCGGGTTCACCATGTTCCTGGATTATTTGATCGTGCCGGTTATCTGCACGATCTATACGAGCATTGCCGCCCACCATATGATACCCGCTGTACCCACAAGGATCTGGTTCGTGGTTTTCGCAGGTGGATTTACCTGGCTGAACCTGAGAGGGATCAAGGCAACGAGCCGGGTAAACTGGTTTCTGATGATTGTGATGGGCATGGTGGTTTTCTGGTTCGTTGCCGCGGCGATCAGGTATCTGACCAGCACCAAAGGAATCGGCGGGCTGTTCACTGTCGAGCCTTTTTACCATAAATCATCTTTTTCATGGCCTGTTATCGCCAGGGGGACCGCGCTGGCAGCGTTGACCTATATCGGTTTCGACGGCTTGACCACGCTCTCAGAGGAAGTGGAAAACCCGCGAAGGAACGTGCTGCTGGCAACCGTGCTCACCTGCCTGATCACCGGGCTTCTGAGCGGAGTGCAGATTTACCTGGCGCAGGCCGCGGTGCCGTGGCACCAGTGGTCCGCTTTCCTTGCCGACATGGCCGCCAAATTCGGAGCTGAAGACGCGATCGAAAAAGCGATGATCGGGGTAGCCAGCCTGGTGGGTGGAGGAGCCCTGGAATTTACTATCGCTTTTATTCTGCTGGTGGCCCATATCGGTTCAGGTGTCACGGGAATGACCGGTTCTTCCCGAATCCTTTACGGCATGGGAAGAGACAGGATACTGCCGAAAAAGTTTTTCGGCCACCTGAGCGCTCACTTTGCAGTGCCTTCCTACAACATAATCCTGATCGGGCTGATGTGTCTGGCAGGGGCCAATCTGCTCACCTATGACAAGTGCGCCCACCTGATCAATTTCGGCGCTTTCCTGGCATTCATGCTGGTGAATGCGGCCTCGATTCGCGAGTATTTTTTCAAGGCGGAAAAAAAGACGGTCAGGTCATTTCTGAAAGATTTCCTCCCCCCGGCCGTGGGGATTGTTGCCTGTTCGGCCATCTGGCTCAACTTGCCCCTGCTGACATTTACGATCGGGGGAATCTGGCTGAGTGTGGGGATCATTTACCTGGGGATCCGCACCAGGGGCTTCCGCGAAAAACTTCATGTGCAGGATGTTTTTTGATCCCGATCCGGATTCTGTTGAAAAAAATCGTGCGACCTGTTGATAGATACGCTGCCGGCTTATTATAATAAACAGGATCGGCACCGGAGACCGCTCTAGCTGGAAGATCCTTCAGAACAGGAGAACCGCTGATGAAAGATATGAACAGAAGAAATTTTATCATGCAGGCCGCCGCCGCTGCGGGTGCGCTGGTCCTGCCGTGGCCTGCTGTCGGGGAGAGCCTGCTGGCTGCCCCCGCCAGGAGCTTTTCAGCCGACGACCGGGTTACAATCGGCAGCACGGGGCTCGTTACCTCCCGGCTGGCGCTGGGCTCAGGCACGCGCGGTTACGACAAAAGCTCCGAACAGACCAGGATGGGGCTGGAGAATTTCCTGAAAATTATCCGCCACTCATACGAGCAGGGGATCACTTTCTGGGACACGGCCGACCTGTACGGCAGCCACGGATCGTTCCGCGAGGCGATGAAAAACATCCCGCGGGAAAAGGTCGTAATCCTCACCAAGTCCTTCTCGCGCGATGCCGAGGGAATGAAAAAGGATATCGAGCGGTTCCGCATGGAACTGGGAGTGGATACTATCGATATTCTGCTGCTGCACTGCCTGATGGATCCCGGGTGGACCGGGAAAATGCAGCCCACCATGGAAGTTATCAGCCAGGCGCGCGAGAAAGGCGCGGTTCGTACTTTCGGCGTGTCCTGCCATGACCTGGGCGCCCTGGAGGCAGCAGCCGCTTCGCCCTGGCCCGAGGTAATCCTTGCCAGAATCAACCACGCAGGCGTTAACATGGATGCGGCTGTGGAAAAAGTGGTGCCCGTGCTGCGCCAGGCCCGTGAGAACGGCAAGTCGGTGTTGGGAATGAAAATTGTCGGGGAGGGGAAGCTGCACGACCAGATCGACCAGTCCCTGAAATTCGTGCTCGGCCTGGACGTGCTTGATGCCTTTACGGTCGGTTTCAACAGCGTGCAGGAACTGGATCAGATGATAGGGAAAATCGCGGCGGTCCGGGTTTGAGCCGGGCAGGTCCGTGGAGCGATGAGTTTAAAAAGCCTCCCGCAGGACACCTTGCAGGAGGCTTTTTTTTACAGCAGCTCTTGCGCCTGCTCCTGAATATGCGTTCCATTGTTGTGCGCGATAGTCCGATCCCCGACTTCTTATGTGTAGTAAGACGGTTGGAGCGGAAATGAAAAATAATTCTCTTTGATGTCCGCGCCGTGCCTGGTTATTTTCTCTGTAGCGGTTACCTGGTGTGCATCTTTTCCCGGCTACGAGGAGCGAGCTGATGAATGAATTTCAGCCGGCTGCTGAGACCGGAAAATTTCCGGTTTTATTTATGTTGTCTATCGATACGAGCTTCCTGTCCGGATAAAAACTTCTCCAGGAGGATAGGGTATGAGTATTGACCGCAGGAATTTTATCCTGGCTTGCTCCGGAGTGCTCGGAGCAACGCTGATTTCTTCCGCGCAGAGCAGCCGTGCACAGACGACTCCCCCCAAAGGCGGTAAAAAGCCGAACATTCTGTTTATCAACACTGATGACCAGGCACAGTGGGGTGTGGGCGCCTACGGGAACACCGAGATTCACACACCCAATATGGACCGTCTCGCTACGGAAGGAATAAGATTCACCCGTGCGTTTACCTGCCCGGTGTGTTCGCCGTCGCGGGCAATGACAATGACAGGCTGCTACAACCACCAGGTGGGAGTCCAGGACTGGATCGGGGTCAGGGAGCCGGTCGGATTGCCGCTGAACGTGCCCACTCTGGCCGAGGAGCTGAAAAGGGCAGGCTACCGCACCGGCCTGGTGGGCAAATGGCATCTCGGGCACACGAAAGATGCATTTTATCCCACAAACCGGGGATTCGATTATTTCGCCGGCGGATTGACAGGCTCTGCAAAAATGATGGATCCCACATTGCTCGAGAACGGGATGACAAGGCAGTACAAAGGCGGCCTGACAGACGTGCTGGCCGATTTCGCCCTGGCTTTCCTGCGCACCTATCGCGAGCAGCCTTTCGCGCTTTTTTTCCACCCGTTCCGGCCCCACGCCCCTTACGTTCCGGTGCCCGAGCAGGACTGGGAGCCGTACCGGGGCAGGAAACTCACCGTGCCGGAAGTGGAGGGGGTTGCCGAGAAACGTATCCGGGAGATCACGGAGAAATACTATGCCAGTATCAGTTCGGTCGACCGCAACCTGGGCCGGATTCTGGCAGAGCTGGAGAACCTCGGCGTGCTGGATGATACGATAATCATCTTTACCGGGGACAACGGCTACAATATCGGCCACCACGGCATGTGGCACAAAGGCAACGGCAGCCTTCTAGCCACCGGCCTCACCCGGCCCAACATCTTCGATACCTCGGCCATGGTCCCGCTGATTGTCCGTTATCCCGGCGTTGCGCCTCCAGGCTCGGTCTGCGATGAGCTGGTCAGCTCAATCGATCATTTCCCCACCGTGCTCGATGCAGCCGGACTCACCAGGCGGCCCGGGGTACTGCTCGAAGGCTTGAGCATGATGCCTCTTTTGCAGGGAGAAAACACGGCCTGGCGCGATGATCTCTACCTGATCTACAACCAGCACCATTACCGGCCCCACGCGCAGATGCGGATGATCCGCACCAGGGAGTGGAAGCTGGTCCACCATTATGAGCCGGGCACAGGCCACGAGCTCTACGACCTGAAAAGCGATCCGGGGGAAACTTCCAACCTGTATGGTGATCCCGGCGTACGAAACGTCCGGAACGAATTGCAGAAAAAACTCGTGCTCTGGGAGAGGCGCACCGGAGCGGCAACGGGTTAGGTGGTATGTCCTCTGCTTTTATATCTATGAAAATTCCTCGAGGCTTTGCCTGGGAGTAATCTGACACAAAGATTAATATTAAATTCCCTTTAACAAAGGGAATCTTTGTTTAATCCCCCTATGCCAAAAAGTACCAGCATCTAGTCCCCCTTTACAAAAGGGGGGATACAGGGGGATTTCCCGTTTATTCGCCCTTGGGCAGGGGATAAAGATCGATCAAATTCATCATTGTAATACCACTCGGATTGCCCTGGGATAATGTATAATGTTAAATGTGGCATAAGATATTCAAAAATGCCGCACAAGTTCGCGGATAAAATTTGCTATTATTTATGAAAATCCCGCAGAATACTCCGCCCTGTGGGCGGGGTAATTCACTTGAAGCCCACAACCGCTAATTCCTCTGAAGGTAAATAACTTCGGGAAATCGACACTCTATTGACAAAAATCAATTAAGAATTTAAGATTAAATGAAGAACGATAATAATTTTAAAAACAATTCTCAAACTAATACATCTTCCGCATTATTACTTGTCTTCATAGAATCGCATTTGAGATGATTCTTAAGAAAATAAATAATCTCTTGGGAAAATTTCTGCGATTCTCAGTATGCCTATCTTTGTCCGGGCAACTATTGCTGCTGCCCTATCTTCACTTTTCCAAGGCGCATTTGCACAGGATTAACGGGACAATAATCGCCCACTGGCATACTTCCAAGGGTTTCAGTGAGAGAAATCCTGATAGTAAAAAGCCGTTAGCCGAGCACAACCATCCATTTGTTGAAATATTTAATTTCTGGGGTGTTGAAAAAATTAAAGGCACCCAGGCAATTGAATACAACGTTATAATATTTATAACCTGTGAAATCGATTTAGCTCCTCTGTCAGAAGAGATCCCGAACGAAGCTATCACATTTTTCCCCTCTGGACGTTCTCCTCCCGCTACGCGCACAATCTAACTTTTCCCTTACACTGATTCATTGCATTTGCCAGTCATGGGAACCAGCTATCAGTTCCAATAATTCTGCTTGCTGATTGTATCATGATGGCATTCAACCGGCTTTGGGCAAGCGTTTGGCACATTTGACCGGCCAATGGCAAATGTATCAGTTTGCAAATAATTTCACAATCGTATGGGGAGTAGGAAGATGCTACGAATCATGTGGTTTTTAATGCTTGCTGTATTGCCAGCCTGCCTTGTAGCACAGGAAACCGGTGAAGTACACGGCAGGGCGAGGGCACGCGGACCGCGGTGGCGGCCACTTATAGCACAGGAAACTGGAGAAGTTCACGGCAGGGTTGTATCGGAATCTGGAAAGAATCTTCAGGGAGCCCAGGTTCAGCTTAAGGGTTTGAAGCTTGGAGCTGTGGTGCAAGAAACCGGTCATTACCACATTCACAATATCCCTGCGGGTGAGTGCGAGATCACTGTCTCCCTAACAGGATACAACAGCGCTACAAGAAAAATAAATGTCCTCGCTGGTAAAGTGGTGGAACTTAACTTTGTGCTCAAACAAACGATCTTCGAGCTGGATCAGATAACGATAACCGGGACCAGGACGGAAAGGTTGCTCAGAGACGTTCCGGTTCGAACCGAGATTATCACCAGTGAGGAGATCGAGTCAAAAGGAGCGGTAAACTTTTATGAGGCCCTTGAAGGTATACCTGGAATAAGAGTGGAACAACAATGTTCCTACTGCAATTTCAGCACTGTGAGGATGCAGGGATTGGAGTCCGGGCATGTCCAGGTGCTTATCGACGGCAAGCCTACATTTTCCGGCCTGCCTGGGGTATATGGACTGCAGCAAATCCCTGCATCGAATATTGACAGGATAGAGGTAGTAAAAGGTGCAGGCTCAGCACTTTACGGCTCAAGCGCGATTGCAGGAGTGATCAATATCATTTCCAAAAGTCCTACAAGTAATCCCTTCACAGAAGCAAGCATTCAGCTTGGCGAATACGGCACCAATATATACACCGTAAACGCGTCTACCAAGGTAAGGGATATGGACGTGATGGTAACCGCACAGAAAAACTCAGGCGATATAATCGATATAAACAAAGATTTTATCAGCGACCGGGTTTGGAGCGATAATGTGGCTCTTGGGCTGAGGGCAACCGTAAGCGATCTTTTGGGAGAGGATGAATTCAGTGTTACTGCAAATACAATAGATGAAAGCCGGAAAGGAGGCTTGTTGGAAAAAGAAGATCCGGCGGATCCTGCAAGGGTGATAAAAGATGTCTGGAAGAACCCTTTCGGGGAGGCTTCCGAGGCTATCGATACCAGACGTTACGAGATAAACCTCGGATATAAGAAAAGCTTTGTGCCGGGTAACCAATTCGGGATAACCTTCGCCTACTCCTGTCACAGTCGTGATGCCACCAATGATACTTTCCTGGGCGACTACATGGTTACTCATGATGAGGCCTATCCACCTTCCTATTTGCTGAGGCCTTACATCGCCGATGAGAGCATTTATTTTACGGACCTCAGCTATTCTCATCCCATTGAAAATCATCTGCTATTAGCGGGATTTCAATACCGCCGGGATGAAATGGAAGAGTCGGGTATGTACTGCGTCATAGAAGACAGCCCACAGCTTGGGCTTGAGACCGGTAATACCTACAGGTCTATAAGTGAAAAGTACGGGAATGATTATGGATTTTATCTGCAGGACGAGATCTCTATAACGGATAATCTGGAATTGGTTATGGGAGTGAGATACGATTCTCACCACTCGAAAGATAGCTTTGCCGGCAGCGGTAAAATAGCAGGTTTTGACATCCCTGAGATCACTTATGATGAAAGTGCCGTCAGCCCCAGGATAGCATTAATGTATAAAGCAACTTCTTCGCTCACCCTCAGAACCAGCCTGGGAACCGGTTTCAGGGTTCCTTACACTTTCAGCGAGGACTTACACCTTTGCAGTGGTTCTCCAAGAGTCTACAAGCCCGGAGGGCTTAAGCCGGAGAAGTCTGTAAGCTTCAATTTCGGATTAGACTATTTTTCGGATAGATGCGTAGTAAACGCCAACATCTTCCGCACTAACCTTGCGCACAAGATAGGTTTTGTTGACGCCACCAGTGAACTTAAAAACAGAGGTTATGATTATTTGTGGCAGAACATAGGCGATGCTTATACTCAGGGGATAGAGCTGGGCTTCCGGCGGCTTGTGGCAAAAGACCTGACCCTCGGCCTCAATTTTACCTTTACTGATGCCCGGTATAAGGAAGGACGAGAGGACTGGCTAATGAGTGGTGAGGGCTATCTTGCGGCATGGCAAGAGGAATATGGCACCGAAAAAGGCACTACACTATTCAACAGATGGTGGCCAAAGTATAAGCTGGCTGGTGAAAACAGTAAACATATCCCTCGAGTTCCAAGAGTTACCGCAGGCCTTAATCTGGAGTATAATCCGGGTAACTGGAATATGGTATTGGACTGCGTTTTTACGGGCAGAATGTACCTTGATTATTCCTATGAAGGAGCGGCTCCTTCGGAGATCAAGCATACTTCTCCCTTTATGGTGTTCAATCCCAGAATATCCAGGAAACTCTCTCATGGAGTCTCTTTCTATGTGGGAGCGAAAAACCTGTTAGACTATGTGCAGGAGGATAAACGTCCCGATGACGCTGCCTTTATGTGGGCACCTTATATTGGCCGAATATTCTACGGTGGCTTGAAAGTAACTTGGGTATAAGCTGAAGTTAAAATTAATAAAAAGTTTCTTAAATGCGGGTGACCTGCTCCCCGAAAACGAATCTATACGGACTGCCCGTTTCTGAGACAAATGTGGCTGAGTATAGAAACAAAAGGGGGAGAGTTGGGGCGGAGGTATGGCCCCGTCTTTTGGCAGTGTTGCCGTTCTTGAAAGAAGGTCGATTTCTGTATCAGTTACTGTGCTTTTATTGATTATCTCTGCCTTCAATCCTCGATAACATCCGGAGGTGGAGAGTTTTGTCCGGAGGTCTTACACGTTTTTAAAAAACTTATACTCCCCTCTATATTATAGCAAATCCAGTATTATCCCGATCACCTCGTCCCTGATTCTCTGCGGCTCGTTGAAATATTTCAGCAGGGCCGCCTCATCGGCTGTTGGGCCTCTTAGTCTGTTGGCCCGGCGGCGCGGCTGGATCGACTGCTTCAGCTTCTCCAGCTTGGCCATTGCCTTTTCATCAGGTCTTGAATTGCCGTGATCATCGGGAATTATCGAGTTTCAGCTGATTAGAACCAGGGAGAAGACCAGGCCGTAAAGCGGGATGAACACCCAGGCAGTGCAGTATCTTTTCAGCCAGGCCAGATCGGAGCCGGAAAGGTCGAGCTCCTCCCGGAAGCTCTCCAATGCGCCGCGCCTGGTCCGGAAATAGAGAGCCGCCAGGGTCAGGATGATTGACACCGGAATCATCACGGAAGGGAAACGGAACACCAGGTACCAGTAAAGCAGAAACTCCAGCGCCGCAATGGCGGCTAAAACACAGCCGGCAGGCCCTTTAAGCCTGTCGTTTTTTTCCGGCCCGGTGTTTTGATTGTTTTGTTTTTCCTGGTCCACGGCGATTGATAAGCCCCGGCAATCAAGAGCAAGAGAGTTTAATAGTAAAATGTTAACGGCAGGAGACGCCTGAATTCAATATGTTTTTTGCCTGAATAGGCGGCATCCAGACCTCACATCGGCGCAACGAGGCGCATCAGCTGCCCGCAGATCCAGGCGCCGTAGGTTCCCAGCGCGTAGCCGATCACAGCCACCAGCACTCCGACCGGAGCCAGGGCAGGGTGAAAAGCGCTGGCCACTATCGGCGCCGAGGCAGCTCCGCCGATATTGGCCTGGCTTCCCACAGCGAGGAAAAACACCGGAGCCTTGATCAGGCGTCCCACCAGCAAAAGCAGCAGGGCGTGGATCGCGATCCAGACAATCCCGACCAGGTAGAGCCCTGGAGCTTCAACCACCGATGCCATGTTCATTTTCATGCCGATCGAAGCCACCAGAAGGTAAAGGAAGGCCGAGCCGATACGCGAGGCCCCCACTCCCTCGAGACGCCGCGCAGGGGTGAATGACAGCAGCAGCCCGCCGGTGGTGGCGATCACCACGATCCAGAAAAAAGGGCTGGTCAGGCTGAATCTGGCAAGTCCTGGATAGGAGGTCTCGATTGCTGTGCTGAGATAGCCGGCTCCCAGATGGGCCACGGCTGTAACTCCGAAACCGGCGGCGAGCACTTTCATCGTGTCTGCGAGCGTGGGGATTGCATCAATCCCGGCTTTGTAGTCTTCCATCTTTCTGCGCAGGTTCTCTATATCCGTGGTGTCCGCCCCGTTGGCAGAGTCGATGCGCTCCGAGTTGCCGGCCATAATCAGCAGAATGGCCATCCAGATATTTGCCATGATCACATCCACGGCGACCAGGGTCCCGAAAATGTTGTCGCCTACATCGAACACCTCTTTCATCGCAGCCTGATTGGCTCCCCCGCCGATCCAGCTCCCGGCCACCGTGGTCAGCCCCCGCCACACCGCGTCCGGCCCCTGCCCGCCAACAGTCTCCGGGCTGAAAAGGGAAACGATCATTATCGCCAGAGGCCCGCCGAGGATGATACCCGCAGTGCCGGTGAAAAACATGGTCAGCATCTTCGGGCCAAGACGCAGCACAGCTTTCAGATCGATACTCAGGGTGAGCAGTACCAGGCAGGCCGGCAAAAGGTAGCGCGAGGTTACAAAGTAGAGGTTCGAATGTGCGGCGGAGAAAACACCCAGGCTGCTCAATACCGCGGGGATGAAATAACAGAGCAGGATCGAGGGGACATAGCGGTAAAAATTGCGAAATGCAGGCCTGCTGCTCGAGGCCGTGCCGAAAACCAGGGCCAGAATCATGATCAGAATACCGAGCACCACGGCGTCGTTGGTGATCAACGGGGTCGATCCCTGCACAGAATATCCTTTGCGAACAGGATTGACAGTTCAGCGATTGCACGCTTTCAAGGCCAGACATTACGGTTTTTCATGGGAAAAAGCAAGCCATTCCTCGCATTTACAGAGTTTCATTGCGGTTTCTCCGCGCCTTTGGGAGATAAAAAAACCCTGAGCTTTCATGCTCAGAGCTTTTGTCCCGGGCGCGTTTTTCCCCTTGTATTATTTCATCCAGGACGGATTCTAACCTTTAATCCCGTGTGAGTTCAACATCCGTCAATCAAAGTAAATTATTACCGGAAGAGATAACTTGTTTCCGCTCAGACCCTTTGAAAAAATTCCACAGCCCTGCCGAATAAATGACCGCAAGACCAAAGATGAACGGTTCGAAAGGCATCTTGTATCTCGCCGCTGTATTGGCACTGGTTACGACTGCCTGGAACAGGCCTGCAGCCAGAATCATTGCATAGATTGCTGCAATTTTGAAATTAAACCTGCACGCTTTTCTTAGAGAAGCAGATACAAGACAGAGGACAGGTGCGCAGAAAAAAAGCAGAGTGGAGTAGAGTAAAGCCAGTGCGAAAATACCGGCCGGTATGACCTTATTTGTTTTGCCTGATTTTAACCAGCGACCCACTCCTCCACTGCCTGACAGCCATGTCGGATACCAGAACCTCTTGAAACTTGAAGCCACGCTTTTCAGATATTCACCCGGATTATGAAGAATAAGATATATCGAGACCTCTTTCAGCAGCCTGGATATTTCGGTATAATTCAGGTTCAACTCTTCCATAGCCTCTGCTCTTGCCTCTGCCATAGTCACTGGTGAACCTCTCCCTGCTATCTCGTATTTTTTTTCCCTGTGCTTGATATATATTTTTTTCAAATTTTCGTATTTATCCGGAGCCCGTTCGATAAATGGATAGGTGTGAAGGATAAGAACATCCCCCGCAGCAGTGGAAACAGCAAATTGCCCTGTTGTCCGGTAGTTGAAAAATGACCAGGAGCCGAGTAAGAGAGCCATCGGAATAAGAAGTATTAAAAACCGGTAGAAAACACCGGCAAAATTTTTATCCTTTGCACTGTAGAAACACAACCCCACTAGCAGGGCAAACAGGAGAGGAAGAAAGATAACCTGAGGTTTAGTCAGCGCTGCCAGCGAAGTCGAGATTCCCAGTAGAATAATAAGTGAATATTTACTCCTGTTTTCGACTGCATTGATAAAGATCAGATACGATACCGCAATCAATAAAGTCAGAAATGTCTCTGCAAGGATCGCCCTTTCCAGAAAGATCTGGGCCGGGTTTAAGGCATAAAGTAATCCGGCAGTGAAACCTATCCATTCATTATCGGTTAACTTTCTGAAAATTGCATACAACAGAAGGGTCTCGATAATTCCCAGAAACATCTGGAAAATAACCACGGCCTCGTTATTGAACTGGAAGAGAAATAGAATCAGAGGGTAAAAGATCTCTCTCTTACCCGTATAGTTATTTATATTCCCGCCAAAGATAGCCTCGGCTGTTTCAACGTATGTGCCGGAATCCGGCGTGAAAAGCGCAGGATAATTAAGAAAAAAGAATAGCCGCATTATGATGGCGGCAAGAACAAGTGCGATTATTGCGCTGTTTTTTTTATACCACATTAGATTATCCATCCAATTGGAATAATTAAGAATCCAGCCTGGAATCGAAAGGATTTGAACCGCTGCCAATATGGATTTCCAAAGCTATGTCGGAGCATTGATTCCCTGAACAGCTCAATTTTGATAGAGAAGGTATTTTTTGCGCAGCTTTTTAAACTCTTCCAGCTCGCTGCCCCAGCTCGCCACGATCGTATCCGCCAGCTCGCCTTCCGCGAGTTTCTTTTTTACATCGACCCTGCCGATCCAACGCTCGATGCGGTTCATCTCGAACGTGCCGGGGTAGAGGCGGCACAGGGCGCTCAGAAAGTGCATGCCGGCTCTGAGACTTTGCAGGCTGTCTCTTGCTGTGACCACTGCACGCACGCCTTCGCAGCGCATGCCCTCGAACTTGTGCGATTTCGGGACGAAAAGCGTATCCCTGAACTCGATACCGGCCACTGCGGCCGAGTTCAGCTCACGTGCCAGCAGGCTGCCGTCCACGTAAGGCGCGCCATAGATTTCAAATGGCAGGCCGGTGCCCCGCCCCACTGAGAGGTTGGCCGCTTCCGAGATACCTAAACCCGGGTAGAGTATCGCCGCCTCCAGGCTTCTCATGTTCGGCGAAGGATCGGTCCACTGCATTCCCGTATCGTCGTAATACATCGCCCGCCGCCAGCCTTTCATCCGTATCACTTCCAGCTTTGCGCCGATACCGAACTCCCGGTTGAACAAAAGGGCCAGCTCGCCCACAGTCATGCCGTGCCGCACCGGGATCGGATAGTAGGCGATAAAATCGCCCCGGAGTTTTTTCTCGACCACCGGGCCCTCGACTGCCAGCCCCCCCACCGGATTGGGCCGGTCGAGCACGTAGAAAGTGATTCCCTGCCCGGCTGCAGCCTGCATGCAGAGAGCCATGGTAGTGATATAAGTATAGAAGCGGGTGCCGATATCCTGGATGTCGAATACCAGCGCATCCAGACCGCGAAGCCACTCAGGCCCGGGTTTGCGCTCCCTGCCGTAGAGGCTGTAAACCGGGATACCGCTGTTTTCGAGATACTGCGAGGAAAATTCGCCCTCGATTATTCCCTTCAGGCCGTGTTCAGGGCTGAAAACAGCCTCGAGCTGAAACTTATCGCAGCGGGAGAAAATTTCTATGATTGACCGTCCGTACCGGTCAACGCCCGTGTGGTTTGTAATCACACCGACTTTGGCGCCCTCCAGCGTGGCGAAACCTTCCTCAACCAGCACGTCCAGCCCGCTGAGCACCGGCGCTCGCTCGCCGCGGCCGGGCTCGTTATCATCCGCCCGGCAACCGGAGGCCAAAATGATTGAAAGTATCATGCAGCGCAGGAGTTTCAAATGTTTTCTCCGATAGTTGATTTATTCTTTCAGTTCAAGTCTCTACTTTCCGGTAAATTCTGCTTCTCTTTCCCATGAGTTTTAATGTGTTCTTTTTGGTGGCAAAAAGAACAAAAAACCAGTTCCTTTGTAACCAAAGGAACCGAAAGTTAATCCTGACTTTCGCAGCTTTTCCTCCGCTCCCCCCTCGGTCGCCTCCGCGGCCCTGTCCCCCCACTGCCGCCGACCAGCCACGAAATGGCCTGCCTGCCCTCCTGTTCTCTTTCAAAACCTCAATGGAAATTACGAGGCAACTAAGACGCTTCTCTTGCCTGGCCTTTCGCCAATAACAGTTCTTTTGTCCCCCTTGTAAAGCTTAGGTCTTTAGTTGAATCGACAATCATTTCCTTATTCCTATTCATTATTAACAATGGATAATCTTTGTACAACAGAATATTACGGTAGTATCACATTTTTTCCCGGACAGTTATGAGTTCAAGTTAACAAAAGAGAATTCGTCGGACAAGCTACAATTCAGCACGGGACTTTTCCCGGGTGCTGCTTGACAAAATTCTTATTTTGAATATCTTAACAACTTCCAAATGAAAGGGATATTTTTTTGCGAGACAAATTGGATCAGACCGTAGAAAAGGCGGCAGAGCTCGCTGTGAGACTTGCCGGAGAGGCCGGCGCAATCCTGATGGAAAGCCTGGGAACCGAGCCGGGGATCGAGCTGAAAGGCGAGATAAATCCAGTGACTGAACTAGACCGCCGGGTGGAGGAGTTCCTGGTGAGTGGGATTCGGGCGGAGTTTCCGGACCACGGGTTTCTGGCCGAGGAACAGACCCGCACCGAAGGTCTCTCCCGGTTCCGCTGGGTGATCGACCCGCTGGACGGCACCACGAATTACGCCCACGGATACCCCTGCTTCACTGTCTCTATCGCGCTGGAGCACGAGGGAAATGCGCTGCTCGGTGTGATCTGCCAGCCAGCCACAAGGGAGATGTTCACGGCCTTTGCCGGCGGCGGAGCTTTTCTGAATGGGCGTCCGGTAAAAGTTTCGAAAAAAGTGACAAGTCTGGAAAAGTCCTTTCTGGTAACCGGGTTTCCTTATAACCTGCGCCGGCCCGGTGTGCTCGAACGTAATTTGAAACGCTTTGAGAAGTTTCTCGGCAGCAGTTTCGCAGTGCGCCGGGACGGCTCGGCGGCTTACGATCTGGCTTGCGTGGCAGCGGGAAGGTTTGACGGATTCTGGGAGGAGAACCTGAGCCCCTGGGATACGATGGCCGGTTATCTCATGGTGTGCGAAGCCGGAGGGGTGGTTACTGATTTCCAGGGGCAAAAATTTGATCCGTTCTCCAGTGAATCGATCCTGGCCGCTGCAACGGAAGAACTTCACCGGCAAATGCTTTCTTTTCTTGCCTAGCTGCACCGCCGGCGGCGAATGATCTTAATCGTATTTTGAAAAACAGGCCTGTTTAATGTTCAAGATAGATATTTATGTTCGTCACTGTTTGCTGGTTCTCACCGCATTTTTGGCCCTTGGCACTTTCGAGCCTGCCGCTGCAGCAGACCCGCTCGCCCGCCTTCAGGACAGCTACGGTGCATCGCCTGCCGCGCGAAGGAAAATCTACGCGGAGGTTCTCAGCCTGGCGGGCGCCGCAGGCACCGACTCGATCGGGCTGTTGGCCCGGGCCGTTGCCCTGCAGCAGAGGGCGATGGACCTGGAAGAAGAATATATCAGCCGGATGATCAAAACCGCCCCCGGTTTCGCCGGGATCGAAAGGTCCAATCCACCCTTTCTCGCTGATTACCGGCTCGCCGCGGATGAATTCACCCCCCTGCAGCGGCAGTTCCCTTTCTCCGAATCATACGGGCAATACGCCCGGCTGGCGGCCCGGTTCTGGAGTGACGGCACCCGGTTGTACCAGTCCGCGCTCTCGTTCAGGAGAAACCACCCGCTGAGCCGTTTCACGCGAAGACTGCTTCTGTTGAGTGGCTGCAGGCTGCTGCTGGAGAAAAATTATTCGCTGGCCGGGAAAAGTTTCGAAACGCTCTGGCAGGATGCACCTGAGAGCAGACAGGCGGTGGAGTGCTACCGTCTCGTAAATAATCTCGGCAAAGCCGGAGGTCTGGAACTGACCCCTCAGCAGGTGCTCTCATGGGGAAAGTCGCGGGGGCTGAACGGCCATTCGGCGCTTGTCAAGCTGATTAGCCGCTTTCCCTCCTCTGCAGAAAGCGAGCTGGCCTGCCTCCAGATATTCAGGAACGTCAACCGCGGCTTTCCTCAACGCTCTCTTTCGCGCAACTTCAGCAATTCAGATCTGGTGGAGAGATATTTCAAGCGTTTTGCAGCAGAGTTTCCGCGCAGCCCTTACCTGGGGCAGGCTCTGGTTCTTCGGGCTGAATTCAATTACCGCTGCGGCAAGAAAAGCCAGGCTATCGCCCGTAAAAACGATAACACCTGGCAGCGGACTAAAAGCAGTTCGCGCCGGCGGGTCAGCAGGCGCTACGCCTCTTACGCGGACAAATATTTCAACCGGGTCAAAGCAGCGGATTCAACCGCAGCGCAACTGTTTCCCGGGTCGGGATGCAGCTTCGAGACCGGTCTGTTCGCGGGATTGTCCCTGATGGAAACGGACAAATTCAGCCAGGCCGCCACCCTGCTGAACGGCCTTCTTGCGCAGGGCCCCGACCCGCAGACAGAGGTCAGGATCAGGTCTTTCGTGGGATTGATTGATTACCATGAAGGCCGTTACGCTCAGGCGGTGAAAGTGCTCGCACCGGCCGAAAAAAAGATCGACAGCGACCGTGAGAGCTGGAGCAGGGCAATGCTTTTTCTGGGCAAATCTTTCCTGGCGCTAGGGGACAGCTCAGCCGCAGCCAGGGTATTCGCCTCCCTGGCCCACCTGTATCCGTACACTTATCACGGTATCCGGGCGAGATTGTTGAAAAACGGGTTGATCGGCCCGTTGCCCCCGAAATGGATAAGCGAGATTCCCACAGTCAGTCTGCCCGGCCTTCCGGAAAGATTCAGCCCCGAGGGTAGGATTATCAATCAGGAGGCTGAAAGATGGCAGTCGCTCGGCTTTTTTTCGGAGGCGGCATACATTTATACCCACGGTGTGGCCGCAGTGCCTGAAGACCTTTTGCTGCGTTTCCGCTATCACGAGAATTTTTTGCTTGCGGGCTGGCACCACCATGTACTTCGCAATTTCAGGGGCCCGTTCAGCCAGATCCTTCAGCGAGGCGGGACGAACCTGCCGGAAAATTTTTGGCGGATCGCCTATCTGAACCCTGAAAACAATGTGAGACTGATAAAAGAGGAAGGTGGAAAAAAAGGCATTCCTTCCGGCCTGATCACCGCAGTGATCCGCCAGGAGTCCAATTTCAACCCGCGGGCCCGCAGCCACGCCGGTGCAGTGGGCCTGATGCAGCTGTTGCCATCGGTAGGGCGAAGGCTCTCCAGCGGCATGAGACTGGGAAGAATAACGAGGGTGCGACTTTACGATCCGGGAGTCAATATCAAGCTGGGCGTGAAATTTCTGGCCAGTAACCTTTCGAAATACAACGGGAATATCGCCCTGGCGATAAGCAGTTACAACGCCGATCCGCGCAATCTTCCCGCCTGGCTGGAGCGTTCACACCCGAGAGGCTCGGACGATTTCGATCTCGACCTGTTTATCGAGCTGATTCCCCTTGAGGAAACTTACGACTATAATATCCAGGTCCTGACTAATTTCTGGCGTTACCAGGAATTAAACGGGGAGAAGGAAAACCTTTTTTCATGGAAAATTCCAGCGTATTCGAGCGGCAATTGATTATCCATACAGGAAAAGCAGTTAAAACGCCGGGGTACTAATTTCTTGACAGTTTTATCCCCAGGTACTATACTAACCCGATAGATAAGTATTTTTTAACTGCGGCGCATTAAAGGCCTTAACAGGCTGGTTTGCCGTATTCCAATTCATCTGATTACCAGGAGTTGTTAATCACTCAAGGAAGTGAAAATAAAGCTGTCCTGGTTCGAGATCTTTGTAAAGACTATACAATCGGTAACAGCACCAGCCGTGTTTTAAAAGAAGTATCTTTCAGTGTTTCGCAGGGGGAGTTTTTCTCTCTGATGGGGCCTTCCGGCTCTGGAAAGTCCACCTTGCTTTACCTGCTGGGGGGATTGACCCATCCGACTTCCGGGCGTATCTGGCTCGATGGCTGCGAATTGACCAACAGGATAGACAGCGAAATTACACGGCTGAGGTATGAAAAGATCGGTTTCGTTTTTCAAAGATTTAACTTGTTGTCTACACTGACAGCTCTCGAGAACGTTTCCATTGCGCTGAAACTGACGCTTTTTCCCAATGGAAACGGCAAACGGGATTTCTCCTCACCCGGGGAATTGCTGGAACTGGTCGGATTGGGCAGTAGAACGAACCACCGGCCGAGCGAGTTGTCTATAGGGGAGCAGCAAAGGGTTGCAATAGCGCGGGCATTGGTCCGAAGACCCGCGATCCTGCTTGCCGATGAACCGACCGGCAGCCTGGACCGTGAAAATACGCTGAAAATTCTGGATATTTTTACCAGGTTGCATCGCGAGCATAATCAGACAATAATCATGGTTACGCATGATCCAACCGTGGCCCGGCAGGGCGACAGGATTCTGAACCTTGTGGACGGCCTGATTCAAGAATAAAAGGATCGTTGAGATGAAAAACCTTACTAAGAGAGAGACCGCTGGTATTCTGAGCAAGGGGATTCCGGCCTATTTGCTTGGATACCCCACAGTGGTCTCGTTCGAGATGACCTATTCCTGCACTTGCAACTGCCATCACTGCAACATGGGCGGTATTGTCAAGGATGAACAGTTGATCGGCCCGGCCGATTACAGGCGTCTGGTGCGTGAGCTGAAGCCGGTGATCGTGCAGATTTCAGGCGGCGAGCCCCTGTTGCGGGATGATTTGACAGATGTGATGAGGGCGATCAAGTCCAAAGGCAGCAGCACCCCCTATTTGATTGTGGTTACCAACGGTTCCCTGCTCACCGAGCAGAAATATCTCGCGCTCAGGAAGGCCGGAATGAACCAGCTTTCGGTTTCCCTCTGTTTCCCGGATGAGCGCCATGACTCGTGGCGGAGAGCCAAGGGCCTTTACGATCACCTGAACACACTGGTTCCCAGGCTCGCTGCTCTCGGCCATGACGATATTGTGCTCAACAGCGCGATCACCATGGAGAACATGCCTTATATCATGGACTTGGCGCGCACGGCCGAGCGGTGGGGCGTCTCGATTTCTTTCAGCGCCTATTCGGTGCTGCGCACAGGTAACCGCGGCTATACTATCGAATCCCCGGAAGACCTGGCAAAACTCCGCGCCCAGCTCGATGAGTTGAAATCTTACAAGAAAATCGACTGCGGTCGTATCCTGAACGCGGATTTCAATATCGACGGCACGTTCGACTTTTTCAAATGCGGGGAGATAAAGCCCTGCAGCGCCGGGCAGCATTTCCTTGTGGTAACCCCCCAGGGCTATCTCAAGCCCTGCTCCATGCATGACAAGGTCTATACCTCGCAGCGCGAAATCAAGCGCAGTTTCGTACCGAACAATGACTGCGGCGGCTGCTACGTATCGATCCGCAGCTACCTGGACAAGTCTTTACCGGAGCTGGTCAGAGAATATTTCAAAACATACTCGATCAGACGGAAAGTTAACGGCCACTCGGCCGGTGCAGCTTGAGAGTGGGAAGGACGATTGGATGAGAAAAGTTTTCTGGCTCGTGTTGATCAGTTTTATCATACCGCTGACTGTTGTCAATCTGACTGCTGCTGACCGGATGTCCGTGGACCAGGTTCTTCAGCATATGAACCGGGCTAATCAGCGCCTGCAGGACCTTCAGGCCGATTTCGTTCAGACCAAGGAAATGGCGCTTTTCGACGATCGGATTGTCTCCCGCGGCATATTCTGTTTCCGCAATCCGGATAAGCTCGTTCTGGATACCCGTTCCCCTGAACATCAGCAGTTGATTATCAATTACAATCACGTCTGGCTGCATTACCCGGAGCTGAAACAGGTGCACGAGCTGTCACTTAAGCAGAGCAAGGGGCTGAGCGCGCTGTTTGTCGGTTTCGGCGGCTCGGTGAAAGATATCCGCGAGCAGTTCACGGTTAAGATCGAGAAACGCTTTGTGGATAAAAGCGGAAGGGACTGCTACACACTCTCTCTGCTGCCCTTGAAAGACAGCCCGGCGGCGAGCCCTGCCTTGGGACTCGACCGGCTGCTGCTGACAGTTGCCGAGGGGAAATGGTACCCGGTACGCACCCAGATCATGCAGAAAAACGGCGACAGGACCATTCTGGAGTATTCCAACCATATCGATAATCTCAGGCTTTCCGAAAGCCGTTTCACTTTCCACCCGCCTAAAGGTACAGAGGTGATCGACCATACCTCCGAAAGCGGAGTGGCACAGTAAATATTTGTACGGACCGCAAAACAACTGCAAGGCCCGCCGGAAGCGAATAGTTCGGCGGGCTTTTTTTGTCTGAGGAAAATAAGAATTGCACGGGGGAAGGTCCCGTTTCCGGGCAACTGTGCAGGCTGAAACAAGAGATGGATTGAGTTTTTGCGTCTAGCCCGGCCCGGATTGCAGGAAATCAAGCGTCTGCCTGATAGAATGGGCCTGCGGGTGTTGCG
>Ga0272442_10002245_pt1 | contig 28304 bp, 14 predicted proteins | sample SSMForm2O_FD_200262 | JGI IMG/M metagenome (GOLD analysis project Ga0272442, IMG submission 200262) | Marine sediment archaeal communities from Little Sippewissett salt marsh, Falmouth, MA, United States - SSM-Form-2O | ecosystem: Environmental > Aquatic > Marine > Wetlands > Sediment ...
GAGGTGTTCAACCTCGACCGGTCGCTGGGTGTGATGCTCTACGGGTCGCTGCTGGATGAGAAGCTCGACTACAAGGTGTCGCTGACCAACGGGTGGCACAACGCGAGCGACCGGTTTGGTCGGTCGGATCCGGGTCGTGAGTTGGACCAGAACCCGGCGCTTGCGGCCCGGTTGGTCTACCACGCACTGGGCAAATACGGCAAGGGCGAGTCGGACGTGTCGTACCACGAGGATCCCGCGATGGATGTGGGCTTGAGCTTCGCCTACATGGACGACAACGGCGACGCCTCGACGCCGGCACTTCTCTACGCGGTGCCCGATTTCTTCCGTGACGGCGTGGGCGGTTTCGATGTAACCAACACGAACGGGACGAACATCACGCAATTCGGCGCCGATGCTGGCTTCAAATGGCGCGGCCTGGCGGTGACGGGTGAGTACTGGCTGCGGGTCGTCGACGTGAGTAACGGCAGCTTCGGCCACCGTCTGGTGGCGCCCTACTACGTGATGACCGGCAGCAACGAAACGTCGCACTACCAGGGTGCCCAGGTGCAGGTCGGCTACTTCATCATCCCCAAGAAGCTCGAAGCGGCCGCCCGAGTGGGCGCCGTCTGGGATGTCGGCCCGGGCAGCGAGGGCGTGTGGGAATATGCTGCCGGGATGAACTACTACTTCCAGAGCCACAACTGCAAGTTGCAGGCCGATGTCACGAAGATCAACGAGCTGCCCGTGCGAAGCAGCTCGGCCAACTTCGTCGATGCCAACGACGACGTAACGATGTTCCGCGTCCAGTTGCAGGTGGCGTTCTGATTGCCATGACCGGCCGTGCAGGCGTGCCGGCCGGTTGCAGGGATAGGCTAACTATCAGGTTTTTTTGGGCTTACGAAATTCTCGGAGGTAATCCACGATGCGGTTCGCGAAGATTCTGACGATTCTGGTATCCGGCGCTCTTCTGATGAACTTGGGTGTCGGATGCAACCTGTTGTCCTCGCAGTACCAGGGCGCGATGCAGGAGGCGGCGACAGCCGTGCTGGAAAGCTCTCAGAGCTGTCTGGAAACCACTCTCGGTGTCGGTACGGACGGGGCGATCCTGACGGAGTTCCTGTTCGACCTGGCCGAGGCTTCGGTCAACAATACGATCGACGAGCAGATACCCGACGCAACGGGCTTCCCGAACTAACGCGGAAAGGTATGCTCGCGACGCAGCGCCATCGCGGACGCGACCTGTGGATACGACAGGTTGCGTCCGCACGTTTTGGACGGGATGTTCGGTAACTATGCTTAAGACGCAGATATGCAGAGGTTGGCAAAGAGTCTGGTGCTGCTCTGTCTGGGCGCCGTCACATTACAATGGGGTCTGGGCTGCAACCTTTTGCCGTCGCAACTCGAGGCGGCGATCCTCGAACCGACCGACTTCTGGTAGGAACGCAAGCAGGGCGAAGTCGAGGAATGGTTCAATATCGGCACCGACGGTCAGATCGTCACCGAATTCGTGTTTGATCTGATCATAGACTCAGTGGGGAATTCTGTTGACGAGGCGGTGCCGGACGCCGCAGCGTTCCCGAACTGACGCACACGCCTGCGCTTGCCTGCTGCAAGCACCTTAATTGTGTCATAAACTGAATACCGCGAGGAGGTCTTTGGCGGATCTCCTCGCGGTTCCGCGCGCGGCCAGGGATGAACATCGGTCGTGTCCGCGCGTGGGCCACACGTCGAGCGCCAGCGGCCTATCGCGCCATCCTTTGACGAAGCCCGATTCATCTGGAGCAACGACAGGACGCAACCGAACTCCATCCTGCTTTGCGCAATCTTCATCGGATTCTCTTAAGCCTTTCATTCTCCCTTAACACCACAACGGTAAGCTGCCGCCCGTGTTGACGTGCCCGCGCGTTGCGGCGCACAGCTCCTGTCGTAGAGCGGTCTGGCGGGGGTATATGCCGGACAGTCTCTGGTCTGATTGGGTTTTGAGGTCGAACGAGAGGATCCGAACGAGGGAAAGGTCACCGGCTATGAACGCAAGGTATCGACAGACACGGACGGCAATTGGCAAGGCGTTTACGCTGATCGAGTTGCTGGTGGTGATCGCAATCATCGCTCTGCTCATCGCGATTCTCCTGCCGAGCCTCGAGCGAGCCAGGGCCATGGCGCGAAAGGCTTCGTGCGGAGCCAACCTGGGGGCTCTGGGCAAAGGGCTGGCGATGTACGATGCCGACTATAACCAGTACATGGGGTTGCGCAACCCGTACGGTCAGTGGGAAGAGGATTTCGACGAAGATGCCGAAGCCTGGCATGCGGCCGACCTGAACGACACCAAGGGGAAATACCTCAGCGGCAACGCCGACTGCAACATTCAGCACTGGTGGCTGCTGGTGTCGGAGGGCTTCCTGGCCGACAAGACGTTCGCCTGCCCGGCCGACACGGTCTACGAACACATCGAGCGCAACGACCCGAACTGGCAGTACACCGAGGTGGCCTACAAGTTCGGGTTCCGCAGCTGGCGCAACGTGTCCTACGGCTTGCAGGTGTGCACGCAGATCAACAAGCCGGGAGGCATGACCAATTCTGCGTTCCCCGGAGCGTCGATGCAGGAGAGCACGGCCATGATCGTGGCCGGCGATAAAGAAAAACAGGGCACCAAGCGCGACCGGGTATCGGCCAACCACGAGGGAGGTAACTTCCTGTCGCTGTCCGGTTCGGTGGCCTATCTGGAGGGGCGCCTGCAGAAGGATGACGTGGCCCACAGCGAAGGCGATCTGCAACTGGCGGACTTCGGCATGCATGGGAACGATGTCTACTGGATCGATGTCGATGCAAACGGCAGTGTAATGGACCCCAATGACGTCTACGGAGACGTCAAGTACGGTGCGTCCGCCCGCGGTGGCAACGGAACGGAGGAGCCCATTCTGTACCCGGGTGACTCATACCTGTTCTGGCGGGACCAGGAAGAAGTGATTTACCACGACAGTCGTAGCGAGAAGCCGAAAGGCTTCTAAGTGAAGTTTGCGAACGTGCGAACAATATGCCCCGAAGTGCCCGCTGCGCAGCCGCTCGCTTGCCGGCGGGCGCCGCATCGAGGCAAGTTTAACGCAAGTTTCGATGGGCGTTCATCGTCAGTTAACGGACACATGATAGGTTGCCGCCCGATGGGGCCGGCGCAGCGCCTCAGGGAGGCCGGCATCAGACTGGCAGGCGGGCGGGCCATGAGAGGCAAGCGGATCCCTGAGCGCATCGTAATGAGGAGCCCAGTCTCATGAAACGTACGAGCAGAAACATTCACACCGCCGCTGGTAAGGCCTTCACACTGATCGAGTTGCTTGTGGTGATGGCCATTATTGCCCTGCTGGTGGCGATTCTATTACCGAGCCTGAACCGCGCCAAGGCGATGGGCCGGGCGACCAGCTGTGCCGGCAACTTGCGGACCATGGCCCTGACGATGGCCATGTACACATCCGAGTACGGCGTGTACCCACCCTCTTACGCGTATCCCTACAACAAGGAGGGTGATTGGGATCCCAAAAACCAGGATGTCAAGCACCCCTATGGCTACCTGCACTGGTCGCACCTTCTGCTGAGCGACTCGGAGATTACCGAGAAGGCGTTCAAGTGTCCGTCGATGCAGAACGGCGGGATTCCGCGGACCAATCCGGGCGCTGACGCCAGCGATTGGGAGACCGGGCAGAAAGATCAGAACAATAACACGGGGCCCAACAAGCAGGTAAGCGACCGCCAGGCCCCGCGCGTGGCGTACGCAGCCAATGCCGCGGTGATCCCCCGCAACAAGTTCACCACCAACCTGGTGGTCGATAAGGGAGGCGTGCCCGGCAGGGAGAACCGGTTCGTTGCTCCGGCGGAAATACCGTACGGCAACAAGACGATCATGCTGACCGAGTACCTGGCCAGTTGGAGGGCCATCACCGACACGGACGGCGCGACCGTCAAGAGCCATCGGCCTATCAGCGCATTCTATCACCTTAGCACCGCTCAGAACGAATATGCGGCGGCGCCGGACAACGGCGACTTTGTGTACGGCGAGTCCACGATGCAGGACAAGAAGTATGGCCTCCAGCCGCTGGCGCAGGTCATGAAAAGCACGGGAGTCATAGCCGGCTCGCTGACCACCGAGTTGAACGCCGTCGGACGGCACCACTATGGCGGCGATGATTCCGACTACGGCGGCACGGCCAACTTTCTCTACTGCGACGGCCATGCCGAGCTCAAGACCGTGCTCGAGACACTCGAAGGCCGCGAATGGGGACATGCTTACTATAGCCTGAAAGGGGCTAATAAGGTCCTGAATTACTAGGGGCCGACAGGTCACATCACAGAGAGGAGGTGGAAGCGGCTGACGGAAAAAGGTTTGTAGCAGCGATGCCTCTTGGCCGAAGGGTCCAGGCACCTCCGGCCGGAGAAAGGAACGTTGACGCGGAACGAATACGATTTTGCACGAGGGGAGTTTAAACATGACAAGTGGAAAGGTAATTTTAGGTCTCGCGCTGACGGCAACCGTGGCGCTGTCGATGGGCGCTGGGGCAGCACGGGCGCAGACGTGTCCGTGTGAGGATCCCAACGGCAATCCGCCCAGCCAAGTGAACATCAGCGGCGCGACGCTGTTTGCGGACTTCTTCCGCTCACCGGCGTCGACCAACGACCACATCGATGTCGATCAAGACGGGTTGTTCGGGCGTTTCCTGTACCCGCCGTACGTGGATCAGTTGGCGCCCGATTACCCGAACGTGGGCTGCTTTCTGGTGCAGTACCGTGGCGTGGGCTCGGGCAACGGCCTGAAAGAGCTGGACACCTACTTCGACGGTACGGGCAACCCGCCCAAGCCGGACATGGGTGTGCCCGCCGACTTCGGCCTCATCAACCGCGGCTACTTCTGGGATGAAGGCGTCCCGGGTCCGTGGTACACCCCGGCCAACTATCCGGAGTTCGGCGGCTCGCCGGTGCCCCCCAATTCGGTGTGCATCGCCGTGTTGGACGTGCCGGTGCCCTGGTTTGTGCAGGTGAACGGGGTGCCTCACTGGACCCGCAATCCCGGCGATCCGGGCTACGGACAGAACCCCCGCACGTCGGGCTGCGGGCAGTCGAACAAGCTCAAGACCCTGACGAACCTCAACATCAACACCGCCAGCCCCGACGCGCTGACCGTCTACGACACGCAGATCGCGTGGGTGCCGATCGGCATCATCTCGAACAAGGGTACCGGCGTTCAGTGTCTCTCCAAGACCGCTATGCAGCACCTGTGGCTGACCGGTCGTCTGCCCAACGGCGAGAACCTGGTGGCCGCCACCCGCGACAGCGGATCGGGCACCCGCAACGGTGCGATGAACTCGATTTGCGTCGACCCCTCGTGGGGCCGGGGCGACAACTGGTGCAAGAAGATCGCTATACCGACCAACCTTGGCTGGACATATGACGCTTTGACAGCGACTTGGTTTGCCCATCAGGCGACCAACCTGGGCGGTTCCAGCATCATGGAGCATGCCGTGCAGGTCCGCCGTCTGGCGGTCGGCTACACCGGCCTAGCCGGCGGCAGCCGTGCGGTCAACGACGCCAAGTCCGGCAAGTACGAACTGGTGGACGTGATTAACGACGCGGGATGCAGCACAGGCACGCAATGCGTCCGCCCGTCCTTGCAGGCGATCCTGCATAACTGCGACCCGGATACCGGGTGGCAGATCGGCGGCCCGGAGACGTTCGCCACCGTCGGCAGCCCGATGGCCACCGATATCTGCAATCCCAACTACCCGCCCGACCCCAATGCGGGTCTGCCGATGGATCCGAACGTCGTGCCGGACGCCATCGATCAGGCGGCTTACATACGCAACATCGTCGAGTCGATCGCTATGTTCGCCGGAAATCCCCCGGCGCAAGAGAACGACAACATGCCCGGCGAGCTGCTGGCGACCAAGTACATCCTGACGGCGGCGACCGACTGTGTACCGGGCGACCCGGAGCCGTGCTGCTTCGAGCCGAACCCGGACCTGAACGTGAGCCTCCAGTCGTGGATGGAGGCCAACCACGAGTGGGCCGACCCCAACTCGATTCCGCCGTACTGCTCGGTAAACCCCGCCAACCTCGTGCCGACGCGCGGCGCGTTGAGCGCTGGCCCCAATCCGCCGATCGCCGCGTATAGCGACGGCAGTGTGGGCGGCGAGTACTACTACACCTGTCCGTCGGACCCGAACGTCATCAGGACGGCCACGGCCGGCTTGGATCTCAACGAGCGCAACCGTCTCGCAGGCGACTTCCTCTATGACGGCGTCCGCGACATGCTCGACATCGCGGCCATGGTGGAGTGTCTGGACATGGGATCAGACGCGTTCCGCCAGATAGAAGGTGATTGGGGCGGCGATGCCGGCGAGCTCGACTGCGACGTGGTGATCCCCGAGATCATCGGTGACCACAACGGCGACGGCAACTTCGATTGCGAAGACGTCCGCTATGCCTGTGACGGTCTGGCCATCCCGCTCGGCGGCGGCAATCTCGATCGCTTCGAGGGATTCCGTGTGGCCGACCAGAAGTGGTTCGACCTGAACGGCGCGTACTTCTTCGCCGACGGGCAGGTGTGCTGCAGCAGCGGCACGCAGATCGTGATGTTAGACGGCAGCGGCGCGGGTACATACCAGGCGGGCGATGCGGCGTACGACGTGGCCAGTGCGGATCCCAACGATCCCAACGCCCCGTACGATCCCACCGCTCCGTGCCCGGGCCACTCGCCGATCGGGCATGACTGCGTGGTCGACGTGCACGACGTCTGGTACGTCGTGGCTAACTTCGGCGACTTTAGTGACCCCGATCAGGCGGTCGACATCGATCTGAGCTGCGACTTCAACGGCGACCTCAAGGTGGACTGCTGCGATCTGACTCAGATCGTGAGCCGACTGAACGGCGTGGTGAGCAACTACCTGCCGGGTCCGTACGCTCTGATCGAGAGCGCGCCGGAGATGGAGGCCGTCCTGCCCAAGGATCAGAACAACGTGATCCTGCTGAAGTTCGAGTGCGGCCTGAGTCAGTTGGGTCCGGTGGTCGTCGAGGATATTACCGACCCAAATACTCCGGTTGACGTCAGTGCGCTGTTCACCCTGTCGTTCGATTGCGGTGACTGCGGCACAAACGTCCTGAAGCTGAAGGAGAACGGGCAGGTTCTGAGCGATCAGACGTGGTATCGCATCACGCCGGGCGCCGGCTTCACCGAGGCTGCGCCCTTCGTGCTGGACGTGTGCACGCTGCGCGGTGATGGGAACAATAGCGGGCGTGTCACCACGGCTGACTACAGCGTGATCAAGTCCAATCTTGGCCAGCGCGGCGAATGCCCGCTCTTCGCCGACCTCAACGGCAGCGCTCGTGTGACGACTGCCGATTACAGTGTGGTCAAGGCGAATCTGGGCCACCGCAAGCCGTCCAAGCCGTAAGACTCAGTCGGCCTTGCGAATTCCCTGACGCAAACGGAGGGATCGAGTCGGACCCAACACGGGTCTGTCTCGATCCCTTCTTATCTGCGCAGACGAGAAACCGGCCTGCCATGTAACCGTCCGTCGTCCGAGCCATCCGGCAGCCGAAGCAGCTTTATGTCAGCGGGAACGGGTCCGGGCCAGGCAGGCGGGATAGGGCACGGCGCCCGGCCTCGGTATCGCGCAGTCGCGCCAAATTGGCGACAAACCGCTCGATATAGCGCGACATCCGCCCCAGGTTGACGCGGTCGGACGGGTACAACCCACGCTCGACACCGTACTGCGTCAGTAGATACGAATCCCAATCACGGCGGAGCAGAATACTGTCGGCCAGCATGGTCAGGGCGGCTTTGAGCTGGCCGTACAAGTCCGGGTGCATGGCCGCCCGAGCGGCCTCGATGCGGGCGACGGCCGTTCCGGCTCGTTCGTAGGCGGTGTGTTTGGCCTCGATCATGCCGTCCAGCGTCGTTCGGTCGGGTTTGGCCATCCGGAAAGGGAACGTCGGGTCGGCAAACCCGTCGAACATCCAGTAGAGCTTGGTGGTGTGCAGCGACGCGAAGGGCGTCCTGCACGGCACGCCCGCACCCCATTGGATGCCCTTGTCGACGATGTCGTCGGCCTCGAGCAGGGCCTGGACGGCCTCAGCGGGCTGTGTGTTGCCGAACTGCTCCATTAGCCAGGCGGCCACCAGTTCGCCGTCGCTGCGGTCGTCTTCCTCCAGCAGCCTCGCCAGCAGCCAGGTGTTCATCCTGCCGAGGTTGCCGGCATCCGGGTTCGACTCACGGTCGTTATTACCCATGTTTACCGGAAGCGCGACGAAACCTGCCAGGTCATGCTCACTCGCCGCCTCCAGGCCTTTGCGGATGTGCTGCACCTTACACCAGGGCCAGGGCTTCTTGTGGTATTGCTCGTAGGATATTTCGATGATCTGCTCGCGGTCATGCGGGTACTTGCCCGCCGCCAGCGTTAGCGGCTGGGCGTCGGCAATGTCGATATTAGTCGATTTGTACATGATCGGCACGTCATCCGGCAGGGCGGCGAAGACGGCCGGCAGCACCTTTTCCGGATCGTTGTGGGGGCTGGCCGCCCGCTCCATCAACTCCGACGCGTTCTTCACGCCGGTGACCTCGGCGATCAGGCGGTGACCGTCGAGGTACATCTGCCTCGGCCAGTTTCGTCCCCACAGTCGAAAGCAGATGCGGCAATCGCTCCGTTCCGATTGCACACCTTCGCGGGCAGCCTCGACCATGCGGGTCAGACGCTGGGCAATGGGCATCTCTGCCTCGGGAATGCACCAGTACGTGCCCGACCCGTCCCACGTCGTGAGTACAAACATGTCCACCCACGGGAACTCGCGCGCCAGCTCCGCGTACTTGCCGCGGGTCAGCTCCCACGTGGCGGCGTTGTCCGGATCGAGGCAGCTGTGCACCGTCACCGTACCGGCCTGCGTCGGGCGCAACCATGTGCCCACGATGTCGGGATACTCCTGCTCGAACAAGAGCGGCAGCACCGGTTCATACATGTGAAAGGCCACCTTCAAACCGTGGCCTGCCGCCCGTTCGCACAGGGCCGCCACTTCGCGGCGCAGCGGCTCGATCCATGCGGAGTCCTGGTCGTGGCGAATGCGCGCGACCTTGGGGTACGACTCGAAGTAGATGGGAAACATGTCCGTCTCGCGCCCCGTTTGCGGGTCGCGCATCGGACCCTCGATACCGGCAGAATGAACGATCGCCCAGTTGCAGCCCAATTCCGCCGCTCGGTCGATGGTGTGCGCCGACGGCGCGTTGAAAATTCTGTACTTGAGGTGCATGGCTGGAACTCCCATGATAGAGCTGCGGCGCAGTCTGCCCCGTCGTGGCAACCAGGTCAACCCCCGCGCCTGGCTGGACCCTCCCCTACTCGACCCCCTTGCCGCTTATTGGCTGCGTGCTCGGTGCTCCGTGCACCTGATCGTGAATTCTGACCAGGTCCCGCCACAGCATATCGCCCGAATCGCGTGCGTAGTCGGGCGCCTCGCGCAGTGTAACCGTGAGCTTCTCGACGGCCGGCCCGCTGTATAGCACCTTGTCGCCGCTGACGACCGTGACCGGCTTGCCCATGTCGACCAGCCGAGAGTCAAGGTACAGGTCCAACTCGGCGATCTGCTCGTTGGCGTCGATCTCCACTCGGTTCGCGTCGCCGACGCGGACCTCGAACGCCCCCGCCATGCCCCCTGCGTCCTTGATGAGCTTGGCATCGACCCAGAACGCACGCGAGTACCGCTTGTGCTCGACAATGTGGCTGACCCGCTTGGGATAGGGGTCCATCACGTGGCGATCGAAGAAATCGGTCAGCACCTTCACGTCCTTGCGGAACGGGACCGGGTTGTGGCCGCCGGGGTAGGTCTGAAAGACGGCCGGGCAGTCGGCGTCGGTCAGGTAGGCGTACACCTGCCGCCCTGTCTTCAGAAACGAGTCGCGATCGCCATGCAGCAGCAACGAAGGCACGTTCTTGAGGTATCGGACGCGGGGCGTCTCCGGGCCGCGCAGGTCGTTGCAGACCGGGGCGATCGCGGCAAACCAATGCGGGTATCGCCAGGCGAACATCAGACACGTACGCCCGCCGAACGAAAAACCCGTCGCATAGATACGATACGGATCGATGTTCAACTCGCGCATCGCGTCTTTGAGCATGCTTCGCGTCTTGTTCTCCAGGCGAACCAGGCTCTTGGGGTAACCCTTTTGCACCGCGCGAAGCAGGATGTAAGGCGTCTGGCGGATCAGATCCTGGTCCGGGTTGTCCTGGTAACTGATGACCAGAGGCCACGATCGCTTTGGATCGTATGCGCGAGGCACGAGCAGATCGTATCGGCCCATGATGTCGGCTCGTTCGATCCAGTAGGCCTTCGGCAGCCAGCGACCGGCGACGCGCGTCCGCGGATCTGTGCCCTTCTCCAGACAGTCGTCGAGATAGAACTTCATGTCCCGCTCGAGCCAGTCTATGCACTGCTCGGCCGTGAAGCAGTCGACCGGGTACCGGCTCTTGTCTTGACCTATCTCGCTGCGCAACAGCGCAACATTCTCTCGCAGGCGAGGCAGGTTGGCCGCCACCACCGCGTCGGTCTGGTCGAGTGCGGCGATACGCGTCTCGTAACGGCCCATCAGCTCGCGAATCTTCGCGTCCACGTCGGTCTTGGCAGTCGGCATGGGGTCGGCATCGGGCTGCGTCGTGGGTTGCCGCGATGCCCCCACCGCTGTCGGAATCATCGGCAGCGCACACGCAAGCCACAGAAAACCGACCACCAGGCCACGGCTGCGAGTCACGATCGGCAGGTTGAGGCCCACGGCGAGACAGGTATTGCGTCGACCGGACATGAATTCACCTCCCATACCACACAACGCCCGTCCGAAGGTACCCAAACTGGCCGCTCACCGCCAGAGCCGACCCAACACGCTCTGCTCGCCCCACATATTGGCGATTCACCAAAATGACTTGCAGCCGTCCCTCCGGCAGGGCAAGATAACCGCAACCGTCACCGCAATTCAGAGCAGGAGATGGATCATGATGTCTGTCACCTCACCCCCTTGCAGGTTCGCGTTCGTCGCCGCCGCGTTTGCCCTCTGCCACGCTGCGCAGGGCGAGCCGAAGATCGAATGGGATTCGGATCAGATCGTCGAGTCCCGCATGACACAGTACGAGTACCACCACGTCGGCCCCGAGTATGAGAAGCCCAAGGACAAGGACGCTCCCAACCCGGGCCGCAATTTCATGATCGAACTCACCGTCGCCGACGAGCCGCCCAGACTGCTCGACCGCGTGCTGAAGCGGACGGCCGCCATCTCGGGCGCGGTCAAAGAGGCGCCCCCGCAGGCGCAGTCGGCGCATGTGTGGCTGGAAGACAACTATGGCCGTGTGCTCGACGAGGACCATGTGGGCGCACCGGACTTCGCGTTCCGACTCGATGCGTCCCGCTCGCTCGGCACCGGGATCTACCTCAAGGCCGAACTGCACGCCGGGCAGGCGCAGCTCTGGTCGGGCGTCGACCCGATACGCATGGTTCCACCCGACAAGGACCCGTGGCGAGACTTCATCCTCGGCGTCTACAATATGGGAACCCGCCCGGGCACCGGAGAGCTCTTCCGCGATATGGGTCTGGGACATCGGGCGATCCAGACCACCGGAGCGTCGACGTTCCCCGTCCAGAACGACTTGAGGTTCCACGCGTCCAATATCCTGTACTCGCTGCTGGGGTTCTACCACCGAGACCTCAAGCGCTGGCGCGAGATCAAGCAGGCCCAGGGCGAGTCGACCGGCCCGATCACGCTGACGCGCCATCGCTGCCTGAGCAGCCCCAAAGAGCAAAAGTTCACCACCGATATTCTGACGGCCGCCGCCCTCCGGCATCGCCCGTACAAGCCGCTTCACTACGGGATCGGCGACGAAATCGGCATCGGCAACATGTGTGCCCCGTACGATCTGTGCGGGTCTCCATGGTGCAAACATCGCTTCCGCTGGTGGTTGCAGGGACGCTACCGCGAATTGGATGCGCTCAACGCCCAATGGGGCACACGCTATCGAAGCTGGGATGACGTGGAAATGTGCTCGACGTGGCAGGCGCTCGAACGGGCCGATGGCGGCAACTTCTCGCCCTGGGCCGATCGCGTCGAGTTCATGGACGATGTGCTGCTCGAAGCCGTCGCCCTGGGTGTTCGTACCGTTCGCACGCTCGACCCCCAGGCCCGCTGCTCGATCACCGGCGTGCAGCAGCCTTCCTGCTGGGGATACGACCTCTGGAAGCTCACCCGCGTCGTGGACGTCACCACACCCTACGACATCGGCGAGGGGCCGGACGTCATCATGAGCTTCCACAACGACGGAGCCGACGGCAAGGTGGTCGACCCCGGCTTCGGCAGTGACAACGAGGACCTCTGGCGCGCGTTTGTCCGCGGCTACGACATGGTCCAGCAGTGGGACTCGTTCGGCGACGTCTACTCGAAGATGATCGACATAGAAAGTCAACGGCTCACGCCGCTGGGCAAGCAGGTCAAGCGGTTCGCCGACTGGGTCCACGCCGGACCGGGACGATTGCGCAATCGGGCCCAACGCATGCGCGACCCGGTGGCGATCCTCTACTCGCAACCGTCGCTCCGCGGCAACTGGATCCTTGAAATCTGCCACCGCACCGACGTGCCCCAAACGGGGCGGGAGTGGGCCGGCCGTGACTCCTGGACCGTAAGACAGAAGGAACTGTCCTTCCGCGTCCGCATGTCGTGGGCGATGTGGCTGCACGATGTGGGCATTCGACCCCGCTACGTCGATGTCTCACAGGTCCGGCGCGACTACCTGCTCGAACACGGATACAAGGTGCTCGTGCTGCCCCGAGCGGTGGCCTTGAGCGACGACACCGCTGAGGCGATCCGTCGATTCGTCGAAGCGGGCGGGACGGTCATCGCCGACTCGTGGCCGGGCATCATGGACCAGGCGTGCCGCGTTCGCCCCAAAGGCGTGCTGGACGACCTGTTCGGCGTACGGCGAGGCGACTACCGGCAGATCGACGTGACCCGCATGCCACCAAGCGGCCAGGGCGTAACGGTGGGTGGCCACGCTCTGCCGTTCTTCGCCTTCGAGAAAACCCTCGAGGCCACTGCCGGACAGGCCGACGGCCAGCATCAAGGCGCCGACGTAGCCGCCACCCGTGCAGTCGGGCGCGGCCAGGCGGTCTACCTCAACTTCAACCTCGAAGAATATTTCCTCCAGCGATTCTTCCCCGAGATGGTCGCGCCGGCCCGTCGCTATCTGCTGACGCTGTTGACCCAAGCGGGCGTCCAGCCGTTGTTCGCCGTGACCCCCCCGGACGATGACACGCCGTTCCATCCCGTAGGCCACGACGTCGTCGTGTACCGTAGCGGACGAGGGTACATCGTGGGCACGATGGTCAACCCGACGGTACGCACCAGCGAGCTGGGCGGCATCGAAAGTCGCTATGAATTCATCACCGACAACGTGTTCCTGGAGGACGCCCACCCCGCGCAGTTCGCTATTCCCGAAGGTCTGGTTACCTACGACTTGGTCGAACGCAAAGCTCTGGGCAACGTCCGCTCCGTCAAGATGACCAGCGCCCGCACGTCGGGACACGTGTTCGCCTGCTGGCCGTTCGAGATCGAGAACCTGACCGCCCACGCTACCGCCGTGCCGGGCCATCGAATCCGCGTTACCGGCAACGTCGCAACATCCACGCCCGTCGAGAATGAGAAACTCGTCGTGGCCATGCGGGTGTACCGACCCGAAGGCTCCGAGCAGCGGGCATATCGCCGCACCATCGACTGCGAAGGAAATGCATTCGCCGTCGACTGGCCCCTGGGCGTCAACGAGCACGGCCAATGGTCGGCCGTCATCACCGAGCCGTGCACCGGCAAGAGCGTCTCGCTGACTGTCGAGGTACCCAAACCCACGCCGCCGGAAGCCTAGCAAGGACCAGCCGTTACGAGCTCGGCCGCCAGCCGGCAGGCGATCAGGAACTCCTCCAGGTCTACCCACTCACCCGGCGCGTGCACATCGTGCTGACCCGCGCCAAACGTGACGGTCGGCACGCCCTTGGCATTGAGGTGGTTGGCGTCCATGCCGCCGTCGTTGCTCACCAATGTCGGCTGTAACCCACAAGCCTTGCCGGCTGCCACCGCGGCAACCACGACCGGGGCGTCGTCCTCCAGCGCGAACGACTCGTAACGCGGCCCGTCGGCGAAGCTCACCTCCGCACACCGCCCTTGGCGGTTCTTCGTCCGGGACGCTGCTTGGCTGAACGCGTCCTTGTATACAGCCAGGAGTCGGTCGCGAAACGCGCCATCGTGACTCCTCACCTCAGCGAGGATCTCCAGTCGATCCATCACCACATTGGTGCCCGTGCCGCCTTGCAGCGTGCCGATATTCGCGCTGCCGCGACCCTCGGCCGTGTCGATTGGCCCGTGCCACCCGTCGCGATCGAGCGAGGCAATCGCATGGGCCGCCGCCACCGCCGCCGACGCACCCGAGCCGGGATGCGCGCCTGCATGCGCCGCCACCCCGCGCAGGTCAATCTTGAACCGCCACGTCCCTGTTACCTTCGTGACGATTTGATCCACTCGACCGCCATCGAAGTTGAAGCCCCACATACCGTCCGACGTGTCGAACGTGTCGACGTCAAACTGTCGCGAACCGACGAGCCCGACCTCTTCCTGCACGAAGAACACCAGCCAAACCGGTGGCCGCGGCTGCGACGCCCGCTCGCCGGCCAGCATCCGCGCCACGTGAAGCAGAACCGCGCATCCCGTACGATTGTCGCCGCCCAGCGCCGTATCCGCAGCGTCGTTGACAATCCTGCCGCCCTTGCCGCTTTGGTCACCCAACTGAACCAGTCGCGGCCGGCACCCAACCGCCAGCGGAACGGTGTCCATGTGCGCCGAAAACAGACGGGCCGGACCGGCATGCCGTCCCACAGCCGGGAACCGGACGATCAGGTTGCCGCATTGCCCGCCATACTCACTGGTCTCGAACGCCTTGTCGCGCCGAATCGCCTCGGCCGGTACACCGCAGGAAAGCAGCACACTTTCCAGATGGTCGGCCACGGCCGCTTCCTCGCTCGGTGCTCCCGGAATCCCGAGCAAGGCCATCAAATCGTCGGCTGCCGTATCCATGTCGGCTCCTTTGAGGGCATCCGTCGAGCCCGCTACTGGTTGAGATAGGGCGACTCGTACCGCACTACGAGCAATCGCTCGTCGCCGCCGAACGGCTCGGCGATGTTGACCTGCACGAACCGCGAACATGCGTCCTCCCACACGCGGTAGCCGTGTTCATCGCCCGAGGCCAGTTCCGTGTCTCGCCATGTCACCGATTCGATGCGAAACGGCTTCTTGAACCGCAACAGCACCGCGAACCGCCCCGGGTTGTCACCCTCGCACGTTTTGGAGAACACTCTCACCCGTGCGCAGCCGTCCACCCCGTCGGCGCCGCGATCGACGATCGCAAAGTTGCGCCTCAGGAACCGCGTCAACGCAACGCGGTTCTCCCGACGCTGCGCCGCCGTTCGCCCGTGTGCCTTCAGGCCTTGGATCCGATTGCCCGAAACCAATACGTTGGGGTAGCCCGGCTCGCCCAACCCGAACTCGTCGGCCATGCCGAACCGAAGCAGCCGCCGCAGCCGCGCCGCCCCCGTCACTCGCCACTCGTCCTGACGGTAGTACTGCTCGATCGTCTCCAGACCCAGGCCCAGACTCTTAAGCTCATAAGCAAGCTTCTCGCCCAGCATGGCCACTTGACCGGCTCGCGGCTCGAGCGCTCCCGGCGGATCAAGCTCACACTGCGGGAAACCAACCGCCTCGCCAGCACTCGCCATCTCCATCGACATGGCCGTCAGGAAGTACCGGTCCGACGAAAACTTCCACGCCGGCATCAACCACGCCAGCTCTTTCATGCCCCCACCGGCCCGGCCGTGGATGTCGACCACCACGTCGGGCACGAACCGCAGCGCGAACGACTCCAGGTGCCGACCTTCCGGCGTGCCGGCGGGGCCGTCGAACGCGTAGGTATGTGCCACGTCCCCCCCTTCAGCGTTACGGTTGCTGTCTCGAACCGCACCGTCGGGGCTCGCGCAAGGCACGAAGGCCACTACCTGCCTGCGCAACACGTCGGGCGCCTCGGCCTCGCCCGACGCCAGAAACTCCATCAATGCCATGGCCATCGCCCGCCCGCTCTCCTCCGCACCATGCTGGCCGGCCACGATCAGGACATGCTGCTTGTCGTCAGGCGGCACCGACCGATCCGTCAGTACCGCACAGGGGATGTCCCTGCCCTCGGCCGACTGCCCGATCGGCTCGCTACGAACAAGCTTGCCGCTCCGGGCTCGCAGGCGATCCATATGCCCGACCACGTCGTCATAGGTGGGTCTGACCGAATTTGTCGCCATAGTATATCCCCTTGCCTTCATCGTCGCGCCGCTCGCGCCCGACCCGGCCGAAACGCATGACATATGCCCTGGCCCCAGCAGTGTACCCTATTTGGCCGCTCGGGCGACGTGTTCACTGAGATACTTCACCCCGTCCTCTCGCAGACACTGCCAAGCCGGGCGGGCACGTTGTCGGCCTCCTCCAGGGTAACTAGAATGGTTCCTTGTCCGTCGCGATGCGTCCGCTGCGGTGGGGCCCGGAGGCAGCCGGCCGATCGCACAGAGAAAGGAAGGTACATACGGTAATGAACATTGTATTGGTGGTCTTTGATTCGCTCCGTAAGGACTGCATCGGAGTCTACGGCCAGCCGCCGTGGGGCAAGGTGCATACACCCCATCTCGACGCGCTGGCCGACGAAGCACTCCTGATGACCCGGGCCTATCCCGAGTCGCTGCCCACGCTGCCCGCCCGGCGGGCCTTATATACGGGCCGGCGGGTCTATCCGTTCCGCAACGGCGACTTCCACCTCAAGGGCGATTTCGTCGGCGCGCTGGGATGGGGACCCATCCCCGAAGACGAGGACACCGTCGCCGAGCTAGTAAGCGAACAGGGATATCGCACGGGCCTGATCGCCGACGTCTACCACATGTTCAAACCGTCGAAAAACTTCTGGCGAGGGTTCGATCAGTGGACGTTCCTCCGAGGCCAGGAGATCGACCGGTCCCGCAGCGGCCCCGAGCCAAGCGACGAGCAGATACGGCACTATCTGCCCACCGAGCTGGAAACCCCTCGTCGACGCGATTTCGTCCGCACGGCGCTCAAGAACATGTACGGCCGCCCGCACGATGAGGACTACTTCTCTGCCCGCGTGCTGGCTACCGCGGCTGAATGGCTCGAGCAGAACCGAGACGCCGACAAGTTCTTCCTCTGCGTCGAGTCGTTCGATCCCCACGAGCCCTGGTTCGTACCCGAACACTACCGCCGCATGTACGACCAGACCGACGCGACCGAAATGGTCATCAGCCCTTACAGCACGGGCATCGCCGCGCCGCTGGTCGGCCGCGCACAGGCCAACTACAGCGGCCTGGTTACCATGTGCGATCGCTGGTTCGGGCACCTGTATGAAACCCTGCGCGTCCTGGGCATGCTCGACAACACCGTCCTGATGGTGACCACCGATCACGGCCACAGCCTGGGCGACGGAGATTACGTGGGCAAACGCGGATATCCCTCGGGCCCCGAGGTGGTCGACGTGCCGCTCATGATCCGCCACCCCAACGGCGCCGGCGCGGGCCAAAAGAGCGATCTGCTGGTGCAGCATACGGATATGGCTGCCCAGGTCCTCGCCTTCGCAGGTGTGAAGCCCCCCGATGGCCTGCATGGCCGCGCATTCTTCGACGCCGCCGTCGCGGGTAAGAGCAATCACCGCGACCATGTAACTGTCGCCTGGGGGCCGGACGTGACCGTCATCGACGAGCGCTGGTGGCTCAACTGCAAGCTCGACGGCGCGGGAGTGCTGCTTTACGACCTGACCGCAACCCACCCGTTCAAGACCAACGTCGCCGACGCCAACCGCGACGTGGTCAAACGTCTCTTCGATGCCGCTGTTGAGGATGCCGATGGGCCCATCCCCGAAATTGTGCTCGCACAGGCTCAGAAGCAGGAGGATGCGCCCGGGTGCAGCGCCCTGGCCGCAAGGGAGTGATCGAACGCAGTCGCAAAGGGGTCGCCAACACGAGCCGCCCCGGATCGGCCGCTGAAGCAATCTATTCAGAAGGACTGAGCAATGGCTGACAAGATCCATGTAACGGTGTGGAACGAATTTCGTCACGAAAAGAAGCATGAGGCCGTCAGAAAAGTCTATCCCGACGGTATGCACGTCGTAATCGCCAAGGCGCTTGCGGCCGACCCAGCCATCACAACGCAGACCGCCACCCTCGACGAACCCGAGCACGGGCTCACCCCGGACGTGCTGGCGGCGACCGACGTGCTGGTCTGGTGGGGACACATGGCCCATCAGGAGGTCCGCGACGAGATCGTCCAGCGCGTGCAGCAGAGCGTGCTGCAAGGGATGGGCCTGATCGTCCTGCATTCAGGCCACTTCTCCAAGATCCTCCGAACACTGCTGGGCACCACCTGTTCGCTCAAATGGCGCGAGGCCGGTGAGAAAGAGCGACTCTGGAACGTCGAACCCAGCCATCCCATCACGGAGGGTATCGGCGAGTATATCGAGCTGCCCCATACCGAGATGTACGGCGAGCGCTTCGACATCCCCACGCCCGACAAGCTGATCTTCCTGTCCTGGTTCCAGGGCGGCGAGGTCTTTCGCAGCGGCTGCTGTTGGGAGCGGGGCCACGGACGCATCTTCTACTTCCGCCCCGGCCACGAAACCTACCCCATCTATTACAACGAGGAAGTGATTCGCGTCCTGACCAACGCCGTCAAGTGGGCTCGCAAGCGTGTCGACATCGAGCACAGCGCCCCCAACGTCAAACCAATCGAGCCGCTTGAAACCGACCAGAAAGCGTGAGCACAGCCGCTTGGATTCGCCGCCCCGCGCGGCCGACGAAGGAGCCAGCCCTTCATGAGCAAACGCACCCCAGCACCAAGCAAACCCACCGCAGCCGTCATCGGCCTGGGCATCGGCCGAGGCCACCTGCGAGCTCTGCGGGCCAACCCGGCCGTTCGCCTCGTCGGTGCCTGTGACACAACACCCGAGCGAATCAGCCGTGTCCGCGACGAGCTGCCCGACTTGACGGCCGACCTCTTCTTCGACGATTACGCCACGATGCTCAAACGCACCAAACCCGACGCCGCCATCGTCGCCCTGCCCAACGCCCTGCATCATCGCGTCACGCTCGACTGCCTGCGGGCCGGCGCCCACGTCCTGTGCGAGAAGCCCATGGCCATGAACGTCGCCGAAGCGCAGGAGATGGCCGATACCGCCGACAAGCTTGGTAAGACACTCATGATCAACTTCTCCTATCGCTTCAAGCCCACGACGGCCGCCATGGAGGACGTCGTCAACGCCGGGCAACTCGGCGAGATCTACTTCGCGCGGACTGGATGGCTGCGGCAGCAGGGCATCCCGCGAGGCGTGGGCTGGTTCTACAAGAAGCAGCAAGCCGGCGGCGGCCCGCTCATCGATCTCGGTGTACACCGCATCGACCTGGCCTGGTATCTGATGGGCAAGCCCAAGGTGACGTCCGTCTGCGGCGCCACGTTTCAGAAGTTCGGCCCCAACCAACTGCCCGAATTCGATGTCGAGGACTTCGCTGCCGGCCAGATCCGCTTCGCCGATGGCCGATGCTTGCAGGTCGCCGTCTCCTGGGCGTCTTTTTGTGAGCACCCCGAGCAAATGTGGACCGAGCTGTACGGCACGAAGGGCGCAGCCATCGAGCGAAACACCGGCGGCGGCTATCAGTGGACCGTCAAGTTCCTTCAGGACCTCGCCGGCTATCGCATCGGCGGCGAACCCACCCGACTGCCCTCCCAGGGCCCCGGCCCGATCGACCACTTTGTCGACTGCCTCGTAGCCGGCAAGCAGCCCGGCCCGTCAGCTGCCGACGGCGTCGAAGTGCAGCGCATGCTCGACGGGCTCTACGAGTCGGCCCGCACGGGCAGGGAGGTCCGCTTCGACTAAAGGTGCTTTCGCCACCGCCATGTACGACGCTGTGGCGGACAAGGTCGAGGCTGTCGGGCGCGAGTCGCGCCCGACAGCCTCGGTTTCAGCCACCTTGTTTGCACACGGCGAGCCCGCAGAGCCGCCGAGCCGACTACCTGCCGGTCCTGAAGCTCCAGACCACGCCCGTGGTCGTCCCGCCGGCATTCACCTCGTCGATCCGCCAGTAGTACCACGTGTTCTTGCCCAGGTACCCGGGATCAAACGTCGTGCCCGGCTGGTTGCCCTGGAACTCACTCGGGCCGGGGTTCGAGTTCGTGCCGAAGTACACGTCGTGGCTGTCGGCCCCGCTGCCCGCCGTCCACGAGAGGATCGCGCTGCGGCTCACCTTCGTCACACCGCTGGCCGGGCTGGGATTGCTCGCCTGACCCGGCGGCGAGACGCCGTCGTTGTCCAGAATGGTGTACGTGTGAACCGTATTGGCGCCGAGCGAGCCGTTGCTCGGATTGCTCAGCGTTACCTCGATCGTTTCGTCCGACTCCACATCGCCGTCGTCCACGATCGTGATGTCGATCGTTTCGGCCACGTCATCGGGGACGAACGTCAGCGTCCCAGATGCGAGCGTGTAGTCCACCCCGCCACCGGTGGCCGAGCCAGCGGTAACCGCGTAGTCCACCGTGACGGTCTCGACGTAGGCCGCACTGAGTGAAACGGCCAGAGAAGCCGGCGTGACCGATTCGTCATCGCTGGAGGCCGTCAGGTCGAAGTCCACACTCGGATACACATCGTTGTCGTTGATCGTGTACGTGTGAACCGTGTTGGCGCCCAGCGAGGCGTTGCTCGGATTGCTCAGCGTCACCTCGATCGTTTCGTCCGACTCCACATCGCCGTCGTCCACGATGCTGATGTTGATGGTCTCGCTCACGTCGTTCGGGTCGAACGTCAGCGTACCGGCCGCCAGCGTGTAGTCCACCCCGCCGCCGGTGGCGCTGCCGCCGGTCACCGCGTAGTCGACCGTGATCGTGTCACCCGACGATGCACTCAGCGAGACACCCAGATTCGCCGGACTCGCCGACTCGCTGCCACTGGAGCTGGCACTGTCGAATTCCACGTCCGGCAGAGGCGCCGCCCCCGGACCGATCAACACTCGAATGTTGCCCTGTTGACTCCACTGGTCGCCGTAGTAGATGTTCTGGTTGGCGTTGACCTTCTCGGCGCCGACGAACAGCCCGACGGCGCTGGTATTATTGATGTAATCCGTTATCAGCGATTGCGGCACGTCGATTGCAATATCCCAGCAGGGCACCGGTAAGCTGGTGTTCCAGTTCGCTTGGAAGCTGGGCCCGGTGACAACCACCGAATCGCCGGAACCGACGCCGGCCAGCACGGCCGAGGCAAAGTCGGGGTACGTCGTGCTGTTGTAGGTCCACAGACCGGCCCCTGCGTCATAGGCGTGCGACGAACCCCACACCAGCGTACTGGCATCCACCTGTACCGACGCCACCATCGGCGCCAGGTCGCTGTCGATACCCGAGCCGTCCCAGTTCGGCTCGGTCACGATGACCTTGGCAGACCAGCCACCGTAGGTGGTGATGGCATCGTCGATGGCGTTCTGCAGGGCCATCCGGTTGAACTCACCTATGGTGCCGTCGGCGTTGGAGTTGGGCCAGTTCTGGATTTTGCCATGTGTGGGCGGGATGTTATTGCCGTCTCGCCAGGCGGAGACGTTAAGGCCGACGTGCTGGACGATCGTACCCTCATAACTGAAGCCTGCCTGTGTGGTCTCGTTTGCCACATTCGACAGCGCCGACTCGTTCGGCACCTCGTCGGAGGTCTTGATGGCGAAGTAGTAGGTCATGTCTTCGCTCAAACCCGAGACGGTCATGCTCTCGGGCGTACCTGCCACGGATGGCGCAGGTTCGCCTGTCGCCTGTGTGGCGCTGGCCCAGTTGGCTTCGGTGATCGTCGCCGTCGAGTAACGCACTTCATAGCTGGCAGCCGTTCCGGTGTTGCCATCGTCTCCCGGCGCGGTCCACGCCAGGTCAACGCTGCTGGTCGTGGGGTTGCTGGCCGCCAGATCGGTGACCGCCGCCGGCGCCGTTACGTCTGCATCGTCGTTGAGGATCGTATAGGTATGGACCGTGTTGGCGCCGAGGGTGGCATTGCTTGGATTACTCAGCGTTACCTCTACGGTCTCGTCCGACTCGACCAGCCCGTCGTTCACGATGGCAATGTCGATCGTCTTGCTCACGTCGTTCGGATCGAATGTCAACGTGCCGGCCGCAAGGGTGTAATCCACTCCGCCGCCGGTGGCGTCGCCGCCGGTAACGGCATAGTCCACCGTCACCGTCTGGACGTAGGCAGCACTGAGCGAGACGCTCAGACTAGCCGGCGTGACCGATTCGTCATCACTGGAACTGACCATATCAAACTCCACACTCGGATACACGTCATTGTCATTGATCGTGTAGGTGTGAACGGTGTTGGCGCCCAACGTCGCGTTACTCGGATTGCTGAGCGTAACCTGAATGGTCTCGTTGGACTCGACCAGGTCGTCGTTGACGATGGTGACCACCACGTCGTCGCTGGTGACGCCTGGACTGAGGGTCAATGTTCCTGCCGCCAGCGTATAGTCGACACCGCCGCCGGTCGCCGTGCCGCCGGTGACCGCATAGTCCACGGTCACCGTATCGCTCGACGACGCGCTTAGCGAGACGGCCAGATTCGCCGGAGTTGTCGACTCGCTGCCACTAGAGCTGGCCGAATCGAACGCGATCGTCGGCAGGCCCGGCACGCCGTATTCGTGGACGCCAATGTCGTAGTAGGTGTCGACGGGCCTGGCCGTACCCAGGATGTCATACGGCACGTAGTACGGCGCGCCGGACGAGAGGTCGAGTCCCTCGTTGATGGCCGGAGACGTTCCCTGCAGCAGGAACGCATCGACCAGGCTGGCCCAGGTGTCGGTGCCAAGCACCGGCATGCGCGGGTTGACCATCTGCGGATCGAGGAAAAGGCTGTTCGCCTCGGTCGTCACGTCGACGTCATTGTCGCCGGGATCGGTGTTGCACAGATAGTAGACGTTGTAGTCGTGCTGGAAGTTCTCGGGAATGTAGGTGACCCCGTCAGTCCATCGCGCGCGGTCCTGGTAGATGGGATAGCCGTTGCTCTGCATGAAGATGTTGTTGTAGACGTAGCAGTCCTCATTGCGATCGTTCTGAGGGGGGCTGGAACTGGGCTGGGTCGAATAGAATTGGATGACACATCTGCTGCCCATGTAGTTGTAGAAGACGTTGTTGTACACGTGGGCGTTCCTGGCGCTCGTGAACTCGAAGGCCCCGTCGCCGTTGCCGCCGACGAAGATGTTGTTACGTGCGATAAAGTTCTCGCAGGCGGGAAAGACCGCCGGGCTGGATGCGCCGCAGCCCGTCGAGCAGTTACCGGGGTCGCCCACCGCCGGCCCGAATACGTTGTTCTCCCACACAATGTTCCTGGCGCCGCCCTTGGCGTAGATCAGGATGTCGCCGCCCTCTGTGGGCGTGTGATACAACCAGCAGCCTCGCACGGTGACTCCATCGGGATCCGGGTCGCCGTAGATGTCGATTACCTCCTGGTAGTTAGTGCCATTGGTTCGATGCGAGGGACTGTAAGCGACGACGTTCTCTATCAGCACGTTGCTGGAGCCGATCTTTATCACGTCGCAATCGTACGGCGCGTCGTGGACCAGACAGTCCTTGACCCAGACGTTATTGCTCCCCAGCGCACGGACCAACCCGTCGCCGGCGCTGCCCTGCTCCCAGTTGGCGTAGATCTCCAACCCCTCGATCCCGCTGTCGTCGTTGGTCAGACGTATGGCACTGGAGTTGCCGCTATAGATCTTGGCGGCGTACAAACCGTCTTCGCTGATGATCCTGGTGCCGGCAACCGGCGTAAGCCACGACTCCTGATACGTGCCCTGGCGCACGTGAATCACATCGCCGTAGGCGGACTGGCTGATGGCGTAGTTGATGTTCAGATAGGGATCGCCGCCGCCCCCGCCGTTGCTGTTGCTCCCGTCCTTGGCAACGTAGATGTCACGCCCCAGACAGGGCGCCACGGCCATACATAACACAGTGATCGCTGCCACAAATCTCATGATTTTCCTCCCGTGGGGACGAACTGCTCCAGCGGACTTGCCGGACAACACAACCAAACCCCAATGCAGAATCCATTCGGCTGTAATCTCATCCCTTCGTCACTCCGTTTGAGGGCGGCGAGCCAGCCGGAAAACTTCCCAATTCGACCGACCATTTGCAGAGGCAACAGATCCACTCAACAGGGCCATTCGCCTGTCTCTGCAATTGCTGAAGACGTTGCGACGAGCGGGCATTCTGCCACCGCAGGCCGGCCAGCCATCAGTCGGCGAACACGATGTAGCCTACCTGCTCCGTCGTGTGGCTCCGCTCGGTGCCGCCGATCTGATCCTCGTCGCACATCAACTCCAAACTGCTCGCCGACACCGGATCGGACCCGTACAACACCGCCCAGCTGCCGTCCGCCCCGTCCATCGCCGCCTGCGTCACCACTCCCAGCGAACAGGCCGACGAGGCACCCGGGTTGTAACTGTACGGCGGCGAGTTGCCCGGACCCCGAACGATGTCGCTGCCCAACGCCGCCCAGTAGTCCACCCCGCTCATCGTGCCCGAGCCCGACTCGATCACCACGTAGCCCAGCACCTCGTTGCTGCGCGAGACGATCGTATCCTCGCCCACGTGCTTGCCCACGTAGAGACTCGAACTGTTCGGAGGCTGCGAACGGCTCCCGTTGCTGCACCAGAACACCGACCACAACGGATCGTTGAACGTCATCACCTGACCCAACACCACCGGAGACGAGTAGCTGCCGCTGTACCCGACGTTCTGGCCACTCCAAGAGTTGTTCTGGTCGGTGATCGTCGAGGTGAACTTCACCGCCTCCATGTCCACCCCGTCGGTCGCCTGGGTGTACACGCCCTCCTCGGCGACCATGTAGTACACGTCGATCGCATCGGCTGTGCCCCCGCCGGGCACCTGCACCCGCACCTCGAAGCTGTTACCCGACGCGTTGCGGACCCGCACCACGTGCGGCTGCTCGCTGCCGGTGTAGTTCGGCGTGCAGACCACCACCATGCTCGTGTAGCTCTGACCCAGCGTGACCAACACCCAGTCGTCGTCCACTGACGTCAGCGCCCCGATCTCCAACATCGGACCGCCGGCCACATCGTTGTCCAAAATGGTGTAGGTGTGGACCGTGTTGGTCCCGAGGGTCGCATTGCTCGGATTGCTCAGCGAGACCTCGATAGTCTCGTCCGACTCGACGTCACCGTCGTCGACGATCGTGATGTCGATCGTTTCGGCCACGTCATCGGGGACGAACGTCAGCGTGCCCGCCGCCAGGGTGTAATCCACCCCGCCGCCGGTGGCGTCACCGCCGGTGACTGCGTAATCGACCGTGACGGTCTGGGATGACGCCTCGCTGAGAGACACCGCCAAAGAAGCGGGGGTGACCGACTCATCATCGCCGGAGCTGACCAGATCGAACGCCACCGTCGGCAGGGACGCACCTGACAGGACCGTGATGGTGTTGCTGCTGGCACCGGTGAAGTAGTCGGTGAAGTCCGCACCCTGGGTGTACGTGCCGGCGAACTGCTGCACACCATCGAGCGTCAGGGTATTGACGGTAATGTCGGCCTGGAGGTCCACCGTGCCATAGAGACCCAAGCCCGAATCGTAGCCCAACTGCAAGTCGTGGCTGGAGGTCAAGCCGCCACTATGTCTGATATCGAGTACGGCCGTGACGTATATCGACAATTCCTCGGAGGGATTGACCGTTACCGTTCCGGCCGGCAGCGAGCCACTGCCCGCGCTGTCCAGCACGGTGCAGGCGTTGACCTCGGTCCCGCCGGTCCAGTTCTGTGCGGCCTGGATGGTCAGCCGACCGGCGCTGCCTTCCTGCAAAACCACATGCCCGCTGCCCATAACGACGGTTTGGAGGACGAGCGGGTTGTTGACGTTGCTTCCCCACGCCGAGATGTTCGCCGTGCCGCTGACCGTAACCGTGTTGCTGCTGTCGAGCACTCTCGGTGCGTCGTCGTGGGCCATCGTGCCGCCCTGTAGGTTGATGACCTCGTTGGTCAGGGCGGCGCCGATGACGAGGGTACCGGAGGTTACCGTAATGGCACCGTGACTGTAGTCACCGTCGACGGCAAGTTGCAGATAGCCGCCGGTGATGCTGACCGGTCCGGTGCCGAGCGCCGACGTGCTGAGCGCCGAGATATCGCCGCCTACGACATCCGTTCCGCCGCTGTAGCTGCCGGCACCGGAAACGCTGATATTGCACCAGTCGTTCGTGCCATCGTAGGTGAGTGTGCGCGGCGATGCATCTTCAGTGACCGCCCCGGCGACGGTGAAGACGCGGTTGTTATTGTTGTTTATGTTGCGGATGGTCGAATCCGCCGTCAGAAGGATGCTGCCGTTGACGGTTCGGTTTTGGGCGCTGACGGCCGTCATCGACCCGCCGTTGAGGGTGAAGTCGTTGGTGGTATCGAAGTCAATCGAGACATCACCACCGACGTCCACCCGGATGTTCTCTGGCGGCCCGGCCAAGTCGGCGTTGACCCTCGGCCTGCCGGAACCGATGACGGCGGTATCGCCGGCGCCCGGCAATACACCGCCTTGCCAGTTGGCTGCTACGTTCCAGTCTGCATCGACCGCGCCACCCCAATAGACAACCTGGCCGGCAACATCGTTGTCCAGGATCGTATAGGTGTGAACCGTGTTGACGCCCAACGTGGCGCCTGTCGGATTGCTCAGAGTCACCTCGATCGTCTCATCGGGCTCATCGTCGCCGTCGTCGACGATGGTGATATCGATGAACTTGCTGACGTCGTCGGGGTCGAACTGCAAGCTTCCCGCCGCCAGGGTGTAGTCGACTCCGCCGCCGGTGGCCGAGCCGCCGGTGACCGCGTAGTCGACCGTTACCATCAGTCCCGAGGCAGCGCTAAGCGACACGGCGAGGCTGGCGGGGGTTACCGACTCATCGCCGGCCGAGGCGGTCAGGTCGAACGCCACCGTTGGCGGGGCGTCGTTGTCGGCGATCGTGTACGTGTGGACGGTGTTGGAGCCCAGCGACGCACCTATGGGGTTACTGAGCGTGACTTCGACGGTTTCATCGAGCTCGTCCAACCCATCATCAACCACGTTGATGGGGACGTCCTGGCTGAGCACGCCCGGATTGAACTGCAACTGGCCTGCCGCCAGCGTGTAGTCGACCCCGCCGCCGGTCGCGCTGCCGCCGGTGACCGTGTAGTCGACCGTGATGGTGTCGCCTGACGATGCACTCAGCGATACAGCCAGGTTGGCCGGTGTGACCGACTCGTCGCCCGACGAACTGGTCAGGTCGAACTGCACGGTGGTTTGCGTCGTGATGACCAGCTTCGGGCGATACGTCGTGTTGGCGGTGTCGCGCTGGTAGAACAGGTCCTGGTTGTGCAGCATCTCATCGGTGCACTTGATGAGCCATCCGTAGTTGCCCGACCCGTCGTTGACCCACTGCTGCACCCGCGTGGTCACGTCGAAGCCGTACCACACGTAGGCCGTTGCCTGCTTGGCAGAAGTGGCGTCGGGCGTGGCTTCGAAATCGCCGCCCGGCGTGGTCCACGGGCTGTTCCACGTGTTGCCGAACTCGGTCCAGTCGGCGGTCAGGCGATACGCGCCGTAGTACCCCGTGCTTCCACGGACGGAGTTCGGATCGTAGCTGTACAGCCAGAGCGTTGCGCTGTTGACGCCCGTGCCCGGCGTGATGCTCGACAGGTCGAAACGGACCAGTCCTCGCTCGCGGTTGGTCGGGCCGTAGTCCTCATAACCGCAGACCCGCATGCGCTCGTAGCCGCCGAAATTGGTGTCCGGCACGCCGGCAGAGATGTAACTGTCGAGGGTGCCGGTGTATCCGCCCAGACCGTCCTGGAGCACGATCTCGCCAACTGCGACATCGTTATCGTTGATGACATAGGTGTGGAGGACGTTGCCGCCCAGCGCGGCGCTGGTCGGATTGCTGAGGGTTACCTCCACCGTCTCGTCCGACTCGACGTCGCCGTCGTCGACGATCGCCATATCGATGGTCTCGCTCACGTCGTTGGGGTCGAACGTGAGCGTGCCGGCCGCCAGGGTGTAGTCGACCCCGCCGCCGGTGGCCGAGCCGCCGGTAACCGCATAGTCCACCGTGACCGTCTGGACGTAGGCCGCACTCAGCGACACCGACAGGCTCGCAGGGGTCAACGACTCATCGCCACCGGACGTAGTCAGATCGAACTGGACG
>Ga0272442_10002246_pt1 | contig 28297 bp, 21 predicted proteins | sample SSMForm2O_FD_200262 | JGI IMG/M metagenome (GOLD analysis project Ga0272442, IMG submission 200262) | Marine sediment archaeal communities from Little Sippewissett salt marsh, Falmouth, MA, United States - SSM-Form-2O | ecosystem: Environmental > Aquatic > Marine > Wetlands > Sediment ...
ATACTTCGTGTCATCAGACAGGATTTCACACTTCATATCCATAGTTCATACCTCCCTTTAAGCATATTGATGCCAGACTGATCGTGATTCGACTGAATCAACAAGGGAAATAAAGGAAAATCGTGCTGATTCGGCAAGAATAATTTCAGGAAATCACTATTCTTGAAGGTGAATTTCACCCGCCCGTCCCAGGGCAAGTTTGGTGAGAAAAGGACCGATGCCCTCATAGACAATCACCGATGACAGAATAATCATACCGATTATTGAACCCATCTCGGGATATGATTCGGTAACCGTGATCATCAGGCCGATGGCCACTCCGGCCTGAGGAATAAGGGCCATACCGAGATTGGAGGTTACCGCCGCGTCGGCACCAAAGCGTTTGCCGGCCAAATATGAACCCAGATACTTGCCAAGAGGACGAAACAGCAGATAAGCCAGACCCAGAAGCCCCAGGTGGGTCAATTTATCCAGATGCAAACTGGCGCCGGACAGGACAAAAAAGGCGATATAAAACGGCGTCTCGGTCTGCCGTAGTTCGGCGTAAACCAGGCGATGCATCATGGACAGATTATTGGTGACGGCGCCAATGATCAGGCATACCAGTAAATACGAGATCCCTATTGTCCGCGCAATACCAATCCCCAGCAGAAGACCTCCGATAATCACCAGTAGTAGTTCCGATAAGTCATCAATCTTCTGTTCCCAGAAGGTAATCATGGCGGCAATGGCACCACCGATACCCAGCGATACGACAAGTTCCATAAAGAGTGATAGGCTTACCGCAATCAGCGGTTCACCTTTTGTCAGAGAATAAAACGAAAAGAACAGCCGGAATAATACCAGGCAGATGACATTATTGATCGCAACTACGGCCAGAAGGGTATCAGTCATTGTCCCCCGCGAATTATACTCGCGGACCACCAAAAGCGTTACCCCCGGAGCGGTGGCGATACTGACCGATCCCAGAAGAACCGCCAATCCCCAGTCATGGGAAAGAAGCATGGTAATGCCAAAGACCAGAACGAAGGCGCCGAGACTTTCGGCAAGTGCAATATAGATCACTTTCCTCCCCATCGAACGCAGGTGATTGAACTCAATCTCGCCTCCAATGGCGAATAAAATCAGGCCCAGGGCAACATCATTGATCATCTGGGTGTCGGCCAATGTCGAAGACGATATTAAATTCAACACCGATGGACCAAACAAAAGACCGGTTAGCATGTACCCGGTCACTCGGGGAATTTTAATACGATGAAGGACTTTCCCCCCCAGTAGCCCCAGGAGAATGACCATACCAACGCTTAACAATTCATAAACTTGCATAAGTAATACCAAAACGGAATAATTTTGGAAATAATACGGTCCGTGGTAGCGCCATGTCAACTTGAATTACAGGAATATGCGTCCCATAATTAAGGCCAAAATCGTTGGACGCTTTCCAGTATTAAACCTGAGTGTAAACCCTGCCTGCCGGAAAAATGATCCCGATTGTCTTTCCGAATCCCAAAACTACGATATCGTCTCTGAATTGATCACAAATCCCATCATGCCCAGCTTTTCCTGTAATCTCTCAGCAGTAATCGGCTTAACCAGGTATGTGTCACATAGTTTATGATAGTATTCCGCAACAGTATCAGTTTCTGTCATCAACGTGGTGAGAAGTATCTTGGGTTGTTTGAATCCCTCATTCAGCATCCCTAACGAACTGGCATGAATCAGATGAAGGAGTTCAGTTCCTTCCATATTCGGCATCATGATATCCAGACATACCAATTCAATCGGTCTACCGTTCATCCAGGCTTGACGAAAAATTTCAATACCTTCATCCCTGTTCTCGGCAAAACAGCATTCACCATTTTGTCTTAATACCTCAAACATAATCCGGCAACATGCAGGATCATATTCCACAATCAGACTTCTCATGTTCTCCCCTTTTGAACTTCAGTGTCGACGGCCCAAGAGAAAAATCCAGGGCACGCGGTATTACCGTCACTACTCGGTAATATATTCGGAACATCGGTGTAATAAGTTTATATCCCTTCGGCAACTTACGACAAGGCACCCCCTGACAACAACTTAAGACAAAACAAAAATACGGACAGGAACAACGTTCCTGTCCGTATCGAATGCACTGCAGAATAGAAGCTTTATTTCAATAACATCATCTTTCGGGTATCGGAATATTCACCGGCATTAATGCGGTAAAAATACATCCCGGAAGATAGCCGGCTGGCATCATAGTTGATTTGATGCACTCCGGCTTCAAGCCGACCTTCGTATACCGTTTCAACCTGTTGACCCAACACATTGTAAACTCGAAGTGTCACGTCCGAGCCCTTCGGCAGACTGAATGAGATCGTGGTTGACGGATTGAAGGGATTAGGATAGTTCTGATTTAGTTGAAAATCTTCCGGCAAAAGATTATCATCATTAGCTTTGGCCAGATCGTTGCTCTTATCATCATCACCATTCTCGTCATCCCCGGCTTCTTCCATCGGAAGCTCAATCACCACGCCATCCGGCAGGGCCGCGAATAATCCGAACGGAACACCATCATCGCCGAGGAATCCCGAAGCGAAGACTACGGCCGCACCGCCGCCCAAACCATCCAGGTCCGCCTCAAATGAAGCAACAACGGTTTCGCGATCATCAGCCGGATAAACGTCAAGTATGTATTCAACGGGGCGGACGGCCCGGTATCCGGAATATTCGCCATACCCAAGATCATTGAACAGAAGAATGCTGTAGTAGTCGCCACGGATCCTGATGTCAACTGACGGGGCATCGGTTGCGCCATGAAAAGCATTCAGCTTGACCCACCGGCTCGATCCACACGATTCTCTGGCGTTGTCGGTTGCATACAAATTGAAGCCAATCGCGCGTCCATCGGGATTGGGAGTAAACATATCCGGATTTAGCACACCATTGGCAATCGCCACATAGGTTTTGCCGTCATCAAGCGTCACCGGTATGGTAGCAATGATATCATCAGATGACATGCTCGTTCCCGGCGCAACACCGATATTCAATTCCACACCGGCCGGAACATCCATAAATGCCGTAGCGGTCCGAAAAGCAAAATCATCCTTAAACAGGGCACCGTTGACATAGATATCAACAACTTCCGAGGCTGGATCGGCGGCATTATGAATAATCTGCAGTCGGGCCATCGGAGTGACCTTCGGCAATTCAACAACATTGCCGTCGGGAAGTGCGGCAAACAGACCGAATTCGGCGCCATTCATATTATCAGCGGGGCTGAGAAAGCCGGACGCAAAGACCACCGCCGCACCGCCGTTCAAACCGGTCAAATCCGCTTCAAAAGAAGCTACAACGGTATTATTGTCACCAGCAGGAGTAACATCAAGCGTGAAGAACCACGGCCAGAGTTTTCGGTAATCCGAAAACTCGCCATAAGCCAGGTCATTTACAAAACCGAAACCGTAACGCTTCTGTATCATCACATCGACTGCCGGAGCGTCGGTGGCCCCGTGAAATACGATCAGGTCGACCAGATTGTTCCACTTGGCGCTCTCACGTATTTCATCACGCGGGTAAAGCGCAAAACCGATACTACGGCCATCGGGATTGTCGGCAAAGTCATTGGGATCCAGAACCCCATTGGCAATCGCCACATACGTTTTCCCTTCTTCAAGTGTAACCGGAATTTCGGCCAGCGCATCAGCAACAGAGACGCTATTACCGGGGGCCACCCCGATATTCAATTCCACACCGGCTGGAACATCCAGAAATTCCGTCGCGGTTCGGAAAGCAAAATCATCTTTAAACAGCGCGCCATTTACATAGATGTCAACAACCTCTGCGGCCGGATCAGCGGCATTGTGAATCACCTGCAACCGTGCGGTCGGTTCATACACCGGGAATTCCACAACATTGCCGTCGGCAAGGGCCGCAAACAAACCGAAACCGGCACCATTCATGTTATCAGCGGGGCTGAGAAAGCCGGACGCAAAAACAACCGCGGCACCGCCGCCTAGACCGGTTAGATCGACATTAAAAGTCACCACCACGGCATCATTATCGTTACCGGGCGTAATATTCAGAAGATACGGTTTTGGTTTCAAATAACCATATGAAGAAAATTCACCGTAGCTGAGATTGTTAAACACCACCGAGTTGTAATACTTGCCACGAGCCATGACATCAACGGTCGGTGCATCGGTCGCTCCGTGAAAGGCAATCACCTTCACAATGTGGTTTAACGGAGCGGATTCAACAATGCCGTCCTGAGCATAAAGATTAAATCCGATCGGCATCATGTCTGGGTTTTCAGCAAATTCCGCGGGATTCAACACCCCATTGGCAATCGCAACATAGGTCTTGTTGGCCATCAGCGTAACCGGGATAGTAGCAATAATGTCATCGGATGACGTACTGTTACCGGGCGCAACGCCAATAGCCAGTTCCACATTGGCTGGAACGTCCATAAATGACGTTGCCGTGCGGAAGACAAAATCATCTTTGAATAACTCACCATTTACATAGATATCCACTACTTCGGCGGCCGGATCGGCGGCATTGTGAATAATCTGCAGGCGCGCCATCGCGGTATATGCCGGGAATTCCACAACACTACCATCGGGAAGGGCCGCAAATAAACCGAAAGCGGGACCATTCATGTTGTTATCGGGATTAAGAAAACCGGAGGCAAAAACAACAGCCGCGCCACCACCCAAACCTGAAAGGTCAACCTCATAGGATGCGACAATCGCGCTGTTGTCATCACCGGGAGTTACGTTCATAATATAAGTCTTTGTAGACAGATACTTGTACCAGGAAAATTCACCGTACGTTAAATTATTAATTAAGCGCCAATCACGATATTTATTGGACACGGTAATATCAACCGTCGGGGCATCAGTAGCACCATGAAAGGCAATCACCTTCACGCGAGACCGATTATTGGATCCTTCATATATATGATCTCTGGCGAAAAGATTAAAGCCGATACTCTCAGCGTCAGGATTGGTGGAAAAGCTGGTAGGGTCAATCACCCCGTTGGCAATCGCAACATAGGTTCGACCGCTTTTCAGCGTGACCGGAATGGTGGCAATCACATCATCGGCGGATACACTCGTACCAGGTGCTACTCCGATGTTTAATTCCACATCTGCCGGGACATCCTGAAAAGGCGTGGCTGTCCGAAATGCGAAATCATCTTTAAATATGTCTCCATTAACATAAATATCCACGACATCCGCGGCCGGATCAGCGGCATTATGAATGACCTGCAAGCGAGCCGTAGCGGCATTGGCCGAAACGGTCAAGCCCACCATAAAAATACTCAATACTAAAAACGTGCGCAGTGATTTCATGTCAATCTCCATGGCTAATGTTTAAATTTTGATAAAAAAGAAGGGGGTAATCGCTCTTAGCGAGCGATCACTCCCCAGCGACGCTGAATCGATTTCAGCTGTAGCACCTGATACAATGCAGAAAGTCCAACCAGCAGGTAGACTACAGTAGCAAGAAAACTGCTACCAAACAAGGTTGAGACCAGATTAAAATTCAATAATCCAACCAGACCCCAGTTCAAACCGCCGATTACAAGCAAAGCTGCGGCGATCACGTCAATAGTCTTCATATAGACCTCCTTTAAAAATATGAGTAAAAATTCTCTAGATACTCTTGAAACAGAAATGGTTGATGAAATGTTCCTATATTGTCTAATTATTTCGATTCTTATCATATTTTTTGAGATTGGAGTCCGATATCCGATTTAATCTCTAAAAAATGTCAATTATAAAGAACAATAACAAGTTTAATTGAAAATACCTTTAACAGTAGTTGCGTGGCAAACCGGCCTCTCTCCCCATGTAATTCTCGTGTAAAAACGTGTCTATGATGCGGTGTCACCATCAAGAACCGATTTAAATCGAAGATTATAAACTGACCAAGACATAGAATGCCCTACACACCTGCGCAAGGCAACCAAATTGTTGAAAGCACTGGTCAGATTGCGGGGCTTTCAAATGGACAATTGGCTGATTTGATAAATTACGATCATCAACCCCGAGCTGCTATATGCTATACCCTATGTGCCACATAAACAACCAACAATAGTCTGTTCTGACATCTTTCTTGGCATTTGCGATACAATCCGTCCGAGAACTTGATGCTGAGGGCTTGCTAAAGACTTTTATAGAGGCTTCGGCAATTCTTAGTTGCCCCACATTCTTGGATGAGCTATTGGCTCCCCTGATAGAAGCCATCGGTGATTTATGGCGAAATGGTGATCTGAAAATCTCACATGAATATCTGGCATCGGTGGTCGTTCGCACGTTTCTATGCGTCATAGCGGGAAAATATTGTCATTCGAATTCTGCACCATAATATCCAGATATACCAATTGCATCCGTTTGCCATTCAACCGGGCTTGATAAAAAATCTCAATACCTTCATCCCGATTCTCGACAAAACGGCATTCACCATATTATCTCTAAATTTCAAATAGAATCCGGCAACACTTAGGATCATATTCCGCTATTAGCGTTCTCATGTATTCCCCCTTTATCCTGCCGTTTTCCTTAATCTACTGGCCGGGCAATTCAAAATTCCATTATTGTCATGAAGAGATTAACCGTCTTGTCCAGGCATATTTTCAAAATGACAGACAATAAATCCACACAATCCCGACAACATTCGGTAATCGCATGTATTTCATGGGATTAAACAAACCTGGAGAATTGACAAGAATAAAAACCTGGAATCGGTTCATACGGTTGACCGCTATATCCCCATCAAGTCACACCTGTCCCGGGTTGCAGGTTATTAACCGTCTCATCGTCAAAATCCGGTCGCGGGATTGACTGATACCGGCGATCCCCTGTCCTTCTTTATTAAATCATAAAATAGATTATCTTGCGCTGTGTCTTTTCCTCCTTTATTTTACATGAAAAGAGAAAGTCCCGACAAGAAATGTTGAAGAAACTGAGAGAAATAGCAATCGCCCATTTCAACCCCCGCAACATGCGGGGATTTATGGCACATTATCTGGGTGGATTGTACCGCAATGTCGATCGGCATCACACTTTCCTTATGGCTGGAGGCTTGGCCTTTTCACTGTTTACCTGCATTATCCCACTGGTTTTAATTATTTTTTCGATACTTGGCGTAGTGTTGGAAAAACCGTTTATTACGGAAAAAATCGATTCTTTTATTGACCGCGTCATTCCCTATGAACAATATGCCGACTATGTTAAAGAAATGGTGTTCAGTCGCGTTACTGAATTCAGGCTGTATAAAAGCATCGCGGGAGTTATCGGTCTGGTGGGTCTCTTGTTTGCCTCAAGCGGCCTTTTTAGCAGTATGCGTACGATATTAAACACCAGTTATCGAGCCGGTTCTAACGGTACCGTCCTTACTGGCAAAGCCCGGGATTTGGGCCTGATTCTGCTGGTGCTTATATACGTGGTCCTGTCAACTACCATCCTGCCAACCATCGATATTGTATTGCAATTCGCCGGTCAGTTTGAATTCCTGAGTGTTCTCGATTTTAGGTTGATAGAAGATCTGGCCGTAAAAATCGTATCTTTTCTGATAATATTTGGTGCCTACCTGATGATGTATTTTGCTGTACCGCAAACGAGGCTCCCCAAACGTGTGGTATTTATCAGCGCCCTCGCGGCGGCTATTTTGTGGGAGATTGCCAAGCAATTATTCAGCCTGTACCTGGCCAATGTCGTATCAATTCGCAGAATTTACGGAACCTATGCCCTGCTGGTCGTTACCGCCTTCTGGATTTATTACTCATCCATCGTCTTTATCATCGGCGCCGAAATCGGTCAACTCTCTCGAGAGCGCAGACGGATAAAACGCCTTAAAACTACACAAAAAACGACCTGATGCTGATCGGAGATATCAACTCCGAATTACTTTTCCTCATCGTCGAGTTTTCTCATCTCTCTGAGAATACCCAACGCACTGGAGCCCGTCGCTAACCGTGCAATCTTCTCCATACGCTCCTGATCGGTCTGGAATTTTTTGTTCAACCGCGCCTGATAGGCCTGTTTTAATGTGTCCAGAAGTTTTTCAAGTTCATACGGCTTCGGGAGATAGCTGAATGCTCCCAGCTTGGTACACTCCACCGCCGAATCCATTGAACCATGACCGGTCAGGATAATAACCTCCAGGTACTTATGTTCCCTCTTCAAGATCGTGAGCACCTCGGTACCATCCATACCCGGCATTTTCAGGTCAAGCAGAGCCAGGTCGAATTTTCCTGATCCGGCGGCGGTTACCGCCTCCTGGCCATTCGAAGCTTTGGTCACATCAAAACCGCGCATTTCCAGCCGTTGCGCGATAGAATTGAGGAATTTCACCTCATCATCGACGATTAAAAGCTTGATCTTTTTTTCAGCCATACCTTCTTCCTGTCTATTAAAAACCGATAATTCTCCAATATCCCATAAATACCCACAGCCATAAAACTATAAACGATAAAACCAGGATGGCAGTCCCGTGTCGAAGGAAATCCCCCAATGTAACCAGTTGTTCACCGGTTACCGGATCCTTCGCCAACGCATAGGCAATGGCATTATTGGGAGTGCCGATGATCAGCATATGGGCAAATGACGATGCAAAGGCGGTAGCGAAACCAACCATCCAGGGATGTGTCCCTGAGATTGTCGCCATCGGGATCGTGATCGGGCCAATAGCGGAAACTGTGGCGCCGTCACTCATGAAATTCGTGGTCAACCCGGTGAACAGACTGACCGCCATCGCGAGTCCCTCGCCGCTTTTTAAAAACTCCGGTAATATACTAATGAAGCTGTCAGCCAGATACAACGCCGCACCTGACACCGCCAGCCCCTTGCCAAGGGCACAGGCGCTGGCATACAACGCCACCACATCCCAGGGAATGTTGGCGATGTCGCGCCACCGGAGAATGCGGAATATGTTTAACAGAACAATACAAAGAATGACAGGTCCGCCCATGCCAAACAAGTCTGAGCATGTCACCCAGAGCACAATCAGCAATATCAGGACCACCGCGGTGATATATTCATTTCGGTTCATTGGCCCAATCTTGTCTGCGGCCTGCCGCACCAGCATTGAGACATCCAACTTCTTCACCTTCAACTTGGAACGAAATGTCAGATAAAAATAAGCCCCGATAACCACCGCCATAACCGGGACAAAAGGCAAACCATATTTCACCCATTGTCCGAAAGTCGGCGCCATGCCATAATCGGTGAGAATGCCGAGCATGACGGCATTACGCCCACCGGCCGCCGGAGAACCCGGTCCCCCGCAATTGGCCGCGAAACAGAGTGACAAAACAAACATCACCGCGAGCGCTTTGTCTCGCTTGACTCCCGCCGCCCGGATCGACGAAGCATATACCATGATAAACAACGGCATAATAAACGCGATCAGAGCGTGTTCCGAAACAAACGAGCAGGCTATGCCCAGCATGGGGAGGAATAGAAACATCAACAGCGGCAGGTTTTTGGTCGGCCCCAACAGGAGCAGGCCGATGCGGCGATCCAGCCCGGTCTTGCTGATAGCGGTTGAAATCGACAGCACACCGAAAATGAAAACAACCGCATCTTTGGCATACGCCTTGGCAATGTCATCCGGACGCAACACCCCGAAGAAATACATAATTACTCCGACCATCAGTGCCGTAATCCCTACCGGGACTGCGCCGGTGGCCCAAAAAAGCGCGGCCACCACCAAAATCCCCAGAACCACACGAGCCTTGCGGGCCGCCTGATTCACGGTAAGAGACTTCATCGTCTTCTTGCCTTCTGCCGTGGTTTCGTAATCTCCAATCTTATAACTTCGCCCATAGTACCCGGTGACGCTTTCTCCCTCGTTCATCTGTTTGTAATAGGCATACCCCACGTGCGGATCGGTTATGGCTCCGGTTTTTGGTGCGGAGAGAAGATTTACCATCCGTGGAGGCGCCGGCAGAATATTAATCAGCGCAAACAACAACAAACCGAGAATGATAACACCGGGACGCGAATTGTGAGATCCCATCAGCCATTTCCTGAACGACCCGCGCTCAACGTGAACGACTTCATGCCTGGCCATGGCATGAATCTTGTCCTCGCGGGCTTGATCAATAACTTCGATTAATCTTTCGAGATCGCATGGTTTTTCAAGGTAGGCATAGGCGTCCAGACGCCCGGTCTCCATGGCAGAATCCACGGTGGCGTTTCCAGTCAGCATGATAATCTGCAATTCCGGACGGAATCCCTTTATTTCCTTGAGTGTCTGCTCACCACTCATACCGGGCATCTTGCGGTCAAGGATGATAACGTCAATTTCAGAATCCTTGCGAATCAGCTTAACGGCTTCCTGGCCACCGTCCAGGCCGATCGCTTCATACCCGCGCATTTTCAGGCGCTTGGTCAGAGAGATCCGGAATTGATTTTCATCATCTACGATGAGGACTTTTGACATGGTCAATCTCCGAGGCACATGTATTATTCGTTGGCTAGAGTTTTCATATATTCGGCGACCTCCTGGCAAAGGTCTGAGAGACGCAACAACCCAACCACGTCCTCCCCCCGCGTTACCATAATCGACAGCGTCTGCCAGGCGACCATTTTAGTGATAGCCTCCCCCAAAAAAGCATTTTCGTCAATGCACTCCGTGGCCGGGTGCATGACATCCCGAACTTTGACTTTGGCGGCTCGTCGGCACAGATTACCCATGTCATCCTGGAAAAATCGGTAGTGATCCATCATGGAATTGATAAACTCGGTGCTGACCCCGGCCCGCGTCAATTTGCTGATGTCGCCCAGAACACTGCGCTTCGGTTCCAGTGCCTTCAAAAAAGCAAGCTGACCGAGTTTGCCGACGACCTTTTTGTCTTCATCGAGAACCAGGACCGCGCGAAACGGCTGGCGGGAACGATCCCGCCGCCGCAATGCTTCCTCAAAAACATCGATTGCCTCAAGCAAAGTGGCGTTCTGATCAACCACGCCATACTCGCTCAATGGCACCATGACATCCTTGACACGCTTGTTTTGCATATCATCACCTATCATAAACTTTTACATACCGGTTACATTGTGGTCTTTACCGGTAGCACAATGGTGAAAGTACTTCCCTCGCCAACACTACTGGCGACCTCAATTTTGCCGCCAAAACTCTTGATAATACCGTAACTTACCGACAACCCCAAACCGGTCCCCTTGCCCACTTCCTTGGTGGTAAAGAATGGTACGAATATTTTATCCAGCTGTTCATGAGCCATGCCACCGCCGGAATCCGCAATACTGATACGAACCTGTTTTCCCTTGTTTTCGGTGGTGATGGTAATCGTGCCGGGAACGTTGCCGATTGCATCGACACCGTTGTTGATAATATTGAGCACCACCTGCAGTAACTGGTTCTTGTCAGTAACCAGGTCCGGAATATCCGGCCCGTACTCTCTAATCACATCGATATTTGAGACCGCCATTTCCGGTCCAAGGATGCCATCCACGACCTCGTCCAAAATGGCGTGGACGTTATGCGGCCTTAAATTCATCTCGGTCTGCCGTACAAAACCCAATAGCTTGCGAGTGATATCACGACAGCGAAACACCGATTCCTCAATATTGTCAAGATGCTCCACCAGGTCTTCAGGGGGCTGGGGATCTCCAAACTCGGGATTCATCAGGTCCTTCATCAGTCCCGCCTCTTCGGAAATCACTGCGAGGGGATTGTTGATTTCGTGCGCAATGCCAGCGGCCAATTCTCCAACCGACGCCAGCTTGGCGGCATGTTCGAATTGCACCCGGGTTCGATCGGATTCAATCTGGAACTCCACCAGACGACGGGCACGGTATAAAATCATGAATATCCCGAAAAACAACAGAAAAACCGAGATTAGAATCAACCGCGTCTGAATTCCGGATAACGAGGAGCCGCCGTTCGCCGACGAAGACTGCACGATCAACGCCCAGTCCGCAGATCGTAGCCAGGAGTAACAATAACTGATAGTCTGTCCGTTGATATCCACTCGCTCTACGCCAAGCCGTGGATCATCAGGCGGTACGATCGCCGATGATTCCAGCGGCGTGCCGATATGAGGCGTCACCAGCTGATAGTAGCCGTCACGGTTGACAATCATAGTAACCACTTCTCCGGCGCCCTTCAGTGACGCAATATACTCGTAAATCTTGGTTGGGCTGAGTGTGGCCCGCAGGACCACAAAGCGATCGTTAATTATCCGCCAGACAGCTATGGTGAAATGCGGCAATTCTCGGAATCCGAGATAAATATCCGTAATGACATAATCCTGCTGTTGCTCCTTCAGGGTCTGATACCAATCCTCAGTGGCGTAGTTGCGGTTTTCAAGCGATGGGTACGGGCCAGCATACCCGGCCTGAATACCGGTCGAATCAAAAAATCCGATATCCACAAAAGCGTCGCTGTTGGAAATCAACATTCGCAGGTAACGCTCCATGCTCTCGGGAGAAGGGGGTACCTGGAATTTGGGATCATCAATCAAATTGGAGATATTAACCAGCCGCTCCGAGAGAAATAAATCAAGAGTGTTGGACTGGTTCTCGGCAACCGCCTTCAAATGCAATCGCCGGCTCTCTGAAACTAACATAGTATACTGATAATAGAAATACGCAATCAAGATAAGTAGAGGTGCAAGGTAGGTTAGAACAAGACGGATTATATGGCGTCTTTTGAGATCGCGATAATGCTCATGGGGAAACGGTAGAGCTTCCTCAAAAGCAGGACGTTTTTTCTTGGCATCCAACGCCACCGACACCCCGATACCTTAACTAGTCCACCCATCCGCCGTGTCGATTTATTGCAAATCGCCGTCGCAATGGTTTCATGAAATGATACCCGTATCCGACCCGATTGTCAATAATAATCGGTGACAGAAATAGTCCCGGCTGGCTTCATCCCTCCTAAATGGCGGACTGGATCCGAAATTCCAGAGCGACGCTGAAATAGTCCAGAAAGTCATCGCTCCAGGTGATACCACTGTAGATCTTCCCAAATAAATGGGTGGCCAAGTTTACATGGTACCGGTATTTCTGCCAGCCGAAAACCGGGTTGTGCAGGCGCTCGAAACTGACAACGGCACGATTTTCCTGCAGGGGACCAAATGACAAACCGGGATTGACACTGAAATTGACATCAAACCGGCGAAACTGGGATTCCGTTTCGATATAGTTAACCCGCAAAGCGAATTTGCCGTACTCATCATTACGCAAAAACAACAAGGGCGAATCAAAGTGACGATAATTGTCCGGCACCAACTGCGACAACATCAGTGCCACGTCAATATCCAGCTGACCGGAAAATACCCGGTTATCAAAAGTCGGGCGGACATAATGAGCACCGACGTCACCTAACATAATGCGAAAATTGGTCCATTTGTAGGTACGGGGAACTTCGAGGTAGTTCAGTGAAAATGACGGCGCCCCTGCGAAATCGCCGCGATTGTTATAACGCCCAATGTTGAAACTGTAACCGACATCATCCTCCCATACCCCGAGCAGGCCACCTGCTATAAATTGCTCTGGCAACTCAATCAAACCACCGGTGGTATACCGCTCGAAATGATTCGGTTGCGATGAGACACCGGCCAGGATGGTAAAACGCCCCTGTTTTACCTTGGCCCGGACCGAGTAGACCTGTTCGTTAACCGTGTCTTCATGCAAACAGTCCAAACCGGCCACCAGCGTCACCGCATCGAATGCCGGCATAAGATATGCACCCATGGTTCGGCTTGGTTTCATCCCATCCGGATTCTGCTCAACAAACACCCCTTTTGCAAACAGGTTGGGGCCCGCCAGCGGCACCAGTGTCGCCAGGCGCAGATCGCAGTGATCAGTCATGTTATAATTGTGTTGCATGAGATAACGCGCCTCAAAAACTGGGAAATGTCGAATATCCTGTAAACGGACGCGTCCCAGGTACAACGCCCGATCCGTCTCGGCCAGAAACGGCGGTAGGCCATCATCCGACCATAACGTCTCATTGGTTTCATCCCAGCGTATGGTCAATTCCGAACCGCTGACTTGCGGAAAAATAGATGCCGGTATCAACATAATCAGCGCGATGACAATAACGACAGACTTCATAACATCTCTCCAATAAGATTGATCCATAATTTCAATTCAATGCAACTCCAAGAATCAATAAAACACCATTCATGAAGTAAAATCCGCGGACCGGACCACCCCGTCCGTGCAGGGCTACCCAATCACCCGTGGTGTCAATTATTCGATCCATCCGGTAGACCGGTATGATTGTAAAAATCGTCAGTAGAGCAAGTGGATGCACCAACCGAGCGATAACTGCCAGTATCATCGCCAGTATTGCGGCGACAGCAAACAGCCGATAGCCCCAAATTGCTCGCTTCCGCCCAAACCTAACCGCCAGCGTGAGTTTCCCAACCCGCTGATCGGTATCAATATCCGGCAGAGATTGATAATAAAGAATCATGGCAACCATAATCCCCACCGGAAGCGACAGCCAGAGGGCATCCCATGAAAAGCTGTTGCCCAACGCCGCATATGTCCCCACCACCATCACTGGCCCCATATTTATTCCGACAAATAATTCCCCTAAACCGTGATAACCATAGCGAATCGGTCGCGCAGTATAGAAAATACTCGAGAAAAATGAAAACCCCATCACACCCAGCAACCACCAGACCCGTGAAATCCAAACCAGCCACAAACCAATCGCACACGCAAGCATATATAGAATTATCATAACGATTTTTATTTGACCGAGCGTGATCTTACCCTCCTGAAGAACCCGGCTTCCCCCGATTGATTCACCGGCATCAGCCCCCGAAAAATACTCGAAGTAATCATTGGCCAGATTGGTATTAAGATGCACAAAAAACGATGCGAGAAGCACCGCCAACCAACGTCCACCGTCCCAAACGCCGTTTACCGACGCCAGCATTCCCCCTAATACCAGCGGGATAAGCGTTGCCACAAAAAACGGCGCACGGCTGGCCTGGTACCATGCTCGAATTACACCACCAGTCAAGGCACTCGTCCCTCATGCAGGTACGTAATACCAAAGGTCAGTGGCCGGACGTGAATATCCCGAAGGCCGGCCGCCTCGAAAAATGCCGTCAATTCGTCAGGTTTAAGAAAATCCGCGATGGAGTCCGGAAGATACTGATAGGCTTTCCTGTTCCCCGAAATCAATCCTCCCAACCATGGTATGACCGTGCTCAAATACCAGGTAAAAAATTTCCGCATACGCATGTTTCGTGGGAACGTCATCTCCAGCACCAGAACCTTTCCGCCGCTTTTTACCACCCGTCGCATTTCATTTAACGCCCGAGCCCGGTCCGGCATGTTGCGAAAACCAAAGGCCACCATGGCGGCATCGAATTCGTTGTCACCGAACGGCAACTGCATGGCATCACCCACGGTATGGGACAAACGTGGTAGCATCCCGGCGCGAACCGTCTTGACTCTCGCCAGATCGATCATCGGTTTGACAAAGTCCAGACCGACCACCGCCGTCCCCGACCGGCGCCGCACGGTGGCCAGTGACAAATCACCTGTTCCGCAGGCAATATCGAGCACCAGGTGAGCGTCCGTCGGCAGGTGCTTAACCGTAAAATTGCGCCAGCGAATATCCTGGCCCGCTGACAGAAGATGATTCAACAAATCATAATGTGGTGCAATCTTGGCAAAGATATGTTTCACCGTTGAAATGCGTTTTTCAACCGGCCAGTTTTCAGGAGAATGTTGATTCACACGCGACTCCATTTGCAAAATACCCGCTCCATTATATCAAAGATTTCATATAGTACTACCCCCATGCCGGCCAGTGACACCATCCCGACAAATATCCGCCCGATATCCGCCCGCCCCCAGGCATCGAGAATATAAAAACCCATTCCGTGACGGGTACTGATCGATTCGACAAAAAACAATACGGCCACTACGGTGCCGGTGGCAATACGTAGAGCCGTAAACACCGCTGGCAGGCCCGCCGGCCAGATCACGTGCATAAACAGGTGTCGCCGCTTGCCACCGAGACTCAAAAGTGAATAGTGGGCTTCCCGTCCGACCCCACGCGCCGCATCTCGCGTCGAAATCAACAATTGAAAAAATAAAATCATGGCTAGCATGGCGATTTTTCCGGCATCGCCCAAACCGAATATCAGTAAAACCAGAGGCAGGAGCACAATTTTGGGAATGGGATAGGACAGATAAATCAATGGCTTGGCATACCGGTCTGCTCCTGGTGTCATTCCGAGATACAATCCCAGCGGTACCGCTGTCACAAACGACACCACCAGCGCCGCAAGGATGCGATATAACGATGTACCCAGGTGCCACCAGTACTGCCCAGTCTGTGCTTCAGAGGCCAATTTGCGTATGGTGTGCATCGGCCCCGGGAGAACCAGTTCCCCCACCAGGGTACTTACTATCTGCCAGACAACCAACACCGACATCACCGTAACTACGTATCGCCAGTATTTACGCATCACCGTTTTCCAATACTGTCCGCACCTTTCGTGAAACCGCATAAAACTCATCGCTTCCGCGGTACTTCCATTCGCCCGCGCAGGGATTACTCAATGTCGCAATGATTCCCCCCGGCTTACCGTTCATAACCACAATTGTGCGGCATAGAAAAACCGCTTCTGGAATGGTATGAGTCACTAATACCATGCCCAAATTGCGGCGACGGCAGATGTCAATGACCAAATCCTGTAGGCGTTCCCGGGTTAGTGTGTCCAGCGCGGCAAATGGCTCATCCATAAGAAGCAGTTCTGGTTGAACAATCAAGGTCCGCGCCAGAGCAACGCGTTGCTTTTGGCCACCGGATAGCTGTTGTGGGTAAAGATCCGCCTTGTCGATTATATCCATTTCATTCAACATCGCGTCAATTTGCGCTGGAACAATCTTGGCCTTTCGAATGCGCAATCCCAGTTCGATATTCTGCCGCACCGTTTTCCAGGGAAATAAACCATACTCCTGCAATACCAGTGCTATTTCTTTTCGGGGTTTATCATACCTGATTCCCTTAAAGACAACCTGCCCCGATGACGCCCGCTCCAATCCGGCCAGGAGCAAAAGCAATGTGGTTTTGCCGCAACCAGAGGGGCCGACCAGAGCCACCGATTCGCCGGTGCCGACTGAAAACGACACCGGTTTGACAGCGGGGATAACGGTATCCTCGGTGTGATAGGTCTTAGCAACCTCATCGACCGAAATCAATTCAGTTGATGAAACGGCCGTCAACGAGTTCGTCATAACTTGGCATCCGGGATATAACCTTTCTTTTCATCAACCACGCCGCGACTGGTTCCATTATTTCCGCGGATGGCAATGTCAGATCGGGAAAACGCGGCACGGGATAACTGTCGCGAAGCTTTTCAGGCAAACGATTATGGGTCACCATTAATGATCGGACATCATCGGGATACTCATTGATGTAACCGTTGGCCTCAGCTATTGCATCCAAAAAATCTTTAATCAGCTTGGGATTATCATCAATGAAGGATTGAGCAAAAATCAGCACCGTCTGGCTGGTTGACATTGCGGAATCATCAGCCAGCAAACTTCCCCCCCGGGAGAGAGCCGCGGTAACCAGCGGCTCTGGAAGCACCGCCGCCTCAATCTGGCCTGACAATAACATTTGCATGCGCAAACCGATATTCTTGGCCTCCATGAAGGCCATTCCTTCTGACGAAACCGAGTCATTTCGCAACAACTGCTCGGCGACATATTCTATGACGGAATTTGATGAAACCGCGATGGGGATATTGATAAGATCACTGGCGGTGTGATATGCACTTCCCGGCTTTGCCAAAAGCCCGAACATGCGACGATCAAGACGTGTCTCGTAATTACGGGCGACAATAGCAATATCGAAACCATTGACTTCAATCACGGTTGACGTGAACAAATCTCCGAAATACCCGTCGATGGCACCTGAAGTCAGGGCGATATCCTTCTCGGCCGCGGTATTGAACATTATCAGTTCAACATCAAGTCCCGCGTCCGCGAAGAATCCGTTTTCCTGTGCAACCACAAGCGGTAGCGACTGCAAGGCCGGAAGCACCCCGAAAACAATAGATGTATTCGTCTCCGTCTTCTGTTTCTCACCACCACACCCGGCCAACAGCAGGGCGATAAAAGCTATGATCCTGAGCGTTATGTTCATTTTCACCTTACTCCTTTATCTCTTACTACGCCCTCAGCGAGCTAATCCATGGCGTATAAAATCACTAACTGCCTGTGTCCATTGCCGCAGTTTATCGTCGTTAGCCTGATACAGGTGTAATCCCGGCGCCAAAAACTCAGTGTAATATGACTGCAAAAGATTATTAAAAAGGATGTCAAGAATATAGGCCGTTTTCTCGATGTCGAGATCAGCCCGAAGCTCACCCCGCTCAACACCCTCCTTTATTAAATCCAGCAGGAATGATTGCGCCTTTTTGTTGAGCTTCTGAATGCGCCTGGAACTGAACGGCGCATCACCCGACTGGAGCATGCGAAAATAAATCCGGGCCAGGTGAGGGTGCTTTTGGATAAATCCAAAACCCGCCATGAGAAAGCGTTCCATACGGGCGAAAAAATCCTCACTCGCCACCTCTTCCCTGATGTGCTTGAGATGATTTTTAATCTGTTCGGTGGCAATGCCGATGACGTAATCGAACAGCGATTCCTTGCTGGTGAAATACTGAAAAATACTCCCCTTGCTGATCCCGGCGTTTTTTGCCAGCGTGTTCATCGACGCCTGACTGTACCCTTTCTCGGAAAATTCCTCGACCGCCGCCTCAAAGACTTGCTTCTGCTTGTCTGGTTTCAGACGTTGAAATACTCTTGTCACAAAAGTCATTTTACTACTCACTAAAATACTCTACCATAATGACCACCCGGTCATTTTAATAAGACGTTGCGAAAAAATCAAGAATATTCGTAAATTCATTATCCTCCATATCTTGACTTCACAGTTTGTCTTGTATAAAATTCAATGTCAATACACCGATTTTATGAGGTCGATACGTGTCGACAACTTCATTGCCGATTGAAGAAGTAATTGAACTTTATATTAATGGCAAACGCTATGCGCAATTGCTATGCACACCGACGCATCTTACTGATCTTGCAATCGGTCTACTTGCATCACATGGCATAATAACGGAATTCAAACGGGTCGTCAGTATCGCGGCTGATGATACCGCTGGCACTATCAACATCCGGTTGCCAGTGGACTCATCAAAATTACCCGATTCGAACCTCGCGCAAACTGAGCAGATCCCGGTGGTGGAAACGCCTTTCTCTGTAGTTATCGATGACCTGCCTGAGATAATTGCCGGGATGCATGCGCGCTTCAACGGGCTTGTGAATCATGCTGGTATGCACTGTGGATGCTTGGTGTCACCGAATTTGAACGATAATATTGTATTTCGCTATGACGTCGGCCGACATAACGTCGTGGATAAATTGATCGGGACCGCCATCCGACGAACATACAATCTGAGACAATCCATCCTTGCGATCAGCGGACGAATCTCATCCGAAATCGTTATCAAGGCCGCCCGGGCCGGAATCCCGGTCATAATTACGGAAAAATCTATAACGACCCTGGCGACAGTACAGGCCGAGGCGGCCGGAATCGCACTGGTGGGACGAATAAATCGTAACAACCGAATCATTGCTGGCGCTTCCGCGAGATTTGCCGACGTTTGATATTCGCTCGAATTCCATGAAATTGAAGATTTTTCATTGTCCATTGATTATGGTGAGCCGATGGCCAAAGTCACTGATACCGGAAACGATCCGGGGATGGCATTCGCGCCATCCCCGTGTGTATGCGCAATAATCTCCTATTCTGCGGGACCTTCCGACGGACATAAATTAGGCGGTTCCCCGAAATGATCATCGTCCGGCATATAAATATGGGCGATCAATTGCAGAATATCAAGAAGGTTGATTTTGGGATTCAGTCCGTAATCGCCGTCACCGTTGGCATCGAGCAGCGCGTCGCAACTGCCCGGGTTATGCGGCTCGCCCGCGGGTGCCGTGTATAAATATTCAATCACAAAAAGAATATCAAGCAGGTTTATGTTACCGTCGCTGTTGGCATCACCGCGCACCCCCCATTCTTTACAGCAGTTTGGCAGGCCGTGAACAAACGGCGAAAGCGTCGTCGTGTGACCGCAGAGCAGGTTGGCGGCCGTATCAAGCGATGTCGTAATCTCAACCCACTCCATGCCGTTATAGTGCCTGAGCACGAGGGCTTGCTCAACCTCCGGACTCAAAGCCGAATCATCATAATTAATGCAGACCTCAATAAGATCCTCGAATATGGCGGTGGTTGTGATATCATAATACGATGGTATCTTTGGTGGGATCATATCATAATCGCCGATGTCAAGTTCCGTCCACCTCACCAGCAACTTGGTCGTGCCCGGCGAGACAACCCGGTCATAATTCATTTCGAGGTCATAGCGCATATCGACATGCACGTCGTCACCAGCGGGCGTGCTCGCATAGTACGTGCAGGCATCACCAACTCCGTCGGTATCACCGTCTTCCTGGCCGGGATTGTATACGGAGGGACAGTTGTCGAATTCGTCGGGAACACCGTCAGAATCATAATCGGCCTGCGGCCCTGAGCCGACCGTCCAGCAATACGGCCCGTTGAAACTCGGCGATGGTGAATCAAACATCCAATCATAGGCTCTAACCGGGTGATGAATGGAGTCAATGCAAAACAAGCCTTCTTCATCGATTCGAAAATGAAACCGAATATGAACGGCCTCGCCGAGATCATCCGGCCAGGGCTGGCAGGATCCTGCTTGTGCGACAAACGTATGGTTGATCGTGTCCGGCAACACCCCGTTCCAGCTGAACTCGGTTAGTACATTCCACATGGGTGTGTATCCGTCGCCGCTGAATATGGCAAGTAACTCGACTGATCCATACGTACCTGCACCCCCGACACCAAAATGCGTCACATTCGTAATACTCCCGTTCGGGCTGTAAAACCTGAAGGGCATGGAATGGGAAAAACGCTCTTCGGTGTTATTGATATAGATATCGACCTGAAAGGGAATGCTTACTGCCACGGTTCCCGGCCCCGTGGTCGGTGACGCCTCGGCGCGCATGGTCATGGCATTGGCGCTTGAAATCAATGCCAGCATGATACATACTGCCGTCAGTGGAAGAAAACGCTGTCTCATTTTTGCACCTCCTTCCCCTTCATAATTTCCTGTGGCGAACATGTAGCTGGACAAACCGGGGGATCTCCACCGCAGTATACATACCGCATCAGATACCCCACATCACGAATGTTGACATCGGGATAATCGATACAATAGCCTGATCCGTCAACATCCATTATTCCCGGACAGCCACCCGTCGGATCAGGGTCATTATTGAACAGGTAGTCCAAAATGGCAATAATGTCAAATAAATTGACATCATTATCTTTATTAGCATCACCCGGCAAACCCCAGTCAAGACAGCAATTTCCGCTGCTGCACTCTTCCAGCGGCGGCCAGCCAAACAGGCCCTGATCAGAAATCCAGGCGCGGGCGTCGTCAATCGAGTTTTGCAGATCGCCTAAACCGGTTTTTGAGGTCGAGAATATGTTATAAAAGACCAGCGTATCGGTGGCATCAAGGTTAAACTGCCCGTAAACCGAAACCATGTGCAAATCCTGGTACAGTGAGTCCTCCATCCATGGATTGGTTGACTCCCATGTTTCATAACCGCCAAATAATGCCATCTTTTGATATAACTGCCCTGCCACAAAGCGTTCCTGCGGAAAAACCCAATCGGCATTCGTAGCCGTCCACATCCCCCGGACATCAGGAAAACTGTCGACATTATAGGCATTCTGCGTACAATGCGGCCGGCGATACCCGGCATAATAAACCAGCCCGCCCAGGCGCTGGTCCGCCAGGATACAATCGTTGTTGGCGATGCTGTCGGGGCCATATTCCCCGCCGTAGCAGTACATCATCTGTCTTCCTGCATCCCAGTCCGATCCGTTTTCCACCCCGGAATCGGACGGAATATCCCAATCTGATAACTGACCGATGAAAAGACCTTCAAAGCCCTGCTCGGTATTGGAATACACTCGAAGTCTCTGAATCACGAATTCACATTCATTCGTATAATAGGGGCTACTAAATGGCGCATAGTATTCACAGGTCAGTGCAATCATGGAGTCTTGTGTCACCATCTTACCGGTGCTGGCATACATGCAATCCTGCCATCCTCCGGATGAATCGACCGTCAGCCCCTCCAGCGGACGAAAACCGTCATTCTTGAGCCAGTCGGCAGTGAACATGGTCGTGGACAGGACCGTGTCATTCCCATCTAAGCGCAGAATAAACGGTGATGACTCGTACAAATAGCGCGAAATATCATCGTCGCCGCCAGTGGCGTTGTCGGTGGTGTCACAATCCTCATAGTACTGCAAATTCCCCCAGGCATGCTCGTCGGACTGGGGAACATATTCACTCTTGCCCAGTTGCCCGGCATTGCTGATATAAAGCGCTTTGCATTCCGTATGAATGGTTGCGTACTCCGGCCATTGTAGCGAATCGGCTACGATCAGATCGACAAAGATCGTATCCGGCGATGAAGGCGCATCGGAATGAAATATAATTGCTCCGCTCACGCCGACTCCATTGTCGCAGATCCAGCCGCCCTGGTTCATGTATATCGTGAAATCGACATAATTTGGATCAGACTCAGAAATATACGTTATTTCAGGCGAATATCCCAGCCATCCGCTGTGCCCCCCCGTGAGATACACGACATTAATGCTGGAAATATTCAACCAGGCATTTCCGATATTATATATCCTGATAGTCGTGTCACGCTGTGTGCAGGGCTTGGTCCAGGTCGGATCGCCGATGTGCATCGGGGTATACACAATCACCGGGTTCGGTATCGGCCCCACACAGGGAACCCGGAACCATTTCACCGGGTTGGTCGTCCAGACCCCGGCATTGTAGATAGCCGCACCGGGATGCTTGTCATTAATATAGAGAACGTCAAGATAGTAGTTCCCGGTATATTCTCCCGATGGATCGACAACCGGTACCCCCGTGAAATCACCGGTCGTGACTTCCATACCAAAACGCGACATCGACGGCCACATGTCGGCATCGCATTCCAGCGTGCCGCCCAGCCCCATGGCAGAATCGCATTGATCGGTGTAGGAATTGGTCAGGTTGCGGGCAATATCCCAGTTCATACCACCGTTGTCCGATATCGAGATATACAGCTCGCCGTTGGCGGTTCCGGCATGTTCATGGTTGGCATACGCCCGGTTGTGGCAATCCACATAATTCCCGTTCTTCATGTCGTTGAACTGAACGAACAGCGCATACAACTTGCCGTCACACTCGGACAACTGCATCTTGACCATACTCATTTCGTTCCAGTCGCCGCCGTGGCACCAGGTTTGGTCATACGGCAAATCCCAGTTGGCATCCCGGATAACCCGAATCGACTGCCCTTCCGCCCAGTGCAACAGGCGACTGCCGTAATAATGCGGAAATACCCCGAGACCGACAACATCAGGGTTGGTCTCGCGGGCGTTCCAGATCACGTGAAGGTTGTCATCCGATGTAATCAGGGCCGAAATATCAGTTTCCGCGGCCCAGTCGACCTGGCTTGAATCCCATTGCGTGATGTTGCTTTTCGGGCCCCAGCTCGCTCCCATGTCGTTGGATTCCATATAATAAATATTATTCAGATGCTGTAGGCCACGGTCGGCAGATTCAGTCCCACCCGGCCATTCCGGCGGATTGGCCAGCCACACCAGCGCTACTTTCCCCGACACCCGCGAAGCCGCCACCGTGTGACCAAATACATTGGCGGTATCAATGATTTTTGGAGGATAATCCCAGGTTCCTGTCGGATTCGGACCCGGGTATACTATCCAGGCTTCGCCCACATGCCGAAAATAATAAATGCGGCTGCTGGTCGTGCCGGGATCTACTAACTCCTTGGCCAGCATATGCACCACCGTGTCGCCGTTGTAAATATGGACTTCCATGCTGGGAAAGACAAATTCACTGGTGTCGGCGGCATCATACTGTTGCAGAGAATCAGGTAGGCGATGCTTAAATGGTGAAAAGAAGCAACTCAGGGGCTGAAAATCCGGCCAGAACGTGGATGCAAACCCGGCGCCCTCATCATGATGATTGGCAATAACGACGCGGCCGTCCGGGGCCACGTCAAGCCCCACATAACCGGAATAATTATTGCCCGCCCCAAGACGCGGGTGAACGTCGCATCCGCCGTCGGGTCCCTCCCAAACCAATTCGGCAAATACCGATTCCCAAGCTTCATACGAGGTTCCGCAATCGCCATAGAGATCATACGATGACTGAACCGTCCAGGTGAAATGAACGTCCTGGGTTCCGCGCCAGTCAACCTGGCGGTTCATCCGGCCGACATGTTGCTCATCATAGGTCGTGATGCCAATCTGCATACCCGGCGATTGTGACGCCGACATCTCATCGATGCCCAGGGTTTGAGGTTCCTGCCCCTCCAATGGCGGAAGCGCTGATGATGTCCGAGCAATTCCGGCAAGTTTGGCAATCGGCGCCTTATCGATCGGAATGCGGCCGGGTGATTTTTTAACGTTTCCCTTTGACAGCGCACCCCATGCCGGCGCCGACACCGCCAGTATCAGTAGCAAAAAAAGACACGGGGTAATGCGCACAGTAGATTTGATCATACCATCCCTCCAGCAGTATGTGATTGATATCTATGTTATTAGAAATCGGATTTGAGCCGCATATGATCGGGATTTAACATTCCCGCGGCAATCCCTTGGTCCGATCTCCAGATTTACCGATGTCTTATTGATACCAAGCCAAACAGAATACAATATCAAAACAAATGATAACATAAAATAAACCCGGACAGGCTATTTGTCAATCTTTGATTGTGACTGATTGTGACTGATTGTGACCAATCAAAGAAAAACGGCTCATCGCTGGAATAAAAAAATGGCGGCGCAGGGATTTGAATCTTTATTACACTATTCAATACCGCTCAAGATTGAATGGCCGGAATCTTGCCGGCAGTTACCAGGACATTGTAACTCTCTGTTATACCACTAATTATATGTATCTTAACACCCCATATAATGCTAGCGGCACACCTGCGAACAACATTAGTGTAAGTAGATTATTGGGACGAATCACATGTTTTCATTATTGCAAATAGCCTTGATGTCTCCTCGTGTATTGAATAACACGAGTGACATTTCGTTCATTCTGTCGCACCCGAATGACGACGCAAATTATTGGTAATGTGAACACTACGAACGATTGGCTATTAGAGAAAACTCGTTGATTTATCTTGTTGACAATCAGTCCATGTTATGATCATACTGCTGTGGTAAATTGTAATCATCGCCGGTGATTACGTTATAATTGTCCATAATTGCGGTCCGTATACCAATTAAAACACTCGATGAAGATCTAAATAGGGAAAGTCATATGGCCATTATTACAATTACTCGTGGAACCCAAAGCGGTGGCCGGAAACTGGCTCGCCAACTGGGCGAGCGCTTGGGGTACAGTTGCCTGAGCCGCGAAGTCATATCTCAGTGTGCGAAAAAATACAACATCAAGGAAAGTGAACTCTATGCCAAATTGATGGAAGCTCCAAGTCGATGGCGTAAATTGTCAAAAGAGCACTACCGCTATTTAATGTATATACAATGTTCCTTGATAGAAGCCTCCAAACAGGATAATGTCATTTATCACGGATACGCCGGCCAGCTATTTCTTAAAGGTGTCAAACATGCATTAAAACTGAGACTGGAGGCACCGATTGAGGACAGGATCAGAGCTGAAATAAGGGAGTACAATAAAAGTGAAAAGGAAGCCCGGAAATATATAAAAACTATGGATGAACAGCGTAATCGCTGGATGAAATTCCTTTACGATAAGGACTGGCACGATCCCTCGCTCTATGATCTTTCGATAAATTTGCAAAATACATCGATAGACACCCTTTGTGAGATGGTGGCGCTTTTGGTGGATAGCAAGGACTTCAAAACAAGCAGGGAATCCGTCAACGGACTGAACAACCTATCCCTGGAATGTGAAGTCAGGGCGGCAATTGCATCTGATGACAGACTATGGAATCAGCCGATTACGGTCAACGCCCGGGACGCGGTTATATCTATTCACGGCATGGCCGAAAATGCCAAAATAAGAGATTTAATAATTGAAATGACCTCGCAGGTTAAGGGAGTTGCAGACGTAAAGTCCTTTATTAGCCTTCACACTGACCCGATTAAGCGAGGCATTTATGGACACGATTGAGTAACAAATACAACTTGGACGCTCCGAGAAATGGTTATTCATGATCCGGATGGTTATTGATATCCGCCAGGATTGGAACGATTGGTAAATGAATAATCTGTGGCAGGACGGACTGGATTTGACACTTGCATAAAATGCGAGTGGTCATTTACCTCTGAATTAACAACAAAACAGGCAGTAATACTTATGTGAATTAGTTACTATCTTCCCGGACAGTTATTAGATAATAAAATGGCAGTCATCGGCCTCTTCGGTTAAATTGATTTTGACCAAAAAATCATCCGAAAGGAGGACATGATGACCGCCGAGACTAAGATAGCACAAAACCGGTTAACATTGCTACAATTAGCTGAAAAAATTCGGAATGTTTCCGAAGCCTGCCGTTGGTGTCCTTCAGGAATCCTATGATCTAGGTCTCGTTAAATCTCGATCGTCTCACGAGAACCTCCTGACTTACTACACACAAGAAAGCTCCAATTTCAAGATATCTGCCGCAAAGCGAATCTCACAAATACGAAATGCGCATCCCGACGAACTCTTAATTTCAATTTTGCCATAAAAAAATAGCGGTGCAGGGACTTGAACCCCGGACACGCGGATTATGATTCCGCTGCTCTAACCAGCTGAGCTACACCGCCATTTAAGAAATGACAATCTAATAAATTATCGCGTTATGTCAAGAAATTTCAACAACTGTTAATCGGGAAGAACGGTCAGACAACGGCGTATCGACTGCTCGATTTCGGTCAGATCTACACAGGTGTTTTTGCAGGGACCCTCCGGACGCTTATTCGGGAAACCGATCACCGGCGTGTGCACGTTAACTTCGCGAAATCCCGACATCAAATCCCGCTCGCAGGCGATCGCGATGATAATCTCAGGCCGCACTTCGAAAATCTTCTTGCGAGCCTCGGTTCCCCCTCCGACGGTTGCCATCTGGAATCCGTACCGGTCCCGCAACTCCCGCAATACCTTAAAATTCTCCTTGGTCAGACAACGCGGCAAAAGTAGCAACAGTCTCTCCGGTGCCGTTCGCGACGGTTTCGCCCCGATAATAACATTGTGTACTTTCAAAAAAGAATTGGTGATCCTATCCGCCGATATCCCGAATACTCGTCCTACCATCATCACCAGTGAAAGAAGCCTGTTCACCAGCTTTGGCATCACAATCAACCGCGTCAGCGGCCAGCGAATCACCGCCGACAACACAAAAAGGATCAGCCAGAGCAGGACAATACCGCAAAATATGATGAATGCCAGCGAGATTACATCGGCCACCACCGTCCCCATCGATATCAATCGGGGATGAATTAACCAGAAAAACAGACCCGCCGACAAGATCAGAACAAATGTCGAAATAACGGCAATACCAATAAAAACGCGATAATCCGTATCCGTCGATTCGGCCCCGCCAATACCATCCCAATCCGCCCACTCATCGCCGAGTTTGCGATCGGTGACCTTTACTTGTGCCTTATGCTCTGCCATACTGAAAATATATGCTGATAACGGCTCCGGGTCAATATGCGCTATGCCTGAAAATCATAATAAAACAATCCCGCAAATGGCAAATATTATATGGATGTTTTACGCACAAAACACACAAATGAATAACATGAGAGAAGTGACTTCAATTTTATTATCTAAAACTGTCCGGGAAGATAGTAACTAATTCATATAGTCGACACTATTAAAGACAGTCATTATCCATTTTTATTTATGTCGAAGTTGACAAATTAACATATCCTGTTATATTACATCAAGATACTTGTGGGGGCTTCATTTGCATTTTATTATTTGTGGGGAAGAAATATCTATGCAAATCAGCAATTATATTCCGCATTTATACAGTATTTCTTACTTCTTTCATAAGGAGTTAATGATGTCAGTAGTGATATAATATACTGCTCCCCATTAGTTGACAGTTTTTGTTAAGAGATTATTTTATGGCTGGATTCAAATGGAGGATTCAGCAATGAAACGACGCACATGGGA
>Ga0272442_10002247_pt1 | contig 28291 bp, 19 predicted proteins | sample SSMForm2O_FD_200262 | JGI IMG/M metagenome (GOLD analysis project Ga0272442, IMG submission 200262) | Marine sediment archaeal communities from Little Sippewissett salt marsh, Falmouth, MA, United States - SSM-Form-2O | ecosystem: Environmental > Aquatic > Marine > Wetlands > Sediment ...
CTTGGAAAACTTCAAGTCGACCTTGCCGACCAGCTGCCCGGCCTGGACACGCATGCGCTTGACCATCCGCGCCAGCGCGGGGCCCAGCACCTCGGTCTCCATCTTCTGCACCGCATTGTCGAAGAGCAGGTGGGTCAGGTGCAGGGCCACGTCGGCGGTGACCAGCGAAGGGAGGCCCAGGTAGGCGTTCTCGTTGTAGACGTGGTGGAACTCACCGCAGGGCTCTTTGGGCCGGACCACCACGAAGGCGTTCTTCCGCAAATGCCGGCGGGCCGCCCGGGGGAGCCAGCGGTACTTGCCCCGGTTGGCGATGTTGGACAGATTTCCCTTCACCCCGGCCCAACGGATCCGTCCGGGAGTGCGCTCAAAGGTCAGCGGACGTTCCGGCAACAGCCTGGGAATCTCCACCGCGGCGGAAAAGTCCAGATTCAGCGCCAAAACCTTGGGCTCCTGGTAGTCGGGCGCCTTGGAGGTAAGCCCACGATCCTCCATCAGGCCGTAACCTTCCCACTTGTACACCCGGGTCTTTTCCGCTTCCCGGGCCAGCACCTCGAAGCGCCCGTCCCCGTTCAGATCGGCCAGCCCGAAATCAACCAGCTGGCCTACGCCTTCGGTCCCCAGGAACTTGGGAACCAGGATGTTCTCCTGGACGGTGTAGACGAAGAGTCGCTGGCGGAACTTGCCGTCCTTCTTGGTGGCCCGTACTACCCCCACGACCACCTCGTCCTGCTGGTCGCCGTCCAGATCCGCCCGGCAGGCCTTGACCACCGCGGGCGCAGGCAGCGGTATGGCCAGATCCCCCACCGCTGGGCACTCCCAGGCCAGAGCCTGTGATGGAAGCAGGTAAACCAGCACTAGCGGCAACAATGCTTTCATTTGATCACGACCCCCGGTTGGATTGGGCTACTGCTCCAGGACGTTGGCCAGGTCGTTGACCACCGCCTCGGCGTCCTGGCGGCGCAGCTTGACCCAGCCGCCGGTGAACCCGCTGCGGGCGAAGAAGTCGCGCTTGCCCGCCTCGGCTTCCGCCGAGGCCACCTGCAGCTCGTCGAGCTTCTTGTTCCCGCGGAAATACAGCAGCTTGAACTCCGGCTTGGGCGGGGGGACCGGGTCCTGGTCCAGGTATTCGGTGGCGCCCAGGTGGAAAGCCCGCTCCACCCAGTTGGTGAACAGGTCGTTGGTGACGTCCGGGCTGTCGACCGGCACCCAGACGTTCCTTCTCTTCTCGCGCTTCTGCTGGGTGAACTCGCGGCTGGCGGTCAGGGTGCCCACCGCCACCCGCTCGACATCCTTCTTGTCCACGCCCACCAGGCGCCGCTCCAGGTAACGGGTTCCGCGGACGTCCAGGGAGCGGATCAGCGTCGAGGAAATCAGGTAGACCGGGCCTTCGGGCTGTTCCTGCACGTAGGTGGTGGCGCCCCCGTAAGTCTGGGCTCCGATCAGATAGGTCACCTTCTGGCTCTGGGCTTCGACGATCAGGGTGCGCCCGGCCTCGACCATACCGAACTGGGAAAGTTTCTGGTTGTCCACCTTGCCCAGGTCGCGCTCGGCCCGCAGCGGCAGGAGGCGCGCCAGGGTCTTTTCGAATTCCTCACTGGCCCGGTAAGCGTTCACCGTTGTCTCGGTGATCATCTTTGCCGCGGGGTGTGCGGTGCCCTTGGGTGTTTTGGGCGGCGCTTCTTTTGCGTCCTTCTCCTTCTTCTCCATTGGCGCCGGCTTGTGGATCTGCTCGGTGACGGTCATGGTAAAGCCGCCGCCCTTGCGGGCCTCCGCCACCACCTGTTTCTTGCCGGTATCGAACGCCAGCCGGGTCAGTTGATCGGGCTCGACGTCCAGGATCACCTTGCCCTTCTCGGCCTTCTCCTTGCCGGCCGAGAAGACCAGGTAGGCGCAGACCGCCGCGATTACCAGGGCGGCCAGATGCAGGACCAGGCCCAGCTTGCCCTTCATCAGCCCGCCCTCCTCTTGCGCCCCCGCCCCCAGCGGGTGCCCGCGCCGACGCCCAGGATAATCAGGGGCACGGCGAACACGGTGACGTAGAACCAGGCGACGTCCTCGGAGCGGGTGTGGGCGATCTTGACGTCCTCCTCGCTGGTGGACACGCCGCCGATCTGCTTCTCCTCCAGGAGCCACTTGAGGATGTCGGCCAGCAGGATCAGGTTGGGAGGATCGCCGGCCGGCCCCACCCGGATCAGCCCCAGGTAGTCGTCGGCGAACACATCGGTGTCGGCCAGGACCACCACGCGCATCTCGGGTTGATCTTCTTTTTTCTTCTTGTCTTTCTTCTTGTCCGTCTTCTTTTGGTCTTTTTCTTCTTTCTTCAACTCTTCTTTCTTGTCCTCGGGCTTCTTCGGCACCTTGATCTTCTTCGACACCGCCGCGGCCAGGTTGAAGACGCCGGGTTTCTCGTCTTCGGAGCGGGTGAAGTCGGCGTTCTTGTCCGCCCAGGTCATGGCCAGGGTGCGCACGATGAAGGTCACTTTGTTGCCGGTTTTACCGGCCTTGTCCAGCGAGCCGGCCTTGGGAAACAACACCGGCAGGTGGCGGCTGTAGCGCGAAACCACCGAGGTGGCCCCGTGGTGGGAGAAGGCGTTGGTCACCAGGTTGTAGCGATCGGCGGGCGAGCGCGACAGCGGAATGTACTTGTGATCATGACCGAGCACGTTGGTCGAGTAGCTCAGACCCAGAAACTCCAGCAACTCGGCTGGGGCGGCCGGGCTTTCCGGATCAAGGGTAACCAGCATTCGGCCGCCCTGGTCCAGGTAGGCCTTGATCGAGTCGGCCTCTCCGGGGAACAGCGTCCGGCTGGGGTCGGTCCACAGCACCATGGCGGCGTCCCCGGGAACCTGGGTGGCCAACCCCTCCACCGGACCCAGGTTCTTGACCGTCAAGTTGTTGAGCCTGAGGATCTTCTTCAGCTCACCCAGCCGGGAGCGGTTGTCGCCCTCCATCCGGTCGGCGCTGCGCTCTCCGTGCCCGGCGATCATGTACACGGTCTGCTTCTTGCGGTTCAGCTTCAATAGCGCCTTCTGGACCTCGGAATCCAGCTTGCGCAGGTTGCGCTTGGCGCGGTCCAGGCTGGTTCCCACGTTGATCTTCTGGCGGCTCTTGCCGCGGACCAGCATCACCGCTCCGTCCTGGGAGGCGCGGTACTCCTTGGCCAGGTCGGGCTCCAGCGCCCGGTCGATCCGGGAGACCGTCATGCGCGGTGAGAGGCCGTCCAGCTCATCGAAGTAAGGCTGCACTTCCTGGAGCACGTCGTTGTATTCGGGGAAGAACAGGACCGCCTGAGTGTCGGTGTCCAGGCCGGTGATCATCTCCCGGGTGGTGTTGGAGGGCGTGGTGGTCTTGAAGTAGCTCAGATCCTTGTTCGCGTCCTTGCGGGTGGCGATGGCGTTGATCAGGAACAAGGTGCACAGCAGCGAGGCGGTCATGGCCCCCGAGAGCGCCGAGGCCCGCACCCGCGAGGCCTCCACCCCCCTGCCCCGGGGCATGGAAGCCGCGCTGACGTGGACGAAGATCAGCGGAAGCACCGACAGGGCCATCAGCACCGGCCAGGCCACCGAAAGAATCTGCCGCAGGCCGATCCCGCCGTCGCGAACCCGGGTTACCGGCGCGGGGCCCATGACCAGATCGGATCCCAGCACATAAATGATCAGCGCCACCACCCCGCCCAGAGAAAGCAGCGTGGCCAGCCCTTCGATGCGCCGGCGCTCGCCGTCCGAGCGCCTCCAGGCGATGCCCCACATCTTGTAGGTCACCAGCACCGCGAATGCGCCGATCCCGCTGATCACCCACCGGGTGGCGGTCTGACCGCCGATCAGCCGCTCGCCGACGAACACCAGCACCAGACCCAGCAGGTAGCCCACCAGCAGGTGCGGCCCGTGCAACACGCCGAAGGGGGTTTTCCTGGCTACCGCCATCGGCGCGCCTCCAGCATGCGGGTGGCCGCGAACAGGAAGAAGACGGTCACCGACAGGTAGTAGACGATGTCCCGCAGGTGAACCTTGCCGGCCTTGAACGGTGAGAAGTGGATGTTGTGCAAGGCCAGGTTGGCGAAGATGTCGTCGAGCGGCGCATCGGCCACCCGGCCCAGCAGCCACATCATCACCATGGCCGCCACCAGGAAGGCCGAAACGAACACCGCCACTATCTGGCTGCGCGCCAGGGAAGAACCGAAGGTGCCGACGGCCAGGGCACCGCAGGCCAAGAGCAGGTTGCCCAGGTAGCCGGCGAAAACATGGCCCCAGGAGATCTTTCCATGGACCATGACCAGCATGGGCATGTAGATGGTCACCAGGATCAACAGGGCCATGAAGCCCAGAGCACCCAGGTACTTTCCCAGGACGATCTGGTAATCCTTCACCGGCGAGGTCAAGAGCAGCGTTATGGTGCCGTTCTGCCGCTCCTCGGCGATCAGCCGCATGGACACCAGGATGCTGGCCACCATCACCAGCCCGGACAGATCGTAGAAGAACTGGGCCAGAACCTCGGCGGAGTATTTCTCGCCCCCACCCAGCGCCCGCAGGTTGAAGAACAGGCCCACGATAGCGAGTACCAGCGCGGCAACCACGAAGCCCAGGGGGGAGCGCAGGGTGGCGACCAACTCCCGCCGAGCTACCAGCAAAATGCTCCTCAAGGCTCGGTCCTCCCCTCCCCGGTGAGTTTCAAGAACACCGATTCCAGCTCGCCCTCCGGGCGGCCGATCTCGATCAGGTCCAGCCCGGCCTGGACCAGCACGCGGCTGATCTCCGCCCGGCGGTCCTTCTCCGAGGTAATCAGCGCCCGGATGGTCCCTTCGGTTTCGGACAACTCCCAACTCTTGACTCCCTCGACTCCCTTCAGGGCGTCTTCCACCTGGTCTTTCTTGCCCCGCACCCGGACCGAAACCCGCTTCCCGGCGGCCAGGCCGGCGGAGAGTTCCTCTTCGGAACCGGAGGCGACCACCCGCCCCTTCTGCATCACCAGGATGCGGTCGCAGGTCTGGCTGATCTCGGTGAGGATGTGGCTGGAGAGCACCACGGTGTGCTCGCCGCGCAGCCCGTGGACCAGATCGCGCATCTCCACGATCTGCGCCGGGTCCAGGCCGGCGATCGGCTCGTCGAGGATCAGAAGCGGCGGCCGGTGCACCACCGCCTGGGCGATGCCCACCCGCTTCTTGTAACCGTAGGACAGCGTCTCGATGCGCTGGTCGATGACCTGGTTCACCTGGCAGCGCCGGGCGGCGTCCTGCACCCGCCCGCCCACGTCGGTCCGGGGCACCCCGCGCAGCCGCGCGGCGAACTCCAAAAATCGGCCGACGGTCATCTCCCCATACAGTGGCGGCTCTTCGGGCAAGAACCCGATCTTCTTGCGCACCGCCTCCGACTCCCGGGTCACGTCCGCCCCGTCGACCTTGATCGATCCGGAGGTGGGAGTGAGCAGGCAGCTCATGATCCGCAGTAGGGTGGTCTTGCCCGCCCCGTTAAGCCCCAGCAGTCCGACGCACTCCCCCTGGCGGATCTCGAAGGAAACCTCGTCGACCGCTCTCAGCTCACCGTAGTCCTTCACTAATTCGTTGGCGACAATCATCTTCGGGACAAATTTTCAAACACAATTCAGCCCGTCTTGTCAAGTTGACTTTTCGGCAACAAAGGGAGAGAGTCTGATATTCCCGGGAGGGTGCTTTTGAAGGTCGGATATCTCGCCGCCAGCTTGACGCTGGCATTCTTCTTCGCCGGATGCCCTTTCGTGGACTCCACCCTGACTCTGGCGCACACCCCGGTGATGGAAAAGACCATCTCCACCGCCTATCCGGTCTTCCTGACGCGGGTGAGCGACCGGCGGCCCGACCGGAACCGCATCGGTTGCAAGAAGAACGGGTACGGATCGGAGTCGGCCGATCTCTTCCTGGACGTCAAGCTCACCGACTGGTTCGGCGGGGTGATGAACGAAGAGTTCCGGCGCTCGGGGCTGAACCTGGCGCCCGACAATCCCCAGGCGGCGCTCATCGAGGTGGACCTGCTGGATTTCTTCGTCGAGCCCGAGATAAACTTCGGGTCGTCCCACCTGTACGCCGTCGTGCACGCCGAGGTGACCGTGCGTCTGCCCATGGGCACCACCTTCGCCCGGCGTTTCGCCGCCCACACCGACGAGAGCTTTATGATGATCACCGACGGGTCCTACACCAAGCTGCTCGAAGACGCCATGATGAACTGGATGGCCGAGGCGGTGGTGGAGATCCTCCGGCTGCTGCAGAGCCAGGCGCGCGGAGCCTCGGCGGGCTGGAGGATGCTGTCGTGAGACTGCTCCTGCTGACAGCGCTCTCCTTTCTTATGGGCTGCGGGGGGATCAAACACATCCCCGAAGTGCGCTCTGAGTCCCAGTGGCGCAAGGTGGCCATGGCCGCCGCCAAGCCAGTACCCGATGAGGAAGCCAAGCCGCCGCCCATCGAAGTGCCCTTCCGCAAGATAGAAGTGCGCGGCGCCTACGTGGCGGTCTTCGACATCCAGGACAAGAGCAAGGCGCTTTCGAAAATGGAGCTGGACAGCCTGACCGACTACCTGGCCACCAAGGTCGCCGAGAACGGTCTCTTCCACGTGATCCCCCGGGAAGAGATCCGGAAGCGCCTGCTCGGCGCCAAGAAGAAGAGCTACAAGAACTGCTACGATCAGTCCTGCCAGATAGAGATCGGCCGCGAGATCGCCGCGCAGAAGACCCTGTCGGTAAACATCGCCCCGATCGGCTCGTCCTGCATAGTCACCGCCGCCCTCTACGACCTGAAGAAAGCCGCCACCGACGCCACCGCCACCACCCGGGGCAAATGCGGCACCGACGCCCTGCTGGCCCAGATCGAAGAGATAATCGCGAAATTCAGAAGGATGGCGAAGTAGGGGCGGACCTCCGTGTCCGCCCTTTTAAGGGCACACACAGAGGTGTGCCCCTACAGGTCCTTCACGACCTTCTTGTGGGGAATGCGGGCGTCGAGGAACTCGTCGCCCACGACTCTGAAGCCGTGTTTCTCGTAGAACGGCAGGGCGCGCACCTGGGCGTCGGCGGTAAGTTGCTTGAGTCCGAGGATGCGGGCCTCGACGAACAGCTTTATCAGCATGGCCGAGCCCACGCCCTTCTTGCGCCAGTGGCGCAGCACCGCCATGCGGCCGACCTTCCCGTCTTTGAGCAGGCGCGCGGTGGCTATGGGCCGATCCTTGTTATCTTTTACCAGGACATGCAGGCAGTCTGCGTCCCGGCCGTCGAACTCCTCGTCCTCGTGAACATCCTGCTCCATGATGAAGACCGTCTCGCGGATCATGCGCAGGGTCTTTTCCTCGGACGACCAGTCGACGATCCGGGCGGTGAACGACACGCTATTTCCCCTTGAACTCCGGCGGGCGCTTTTCCATGAAAGCCTGCACCGCCTCCTGGAAATCCTCGGTCTTGACCAGCTGCGATTCCGCCCAGGCCTCCATCTGCAGGCCGCGGTCGATGTCGTGCATCCCGTCGATGACCCGCTTGACCGCAGCAATAGCCAGCGGCGCCGACTGGTCGAACTGAGCGGCGAACTCCTCGCCGGCCTGGACCAGCTCTTCGCGGGGAACCACCCGGTCGACGATCCCCCAAGCAAGCGCAGAGTCGGCGTCGATGTTTTTCCCCGAGTAGATCAGCTCCTTGGCCCGCGCGGGCCCCGCCAGCCGGGTCAGCCGGGTGGTGCCGCCCACGTCGGGCACCAGGCCCAGCCGGGACTCGGGCAGGCCAAGCTTTGCGCCCTTGCCCGCGATGCGGAAGTCGCAGGCCAGGACCATCTCCAGGGCCAGCCCCAGGCAGAACCCGTGGATCAGGGCGATCACCGGCACCTCCAGTCGCTCGAGCAGGGTCACCACCCGCTGGTAGTCGTGGGTCACCGGGCGCATGCGCTGCATCCAGCCCTCGCCGTACTTTCCGGGAAGCTCCATGAAGGACAGCAGGTCGATTCCCGCCGAGAACGACTTACCCTCCCCCCGCAGGAACACAGAACGCACCCCCGTCTCGCGGTTCACCGCCCGCACCGCGTCCTCGAGCTGTCCCAGCATCTGGGGGTTGACGGCGTTGCGCTTGTCGGGACGGTTCAAGACGATTTCGAAGAATTTGCCCCGTTTGTCGGTGAGCACCAGTTCGGCCATGAATGCCTCCTTGGAAACGCCAGAACCTTATTCCAGCCCGCCGCCCGGATGCAAGCCCGGTCCTTTGATCCGGAATTCCAGGACTGATAGAATACACCCGTGTTGAAAATCATTCATATCCTCATCGCCATTCTGTTTATTCTGGCTTCCGCAACCTCCTCCGCGGACATGGACACCTCCACCGAACTGGTGGAAGAGGAGTTCCTCGACGAGTTCGCCTTCCTGGAGGACGCCGGGATGGTCGAGCTGGCCGCCCGGCACAAGCAGGAGATCGGCATGAGCCCGTCGGCGGTGACCGTTCTCACCCGCGAGGACATCGAGGCCTCCGGGGCCACCAACCTGCCCGACCTGCTCCGGCTGGTGCCGGGCATGGACGTCCAGGTGGCCTCGACCTCGTTCTATGCGGTCACTTCCCGCCTGTACTGGTCCGACGAGAACATCCACTACCTGGTCCTGGTGGACGGGCGCGACGCGGTGACCGAGGTGCTGGGCCAGGTCGCCTGGGGAGTCCAGCCGGTTTCTCTCGACGACGTCGAACGCATAGAAATCGTCCGGGGGCCGGCATCTTCGCTATACGGAGCCAACGCCCTGACCGGGGTGATCAGCATCACCACCCGGGCGGTGCCGGAGAAAACCTCGGCGTTCGCGCGCCTGTCCGGGGGCGAGGTGGGCATGGCCGAGCTCAGCGCGCTGGCCTCTACCCGGATCGGCGACTGGGGATTCTCCCTGTCCGGCGGGTTGGACCGGGCGGGATCATTCAACGACCCGCGCCTGGGGGCCAAGGATTGCTGGAAGGTCCGGGCCCTGGCCCAGTACCGCTGGTCCGAATCGGAGCGCCTGCGCATCGACGCGGGAATCTCCGAAGGTTCCGGCCTGGTTGCGGCATCGGCAGGCAGTATGGACATGACCCTTGGATTGAGATTCTTGCGCCTGTCCTACGAATCGAAGGATCTGCAGGGGCAGATCTACTGGCACCAGACACCGGCCACCTGGCACATCCGCGAGGCCCTGGAACTGGGAGGCATACGGCTGGCCACTTTCAAACCGGTCACCATGGACAACCACACCGGGTCCGGGGAGGTCCAGTGGACCGTGCCGGAGTTCTGGGAACCTTTGCTGTTGATCGTCGGCGGCGGCGGGCTATTCTCCTGGAGCACGTCGGACAATCTGCTCGACCGGGAAACCTACGCCGACATCACCAGCTCGGACTACCGCCAACCGGGAATCAGCCACCTGGAGGGCCGCGCCGGCGCCTTCGTCCACGCGGAGGTCACCCCCATAGACTGGGTGACGGTGACCGGCAGCCTGCGCTTTGACTACAACACGGTGACGGATCCGTTTCTCAGCCCCCGGCTGGCCGCGGTCTTCAAGCCCGCCGGGGGACAGTTCCTGCGCATGGGGGTGGCCCGGGCCTTCCGCAAGCCGTCCTTCGTCGAAACCCACCTCCATCCCATGGCCGAGTTTCCCGACGACAGCCCCATCACCGGCACGGGCCGGCAGAACTTCCAGGAGTTCATGTCCCGGATGATCGGCAACCCGGACCTGAGAAACGAAACCCTTACCTCCTTCGACGCCGGCTACCTGGGACAGTTCCTCAACGGCCAGCTGAGCGTGGCCTTGGACCTGTATGTCAACCTGCTTCGCGACGTAATCGAGCTGGACGCCAAGATCGCCCCGACCGCCCAGGGCCTGCCCGACCTGGTGCAGAGCCACATCTACATGGACAACAAGACCGAACGTGACCTGAACGTATTCGGCGGCGAGCTGAGCGTGCGCTACAGCCCGTCCAAGCAGATATCCCTGCTGGCCTGCTGGAGCCACCGGGAGATTTACCTTAACCGGACGACCGAGTTCGAGAACCGCAGCCCCAAGAACCTGTTCACCCTGGGTGGGCGCTTGCGGACGGACTGGGGCCTGCTGGGCAGCCTCTACCTCTTCACCCGCTCCGACTTTCGCGCGAACACTCCCAACCCGGACGGTTTGATGGAGCCGGCCGTCTGGCTAAGAAGCGACAACGTCATGCTGGTCCTTTGCAAGCTGGGCTGGAAGTGGACCAGCGCCGACGGCTTCGGGATGGAGGCCGGCGCCAAGCTGTTCTTGCCGGTATCCCCCTTCGCCGCCCCGCACTTCCGCTACCACGAGAAGCTCGGCGGGATGACCGCCGACGGCCGGCCCTACGGCGGCGATCTCCTGCGCCGGATGGTTACCGTATACCTGCAGGGTTCATTCTAGACCCAGGCGCTTTTCCAGAACCCGCACTTCGATCCGCGCGGTCTGGTTCTCGGGGTTGCAATCCAGGGCACCGCGGTACTCCTTGAGAGCTCTTTCGTATTCCCCGTTGCGCTTGGCGATCATGCCCAGGTAGACCCGGGGCATATCGTAGCGGGTATCGAGGGCCACCGCTTTCAGGAATGGCTTTTGTATCGCCGCGGGCAGCTTCTCGTCCTTGGGGGTTATCTCCATGGCCCGCTGGTAGGCGACCACGCCCAGCTTGAAATGATATGCCGGCACGTCCGGGTCGAGGCGGATTGCTTCCTCGAACAGGCGCAGAGCCTCGCGATGGCGCTTGTCTTCGAGCGCCTTCTCTGCCTCCCGGGCTTTCTGCCGGGCCTTTTCCTTGCGCTGAGCCCGGGGATTTGCATCGTCGTCTTCACGATCGGCCACCAGCTTTTCGACCAGCTCGCGGAGTTTCTTGCGCTTGCGCGCATTCACGAACATGAACTCGATGCCCATTCCCCTGGGCTGTCCCTGCTTTCTCACCCAGGCCACCCGGCCCTTCAGCTTGATCCCCAGCATGTGCCCGGGCGGTTTCAGCCGGCACTCCACGTCGGTGTCGATTGGAAGGAGATTCTCGGTGCGGATGAAGGTCCCGCCCTCGCCCAGGTCGGCGGTGAACTCCTGGATGAAATCCTTGTCCTGCCGGTAGGTTACCACGAACGAGCAAGCCAGCCGCTGGTTCTGGCGCTCCTTGCGGTACACCTCCTTGCCGCCGGCGTGATCCAGCAGCATCTGCAGGGAGCGGTGCATGTCGCGCTCGATCTCGATCTCGATCCCCGCCGGCAGCGGCGGGATCCCCGAGGAGGCCACCCGCCGGCCGATCACCGTCCCGTTGAGCCAGAAGATGCGCTCCTCGGTGGGAAACTTGATGACCAGCTTGACCTTCTCGCCCAAGTCGATTCCCTGGTCGCTGGGCATGAACAGCACCGGCTGCCTCTCGCGCCATTCGAACTGGCGCAGCAGCTGCTCCTTGAACGGAAACTCGGTGGAGATGAGCTTCTTCCTGGGCACGAGGCAATCCTAGCGCCCGGCCGGACCGGGGGCAAGCCGGAGAATTTTTGCGTTGCCTTCTGCATGTTGATAACATTTTACCCGGAAAACTCATGGTACGAACGCAGGCAAATACAGGGGCAGCACTGACTTGCACCCTTATCCTGCTGCTGCTCCCGCTGCCGGTTTCGGCCCAGGCGGACGACGAGGAGATGGAGCTGATCGACGAGTTCGCCTTCCTGGAGGACGCCGGGATGGTCGAGTCGGCCGCCCGCCACCGCCAGGAGATCGGCATGAGCCCCTCGGCGGTCACCGTGCTCACCCGCGAGGACGTGGAGGCCTCCGGCGCCACCAACCTTCCCGACCTGCTGCGCCTGGTCCCGGGAATGGAGGTGGTGATCGTCTCCCCCTCTTTTTCCTCGGTTTCCTCCCGGCTCCAGTGGAACAACGCCAACAACTACTACCAGTTGCTGATCGACGGGCGGGACTGCATCAACGAGCTGATCGGCCAGGTGCCCTGGCTGCTGGAAACCATCTCGCTGGACGACATCGAGCGCGTCGAGATCCTCCGGGGCCCGGCCTCCTCCATGTACGGAGCCAGCGCCCTGGCGGGCGTGGTCTCGGTTACGACCCGGGTGGTGCCGGAGAAAACCTCAGCTTCGGTCCGGGTGGAAAGCGGCGAGGTGGGCGTCATGCAGGTGGGCGCGCGCGGCTCCACCCGCATCGGCGACTGGGGATTCTCGGTCAGCGGCAGTTTTGAATTGGCCGGATCATTCTCCAGTCCCCGCCTCCGGGGCAATGAGGTATGGAAGGTCCGCGCCCTGTCCGAGTACACCTGGTCGGAGTCGGAGCGCCTGCGGATCGACTTCGCCATGTCCGAGGGTGAGGGCGGACTGAACACCGCCGCGGGCCTGGTCGACATGAAAATCGGGCTCCGCGCGCTGCGGGCCGCCTACGAATCCAAGAAGCTGAAAGGCCGGCTCTACTGGATGAACGCGCCCGCGGATTTTGTCCTCAAGGCTCCGCTGGAGTTCGAGGGGATCCGCCTGGCGACGTTCACACCGGTGACGTCCATGGCCAATACCGTGGACGGAGAGCTGCAATGGACCGTTCCCACTTTCTGGGACCCGCTGCTGTTGATAGTCGGCGGGGGCGGGCGGATCTCCTGGATCAGCTCGGACGACCTGCTGGACGGAGACACCTACGCGGACATCCAGAGCCCCGACTACCACCAGCCCGGCATCAGCCACTGGGAAGGGCGCGGCGGCGCCTTCGTGCACTCGGAGCTGAAACCCGCGGAATGGGTGACGCTCTCCGGCAGCCTGCGCTTCGACTACAACACCGAGACCGGAACGTTTCTCAGCCCCCGGATGGTGGCGGTATTCCGGCCGATCAAGGGACAGTATATGCGCATGGGCGTCAGCCGCGCGTTCCGCAAGCCGGCTTTCCTGGACACACGGCTACATCCCATGGCCGAGTTTCCCGCCGACAGCCCCATCACCGGGCCGGCGCAGGAGAACTTCCAGGAGTTCATGTCGCGGATGATGGGCAACAGCCATGTCGACAACGAGGAGCTGCTCTCGTTCGAGGCCGGCTACCTGGGCCAGTTCTTCGACAGCAAACTCAGCGTGGCCGTGAACGCCTACTTCATGCAACTGCGCAAGCTGGTCGAGATCGGCACTCACATCGTCCCGACCGAGCAGGGCCTGCCCGACCTGGAGCAGAGCATCATCCGGTCCGGCAACCAGGCGGGGGACCTGGACATCAACGGCATCGAGTTGGTAGTCCGCTACGATCCCGACAAGGCGGTCTCCCTGCTGGCCTCCTGGACCTACCGGGAGGTCTTCGACCGTAAGGCCATGGGTGTGGTCAGGAACACCCCCAAGAACCTGGTTACGGTGGGAGGACGCTTCCGCGGCAGCTCGGGGCTGGTGGGAAGCCTGTACATGTTCTCGCGGTCCGAGTTCACCGACAACAGCGTAGAAAACCCCGAGGGGCTCCTGGCTCCCAAGCTGACCGAGCACGTCGACAACGTTTTTCTGTTCATGGGCAAGCTGGGTTACGAGTGGGTCACCGCCGGGGGCCTGGAGTTGGAGATCGGGGCCAAGCTGTTCTTGCCCTTCTCTCCCTTTTCGGGCAACCTGTTCCGCTACTATGAGGATCTGGGCGGCATCACGCCCGGCGGCCGCTACTACGGCGGCCAGCAACTCCGCCGGATAGCCACCGGTTACCTTCAAGGATCGTTCTGAAATGGCACCTTTTCGAGCTCTAATACTGATCGGAGTCTGCATCCTTTGCGTTCCGGGCTTGCCGGCGGCGGCCCAGGAGCCTGAAATGGAGGCGGCGATCGGGGACGAGGAGATGGAGCTGATCGACGAGTTCGCCTTCCTGGAGGACGCCGGGATGGTCGAGTCGGCCTCGCGGCACCGCCAGGAGATCGGCATGAGCCCCTCGGCGGTCACCGTGCTCACCCGCGAGGACGTGGAGGCCAGCGGCGCCACCAACCTGCCCGATCTGCTGCGGCTGGTTCCGGGGATGGACGTGGTATTCGTTTCCCCCTCGTACGTCTCGATGAGCTCCCGGCTGCAGTGGAACAACAAAAACACTTACTTCCAGCTGCTGATCGACGGCCGGGACTGCATTCACGAGATACTTGGTCAGGTGCCCTGGATGCTGGAAACCATCTCGCTCGACGACATCGAACGCATCGAGATCATCCGGGGCCCGGCTTCCTCCATGTACGGAGCCAGCGCGTTCGCCGGGGTGGTTTCGGTTACCACCCGGGTGGTGCCGGAGAAGACCTCCGCCTCGGTCCTGCTGGAGAGCGGCGAGGTGGGCCTGCTGCAGGTCAGCGCGCGCGGTTCCACCCGCATCGACAACTGGGGCTTTTCGATCAGCGGCGGCACCAACCTGGCCGGGTCGTTCTCCAATCCGCGCCTGGAAGGCAGGCGGTTGTGGAAACTCCGGGCCCTGGCCGAATATACCTGGTCGAACACCGAACGCATCCGGATCGACTTCGGGATGACGCAGGGCGAGGGCGGGCTGAACAGCGGCGCCGGGCTGATCGATATCAAGATGGGGCTGCGCCCGCTGCGGATCGCCTACGAATCGAAGAAGCTGAAAGGCCGGCTCTACTGGATGAACGCGCCGGCGGAGTTCACCATCAAGGCCCCGCTGGAGTTCGGGGGGATCCGCCTGGCCACCGTCGCTCCGGCGGCGACCGATCTGCACGTGGTGGACGGCGAGGTCCAGTGGACCGCGCCCTCCTTCTGGGATCCGTTGCTTCTGATCGTCGGCGGCAGCGGGCGCGTCTCCTGGTTCAAATCGGACGATCTGCTGGACGGGGAAACCTACGCGGACATCCAGAGCCCCGACTACCACCAGCCCGGCATCAGCCACTGGGAGGGGCGCGCTGGCGCCTTCGTCCACTCCGAGCTGAAGCCCGAGGAGTGGGTAACCCTCTCCGCCAGCCTACGCTTCGACTACACCAGCGAGGGGGGAACGTTCCTCAGCCCCCGGATGGTGGCGGTGTTCCGCCCGGTCAAGGGCCAGTACATGCGCATGGGCATCAGCCGGGCGTTCCGCAAGCCGTCGTTCGTCGACACGCGGCTGCACCCCATGGCCGAGTTTCCCACCGACAGCCCCATAACCGGAACGGCGCGGGAGGACTTCCAGGAGTTCATGTCCCGGATGATCGGCAACAGCAACCTGAACAACGAGGAGCTGCTGTCATTCGAAACCGGCTACCTGGGACAGTTCTTCGACAACCAGCTCAGCGTGGCGCTCAACTTCTACTTCACCCAGGTGCGCGAGCTGTTTACCGTCACCACCCACATCGTCTCGACCGAACAAGGCCTGCCCGATCTCGACCTGAGTTCCGTCCGGTCAGAAAACGAAGCGGGCGACCTCGACATCAACGGTATCGAGTTGGTCCTCCAATACAATCCCTCCAGGTCGATATCTCTGCTGGCCTCCTGGGTTTACCGTGAGGTATCCGATCAAACATCGGGGGGAATCGTTGGCACCACTCCCAAGAACCTGGTGACCGTGGGGGGGCGCTTCCGCGGCAGTTCGGGGCTGGTGGGAAGCCTGTATGTCTTCTCCCGATCGGAGTTCTCCGACACCAACGTCGAAAATCCCGAGGGGATCCTGGCGCCCAAGCTCACCGAGCATTCCGACAACGTTCTCCTGGTCATGGGCAAGCTGGGCTATGAATGGATCACCCCCAGGGGCCTGAAGTTCGAGATCGGGGCCAAGCTGTTCCTGCCCTTCTCCCCTTTCTCCGGCGACCTTTTCCGGTATTACGAAGACCTGGGCGGCATCTCCGCCGACGGCCGCTACTACGGCGGCCAGCAGCTACGCCGGGTGGTGACCGGGTATCTCCAGGGGTCGTTCTGAAATGGCACCCTTTCGGAACCTTTTCTGGATCGGAGTCTGGCTCCTTTGGTTTCCGGGATGGCCGGCTTCGGCCCAGGAGTCCGAGGAGGACCAGTTGCAGGCCGAGATGGAGATGGAGGCGGGGATCGGGGACGAGGAGGAGGAGCTGATCGACGAGTTCGCCTTCCTGGAGGACGCCGGGATGATCGAGCTGGCCTCGCGGCACCGCCAGGAGATCGGCATGAGCCCCTCGGCGGTCACCGTCTTGACCCGCGAGGACGTGGAGGCCTCGGGAGCCACCAACCTTCCCGACCTGCTGCGGCTGGTGCCGGGCATGGACGTCGCGGTGGTCTCGCCCGCCTTCACTTCGGTCTCCTCCCGGTTGTATTGGACCAACGGGAACATCTACTACCAGTTGCTGATCGACGGGCGCGACTGCATGCAGGAGCTGCTGGGCCAGGTCACCTGGCACGCCGAGCCCATCTCGCTCGACGACATCGAGCGCATCGAGATCCTCCGGGGCCCGGCCTCGTCGATGTACGGCGCCTCGGCCCTGGCCGGAGTGGTCTCGGTGACTACCCGGGTGGTGCCCGAGAAGACCTCCGCCTCGGTGCGGGTCGACGCCGGCGAGGTGGGCCTGCTGCAGTTCGGCGGCCGCGCCTCCACCCGCATCGGCAACTGGGGATTTTCGATAAGCAGCGGGGCCGACTTCCAGAACTCGTTCAACCTGCCCCGGTCGGAGGGCAAGTGGCTGTGGAAGCTGCGGACGCTGGCCGAGTATGCCTGGGGCGAGTCCCGGAGGATCCGGCTGGACTTCGGCATGTCCCAGGGGCACGGTACCCTGAACACCTCCATCGGCGGCGTCGACCTGTCCATGTTTCTCCGTACCCTGCGCCTGGCCTACGAGTCCAGGAACCTGCGGAGCCGGTTGTACTGGTTCAACGCGCTGTCGGAGTTCAGCCTCCAGGCCCCCCTGGAGTACCTGGGCCTCCGCCTGGCCGAGTTCGTGCCGGTGGAGGCCGACCAGCACACCATCGACGGCGAGGTCCAGTGGACCCTGCCCGAATTGCACAAGGACCTCCTGCTGATCGTCGGCGGAGGCGGGCGCTTCTCCTGGATAGATTCGGACAACCTGCTGGACGGGGAAACCTACTCCGATATCACCAGCCCCGACTACCATAAGCCGGGGATCTTCTACACCGAGGCCCGGGCGGGAGCCTTCGTGCACTCGGAGTTCCAGGCAACCGAGTGGGTGACTTTGTCGGGCAGCCTGCGCTTCGACTACAACACCGCCACCGACCCGTTTCTAAGCCCCCGGACGGCGGTGGTCTTCCGCCCCGCCAAGGGACAGTACCTGCGGGTGGCCATGGCCCGGGCATTCCGCAAGCCGGCCTTCATCGAAACCCAGCTCCACCCGATGGTGGATTTCCCCTCCGACAGCCCCATCACCGGTGACGGCCGGCAGAACTTCCAGGAGTTCATGTCCCGGGTCCTGGGCTGCCCGGATCTGGAGAACGAGACGCTGCTGTCCGTGGAGGCGGGTTACCTGGGGCAGTTCTTCGACGACCGGCTGAGCGTGTCGGTGGACATCTACTACAACCAGGTGCGCGACATTATCGGCCTGGACGAACGGATCGTCGCGGGCGAGCAGGGCCTGCCCGACCTGGAGAACTCGGTACTGCATTCTACCAACAACGAGGGCGACCGGGACATCCACGGACTGGAACTGACCGTCAGGTACAATCCCTCCCGGCTGATCTCGCTGCTGGCCTCCTGGGCCTACCGGGAGGTTTACGACCGGACCGGCGGGCAGGTCATGGACATTACCCCCAAGAACCTGGCCACCATCGGCGGCCGCTTCCGCACCGGGTGGGGCCTGGTGGGCAGCCTGTACTTGTTCTCGCGATCCGACCTGGTGGACCACGACGTGGAGAGCCCCGAAGGAGCGCTGGCCCCCGCGCTGACCATGCATCTGGATCATGTGATGTTGTTCATGGGCAAGCTGGGTTACCGTTGGGACGCCGACCAGAACATCCGCATCGAGACCGGCCTCAAGCTGTTTCTGCCCTTTTCGCCCTTCTCCGGCCCGCTGTTCCGTTACTACGAAGATTCGGGCGGCGAGTCCGCCCGGGGCCGCTTCTACGGCGGCCAGCAACTGCGCCGGATGCTCACCGCCTACCTGCAGGGATCATTCTGATTTTTTTGAACTAGCTACAGCTTTCTGCTAGCATTTCCAACGATGCAAACATCTTCCAGAATTGTCACCATCGTCATTTTCCTTCTGGTTGCGACGACGGCGCACGCTCGAAAGCCCGACGAGGGCGACCGGCTGGCCATGGCCTACTCGGTGACCGAAGACGAGGAGATGGAGCTGATCGACGAGTTCGCCTTTTTGGAGGACGCCGGGATGGTCGAGCTGTCCGCCCGGCACCGCCAGGAGATCGGCATGAGCCCCTCGGCGGTCACCGTCCTCACCCGCGAGGACGTCGAGGCCTCCGGCGCCACCAACCTCCCCGACCTGCTGCGCCTGGTCCCGGGGATGGACGTGACCATATCGTCCCCCTCTTACGCCTCGGTCTCCTCCCGGCTCTACTGGACCAACGGCAACCACTACTACCAGCTGCTGGTCGACGGCCGCGACGCCATGTTCGAGTTGATCGGCCAGGTTCCCTGGATGGCGGAAGTAGTCTCCCTCGACGACATAGAGCGCATCGAGATCGTGCGCGGCCCGGCCTCGTCGATGTACGGCGCCTCGGCCCTGGCCGGGGTGGTCTCGGTGACCACCCGGGTCGTCCCGGAGAAGACCTCGGCATCGGCGCAGGTCACCGCCGGAGAGGTGGGCAACCTGCGGGTGAACGGCCGGGCCTCCACCCGCATCGGCGGCTGGGGGTTCTCGCTTTCCGGCGGGGCCGACTACGCCGGGCCGTTCAACCAGCCCCGCGAAGAGGGGCTGCGCATGTACAAGCTGCGGGCCATGGCCGAGTACAACTGGGCGGAGAACAAACGCATCCGGGTCGATTTCGGCATGTCCGACTCCACCGGGGAAATCAACAGCTCCAGCGGCCTGGTCAACATCAACCTGGTGCTGCGCACCCTGCGGCTGGCGTACGAATCCGAGACCATCCGCGGCCGGCTCTACTGGAGCAACACCCCGGCCGACGTCTCCCTGGAAGCGCCCCTGGAGTTCGGCGGGCTCCGCCTGGCCACCTTCGCCCCGATCACGATCGACGGGCACAGCGTGGACGGCGAGGTGCAGTGGACCCTGCCGGAGGTATGGAAGTCCCTGTTCGCCATCGTCGGGGCCGGTGGACGGGTCACCTACCTGTCGTCCGATCAACTCCTGGACGGAGACACCTACGCGGATCTCTCCAGCCCCGATTACCACCAGCCGGGCATCGAGCTCTGGGAGGGCCGCGCGGGCGCCTTCGTCCACGCCGAGTATAAGCCCGGCGAGTGGGTGACTATCTCGGGCAGCGCGCGCTTCGACTACACCACCGAGACCGGGACTTTCTTGAGCCCGCGCTTCGTGGCGGTCTTCAAGCCGCACAAGGGGCAATTCGTGCGCCTGGGCATCAGCCGGGCCTTCCGCAAACCGCCCTTTCTGGAAAGACAGCTCCACCCCAGGTTGATATTTCCCGCGGACAGCCCGATCACCGGCGCCGGGCAGGAGAATTTCCAGGAGTTCATGTCCCGGAACATGTCCAGCTCCGGCCTGGTCAACGAGGAGCTGTTCTCCATCGAGGCCGGCTACCTGGGCGAGTTCCTCGACGACACCTTAAGCCTGGCAATCGACATCTACGTGAACCAGCTGCGCAACGTGACCGGGATGGAATCGGCCATAGTTCCGGACCTGCAGGGCCTGCCCGACCTGGATCGCAGCATGGCGGTGGTGACCAACAACGGCGGGGACGTGGACATCCTGGGCGGCGAGCTGGTGATTCGCTACGCACCGACAAAGTTGATATCGCTGCTGGCCTCCTGGGCCTACCGGGAGGTCTTCGACCGCAAAGCCTCGGCGGTCTCCGACGGCACCCCCAAGAACCTGTTCACCCTGGGCGGCCGCTTCCGGACCGAGTCCGGGCTGATTGGCAGCCTGTATTTGTTCTCCCGCTCGGAGTTCGCCGACGACGGTGTCGAGAATCCCGCGGGGCTTTTGACCCCCCGTCTCAAGCTGCACGTGGACAACACTTTCATGATTCTTGGCAAGATCGGCTGGCTGTGGAAACTGGACCACCTCCTGGACATCGAGGTAGGCGTCAAGCTGTTTCTGCCCTTCTCCCCGTTCTCCGGCGACCTGTTCAGCTACTACGAGGATCCCGGCGGGGTGACTCCCGACGGAACCTACTACGGCGGTCAGAAGCTCCGCCGGGTGCTGACTACCTATCTGCAGGGCTCCTTCTAGATGAATCCGGGGTTACCGACCGTCCTGGCTCTGGTGATGCCGCTGTGGGTGTTTGCCGGGGGCCCGGCAAACGGAGAGCAGCTGACCATGGCGGTGGTCGACGACGAGGAGCTGGAGCTGATCGACGAGTTCGCCTTCTTAGAAGACGCCGGGATGATCGAGCTGGCCTCCCGGCACCGCCAGGAGATCGGCATGAGCCCCTCGGCGATTACCGTCCTGACCCGCGAGGACGTGGAAGCCTCGGGGGCCACGACCCTCCCCGACCTGCTGCGCATGGTGCCGGGCATCGACGTGGTAATGACCTCGCCCTCATACTATTCGGTTTCATCCCGCCTGTTCTGGAATGCCTCAAATTCCTATTTCCAGCTGCTGATCGACGGGCGCGACTGCATCAACGAGATTCTGGGTATGACTACCTGGCAGGCGGAGATAGTTTCTCTGGAGGACATCGAGCGCATAGAGATCCTGCGGGGTCCGGCTTCTTCGATGTACGGCGCTTCCGCCTTTGCCGGGGTGGTTTCGGTCACCACCCGGCTGGTGCCGGAGAAGACCTCGGCCTCGGTGCGGATCGCCGGGGGCGAGGTGGGCATGCTCCAGGCCGGGGGGCGGGCTTCCACCCGCATCGGGGGCTGGGGATTCGCCCTGTATGCCGCCACCGACCAGCTCAACTCCTTCTTCCAGCCCCGGCTGGAGGGAAACCGGTCATGGAAGCTGCGCGCCATGGCCGAGTACGAGTGGTCGGAAACCAAACGGTTCCTTATCGATTTCGGCATGAGCAACGCCAGCGGAACCATGAACACCTCGGTGGGCCTGGTCGACATGACCCTGATAATCCGGGCGCTGCGCCTGGCCTACGAGTCGGAGAACCTCCGCGGGCGCCTGTACTGGCTCAACGCACCCGCCGACGTCTCGTTCGAAGCCCCCCTGGAGTTCGGCGGGTTGACCCTGGCCGAGTTCATCCCCATGAAGTTTGACACTCACACGGTGGACGGCGAGGTGCAGTGGACATTGCCCGAGCTCACCGACAAACTGCTGCTGATGGTAGGCGGCGGCGGCCGGGTCACCTACATCGCGTCGGATCAGGCGCTGGACGGCGAGACCTACGCGGACATCACCAGCCCGGACTACCACCAGCCCGGCATAACCCACTGGGAGGGCCGGGCGGGTGCCTTCGTCCACTCCGAGTACCAGCCGGCCGAGTGGATTACCTTGAGCGGCAGCCTGCGCTTCGACTACAACACGATCACCCCGGCCTTCCTGAGCCCCCGGATGGTAGCGGTCTTCAAGCCGGCCAAGGGCCAGTACCTGCGCATGGGCCTGAGCCGGGCGTTCCGCAAGTCCGCCTACATCGAGACCGGCCTGCATCCCATGGTGAGCTTTCCCGCCGACAGCCCGATCACCGGACCGGCCCAGGACAATTTCCTGGAGTTCATGTCCAAGTCCATCGGCAACCCCGACCTGGATAATGAGGAACAGATTTCGTTCGAGGCCGGCTACCTGGGCCTCTACCTGGACGGTTCCCTCAGCGTGGCCCTGGACATATATTTCAGCCAGTTCCGCAACGGCACCGGGCTGTCCGCCGAGATCGTCGCCGACGCCCAGGGGCTGCCCGACCTGGATGAAAGCTTGATCCGGGTATCCAACGACTACGGCGACTTCGACCTGTACGGCAGCGAGTTGGTGGTACGCTACAACCCATCCCGGCAGGTCTCGTTGATGGCTTCCTGGGCGTACCGGGAGTTGTTCGACCGCACCGTTTGCTGCACCGCGGACTCGACTCCCAAGAACATGTTCACTCTCGGCGGGAGATTCCGCACCGACCAAGGGCTTTTAGGAAGCCTGTACGTATTCTCCCGCTCGGAGTTCATGCACCGCTGGGTGGAAAACCCCGAGGGGCTCTTCGCCCCCGCGCTGACTGCACAGCTGGAAAACGTGTTTCTGATCATGGCCAAGCTGGGGTGGAAGTGGCGGGTCGACGACCTCTTCGACGTCGAAACCGGGCTCAAGATCTTCTTGCCCTTTTCGCCATTCTCCGGTGACCTGTTTTCCTACTACGAGGACGCCGGTGGCGAGACCCCCTACGGCCGGCCCTACGGCGGTGAAGCCCTCCGCCGGGTGGTCTCAGCCTACCTCCAGGGCTCTTTCTGACACTTAGTCCTATTTGACCCTAAGTATCTATTGACATCGAGTTTCACTTTTGTTACGGTCGCTGCATGGCGGTCGAAAACGGACTGAGAGAGCGCAAGAAGAACAAGACCCGCTCAGACATCATCAAGGCGGCTACCGGGCTCTTCGTAAACAAGGGATTCGACCAAACCACCATGGACGACATCGCCGAGGCCGCAGTGGTTTCGCGCAGCACCCTGTTCCGCTACTTCGGCAACAAGGAAGCCATGGTGTTTCCCCACCAGGATGAGCGGCTGGGCGTCTTCATCGAGATCGTCTCCAGTCCACAGGCCGACGAATCGCCTTTCGCCACCGTGCGCCGCGGGCTGATGCACCTGGCCGGGGTGTTTTATTCCAGCCGCGATGAGATGGCCGTCCAGCACAAGATCGTCATTAGCTCGCCTCACCTGCAGGCCCGCGAACTGGCCTTCTACGACGAGTGGGAGCGGGCCGTCCGCATCGCGGTTGTAGATCCCTACGCCGGCTCGTCCGAACGGGCTAACCGGGCCAAGGTAGCGTCTTCTGCAATCTTCGCCACGGTGCGCACGGCCATGACCGAGTGGCTGGAGGACGGCTGCCGGGAGAACCTGGTGGAGAAGGCCGCGCGGGTGCTCGAATTCATGGAGGAGGGCCTGGAAGGCATAGCGCCTTTCTTGTTGCACGAGAGAAACGGAGGAGCGCGATGAAGATTCCGCAGAAAAGCCAGAAACCCGGGCAGGTGCTCGATAACCTGCGGCAGATGCGCAAGGACGACGCCGACTGGCACAACGGGCGCACCTGGGCCCTGGTGTATCACGCCGGCGACAAGCATTCCCGCCTTATCAAGGACGCCTACTGCATGTACTTCTCGGAGAACGGGCTGAGCCCGCTGGCCTTCCCCAGCCTGAAGCGCTTCGAGACCGAGGTGATTGCCATGGCGGCGGACATGCTGGGCGGCCCGGAGGAGGCCGTCGGCAGCCTGACCTCCGGCGGGACCGAGAGCATCCTGATGGCGGTCAAGAGCGCCCGGGAGAAGGCCCGGGCCGAGCGGCCCGAGATCACCCGGCCGGAGATGGTGGTGCCCGAGACCGCCCATCCGGCCTTCGAGAAGGCCGCGCACTACCTGGACGTCTTGGCGGTACACGTACCGGTGGGCGAGGATTTCCGCGCCGATGTGGAGGCCACTCGCGGCGCGATCAACGACAACACCATATTGATAGTGGGCTCGGCCCCTTCCTTCCCCCAGGGAGTTGTGGATCCCATTCCGGAGCTGGCCGCCCTGGCCAGGGATAAAGGCATCCCTTGCCACGTGGATGCCTGCCTGGGCGGGTTCATACTCCCCTGGCTGAGAAAACTGGGCTACCCGGTCCCCGAGTTCGACTTCTCGGTCGACGGGGTGACCTCCATCTCCGCCGATATCCACAAGTACGGCTTCGCCGCCAAGGGCGCCTCCTGCATCCTCTACCGCGACGACGCCCTGCGCAAGCACCAGTACTTCGCCTACGCGGACTGGTGCGGGGGCATCTACGTCTCCCCCAGCATGACCGGGACGCGGCCGGGCGGCGCCATCGCCGCGGCCTGGGCCACCCTGCAGCATTTCGGCCAGGAAGGTTATTTGGAACTGGCGAAGAAGATCATGGACACCTCTTTAAAACTCAAGGCCGGTATCGCGGAAATCCCCGGGCTGCGCATCCTGGGCGACCCGGTGATGGGCGTCTTCGCCTTCGATCTTGAAAAGGGCAACATCTTCGTCCTGGGCGACGAGATGGAGAAGCGCGGCTGGCACCTGGACCGGGTGCAGAGCCCCCCGGCGCTGCACCTGATGGTCACCCCTCCGCACGCCGACATCGTGGATTCCTTCCTGCAGGACCTGCGGGAGACCAGCGCGGAGGTTTCCGTCCGCGAGGACGACGGCGTGGCGGGCATGGCGGCGGTGTACGGCATGGTGGCCGCGCTGCCCGACCCCTCGCAGGCCAAGGAGTTCGCCGTCGATTTCCTCAACCAGTTGATGAGGCCCGGAACGTAAGGAAAAATGGAATACGTCGTCGCCACCGCCGAAGTCCTGCTGTCTTTGCTGGTTCCGCTGGCCGTCTTGTGGCTGGAGCCGCGCTCGCGGGTGGTGCGCTTCTTGAGCCCGGTGGTGGTCTGCTACGGGGTGGGCATGATCTTCGGCAACCAGCCGCTGATCCAGTTCTCCAACCCGGTGGCTTTAACCACCTGCAACATCACCGTGGCCCTGGCCATCCCCCTGTTGCTCTTTTCGGTCAACATCGCCGCCTGGCTGCGCCTGGCCAAGAACACGGTGATCTCCTTCTTCTTCTGCATGCTGGCGGTGATGATATCCAGCTCGGTGGTGCACTACTTCTACCGGGCCGGCCTGGAGGAGAGCCACAAGATGGCCGGCATGCTGGTGGGCGTCTACACCGGCGGGACTCCCAACATGGCGGCCATCGGCACCGGCCTGCAAGTGAAGTCCGAGACCTTCATCCTGCTCAACGCCGCGGACATCATGGCTTCGTTCGTCTACCTCTTCTTCATCCTGGTGCTGGCGGTCCGCATACCCCACCGGTTCCTGCCGAAGACGCCCAAGCTGAACGGCGGCGAAAACAACGCCGGGGAAATCAGCAACGGCTGGAAGGTCCCCGCCCTGAAAGTCATGGCGACAAGCCTGGGCCTGACGGTGGTGATCGTGGCCTGCGGAGTGTTGTTCTCGCGGCTGTTTTCGGAGGGCAGCCGGGATGCGGTGGCCATCCTGGTGATCACCACGCTGGCGGTGGTGGCTTCGTTGTTTAAGAAAGTGCGCGGGTTGAAGGGCACCCACGACATGGGGCAGTTTCTGCTGCTGGTCTTCTGCGTGGCCATGGGGTTCACCACCGACTTTTCCAAGCTGTTTTCCGCCTCGCCGGGCATCCTCATATTCACCGCGCTGGTTCTTTGGGGCGCGGTGCTGATCCACTTTCTGCTTTGCATGGCCGCGCGCATCGACCGCGATACGGTGATCATAACCTCGACGGCCGGCATTTTCGGCCCGCACATGGTGGGGCCGGTGTCGGTTGCCATCAAGAACCGTGATGTGCTTTTCTCCGGACTGGCCAGCGGCCTGGTGGGATACGCGGTGGGCAACTACCTGGGCATGGGCCTGGCCTGGATGCTGTCATGAGGAGGTAATTCGACATGAAGTTCCTGGCATCACTCTCGATGGTAGCTACTCTCTGGTTTCTTGCGGGATGCGAGCCGGCCGAACCGCCGGCCAATTCCGAGGTGGTGGTATTGGAAGGCAGCGCTTACGACCGCGGGTTCCAGCACGGCAAGCTGCTGAGAAACAAGATCCGCTCGCTGTACACCATCCTGCTGGAAACCAACCTGATGCCCTACCTCAACCGCGAGCAGGACGACGTGATGACCTTCCTGAAAGTCTACCGGGAGGACAAGTACCAGAACGGCCAGTTCTCCTACCGGATGCTGCTGGAGTCCGGCGAGAACCTGCTGGACATCCTCAAGGACACCCACCCGGAGTACGCCGAGGAGATGCGCGGCATCGCCGACGGGGCGAAGATCCCCTTCGAACGTATCCTGGTCCTCAACACCTTCGTGGACACCATGCTGGCCTTCAGGTCGGTGACCCTGTTCCTCAAGCAACTCTCGTCACCGCAACTGCTCGAGTTGGAATTTCTGGGCGACTTCCAGGACGGGGTGGATAACAACGGCGACGGGCAGACCGACGAGGCCGACGACGGCGCGGTCAAGACCGAGAGCGGCGGCGTTTGGGAGGCCGGATACGGGCCCAAGAGCCACGCGGCCATGGTGGAGGTTCCCGTCGACGCGCAAATCCGCATGCGCTTCCTCGACAATCCCGGCCTGGGCGGGTTCACCGGCGGCCCGGACGAGAAGCCCAAGGAGGGCGACCTGCAGGGAATGGACCCGGACTCCATCCGCATCCAGCTGGGGACCGAGCTGTACACCGCGGTCGACGACGACTGCTTTCAGATGACCCTGTCCGGGGAGAACGACGAGTACCTGGAGGTGATCTTCACTCCCCCGGACGGGCTGCCGCCGGGCGAGACCCTGTCGGTGACCGTCCAGGCCCACGACGTCTCCCAGATCAACAACCCGCTGCCGGTGCGGCCGCGGGTGATGCGGGACGAGCGCTTCGTCTTCACCACCCGGGGCGCGGGGCTGAGTCACCAGGAAGTGCCCAACCGGGGAGAATGGGACGGCCGCAGCATGCCGCCGGCCCTGGGTTTCGCCGTCCGCAAAACGGCCACCCCCGACGGGGCCACGCGCCTGGCCCACCACTTCGCTTTGCTTGACTCGAACATCTCCCACAAACACACGGTGCTGTTCGTCCACCGTCCCGATGACGGGACGCCGTTTGCGGTAGTGAGCTGGTCCGGGCTGGTCTGGGGTTTTTCCGGCATGAACCAGGACGGCTTGACCTATATGGTCAATCCTTCGGACACCCTGGACAACCCGCTGGTCGGCCAGGTGAAACAGCATATCGATGAAGCCCAGTTGCTGTCGACCGGCATTCCCATCGGTATCAAGGGGCGCATCCTGCTGGAGCAGAGCGACACGGTGCCCGAGGCCCTGGCCCTGCTGGAAGCCGAGGAGGACACCTTCGGTTGGAACCTGCTGCTGGGCGATCGGAACGGTGCGATCGCCGCGGCCGAGCTGGACAACAACGTTATGAGGGAATCCGACGGCGGATTCCATTCCTTCACGCCGGAGGACGGCACCGGCAGCACCGGGCCGGACGATCTGAGCATGGCCATGCATTTTTTGGTCAACCTTCCGGACATAGACTTCTCCTTCCTGGCGTTCCACGTGCAGCCCCAGCTCTTGTGGAGCAGCTTCTACTACCGGTCGCTGCGCGCCTTCTACATCCTCGAAGAGGAGATCCAGAGCCGCTACGGCCGGCTGGACGTCCCCGGCATGATCGAGGTCCTGCGGCACCCGGAGCTGGTCGACATCCGCGAGAGCATGAACGCGGTGGTTTTCGAGCCTGACTCCGGAAAGCTGCACTACGCCATGGGGCAGGTCCCGGCCACCGACGGCGAGTTCGTCGAGTTCGACCTGGGAGGTGTGCCATGAAGACGCTCGCATCACTCCTGGCGATGGCGGCAATCCTGACCGGCGGCGTTGCCCGGGCCGGTTTCACCGAAACCCTGCCCGAGGGCGCGTTCATGATCGACTCGAGCATCTCGCTGTCGGTCCTGCGCAACCGCTACGACAACGACGGGAACAAGACCACCCTGATCGATTCGGTGAAGCGCTACGAGCCGGGCAGCGGGTTGCAAGGCACGCTGGTTCCCGAGGCCGAGGTGAACTTTCTGGTTTTGATCAACCAGATCCAGTACGGGATCACCGACAATCTCAGCGTGGGCCTGGGCATCCCGGTGGTGTTGTCCACTTCCGTGAATCTTGACCTGCAGTGGATCCCCGGGGACTACCAGAACTACCTGGGACGCGTCTACAGCGAGGAAGACTTCTGGCAGTGGGCCAACAGCATGGGCCAGCCCAAGCCGGAGGACTGGACCGGCAACCAGGGGGTGCTCTCCGACATCATCCTGGGCATCCGCTACCGCTTCTCCGACGATGTCCCCTTCCTGGCCGAGCGCGGCCTGCGGATGGGCGCGATGGTCATGGGCGCCCTGCCCACCGGCTCGCCGCCCCCCAAGGAGGAGATCGCCGCGGCCGGAACCACCATGTGGGACTTGCACTCCCAGGGCGAGCTGTGCCTGCACCTGGCCGTGGAGAAGGACTTTTTAGAAAGGTTCACGCTGGGCATGGACCTGTTCTACGAGTTCCTGTTCAAGCACGAATTCGACACTCCCGAGGGGACCAAGAATCCCCTGCTGATGAAAGCCGAGCCCTACGCGGGCGAAACCTACACCCTGGATCCCGGCGACTTCAAAGGCATCGCGGTCCAACTCGAGGGGGTGGCCGTCTACGGCCCCGCCCT
>Ga0272442_10002248_pt1 | contig 28288 bp, 18 predicted proteins | sample SSMForm2O_FD_200262 | JGI IMG/M metagenome (GOLD analysis project Ga0272442, IMG submission 200262) | Marine sediment archaeal communities from Little Sippewissett salt marsh, Falmouth, MA, United States - SSM-Form-2O | ecosystem: Environmental > Aquatic > Marine > Wetlands > Sediment ...
TGTGAATTTCTGGGGATATATTGCATGATTCCCGGAAAATGATGACCAGATTTGATTCAATTGTGATTTTAAAATTTGACAAAAGAGATAAACTGAAAAACATGAAAGTTTTTCGACAGTCTCAACAGAGGGTTGAACATTCTTATTCTGCGCCGCCTGTTTCCTGCCCGGAATCGCATCTGAGGTAACCATCATTTCACTTCCACTATTCCAATGCCAGCTCACCGGACTCCACATTCACTCCCTCCCATACCAAAAGGGGCTTTTCCGTTAAATCGGAATTTGAGTATTTTATGATCACTGACCGGGATTCGCCCGGAAACAGGGTGATATAATTTTCGGAGCAATAAAGGGGGACAACGGCTTCACGGCTTTCCCTTCCAACAATATTAAAATTTGTAAAAAAGGCGACCTTATCACCCGGATTTTGCACATCAATATGCGCTGCTGTCTCTGTTTCGCTTTTCTGGAGTGTATAATTGACCTTAAGATGAACCACGGGCAGCGACATTAAACCGGTAAAATCATTCTCCGGATGCCGCCAATAGGTATTATTCGACAGAACAGACCCGGTTGAATCGGTCAGGGCAAGCCGGACAAATTCGAGTGCGTTGGATTCAGGCAGATGCCATCCGGTTTCCATGGCGGCATTGGCCGGCACGTAACACCGTTCCTCATGCTGCCAGATTTCCTGACTTTCTTCATTCCAGACAGATGCGGATAACCGGATCCCGGATCTGTTCTGCAAACTTGTGTTCACAATCGAGACAGATCCCGTGTCCCGGTTCCACTGCACATGAACGGGCTCGCAACCGTTTTGAACCGCGTAAAATCCTGAATTCGCTGCCAGATACCAGTCAAAAAGCTGCCAGGTCAGGCTGGGCCAGCTCGCGTTGAATTTCCACAGGGCGAATCCGCTGGAGGCTTTCCATAAATCCTGATTCACAGCCTCTACAACGGCCCGGTACACATCATAGTTCACAAGCTGGGCCTTCTGCGCATAATCGGCCACACCGGCTGCGCTCTTTTCTGCTGGCGCGCCGTAATCCTGCCGGAGAATATTGTCATAATGGGAAAATTTACGGGGATCCCACTGACCACGTTCGTTCGCGTCGTGATATCCCCAGTCTCCGTACAGGGGAAATTTATCATCCGTCCAGGTTTTGCCCAGCTCCGGAAGGAACTTATATAAACTGGATAAAACGGGCACCCCGCTGGGTCCGATCTCACTGCTGAATCCGGTCAGCCGCTCATGCTCGAAATAATCTTTTGGGCGGATCGTATGATACGGGCCCCCACCATGTAGACCGTCGCCATTGCTGATGCGCAGATACGACCGACCTCCCCAGGGATCCTTTTCCGGGAGAAGGCGGTGCATAATCAGGGATTCATATTGATTGGATCCTTCGTTTCCGCCGCACCACAGTATCAGGCACGGATGATTCCGCAGTTTTTTCACAATATCCGCCGAACAGGCATAGAAAAGATCCTTGGGCGGCTTGAATTTCGGATCATTCTTCCAGCATCCCCAAAAATCGTTCAGAAAATCCTGCCAGATCATAATGCCCATAGAATCCGCGGCCCGGAAAAGAATCCGGGGAGGCACACCCGTCGGGCCCCATACCCGCTGAATATTCATGTAACAGGCGGAAGACAGCTGCATTTCCTGAATATAGCGGGAAGCCGTCCAGTTCAACATCATATCGATGACCCAGTTCCCGCCCTTCATATAACAGTCATGTCCATTCATCCGGTAGACACGCTCCCGATTGCCCATGAAGGTTTGAATATTGCGGATGCCGAACTCATCCGATACCTGATGCGATACCCGGCCATGAATGTGAACGGTCATTGTAAACCGGTACCGATCAGGTCTTCCCCAGCCAACAGGCCACCAGAGACGGGGGTGCTTTAATTTTAATAAATCGTTTTCGTTGGGCGTCAGACGTAATGTCCGGATTTCACCGGGCTGCAGACAGACCGGCAGGGAAAACTGAACGGGGGGATCGTTGTATCCGATTGCCTGTATATCAATTTCAAGCTCGCCTTTCTGTACCTGATTCGAGTGATTGATCAGGGTAACCTCGGTGAGCAAATAGGCAAAGCTGGTGTCCGGCAATGGCAGCCGGGCAGCCATATAGGGATCGCGGATTTCGACCGGCCCGGTGGCAATCAAAAAAACCTCATCCGTCATTCCCATGTCCCGGTCACGAATGGCCGGCTGCCAGTCCCAGCCCAGAGCATCCCATTTGGTATAGTCGAGCGTAATATCGCCGTCAGCACCGAGATTCCGTCCCGGATGATCGGTGATATTTATCGGGGGCGGAGACGGCTCTCCCGGATGATCCGGCGGATATACCGCGACAGCTAAAACATTCTCCTGTCTTAAATCGACATAATCGGTAATATTGAACCGGAACCTGCGCTCCATGCCGATCACCGTGCTGGTATCAGCAATCTGTTGGCTATTGAGCCAGACCTCGGCTTTGTAATTGATCTCGGTCAGCTGAAGGAGAATCTCTTTTTCCTGAAAGGATTCCGGAATCCGGAACGTTTTTCGATACCAGTAAGGCCTGTTCCATGGATTCTGTCCGGGAATATGGCTGAACCGCAGCAGATCCTGTTTCTCGTTAAACGCATCATTCAAATCCGGAATGCGCAAATTATTCTTTCCGAAATAGGGATTGGGATACACCCCGTTCCGGACCAGAGCGGATAATACGGTCACCGGCACGGAGGATATATACCAGCCTCTGGTATCCGTCCGGCTGGAAGAAATCGCTTCACCATCATTTCCTGCCAGTCTGGAAGACCGGATTTGCCAGCCGTCCCGCAAATGCAATGCTCCTGGCGGTACATCTCCGGCCGGCCGATCATCAATAGTGAAATAAGAGTGTGGACCATCGATATGACTTCCATCCCGGATGGCAATCACCCGCCAGGCATGCCTGCCGAAGGAGAGTGGAAAAATGCCTGTCCGGTCCCGGTCCCCGGACAACCGGTCCATAATCCGGCTATCCACTTCCACATAAAACGAGTCCGCTTCAACAGCGGACCAAACCAGGGTGGGCATATTGCTTGTCAGCAGAGCGCCGTCCGAAGGGGTCAGAGGTCGAGGGACCTGACTGATGGCAAATCCGGACGGCGGGAGAAATGGAGCCATGCAAACAGCCAAGGCCAGTTGAAACACTGTCATTGACTGCATAAAACATCTCCTCACATTGACCTCCAATATAAATATTTTTTTTTAAAGCAGTGCCGGTTTTATTCACCTGCCAGCCAAAATCGACCCAATGTTTTTGCATGGCTGTTTTTCCTCAGAAATAAAAATGAATAATCGATCTTTTGGTAAACTTCATGTCGACATGAAGCCCTCTTTCATTATCATCAGCCAATATGGTCAACCAGAATCTTGATCCCGATCCCGATCAGTACCATCCCGCCGATACACTCTGCATATTTCTCAAACAAATGACCCGTCCGGTCGCCTAAATAAACACCCGTAAAACTCATTCCAAATGTGACCAGACCGATCACGATGATCGGCAGCCACAGTCTGAGCAGCAGAATCCCCAGACTAAGCCCCACAGCCAGAGCATCTATGCTTGTGGCCACGGATAACAGAAATAACGTGCCGATATCCAGTGGATTGTAATTCCGCTTATCTGATTTAAACTGCCGGGATTCAACAATCATTTTAATCCCGATAAAAACAAGCAGACCGAAAGCGATCCAGTGATCCGCTTTCTGAATATACCTATTTAAATGCAGACCGGCCATCCAGCCGATGACGGGCATGATTGCCTGGAAGAATCCAAAAGAAAATGCGATTTTCAAGGCATTCCGAACACAGCATCCTCTAAGAATGACACCGCTCGCAACAGACACGGCAAACGCATCCATGGCCAGACCGAATGCAATCAGAATAATCTCAAAAAACGTCATCGATGAAAATCATCCGACAATTTTAATCCTTCAATCTGATTTAATATCTTTACCATAATCCAGCCGGTGCTCGTCTGTTACCACCGGAAATTGGGGGACGATAATCGGATACGGTTCCCACTTCTGGATGGCAAACATATCGATTCGGGTCAGCCGAATCTGCTTCAAGAGATCGGCATTGATTTCGATTTGATCGCTGTATTTTTGCTGTAAAGATCGAACATAGGGATTCAGATCATTCCGGATCACCGGCGGATAATTCTCAATAAAAGCCTCTTTTTTCCCGATAGAATCCAGGTAGGCATTTCGGTGAAACATCCCGTTCAATGCATCCTTCCACATCATTTCCGTGCGTCTGACCCAGGGATGCTGATCCAGTCCTTTTTCATATGCTTCCCGGTTAAGATATTGATCCGCAATCATATCTGCCACAGCCAATTTAAATTGCTTCGGGAATTCCTCCCGGCTGAAACGGCGTTTGCGAAACACCAGCGGATGTGAAGCCAGCATGGTTCTGAAATCCTGTACGGTAAAAAGTTGACCATCCAGAGTAAACAGGGGAGCGTTCTGGAGTCCTGATGCTTCTCTTAAAGCATCTTCAATTTTCTGCATATCCTGGTATTCCCGGGATCGACTCCAAAACCGATCGATAAACATCCCCTGCTTTTCATTCTCCTTGAGATGATAAACATCTGCAAAAATTTCCGCCAGTTGAAAAAAGGGGCCTTCCCGAAATTCAAGCCGCTTTCCTTTCATCACTTTTCCGATATATTGATTCCATATGGCAGCCGCTTTATGCAGGGTGAGCCGTTCCCGGACGCGATGCCAACGGTTCTTCACATCATCATCGGCAAACACCCGTTTTTCTGTCCATCCGTCAACACGCATAAACAAATACTGGCCGTCCTCTATTTTTAAGGGGCCGATGATCGAACCGTTTTCCAACGGTCTCGTAAATAAAGCAGTTTCCACCTGTGGTGTTTCATAATCAGACCATGCCACATCCCGTTCGGAAACTTCTGAACGGCCGTAATATTTTTCAAATACAGACACAAACCGGTCCGGGTTTGCTGTAATAATGTGCCGGGCCCTGGCAGCCTCTGCACTGTCCGGCAGATTGAAGTACTGAATATGATATTTTCTTCCGACTGCCCGAAACATATCCGACAGCGCTTTCTTTGACAACTTGACCTTCTGAATGGCTTGCTGATTGTAAAGCATTTTACGCATGGCCTGTTCCCGGCGTCCCTGAATATAGGCTTGAAAAATTTTATTTTGCATTAACCTGTTGTTGCCGCCTCCCTCCAGCGCCATTAACTTTTCAGCAATCAGAGAATTCAGAATGATTTTTTTATGAATAATCAGATCGCCTTTCTTACAATAAGGGGGACGAAGGGTATATTCAGAACGGCGGATAAATTCATTTTTTGAAATGACCCGATTCCCGACCCGGGCAATGATGTCCTCTTCCGGCATGTCTGTCTTTTTCTGACAACCCACCATAAGAACGAATATCCATAACACGCATAAAAACGCTTTCTTCATCAATCCTTCCTTCATGATAAAACCCCCGTGCCACTCCCTCTCAGGGAGGGTGACAGGGGGGTTATTTCAAAATAAAACCAGACACAAATAATGTTAAAAAAGAATACCCAGCTCATAGCTGTGCATATTGCCCAGAATACCGATGCTCTTATATGCGTAGTTCATCTGCAATGCGGATGTCCTTGTGACATACATCACAAAACCACCACCGAATGTGGTTCCATATTGGGATTTATCCATAAAGAGAGCCTTGTATCCGCCTCTCAGGAACAGCTCACCCATGCCCGGCAGTTTGACTCCGTATTCACCGCCCACATTGACAGATTCACTGTTATTGTTGGGATGCAGCGCATCGGCAGACAATATCAGACGATGACCGGCCACTTTAAAGGCATGGACCGACAACCCCACCCGGAATATGAGAGGCAGCTCCCAGGCATTAAGATCATATTTGCCCCGGTTGAATGCAAAATTCCCTTCATACTGAGGGTAGGGATCCACAGTTGAAAGCAGATCAATGCCGTCATATTCCATACGACCGCCATAATTAGAAATACTCATGCCGATCATCATTCCATCTTCCCGGTCACCGGTCGGAGAAAAGAAACCCGTATTCACCAGAACGCCGAGATCCACGGCCATGGCACTGGCACTGCAATGCCAGATTTGTGATGTAATATACTTGAAAGCCGCCCCGAAAGAGAACCACTGCACCAGCCTCCGGCTGTATGCCAGACTGAACGCATAATCACTGGGACTGAATGTCTCTCCGGTGCCTTCCGGATCTTCAACAGTAGTCACATCCATGGATCCGTAACCCATATAGGTCACGCCTGCGGCCACTGTGCCCACGGACGGTAAAACGAGATTGGCTCCGAAGAAAGTGCAGTTCGTATTGGCGATCCAGGGTTGATGAATCATCATCACACTGTTTCGGTCCATTAATCCAAGTCCTGCAGGATTCCAGTATAAAGCGGATAAATCCCGGGGCATGGACACATAGGCCTCTCCCATGGCACTGCCTGCACTGCCAATGCCGATTTCCAGAAAATTGGCGGCTGTCGTGGCCACCCTGTTTTTCACCTGCGATTGGCTTGGAACCGCAGCTCCCAAAACCGCAAGGATTGTGATTATTAAAATATATTGTCTCGAGCTCATGGTTATGCCTCGCTTTTCTAAGATATTCCGGGAATTATTTAATCACCGCAAACTTGCCGATTTTTTCCAGGCCGGTTTCCCGGTCTTTCACATGAAACACATACACGCCGGCGGCTATTTCAAGCCCCTCATGGCTGCGTAAGTCCCAGTGAATAATACCGGTTGCAGAATCACCAAGCCCGTTGTAAGAAACCAATCCGTCTTCAGGAGTCATAATTTTATCCACGAATACACCGCTGATGGTAAAAATCTGAATGGTGCATTTTTCAGGAACATGGGTGAACATGATCCGGCGTTTTTGATTCAGGGTGGAATATTGCAGAGCCGGTTCCATCAGGTTAGTCGCCACATAGGGATTGGGCACTACCTTGATTTTATCCATATCCTGTTTCACATCTTCTTTTGAATCGCTCTGCGTGCTTTCTATACTGAAGACAAACTTGTCTGTCCACCAGAAGGGCCGGTGGAATTTCACCCAATACACATCACCGGGCTGAGGCTGTGTCTTCATACTGTCGCTGAAGTCTAATTGCAAAATTGTGTCTGACCACCGGTCGGTTCCCGGTCGCAGGCATCCGACAAAAATTAAATCATTTGCCAGATCGACGACACCGACGCTTTCTACGTTGCTTTTTATAATCGCCACTTCCATCAATTCGGGCAGATATGTGGTATCCCCGTTCGACACTTCAAACCGTGTGGAATCGATATGGCTCATGTTTTCCACAATAAAGGGAATAATCGAATCGGTCACCATAAAATCTGTATCGATTTTTACCTGACTATTATCATAAATACTGCCGCGTCCGTATCGCGGTTTATAAAATCCTTCTTCTTCGTTTAAAAACCGGATCCGGTAATCCCACGCATAATAGATAAACGCGTCATTTAAGTAGACATTCACGGGAATCAGCGGATTTTCCGGATACCAGCCGCTGTTCTCGTGATCCAGGCCAGGACTCCCCACATCATCCTGAACAAAGAGCCGCATACCGTCAAATAGCCCGGTATAAAGTCCTGATGTGTTGATAAAATAGGTGCCGATGTTATCGATTGAGCGCCCATCGGCCAACACGGTGCTGTATTTGGTGGGCTTTGTCGGTTCGCCCTCACTATCGGGTTTGGCCACATCTTCATAGACCATCTTCCGTTGTCCGTCTTTATTCCGGTAAACACGAATTCCGGTGGCCACATAATTGACACCCCAATCGTAATATTTCGGCCGCTTCTTTCGAATCACATAATTCGTAAACTCCACTTCATAGCTGGCTCCGATACGCATCGAATCCGGCATGATCACCTCAGGAATAATTTCACCTGTCCCCAGCATGACGGTATTCGCATGATCAATAATTGTGGAATCAACATATGCCCGCCCGGCTGCTTTGGCACCCGGGGTGACAATCACCATATTCGAAGGAATCGATACAAAATTATCGCTCTGATCCAGTTCAGGGACGGCATCCGTAATGGAGGGTAAAAACCCGACGATTTCCTGAAGTCCTTCCTCTGCAGCTTCTTCGTCCTGTCGCAGAGAATCGGGATCAATACCGTAATCGTAGGCCACCAGTCCGTAATAATAGGTTACTCCGTTTTCCACTTCGTCGTCAATATAAAAATATTGAAGTCCGGTATCATCCCCCAAATAAAAACCCTGGCCGCCCGTTTTGTCAAGATTGTAATCGGTATAACCGGTGATGCCGTCCTTCACATCACATTGAAAAATAGCGGTTTTAAAAATCGGATTTCCGTAACCGTCTGTAATCGTCTCCGCCTCACTGAATAATTTGTCTGTCGCCTTCATCAATTTATAGCCTTCAAAATCATTCTTATTATTCAGCAAAGGTTCCCGGGTAAACCGGTCTGAAATATTATCCCATGTCAGCACTACCCGGCCGTCTAAGGCTGTGGCCTTAAGCGTCGGCCGCAGCGGCGCCGCGGTAAATTGATAATCGCGTCCGTATATAATCTGAACGACTTCCTTCTGTTTGAACAGGGCCGGCGCATAATGATCCGTCCCGTTGAGCGCTTCCAGAGGATCATAGGAATGAACTTCGGCCATGGAAATGCGTTCGGTCTGCCCGCAGTTAAGCGGGAAAATACCGGAGGCAAACACCTCGACCAGGTTCTGTGTGGTTTCACCGCCGAATTGCTGTAGGGAATCTACGGTCATCACTTCAAACATCGACTGATCGCCGAAGAACCAGTGATATCCGGAGCCGTCTCCCCCGGATGTTGTCAATTTTGTTCTTTCACTGATCGGGAACAATTGAAAGGCCGTTAAACCCAGCATATCGGATTCTGAAATATCCATGGCATTAAAATTGGGTTCGCACTCGTCGGCATTCTCATAACTGGGCTTCCCGTCGCATTCGCCTTTATCCTTCAACTCGGGTTCCCATCCCCGTTCATCGGGTCCGAATCCATCGATTCCGACGTCGTCTCCTGCAAATTCGCCTTCATCCCATACACCGTTTTCATTCTCATCGGAAAAGGGCCGCCAGTCCTGATCTTCATCCCCTTCCCAGTGTTCCCTTAATTCGTCCGGTTCTTTATCATAGGTTTCGAGAAACCAGGTCATATTGGTAATGCCGTATTCCGGTCCGACCAGGCTGCCCGCAGGATCCGCCCAATCCAGGGGTACGTCCCGGCGCTCATCGGTGAGACCATCCATATCATTGTCGATTCCGTCATCAATAATGCCCGGGCTTTCCAGAAAGGCAAATCCCATGGTTCCGGTGCGGTAACTGCCAATTCCCAGTCCATCGACATCCCAGGAGTAAGCCAGATCCAGCCGGACATCGAATGCACCCAGCTCATCATCGCCGTCCGTTCCTCCGATACCATTGTCCACCCAGTAACCGAAGGCAACTTCATTCAGATTATATCGGGAAGTGTTGGCAATATTATACTCCCAGAAGATGGCATCCTGGGCTTCAACCGCCCGCCACTGATATCCCCTCTGGGCCACACGGATACCGATACCGCCCCAGGGCTTGCCATTACCGATACTGATACCTGCGTATCGATCACCGATACGTTCGTCACCTCTCGGGTAATAGGCGGTTGGAAACGCATCTTCAAAATACTCCTGATCCTGCGCGTCATTGGCCACAAAGAAGCATTCAAGATCGGCCCGGGAAGGTTTTTCTTCGGTTCCCCGGCCGAACCGTCCGTGAAAATACCGCTGAAGATTGCCCTCCTCGTCTGTCCGGGGCGGATACAGAAGCCCGTCACGGGCGGGCCACCCGTTTTGCGGCCATGAATCCGGATTGTCGCTGATAGCCGGACTTTCATCGGTATTGGACGCACCTTCATTAAAATATCCGTAGACCGGATACAAACCATAGCTGATATCGCCTTCTGCATTGTAATCCATTTCTTCACGGTAATTGGTCTGCAGAAAATAGAGAGTATCCAGCTCTCCCTGTTCCGCCGTACTCCAGTTTTGAATCGTCGTCCAGTCATCCACAGGAATGGTGTCCTCTTTCAGATACACCCGAGTCGAAATCAAGAGCCCGACGCCGTCGCTCATCTTGACACCATCCAGGGTATTGGGCCATTTGCTCGCAAATGGATCGGCACCTTCTCCCCAATCGGAAAGTTCTGTGGTATTGCGGAACTGCAGTCGAACCCGGTTTCCATCCATGATTCCGCGACGAGCGAGCGCACGGTCTCCGGCCGGATCATCCGGTCCCTCATAGGCCCGCCCCTGACCGTGTAACACTGTCGCTGTGCACAGTAAGGCAATGAATCCCAGCGATCTATAATCAATCGTTTTCATGGTGATATTATCCCCTTTTTGATTCAATGTATAAAATCTCCTTAGAAAAAGATACCCATGCCAAGCTTCACCAGACGTGGCGCATAATAGGCGCTTGGATTTTGTACCTGGTCATAAACCGTATTGAAATCGGATTTATGACTGTTATAATCGCCGGGCAGCAGAATACGGGTGTATGCCTGACCCGTCGTCGCTTCCACCCAGTTCGTATTCAACCGGTCCAGTAAATTATACGCGCTGAGCATGAATCGCAGCCGGAACTGATCATTGAGCGGAATATCATAAAAAGAACGCAAATCCAGATTAAATGTGGGAGGCCTTAAGTCATTGTTAATATAAAGATTAACACGACTTATTAAAGATTGGGACGCCGGTTCATATGTGTAAGGCCGTCCGGAGCCGTATCTGGCGATCAGTGTCGCTCCGTAACGCTTCGCGTTATATCCAACCGACACATTGACCGTATGTCTCTGATCCCAGCTCATGGGAACCAGATAGGGAATCGGATCCTGATTGTCTCCGGCGCGGTCAAAAGTGGTGCTTGGATTGTCCGAATTTCCGCGTGTATACTGAAGCGTATAATTCAAATTGGCCGTAAAATTCTGATGCCTGAGGTCGTACTTTAATTCAAGTCCGCGGGAATTGGCGTAATCAATATTTCCATATAATCCGTATCGATCAGCATAGTAGGTTTCAACCACATTCACCGTCAGCAGATCGTAGATATCCCGATAAAAGAGGGCAACTTCAACACTCATATTATCCGCGATCTCCTGCCACAAGCCAATTTCATAGCTGATGGTTTTTTCTGCTTTCAGTGTTGGATTGCCAAGACGGGTATTCCCGTCTCTTTGTATCGTTCTTGAATGATTGCTGTATAATGCATAATAGGGAGGCATCTGAAAGAAATGACCATAACTGAAATGAAGAACCGCTGTCTGTCCCAGCTGGTATGACAGACCGAGCCGAGGACTGAGCTGATATTCCGGTTTTGCATCCAGTTCATCAGAAATTCTGGAAGGATCGCTCCGGTCCGTATTGGCCGGATTCCTCCAGTTGGACGGATACGTGGTATTCAGATCATAATAATCGAACCGCAAGCCGGCATTGATGACCATCTCGCTGAATTCCATCTTGTCCTGAAAATACGCGGACAGCTCCATTGGTTTCTGGGTATAGATATCCGCATAGGCAGTGGAATCGACGGGCAAACCGGGAGCAAAATCCTCTTCAGGATTCAGATCGATAATCTGGGCATCTTCAATTGAAAATTCAATGTCCGTATAAGCCACGCCTGTTTTAAAGCTGTGCTGGCGGTTGACCTGCCAGGTCAGGTCGAATTTGACATTGAAATCATCGGAATCATTGATATCATGGTTTCTTTCCTGGCCCCCTGTATAAAATCCAGTATGATTTTGATTCGCCAAAAATATAAATGGCACATACCGCGAATCCGTTTCATTTTCATATAAATAATGGCCGTATGTGCTCATTTTATAATAGGTCTTGAGTTCATAAAACGCATTTTTCGCAAACATGTGATTGAGCTGAACAGCCAGCATATCGGTCTCGCGGTGTTTGGCTGTTTTGCCATCCGGATTGTATTTGTATTGATACCCGGTACCGTAGTCATCGTTGTATGCCATCCACTCATTCAAATCACGGGTAAAAGAAAGGCTTAATTTTGCCTGCTTGCCCTTTAAGGTCAATTTACCCATGATCGACTGATTCTGATTGTAATCCAGCGGTACATATGCGCTGTCTCCGGTATGCGTGGTAACCCAGTATCGTTGAAACTCGGATTCATAATTGCTGTAATCATCCACATTGTAACGGCGAATGCCGTTTAAATAATTATTTTTATCCTCATTCCTGTAATTCACAAAAAAGGTCAGGCGGTCTTTGATGATGGGACCGTCCAGCTGAACCTTGATGTCTTTTTGTCGTCCGTATTCCGGCAGATTCCCCCAGAATGAATTGAAATTGTCATCCGGTAACCCGATAAAAATATCATCTTTGTCAGTGACATATCCGGCAAGCGCCCCTGAAATCGATCCATGAAATGCATTGCCTCCGTCTTTGGTAATGACATTCACCACACCGCTCATGGCCTGACCGTATTCCGCATTGAATGTTCCGGTAATCACTTCCAGATCCTGAATGGCTTCTGTTTCCACATCCACCACCCGTCCCTCGCCGCCGAAAGCGTCATCCACTTTCATGCCGTCCACCAGATACGACACCTCTGTCAGACGGCCGCCCCTGAAATGACCGTCCACCACGCCGGCCTGAAGCTGTACGATATCCGTGGCGCTTTCAACCGGAAGTACGGCAATTTCTTCAGCAGACACATTACGAATGGATCCGGTCTGATCTTTCTTCACAGTCAAACGGTCCGCTGTCACGACGACCACATCTCCCTTCATAACCGTGGATTCCATGCTGACGGCCACTTCCGAGGTCCGGTTCACCGAAACCCGAAGCCCTTTCAGCAGATATTCCTTGTAACCCATCATCCGTATTCTCAGATCATAGGTTCCCGGCGGTACACTGAGAATATAAAATGAACCATCCATGCCTGCCGCGGCTCCCATCCGAGTGCCTTCTAAAACCACATTGGCACCCATCAAAGCGCTGCCGCTTTCAGCATCCAGCACGGTGCCGGAGATCTTGCCGGTCGTCTGCGCGGACAGGTTCGCAAACAGACCCAGAATCAAGATCATCCCGATCGCAATTGATTTCCTCACTCTCATGGCTCCTTCCTATCTTTTTATAAGTTTAATATGTATTTATGTATTGTAAAACAGGTTAAAGATTATGAAAAAAAATAGAGTGCCTGAATGATTATTTGACGCCGTTCTATCAAACAACATGACCGATCCCTTCGGCCCAGGATGGGCATCATTCGAAAAGAATTGAATTATTATAACCATTAAATCGGACTTTGTCAAGGGACAAAATTTCATGAAACCGCATCGAAGGATTTCAACGGAATTGACTCGTAAGACTGTGGATGATTCATTTATTGCTTGACATCTGTGTGAACGGATCATATATTTGTATAATGCAAATAATAGGACATACAAACATATCGTCAATGATGACACAACAAAGAGATACAAAACTGGCCCTGCTTATGTCAAAACTGATCCATCGCATTGTCACTCTGGATCGAAATGAAAAAGCCTGCCATGGCGTCACGCTTTCCCAGCATTACACAATGGATGCCCTCTATCGAAAACAATCCATGACCATGAAACAACTGAGCGTCGAATTGAACCTGGCCATTTCAACCTTAACACGAATTGTGGACATTCTGGTCAGAGACGGATTCATTGTCCGATGTGCCAGTGAAACCGACCGAAGAAAAGTCATTGTCAAGTTAACGAAAAAGGGATTAAACAAAGCCAAAAGCTTGCAGGAATACACACAGAACTTCTGGACCCGTATTCTAAAATTTATTCCTGAGGAAAGAAAAAAAGATCTGATCAATCATTTAAAGCTGATATTGGATGCCATGAAACAGACAGAGTATTCGTGTCTGAAAAAACGGCTCAGTAAAGACAATCATCCCTGCCGAGGATATCAAGATGTTGGAAATGCCTGATTTTTACCTGTTGAAAAGCGGATTGCCTGTTTTTGTGCGCCGTTTCCGGACTTCAGACATTCATCAAGTGATTGCCATATTCGACAAGATGTCCGACCGCTCCCGGTACCGGAGATTTTTCCACCCGGTGCGCAAACTCCCTGAATCTCATTTGGAGGAGCTGATGAATGTCGATGATCATAATCCGGATGCGTGATGACTGAAATACAAAAAATCTGGACGGATTCCTACCGGGTGCATACTTATGAAGTCGACGCTCTGGGACGGATGTCTCTTCCTGTGTTAGGCAGTCTGCTTCAGGAATCTGCCAGCCGGCATGCCAGTCATCTGGGATGGGGATATGATGCGATGACCCGAAAAAACTGCATTTGGGTATTAACCGCTTTAAAAATTGAACTGGACAGAGATCCGCACTGGGATGAAACCTTGATTGTTCAAACCTGGCCTTCCGGGAAAAACCGGCTCTATTACTTCCGTGATTTCAGTATCAAGGCCCCTCAGGGAAAATGCCTTGGCAAGGCCACAACCAACTGGATCATTATAGATGTGAAAACCCGTCGTCCCGCAAAACCGGAAATTCCGGAATCGTTTGATTACACCGAACTGAATTCTGTGTTCAAAAGCCAGCCGCGAAAATGGGTCCTTCCGGACACTCTGTCCTCCGTCGATTCAGTTCAGGTCAAATTCGACGACCTGGATATCAACAATCATGTGAACAATATCCGGTATATCGACTGGATGCTTCGCAGCCTTGAGTCAACCTTCCGAAAAAATCATCGGCTCTGTCAATTCGAAATACATTTTACAGCCGAAGCCACAGACCGGGACAATATTGAAGTATGGCTGGGGCGTAATGGTTCTGAATATGAGCATATCCTGAAGCAGGAATCTACTGGTAAAACCATTGCCCAGGCACGCTCGCTCTGGCAGTCTGCCCAATCGGAGTGAATAGAGATCAGGGGCTTCTGAACAAAAAGGATCATCTGTTTTTCTTTGAAAAATCCCTTTGCAATTTATGTATGATCCGGTCCGATGTATGAACCGCCAGATTTTCCATGCCCATTGCAATCTGATCTGCACTGAGACCGGACAGGGATATCATGGTGACAATGTCCCCTGCAGGACCGGGAAGACCGAATATGTCCCTGGAAACAGGGAATCGTTCATCAAAGCAGCTTCTCCAGATTTCCACACTCCTGCTATTGTCCAGCAGTGTGATTTTTACATCCATCTTAAAGTAAACACCGGCTGTCCATGATTTGGCTTCGATGCCGTAATGCCGCATCACGATATCGAAAAGATAATCGGAACTGTCGGTATCTTCGATAGAACGGTAATGAAGATATCTGGCTCCCCGTTCCAGGGTTTCGACTCGAACGATTTCCGGAATATCTACCATGGTCATCGCACTGTCCATCTTGGCACGGGTGTTTGCCACTTCGACTTCTTTTGCAATGCTGGTACCGATGCTGATTGCTACCTGAACAGGATTGCTCAAATCGACATTGGTCCAGTTGTCACTAAATATTTCAGGAGGGGGGGGATAAGCCAAAAGTGCGGCGACTGTGGCTTCTCTGAACTGAACGCCCTGAAGTTTGTTCATTGAACAGCACATGGTCAATAGCAACAGGCCTGCCAATCCGCTTAACGATAATATCGATCGCACCCTATTCCTTTTCATAAATTGCCTCCCTCAATAATTCAATTCGATTATCAATATCAATGTAATATAATATTGCAATCACAGGTCAATGTCAAGATTTTTTTGCTGCGAATAGAGCCGGCATGGCAGAAGGATGACCGTTTCTTTGCCTGCTTTTCCCGGAAGCGAAGCGATTCGGGGAGAGCAGGAATTTTTCTTCCTGAATGCTTCTCGATAAAAAAGATAGGGTGAGACAAAACATACCCTGTCTGATCTCATATAAGCAACCATTTACTGTCTCTTTTTTGCCCGCTGAAGACGGTTGTTCAGAGCCCGTCGGGTGAGTCCCAGCATCTGAGCGGCAATGGTCTGATTTCCGTCCGTGCGGCTCAGCGCTTCCTGGACCAGAAAATGTTCCGCCTCTTTCAATGTAGGGATCGTATGGCCGAAAACAAGGGGTGTTTCATCTTCTCCGGGCGGGAGAAGCTCCTCAGGCTTTCTGGGAAGCACCTGTTCCCGAATCGAATCCAGGGAAAGTACGCCGTGTTTATGCAGACTGACCGCATTATAGATCAGTCCTTCCAATTCACGTATATTGCCCGGGAACGCGTAATTCTTTAAAAGTGTAAACAATTCACGAGGCGGTGTCGGCATGGATTTATTCAGCTCCTCGGCTGCTTTTTGAAGAAAATGATGGGCCAGCAGTCCGATATCTTCCCGCCGTTCCCGAAGAGGCGGCAGATGCAGCCCGTGGGCCTTGAGGCGGTAGTAGAGATCTTTGCGAAACTGATCCGAAGCCTGCATCGATTCGATATCCCGGTGGGTGGCCACAATGATCCGGGCGTTGCTCAGCTTGTGCATATCTCCGCCTAAAGGATAATATTGCCCCTCCTGAAGCAGACGCAGCAGTTTCACCTGCGATTCAATGCTGAGATCTCCGATTTCATCCAGAAAAAGGGTGCCGTCCGAAGCCTGTTCGATCAATCCTGGCCGGTCCCGATCCGCACCGGTGAATGCGCCTTTTTTGTGGCCGAATAACGTATCGGAAAACAGCTGGTCATCCACCCCGGCCACATTGACCGCAACAAATGCTCCTGAACACATGCTGAGATCGTGAATGGCCCGGGCAATCAGTTCTTTGCCGGTTCCTGTTTCACCGGTGACAAGAACAGGCAGATGGGTCGGAGCAATGGCCTCGATATATTGGAAAATGGATTTCATTGACGCGCTGCGGGTAATGACCGAACGAAAGGCTTCAGGATGCTCCAGCCTGCCGGAAAGCAGGGTCTGTTTGAGCCGTCTGTTTTCCTGTCGCATCTGACTGATCTCCAGGGCCCGTCGGATGCACGATGTTAACCGGGCATTGTCAATTGGTTTTACCAGATAGTCAAACGCTCCCTGTTTCATACACTGCACGGCGGGTTCCACTTCATTAACCGCTGTGATCACGACCACCGGAATGTCCGGATACTTTTTAACAATCTGCGGAAGCAGTTCGAGACCCGAGACAAATGGCATGGTAATATCCAGAGCAATGACCGAAACCGTCTGGTTTGCCAAAAGATCGATGACCTTTCGGCTGTCCTGGCATTGAAGGACATTGCCGATACCATCCGAATTCAGCGTAAACGCCGCACTGAAAAGAAACTGTTCTTCGTCGTCAATCAGCAAAACAGGATGATCCGGGTATTTCATATCAGAGCCTCCTGCTCAAATTCCTGTTTTTGTTTTACGTCAGACATTGCGGTTCCGGATTCACACGGCAGTGTAATGAGCGCAATGGTCCCCCGACCTGGAGAGGAAGAGACATGCAAATCACCGCTGTGATCTTTAATAATGTTGTATGCGATGGAAAGACCCAGCCCGGTTCCCCCGTTCTCCCGCTTGGTGGTAAAAAACGGATCGTAAATGTATTTCATATCCTGTTCCTGAATTCCCACCCCCTCGTCCCGAACCGTGACAAGAACACGATGGGTTTCCGGATCATAAAGAGTGGAAACCGTCAGGGATTTGGTTTTTTCCGGCAGGGCCTGGCAGCTGTTGGTGATCAGGTTGATAATCACCTGTTCCAGTTTTTGAAAATTACCCCGGACCACAGGCAGATGATCACTGTATTGAATGGAAAAATGATCCGTATGCTTTTTAATCAGATTGTGAACGATCACAATGGCTGCATCAATCACCTGATTGATATGGACCGATTCGTTCAGATCTCCGGTATCTGTACGTGCAAAATTTTTCAGGCTCTCGACAATTCGCTGAATCCGGTGCGACCCCTTTTGAATGCCCTGAATTAAAGCGGAAACACGGTCATAAGCCTGATCATAAGGAATGCCTGCCAGAGCAAATGGTCCGTGATCGTTCCAGTAATGCTGAAAAACGGCACGCGCATCATGCCAGACTTTTTCCATCAGTTGAGTATTCAACCGAATGAAATTATTGGGATTGTTGATTTCGTGGGCGACACCGGAAACCAGAATGCCTAATGTGGCCATTTTATCCGCCTGCATCAGCTGGCGGCGCTGCAATGATGCCACTCCTTCTGCTTTTTTCCGGTCCGTGATGTCGTTAATCAGCCCGTCATAAGAAACCAGCCGCCCCTGATCGTCACAACGCAGCGCGATGGTGCTGCGTACCCATCGCAACTCTCCATTTTTATGGATGATCCGGTGCTCCAGGGGAGAGACGGATATTCCTTTTAAAGCGTTTTCAGCCTGAGTAATGACTTCTTCCCGGTCTTCCTCACAAACCATGCGTATCCACAGATCCGGATTTTTTCGAAACGCATCATGAGAATAACCAGTCACGGCCAGACAGCCCGGACCGTGAAATGTATCCACTGGCCGGCCTTCTTCAATATGAACCGTATAAATATAATCCGTCAGATGATGCAAGAGCTGTTTATGCCGTTGATCGCTTTCCGTAATCTCTTCGATGATCAGTTTATAGGCAGTGATATCCGAATATTGTTCAATTCGTCCGCCCGCATACAGTCCGGACCGGATGGGCTGACTGGTATGTTCGAGCCACCGCTCTTTGCGTTCCGGGCCCGGCAGCAAATGGCATTGAAAATTATTGGACCGGCTTTTTTGATAGGATGAAATAAGCCGGTTTTCAATCTCACTGCTGTTTTCAAACATCTGTGCAAGTGTCGTTTTAATAAGATGCATCGATTCAACTCCGATGACCCGCATGCGGGCGAGCCCGAAAAACCGTTCGAACCATCGATTGGCCCATACAATTTTATAATCCGGATCCAATATTAAAATAGCCACACGAACACTCTCGAGCACATCATCAATTAAAGAGCGGGTTCTCCCTTCTGCAGTAAACAGGGATTCTTCTGCTTTTTTTCTCTGGGTAATTTCATTGATCAACCCATCGTATCCGATGACATTTCCCTTTTCATCACGGCGCAAAACAATGGTATTTCTCACCCACCGCATCTGCCCCTGTTTGGTGACGATCCGGTGTTCCACGGGCTGAACCGGCCTGCCGCGCAAAGCCTGCCTGGCCATGCGGGTGACTGCCTTTTTATCTTCATCAGCGACCATTTCGATCCAAAGCCGCCGGTTTGCTTCATATTCTTCGGGAAGGTAACCGGTCACGGCCTCACATCCCGGACCATGGACTGTGACACTGACTTTACAGTTTTCAATATGAACCGTATAAATATAATCCGTCAGATGGTTGACCAGACGCTGAAACCGTTGTTCGTTTTCCATCAGCAGGCGCTTCTCCACCGATCCTTCGGACCTGTTTTCCAGCAAAGCAAGCCGCTCTTTTAATCGGACTATTTCCCGACTCAGCGCTGCTTTGGTTTTTTGTTGTTGTGCCATAGGGCCATTCAAATTTACAGTGTTATGACGGATAGGATCTCTGCGAACAGGGATCCCCGTTCCGATGTTACTTTCCAGTGAAATTCTTTCAATATAATATTTCCGGCACACAGAATCAACCCGGTTTCCGGATGATAATCCATTCCCTTTCTTGACTTTACACACGGATTGGCGTATATTTTGAAATGACCATTCACAGCCAAAAAGAACCGGATGATAGGAATCATTGCCCGGATCGTTGTTCAAGAACCATGCCTGATTTGTTCTTTATGCGAAAAAAAAGTGTCAAACACTGGATTTTATTGATGCTTCGAATCGGATTCGGCTGTCTGCTGATTTATGCTTCCATCGACAAGATCCGGCATCCTCATCATTTTGCCCAAATGGTTGAAAATTACCGGGTGGTGGGATCCGACCTTTCCAATTGGACCGCCGTATTTCTGCCTTATCTGGAGGTTTTTGCCGGATTCATGCTGATCACCGGCTTCTGGCAGAATACGGCTGCGGTCATCAATTTGTGTCTCATGACCGTATTTTTCATTCTTGTCACACAGGCCTATATCCGTGACTTGGATATCAGCTGCGGTTGCTACTCGGTTGAAGAAGGCGATGTGATCGGGCCATGGAAAATCGTCATCAATCTGATTTACATGATGTTAAGTGCCGCATTGGTCATGCTTTGTTTTCACTTATCCGTGGAGGCCCGGAATGCCCACCATGAAAGCCTTGATCAAAAAAACGCCTGAACCGGGCATTTGGATGGACGAGGTACCCGTTCCTGAATTCGGCAACAATGATCTTCTCATCAAAATTGATAAAACCGCCATTTGCGGTACAGACGTGCACATTTACAACTGGGATGCGTGGGCAAAACGAACCATCCGGATTCCCACCGTCATCGGCCATGAGTTTGTGGGGGAGGTCGTCGAAAAGGGAATCAATGTGTCCGGATTTCACGTCGGGGATCGTGTGTCAGGAGAGGGGCACATTGTATGCGGTATCTGCCGGAGCTGCAGGGCCGGACGCCGGCATTTATGCACCAATGCCATTGGAATCGGTGTCAACCGGGATGGATGCTTTGCGGAATATATGGCTTTCCCGGCTTCAAATGCCTGGCATGTGCATCCTTCCATTTCATCTGAAACCGCCGCCTATTTTGATCCCTATGGCAATGCAACCCATGCCACGCTTTCATTTGATCTGGTGGGAGAAGATGTGCTGATTACCGGAGCCGGGCCGATCGGGATCATTTCCACAGCCATTGCCCGTCACGTGGGAGCCCGAAATATTGTCATTACGGATATGAATGATTACCGTCTGAAACTGGCGGAAAAAATTGGGGCGACACGGGCCGTCAATGTGAACCGGACCTCCATTGAAGCATGCCGGAAGGATCTGGGCATGATCGGATTCGACATCGGGCTGGAAATGTCCGGAAATGCCAGCGCATTTGAATCCATGCTGGAAAACATGTATCACGGGGGCCGAATCGCGCTTTTAGGGATCTTGCCCAAAATGGCAAGTATTGACTGGGATCAGGTGATTTTCAAGGGATTGAATATCAAAGGCATTTACGGACGGGAGATATTTGAAACCTGGTACAAGATGGAAACCATGCTGCAAAGCGGTCTGGATATCTCTCCGGTTTTAACCCACAAATTCGCCTTTGATGATTTCCAAAAAGGATTTGATGTCATGCGTTCCGGGCAGTGCGGAAAGGTGATTCTGGAATTCTGAATCATTTGTTATATTGTAAATGGATTGATTTATTATATTAACAACGAGGTGTTCTATGAAAGCCATCATACTCGCGGCAGGATTCGGAACAAGATTAAAACCACTGACCGATAAGACCGCAAAACCCCTGCTTCCCATTGCCGGTCATCCGATTATCGATACCATCATTAAACAAATCCATACCATATCCGCGATTGATGAGATTATTGTCGTCAGCAATAAAAAATTCTATTCGAGCTTTGAATCATGGCTTGCAACGGTTCAGTCATCGATAAAAATAACCATTATCAATGACGGGACAACTGACAACAGCAATCGAAGAGGCGCAATCGGTGATACCTTGTTTGCCATCGATCATCTGAATATTCAGGACGACATTCTTATTATCGGCGGGGACAATATTTTCACATTTGATCTGTCCATTATGTATGATCACTTCAAAAAACTGGGCAATACGATTGCACTTTATGACGTCAAACGTCTGGAACTGGTCAAACTCTATGCCGCTGTTGAAATGAATGATGAAAGCCGGGTGCTGTCCGTCACTGAAAAACCGGATACGGCAGATACGACTCTGGTATCGGTATGTATCTACATGTATTCGCAATCGATATTGAACCGTTTCAGAGATTACTCAAACAGCAATCAGAATATAGATCAGATTGGCAATTTTGCGGCCTGGTTATGCCATATTGAACCGGTATACGGCTGTATACTTGAAGGAGGGTGGTTTGATATCGGCGGTTTTGAGTCCCTCTCTCAAGCCGAAGCATATTTTGAAAAATACAACAGGAATAGCAATGATCGCTAACGCCATAGTATTGGATTGAGATGCTTGCACAATCAATGAAAAAAGGATAATCATTATATGAATCCACGATACAGGCTGGTATTCATTATTTTATCGATGGCGCTTTTGCTTTTTGTGCACCAGGCGATATCCGAAAATTTACAAAAGACGATGCCGGAAGCGGACGACTGGAAATCATTGTCCCTGCGTGAAAAAATCGGACAGACCATGATCATTAATTCACTGATCCGCGATCATGAAACATTCGAGGGGGGCCGCTTGAATGATTTCTTCAATGCCTATCCGGTGGGCGGATTTTTCATGGCGGACTGGTATTTCAATCTGCATACGTCCAGAGACTCAATCGGATACGATATCAAGGCCAGCATTGCCAAATACGCGGCCGCAACAAAAATTCCTCTGATTTTCATGGAGGATTACGAACGCGGCGTGGGAGAAAGTGTACCGCCCTATACCCATCTGCCGGTGGAAATGGCATTGGGAGCGGCTGCTTCCGAAAAGCTGGCTTATGATTACGGCACGGCCATCGCGCTGGAATCGCGCGATCTGGGCATCAACTGGCTGCTCCATCCAGTGGCGGATCTGAATATGCATCCCCTGCATCCGCTGATCGGTGAGCGGGCCGTATCCGACAATCCGGAACGTGCCATTCCGCTGCTGAAAAAGCAGCTCGCCGGACTGCAGGAACATGGCATTATCGCCACACTCAAGCATTTTCCAGGAGACGGAGCGACCCTTCGGGATCAGCATCTCATGACCGCGTCCAATACATTGGATCGGGAAACCTGGCAAAAGACTTACGGCCGGGTCTTTCAGGCATTGATTGATCAGGGTGCGGCAGCCATCATGGTCGGGCATTTGACATTCCCCGCCTATCAGACAGAAACCCTGAATGACAGGCTTCCGCCATCGACACTGTCCAGAGAAGTCATTCAGATCCTCTTGAAGAAGAAGATGGGATTCGAGGGTGTGGTCATTTCGGACGCCATGAACATGGGGGGTGCTGCCGGATATTATAACAATCAGGTTGAAACGGCCATCGCCTGTTTCGAGGCCGGCATTGACATGATTCTCTGGCCACAACTGGCGTTCATGGATTCTCTGGAAGCGAGGATCCTGCGGGATGAAATCCCCCTGAAACGGCTGGATGATGCAGTGCGCCGTATCTGGATGCTGAAAAAACGGTTTGGATTATTGAATCCGGACCATGCGCTTTTCCGCCCGCTCTCCCGGGAAGACCGGCAGTTCGTGGATCAGACAGCCCGGGCAGTGGCCCAACAGTCGGTGACCCTGATCAGGGGCGATGACCAATCACTGCCTCTGACTCCGGACCGTTCCAAAAAACTGCTTTTGGTGAATATCAGCGAGAGAGACAAAACATCTCTGTTTCTGCCCACACGCCGGATGCTCGAGGCCAGAGGATTTCAGGTAGAAATCATGCACGGATTGTCCTTTTTCAATTGGGAATGGCGGGCCGGTCAGCTGGATATTTATGATAAAATCTGGGTATGCCTGGAAAACCGGTATATGAATCCCGTGGGAGTTCCCCTGCTGCGGGGCCAGGAGGCCGAATCGGTCTGGATGCTGAATATTCTCCCCAAACACAAAATCATCGCTGTTTCATACAGCAATCCCTATTATATAAAGTTTTATTTTCAGTTCGCACCGGTCCTGATCAATGCCTACAGCAGCGATGCGTATGTTCAGGAAGCGGTGGTACGGGCGATTACCGGAGAGCAGCTCTTTCAAGGCACTTCACCGGTAACACTCGATCATGAAATGCTGAAATAAATCCATCCCGATGAATCAGGACAGCCGTAAAGGTGCAAATCACTGTTTGACTGAACTCGGATAAAAAAGTGATGCCCCGGAAATGGTTCAATAATCTCTGGGATCTGAAATCCAGATGGTATCATCCGGTCCGTCGGATGCCCGGCATCCGGTGGATTTTGGAGCAGGAGAAAAGAAACTGCCGCGATCTGATCTCGAAATCCGGATTTGGAATGTCTTTTATCCTGGATATCGGCACAGGTGCAGGATCTTCACTGGATCTTTTTCCCAAAGGCATACCCATCGTGGCCGTGGACCGGTCGACTGCCATGCTGCAACAGGCGTTCAGGCATCAGTCCGGCCTGCTGCCTGTTGTTGCGGATGCCCGGCATCTGCCCTTCAAATCGGGATGCGTGGAATTTTGTTCCTGTATCGGTGTCACGGAATACCTGCCCTCTTTCGATTTGTTTCTCAAAGAAACGTTCCGCGTACTGAGCTCAAGCGGACGGTTTTTATGTACAGGCGCGGGGCTGTCATTTTTCAATCGACTGCGAATGTTTCTGGGGCATCGGCTGAATCTGCTGCCCGGCCGGACCTGGCCCCAATATTTTAAAAATTTTGGATTTTTATTGCTTGACTGCCGGACTTCATGGCTGCAACATCAGTGGATTTTGAAGAAACTGTCTTCTTGAAGACGGTTTATTTCGTTAAAATGGTGATTATTTCGCAAATTATTTGACTTTTTAATTCCTTTTTATTATATTCAACCACCTTTTACATCCAGCACGGACATCTTGATTGACTTTATAGTTCCCGGCCGCATCAGGCATCCGGGAATCCGGCATCCTGAGTGATTTCATTGGGATGACCGGTTATTTCCCGTATTGCATCATACGGGCCCGCTCAGGCCGAATGTTACTGATGCGGCCAATTTATAATTAATTCATTTTAATGATCGGAGGAATGATTATGAAAAAATTTCACAGCGCTTTATTCATCAGCTGCATTCTGTTATCCATTTCCGGGAGGGCACAAACGGCCGATCATCCGGTTGTCAGTGAAATTAGATATGATGAACGCAGCGGCATCAACGAAGAGTTTGTCGAGCTCTACAATCCCACCTCGAATCCGATTTTTTTAGAGGACTGGACTCTCTCCTACAAAAGCAAAACAGGCACGGCCTGGAGGAAAAAAGTCACCTTCGGCCCGGAACATGTCATCCGGCCTTATGGATTTTTTCTCTGGGGCGGAGATGCGGTCGATCCCCTGCCGGACGTGATTGAAACCAGCCAGCGGTCCGTGGGCTTAAGTAACAGCGGCGGACATATCGCCTTGATAAACACCGAAGCAATCACTGTGGACCTGGTTGCCTGGGAAGGCGGCGATTCTCCGGAAGGAAGCGCTGATGCAGGGAAAACAAAAGAAGGCGGATCTCTGGAGCGAAAGGCTTCGGCCGAATCCACATCCGAATCCATGGCCACAGGAGGAGACGAGGTATTCTCCGGCAATGGCCGGGATACGGATAACAATGGTGCGGATTTTGTCATACACCCATTGGAACAGGTAACCCCGCAAAATTCAGAAAGTGACCGGGAACCTGATCCGGACAAGATGTCTGGTCATGGGACAGCTGAATTTATCTCGAGCTGGGCATTCGGCAGTACTGATGAGGATATCCGGCTGAGCATCCGGTCTGAGACGGACAACACCATTGAGCAAGTCGCGGTCCTGCCTCCCTGGGAATCCGGCAACGTGTTTCTCGAAGGCGGTTTCGCAGAGGCGGCCCTCTCTTTTTCCGGGGACACGCTGCTGATCTCAGATATTGCCTTATCCGGAAATCAGACTATCACTTGCGTTTTTTCTTCTGTGCATCTCCCTCTCTCTTCAGGAAAGGCTGCCTGGCCGGTTTTCACCAGGACCGAGGCTTTTAACGGTCTGCTGCCCATTCGGTCTTTTCCTGTATTCCAAGTACTCCCGCCCTGTATGCCTGTTTCATCACTTCATAAAAACAATCCGGACGGCATTCCCACGATGCTCGGGGATACAGTGGCCGTGGAGGGAACTGTCACCGCGGGCTCCGGAATTTTTTCGAATGAATTCACGGATGTTTTTATTCAGGATTCTTCGGGAGGCATCAAAGTTTTTGATAATGAGATTCCTGTTCAATTTGCATCAGGCGATCATGTGATCATATTAGGTGTGTTGGATCAGTTTCACGGCATGACCGAGATCATACCGGTCTGGGAACATGTGATGATTCGATCGAAGGACAATCCGCTGCCCCCGCCGGCTTCCCTTTGCTGCCGGGAGGTGGATCACGCATTTCAGGCCGACGGCAGCGAACCGGATGAAGCACGGCTGATTCGGCTGCAGAATGTCACCTATGATCCCGTCGCCAATGCCCTTACGGACACATCCGGCACATGCGGTATCTATCTGTGCCCTCAGGCCGGCCTGAATGTACCCCCGGGCAGATACAATATCACCGGGCTTCTCTCTCAGTATACACCGGATGCACAACCGCCCCATACGGACCATTATTCCATCCAGCCCCGTTTTCAATCGGATATCGAACCAGCCGCAGCCGTGAGTTTTTTGACAGTCCCTGAAATTTCCGGATGGGCCCCGGATGGCGTCACCCTTGCATTTGAAACCAGTGTGGCCTGTGATGTGATCGTGAATTACGGATCGACGGACGACTATACAGAGCAGATCGAAGCGGATGCTGATCCTGCGCTGCATCAGATTTCCCTGACCGGTCTTCAGGCCGCTTCGATTTACCATTATCAGGTCATCTGCCGGCTGGGCAGTGACGAGATTCATACACCGGACGCCCTGTTTGTAACACGGGCTCCGGACACTGCCCCGGGTACGATTCACATTTACTTTAACGGATCGGTGGAGTCCGGGAATTCGCGGTCGGTTCTTGCCAACGGCAATGAAGATCTGTATGCTCGTCTGGCCGGGTACATGGATGCAGCCGGGCACACGATCGATGCCTGCTTTATGAAGCTGACCCATCCGGATGTCCGGGATGCCTTGATCGAAGCCCATGACCGAGGGGTGTCCGTCCGCTTCATCTGCGAGCAGGACCAATCCGGCGGTGATGCAATTCAATCACTGATTCAGGCCGGAATTCCTGTAGTGACGGACACATATGGAAACAACGACGGTTCCGGATGCATGCATCATAAATTCGCCGTATTCGACCGGAGGGATGATGCTTCCCTGACGGATGACTGGGTCTGGACCGGTTCTTTTAATCTGACAGACTACGGTGCCTATCCGCAGCCTTTTGAAAACGCAATCGCTGTTCAGGATCCCGCTTTGGCCGCGGTCTACACGGACGGATTCAACCGGATGTGGGGCAGCGGCTCGGAAACACCGGATCCTCAGACAGCCGGTTTCGGATCCGGATATTTTCAAAGCATGCCCCATCGTGTCATGATCGGTGAAACGCTCGCCGAAGTCTATTTTTCACCGGATGGCGGCGGCATGGAGGCGATTCACAAAGCCATTGCCTCCGCGGATTTCACCATCGATTTCAGCATGTTTTCGTTTACCCGGCATTATCTGGCGGATGCGCTGGTTCAATCCAGTCAAAGCCGATCTGTTCCGGTTCGCGGTCTGATGGACAGCGATCAGATTCAAAGTGATGATACATACAGTCAGTGGAATTTTCTGCATGCTGAACTCGACGACAGGGTCCGGAAACATACATCCACAAAGCGGCTGCATCATAAATACGCGGTGATCGACGGCTGTGAGCCGGATTCCGATCCCCTGATTATCACCGGATCTTACAACTGGACCCACAATGCCGAACAGCACAACAATGAGAATGTGCTGATTCTGCACAACGCGGATGGAGCGGATCAGTATCTTCAGGAGTTTGAAGCGAGATATCAGAACGCCTCCGGAGCAAATACAAGCCCGTCTCTTCCCACGCGCTGGAATCTCAGGCAGAATTACCCCAATCCGTTTAACGGATCGACCTCGATCGATTTTACGGTGCCGGGAACGTCTGATGTATCGATCCACGTACTGGATATCCGGGGCCGAACCGTCAAACGTTTTGATAACCGGACCTATTCACCCGGTCAATATTCCGTCTGGTGGAACGCCGTTAATGATGACGGCACTCCGGTTTCAAGCGGCGTCTACCTGATCCGCCTGAAAGCCCCGGATTTCACAGATCAGATGAAGACCGTGCTGCTGCAGTAGATCAGAGACGTCAGGGTGACGCAGCGCATGATCGCATGGTTCCAAACCCTCATCCTCTGGTTCCAAAACTCCCTCTGGTTCCGAAACTCCGGTTTCGGAACCTCATCCTGTTCCCCTGATTACGTTACTCCACTCCCGCTCCCTCTGGTTCCGAAACTCCGGTTTCGGAACCCCATTGCATGGGAAACTCTGTTTCCCACGGTGAACAAAACAATGAGAGACAGAT
>Ga0272442_10002249_pt1 | contig 28279 bp, 21 predicted proteins | sample SSMForm2O_FD_200262 | JGI IMG/M metagenome (GOLD analysis project Ga0272442, IMG submission 200262) | Marine sediment archaeal communities from Little Sippewissett salt marsh, Falmouth, MA, United States - SSM-Form-2O | ecosystem: Environmental > Aquatic > Marine > Wetlands > Sediment ...
GATGGTTTAATTGGTAAGTGTGATTATGTAGTTGTTGATTGGCAAAATTCTAATGTGAGACAATCATACTATAAATATCATATAAAAGACAGTGAATATATTACAGAAGGGCCAAATGCGGGTATGTGGTCTTTTGAATTTGACTATAAATCAAAAAGTAAGAATCCTCCAAAATTAGAGGGATGTTGTCATTATGTAAATGATGATAACACTGCTGGTCCCTGGGATGGTACACTTGATAATCCTTTTTATTCAATTTCACAAGCTTTAATCTCAGGTTCAGTTAAGGAAGGTGATAATATCTATGTAGCAAGTGGAGAATATAATGAAGGAAATTTAGTTGTTGAACCTCCAGTAAATTTAATAGCTTTTCCAGATATTTTTAGTAATCCTCTCCTTCCACCCCCTGAACCCCCAACCATTAGATGTGGTGGAGGAAGTGGTCCAAGCATTGGAATGGGAGGAGGATCTAGAAGATTAGAATGTGTCATTACAGGCTATACGATATGTGATGTTAATGAGGAGGATGAAGCAGGTATTATAGTCATGGGCGACAATATTAAAATATATGGAAATACCTTTGAAGATTGCTCAAATGCTGTATATCTACTTGATTCAGCTAGTAATAATTTAATTTTTGAAAATACCATTACTAATACTGATTTTGGGATTTTTATAGACGGAAGCTGCAACAATAATCTAATCTATAACAATATCTTTTACGATAATAACTATTTCAATGCAAAAGATAACGGAATAAACAGATGGAATATTGATCTACCAATAGGTGGTAACTACTGGGATGACTATTCTGGAGAAGATGCTGATGGCGATGGATTTGGCGACACACCCCATCCTATTCTTGGTGAAGGGTACAATTTTGATGATTATCCAATAGAAAATAAAACCTATTTAAAAAATGGTAAACCAATAATCGATCAATTTGATGGCCCAGATTCAGGTGAACCTGGTACAAGATACACCTTCGCTGTTAAATTCTTTGACCCAGAATACGATGATGGATACATAACACTAGATTGGGATGATGGCAGCACAGTAGAAATTATTGGTCCAATAGGCTCAGGCAATGAAATAACATTTGAACATATATGGAACGAAAAAGGAACCTATAATATTCGTACAAAAGCAACAGACATGTATGGATCAGAAAGCGACTGGGAAACACTATCAGTAACAATGCCAAAAAGCAGAAGTGTAACCTTATTTTCAAATATTTTCCTAAGAATAATAAATTTATACCCATTTATTGAACAAATATTAAGATTAATAAATACCTAAATTAAAAGGGTTAAATCCTTACAATTATTAACAATAATTTCAATTTCTTCTTTAGATGCATCATCGATATGTATACCACCAACTGCTAAAACATTCTTTTTATATTTTTTACAAGCAGCTATTGCAATTGGCTCAAGAACCACATAATCATAATGATTCTCTAATCTTATAACCATAGGTTTTTTGCCAGGTTCACAAAAAACCATACCACCAACATGTGATTTTTGACCCCCGCCAACAATATATATAATATCATCATCAAGCTGGTGTTTCTCAAGAAAAACCTTATATTTACCCTCACCTAAGGTAGCCATCTATATCAACTTTTTTGTATTTTACTATTTCATATTTCTTTTTATCAACATCAGATGGAATAGTTGCATCAAAACCAATTTTAGTGGTAAGAGTTTTTTTACCTTTTTCATGTTTACCAGATGGGTCCAATGAGCTACCTGGTTGATCAGCCATAACAAGCATATCCTTATCTCCTTGGAAACGCGTGGCCATAGCCCATTCCACAGCCAGTGGATTGTAAATATCCACATCATCATCGACTATTGTTACATGTTTCATGCTTTTATGACCTTCAAAAGCAGCCTTTATAGCTTTTTTACCATCATCAGGATGTTTCTTTTTAATCTGAACAACACCATGAAGCCAACTACCTCCACCCATTGTAACATAAACATTTTTACAGTCAACAACCTTTGAAACTTCATTATAAATAGTAGGCTCTTTGGGCATACCCATAAGTGTCTTATGCTCAAGACGACCTGGTATCAAAGCCTGATACATAGCATCTTTTCTATGGGTGATACAATCAACTACAAAAACAGGTTCCTGACGCTCAAAATCCCGAGTTTCAGTAAGATCAACAAAAGGACCTTCACGGTCAAGATCACGGGTTAGCCTACCCTCAATTACAAACTCTGACTCAGCAGGGACTTCAAGGTCTTTAGTCACACATTTAACCAAATCTGTTTTATCAAGAGCATTTGCTATTGCAAACTCATCAACTCCAGATGGAGGACCTAAAGAGGCTGCAACCATCACAGCTACAGAGTTACCGATACAAATAGCCATTTCAAGGTCTCCATCTATTTTATCATAAGTAGTACGGGTTTGTCTTTTTTTAATAAGACGAGCAGTGAACTTGTTTTTACCAACCTCCATAATCCTATGATAAGAAACATTACGACCAGTGTCAGGATCTTTCATAGTTGCAACAGTTGCCGAGCCATACCTGCCACCATCACCATCAAGATGGAAAAGTATTGGATATTTTTTAAGATCAACATCTTTATCAATTACCTCCTGACAAGGAGCATTATTAACCATTCTTGGCTCCTTTGGTTTTCTAAGAGCCTCAACAAGTTTGGAAAGTAGTTTTTCCTTTGTAGTACCAAGCCCCTCAGCTATTATATCCCTGTCAGAGGTTATACCTGAAAAAACAGAATAATTGTATCCTTTAACATTTTCAAAAATAACAGGTTTTTCATCAAGACTATAAATTATATTTGCAATTTCTTTGTTAATATCTACTTGCTTTTTTATCCTAGTTAATTTTCCTTTTTTTTCTAGTTTATCTAGAAAATTTCTTAAAATCATTTTAAAAAAACACTACTCCCCAATTCTTTTTGCACCAATAATTGTTTTAACTGTTTGAAAGCCTTCTTTTTCAATTGCATTTGCTACATCATCTTGTAAATCTCTACCAGGTGTGAGTGCTATCATATTTCCTCCTAACCCGCCACCTGTGAGTTTAGCACCATATGCTCCATGGTCTTTTGCGAGTTTAACAAGGAAATCTAGTTCTCTGTTTGATACTTCAATTTGTTGAAGTAGTTTATGGTTTTCATTCATTAGTTTTCCTACTTCTCTATAGTCCTCATCTAGTAATGCATCCTTTGCAAGATATGCTATGTTTTCTGCTCGATTAAAAATTGGTTTGTATTTTTCAGGGTTATTTTCTTTTCTTTCACGGACACCGGCGACAGCTGCTGTTGTATTTGCCACTTTACCAGTGTTTCCCATTACAATTTCAACAGGGTTCTGTAATGAAATCTTATCCATCACATTATTTTCTCCTTTTTCAAACCAGATTAGACCACCATAAGTAGAAGCTGTATTATCTATACCTGATGGGGTTCCGTGGTATCCTTTTTCACCCTCATATGCTGCATTGTTTATTTCTTCATCAGATACGTCTAAATCGTAATGATCAACAAGTGCTCTTGCTATAGCAACACATGATGCTGCGCTAGCACCTATTCCGCTTGCACAATATAGGTTTCCATTTAGATTTATTTTTATTCCATCTTTTGATAAATCGATATTCATTGCTTTTAGAATATTATTTATTGATTCTTTTTGTTGATTGATTTTATCTTCTTTGTAATTAGGTGTTGCTTTTCTATTATCTTCTATTTCCCACCCAGATCTATCAATTGATACTATTTTTGCAACTGTGTAATTTCCTATAGCAGATACAATAGCTGGTATTTTATACACTACAAAGTGTTCATTAAATAATATGGCTTTTCCAAAACCTATTCCCTCGCCCGACATTTTTCATCACATATCAATAAATTTAGATAATGTTTTTGTTGAAATAACATAAATAGTATTTGTTTTTTTATTTTACGGTTAAAAACACTTAAAATGTCGAAAAGTATATAAATATTTGATTAAAGTTTGTTTTTAACAATTGTTTTTTATTAGATAATATTGTAATTAATTATTTATTTTTTGCATATGAAGAGTTGAAAGTAAATTATGTATTATAACAAATTAATAGGTCCTAGTATAAGTCTTAAAAAATCTAGGTATTTCAGATAGAAATCTTTTAATAGGTTAATAAATGGGTTTTTCTCTTTTGATATTGATTTTTTAATTCTTATACTAACATCAATAGAATCTGAGTCGTCATTTGAGTCGATGTCTATGGTTCCTGAGTAATCCTCGCCTTTTTCTAGACTATTTGTATTTATAGTTACAGTTACAGTATTGCTTTGACCTCCGTTTAATGAGCCTGATGTTTTACTAAGGCTTATCCAGCTTTTATCATCAGTTGCTTCCCAATCTAGTTTCTGCCATTGATTTTCATCAAAGTCAGCTAGGTTTTCAATGGTAAATGATTTTGATGGACTATCGCCTTTTTTCACTTCACCAAAATCTAGAGATGAAGTTGAAACACTTAAATCTGGTTCGTATAAATCTTCGTTGTAAGTATCTGTTATTTTAAACCATACAGTTGCTGTATTAATATTGTCTCCTTCGGTGGATATATAACCTTGTGAGTCAGGTTCTGATACTGTGTCACCTGTTATTTTACCTGTTATAAGATTATATGTCCCATGATATATTGAAGCCCTATTATCTGGAGTGTCTTGATCCCAGCCTCCGCCACTATACGCGCTTATATCGGCTAAATCATCAGGGTTTGGCCAGACGTCATCATCCATAACTTTTAATGTAAAATCAATAGTTGAGGAATCTGTTGTAAACAAATGGTTTTCTTGTGGGCTCCAGGTATATCCTGAATACCATTTAAAAATCCACCATCCATCAGGATCTACGTTGTAATTATATTGATATATTGTTTCACCTGATACTGTTGCACCTAGACGATAATACCATTCTGGTGTACCTGGTAAAAGATTTGTTCCATCAATTGCATCATAATCTCCTTTATCTGGATCGTTTGTAATCTCATCAAATATAAATGTCACTTTTTCATCAGTTTCAGCAGGAGGGCCACGATAACCATTTACAAAACAAGCAGCATATCCTACACTGCTACAACCATACTCAATCCACATATATCCTTTTTCAGCACCTGGTCCATCATAGCCGGCTTTAGTTCCCCATCCATTTCCCCAGCTGTTTTTAATGATCCATGCACCATCTGATCCTTTGCTATCATCCCAGCCGATAATAGTTATTGCATGATTTACTCCTCCAGCGGAATGTTTGCCATACACGCCTCCATCATAACCAATCCAATCATTTGTAGCTCTTACCGCTGCGGATACTGGGCCATAGTCTAATATAGCTTGTTTAATAGCACTAGTTTGAGCTACGCCATCCTTACTTCCCACAAAAGCCCAGTCTTCAATAATATATGGGTGATCATAAGGTCCTCCACATGATTCATCTGATGCGCTATAGTCAAAATCATCTTCTAATACTGCTCCAAAACCACCACAGCTGCCTGTTTTCCATTGATGGTAATCATGAGCCCACCAGCCGCCGTTACATCCCCAACCTTCACGGTTACAACTTACAAGCCACTGTTCAGATAAATCAACTGTTAAACCTTCGTTTATTTTAATTGCACTTTCTAAAGGGGCAACTGTTCCAAAAGCCCAGCAGCTACCACAATCTGCTTGGTCTTTTACTGGTGTTACACCTCCATAGTCTCGCCAATCATAGTTTGATGGATGAGTTGATAATGGGCCCTGTAAATAAAATTTTACATCTTTCCACCATTCATCAGGTACTACAAAACCACATAAATCCTCAATATCTCTATCAGCTAGAGAGTTCTGAATTATATCCAAGTCATTTTCTTCTTTAATAATTTTTTTTTCTACACTTACTTCGTCTACTTCTGCTACAGCTCCAAAAACAGCAAAAACCATAATAAAAACTATGGCTAATGATAAAAATTTTCCTTTCATTATTTTACCCCCTTTAATATAGGATTTTTGATAAAAATATTAGGATATAAACTAATTTTTTATATTAATCCTACAATATTAGTAATTATCGCTAATCGTTAATAAATTTATTGTTATTATTATAACTAATTGCCGAAAAAATTGTTATAAAAAAGAGATTTTGGATTAATAACTTACAGAAAATCATCTTTTGAAATTGCAATGAGTATCAATGCAACTAATGAGAGAACACTTGAAATAAAAAGAGGGCCTACTGTCAATAAACCAAAAATACTACCAGTTAAAGCAAGACTCCATGTTTTTCTTTTAATTGAGATAATTCCACCTAATAAAGCTAGTATACTAAAAATAATTCCAATTATGAAACAAACAAATAAAATATTGGAAACATCACTGGCATTAGGTATAACTGAATATATAGAAGATAAATCGTCGAATATAAACAATATATAAGAATAATTTAAAATTGCAATTATTGAAGCTATAATAAGTAATATCCCTGCTATTAAAGGTTTATTACTTGATTGTTTTTTAGAATTTATTGAATCTGTTTTAGGGTAACTTGGTGTTTTTGAAGTAAAAGTTTTTTGATAACCTTCATGTTGAGGGTAATATTTTGGTCCTTTCTGAGATGGCATCGAGGGGTAATCATCCATATCCTAATCTCCTCTTGATAATATAAATTATTATTTTTTAAATTTTTATATTTAATCGTTATTAGGTAATACTATTTTTGCATATGCATATACATAAAAAATTTATAAATACATAATAACATATTTTTATAGCACTGGAGGGATAAATGCGAAAATTTGAGCTATTAGCACTCAAATGTAACATGTGTGGTTGGCAATGGGAAATAACTCCTCAAGAAAAAAATGATGATGTTTTTTGTAATAAGTGTGGATCAGATGATTTTTCAATTAAAAAACAAAACTTAAAGATGCTGAAAAAAAATGGGAAATTTTTAACAGATATTGGTTTTGGAACTGATGATAATACATTCCAATTGAACGATTATGATGATTTTTCAAAAAAATTTAGTAAACCTCTAGCTGTAATAAAACATGATGATCTTAAAATTACAGAAGATATGACAGATAAAGACCGGATTTCACTTTTAGGACGTATTGATACATTAAGGTCTAAACTCATAAATGAGATAAAATTTAGTGATGATTCATCATTTAATAAAATATAAAAAAAGGTTGATTATCTGAAATAAATATCTCAAATAATCAATTAGGTTTAAGATTTATTTTATGGCCCTATATGGTTTTCAAAGAAAGAAAATGAAGGAAATATTACATTTAATAGATTTTCAAATAAGTTAAGAATTCTTTCTTTTAAACATAACAAAATATCCTTAATTGTTGTTTTGGATTTTGTTTTTGGTTTATGATTAATTTCTAGTTTTAGTGAACCTTCTGAAAAAGCTGAACCTGTTTTTTCTTCTACTCCTCCATTACTTGAGGTTGCAATTATTTTAAATGAATGTAAACCGTAAGGATTACTAGATGTATTTGTTTGATATATTAATGTTGCCTCTCCATGATCTCTAGATGTATCAATGGTTGCAGTATATGTTTGATCAGGGTCTTCAAAAGATAACTGAATTGTCTCATCTTCTTCTTTTTCAACTGAGACGATTACACTGATTGGTCTTAACCATGGTTCTTCCACTTCTTGTGTATAGTAATAAATTAAATCTGTAAGAGTTACAACGATTAAACCTAGATCAATTAAAACCTCTGGTCCATAGTTTTGGAATTCTTCAAGCCATTCTTCTGACGCATTTTTTGCATTTTTAATAGCATTAATAAGAGCAATAAAATCAGGTATAATCTCATGATCTTTTAGTTTAATAAAATCTATAAAAGCTACAGGTAAATCAATAAAAATATCTCTAAAATGCTCTAGTTTTACCTTATAATCTTTTACTATTTCTTCTACAGCTTTTAAACATATAATTATATCTTGTGCCATCCTACCTAGATAGCCCATCATCGGGCCAGCGTAATAAACATAAAAATAAGTAACAGAAGTTATTACCAATGATGGCAATAACGATTGTATTACATAGTTAAATTTATCTTTAATATATTGTTTTTTTTCTTCAGGTGTATCAGGTAAATCAACATAGTAGTCTTTTATGATTTCAAGTTCAATTAACATATCATAAACATTTGGTAAAAACTTGTTTAGAGCTAGTGCTAATATAAACTCTGGTTCTTCCATCATTAGATCTGCATAATAATTAAAAAGATCTGATGCATCTTGAAGAATCTCAAAAAGAACAGCTACAGGAATTATTGCTATATGATATAAAACAAGTCCTAAAATTAATTTAATAACCTCATTAATACTTAAGACATAATAAGAAAATTCTTCTGAGTCTGTATTTTCTAAGAAATCATTGATTTCTTCGATCATCTCAATAAGACCTGAGACATCAAATTCATCATTTTCATCAAGATTGCTCTGATAAATATCATTTAATTCTTCGTAGAGTTCTGATCCTTGAAAATTTAAAATAACAGTTTCAAAACTTGTTTTTTGATCTTCTTCTAGTTTAATTTTAAAATTTCCATTTTCATTTCCATCTGCTAAAACAGGTGGCATAATAACCATTTGTAACAATAAAATTATTGTTGCAAATATACTTCCTATTAATATTTTCTTTTTCATAACGTTTCCCCTAAAATAAATTTTATATTCCGTATATTATATTTATATATAAATCTTATGTATTTGATTCAGCATCTAATTTTAAATATAATGAATAATATAATAATAAAATAATAATGACTGTTAATACATAATAAAGGGATAATTATCTAAGGAATAGATAAATGATAAAAAAAATAATAAGAGCTTTAAAAACATTATACAATAAAGAATCAAAAATTGTATTTATATTCAGTTTTCATAGAATAGGTAAATTCGATAAAAAAATTTCATTTCATTTATTACATTCTGTTAGTAAAAACCTTTTTAAATTACAGATAAAATTCTTTTCATTATTTGGAAAATTTGTATCACTAGATGAAATAAGAAACTATGAAAAACTTTCAAAAATTAGTTTTTCAATAAGCTTTGATGACTGTTCAAGATCAATAATAGAAATTATACCATTCCTTAGAAAAAAATCAATACCATATACAATAGGATTAAGTACAGACATATTAGAAAAAGGGTACAGTAATAGAGATAAAACTCATCTAATAATAAAAAACTATCACAAAAAAGAACTATATGACTATGTAAAAGAAAAAATCAAAAATAAAATAATTATAAAAGAAAAAAATTTTTCATTTTATGATATAACAAAAGACCCCCGTCTTGATCCTTATTTTATTGAAAAAGAGATAATTAATCCACTTATAAATAAAATTGATAATTGGGAAAAAACCATTCAGTCGGCAAACTTATATTTAAAAGTTGATGACGTTAAAAAATATTTAATAAACGATGATTTAGCAACAATTGTAAATCATAGTCATAAACATATTAGAATGGATAATCTATTATACGAAGATATTAAAAAAGACACTGAAATTTCTATTGATAAATTTAAAAAATATCTAAATTTTGAGCCAAGATATTATGCAGTTCCATATGGATCTATTAAACAGGATTTATTAGTAAAACTAAACAAGATTCTAAGAAAACATGACTACAAAGGAGTCCTCTGGGTTAACAACAATGGAAACATCGTTAATAATAAATATAAATCACAAATGGTACATTTAGCAAGAATTCACAATCCAAAAAAATTTTCAGAGGTACTAAAAATTTTTATCATGGCTTTCTTAAACTCTGAAAGTAAAATATTAAACCTGACTCGAAAAGAGTCGAATTTTAAAAATAAAAAAGGAAAAGTGATACATAGCAGTAATCCAGATGAGGCTCTTGCTTTTGAAAATCTTGTATCCCAAGGCAAAGATTATACTTCTGACAAAAAATTTTATAAATACTTATTTACCGATAATCCCTACAAAGAAAATCAACCAGATTATTATGCAGTAAAACAACCAGGATCAAACTACATTGAGTCAATAGGTTACAATTTTTTCATGAATTTTAAAATATCAAATAAAAAAATTAAAGGTATATATTGGAGAAGCTGGAGAAAACTACCATATGCAAAATCACCAGGTCGACTTACATTTTTTGAAGCTGTTAATCATACACCAATAATTGCTCTTTACAAACCCTCTATTTTCTCTGATCATGTTGGTGCCAAAAAAGTTAGTTGGAAAAAAATACAGATAAAAGGACATATAATTGATACATGTAAATATAAAAATAAAAAAGTATTTAATGGAAAAAATATAACCATTGAAGAATACAATAAATATCCTGATATAATTGATAAGCTAATAGATAAAGCAAATAAAAAATATTATTTTTCAATATATAGATCAAAAAATTTTTACAAATGGAGATTTGATAAATATCTTCTTGCTAAAACAAAATATTTTGTAATAAAAGAAAATGAGAAACCAAAAGGATTTTTTGTTACATTGGACAATGATAAAACATTATTTATATCTGATTTTTTTTGTGAATCGAATAAATATTTTAATTTATTATTTCAAAAATGTATCAAATATTGTAACTCTAATAAATTAAAAACTTTGGGTATCGAAACAAGTTTAAAAGATATTAATAATTATATTGAAAAAAATTTTAAAACTACAAAATACAAATTTAGTAATAATTATGCATTTAACAAAAAATATTCAGATTATAAAGAGTTATTTGAAGAGTTAGATAAGAATTGGTCAAAATTAGTATTTCATGAAACTCAAGCATCAGGAGATGTTTTGTTAAGATAAAAAAAAGAAAAAAATTAGAAGATAATTATCATTTTACCGATAACTAATCCACTATATGGTTCTTCTATTATTTTTGGTTGTCCAAATCCTGTATCAACTTCTAATAATAACTTGACATCTACTAAACCTAAACCAAAACCTATTGGTGAATCTTCTGTTGTTATTATTTGATATTGACCTGGTTGGAAGTCTGTGATTACTCCTTCAACTGATGTATTAATTTTATTAAAAATACCTCCTTGCATTGAAAGATTATAATCTATTTGTGTTATTGCAACATCACCAGTGTTTGATAGGTTCAAATCAATAAATCCTTTATATATTAGTTTTTCAAATAGATAAGCAACTGATACATCGTTTATTACATTATATATATCTTTGATCTCATCATGAGAAAGAGATCTATCCCATATTCTTATTTCATCAAATTTTGCCTTTACACAATTATAACTATTTTGACCGGGGACATGAGGTGCTGTTGAAATAGCAAAGTTTTTAACATAATTATGATGAGTAGCATGTGGCTCATCAACTATTTTTACTGAGTTGACATATACCTCAAAAATTCCTTCACTCCATTGCCATACAACGTGATACCATTTATTTTCTGGTTGTTCAATAATTGGATAGACTGTAATTTCTCCAGTTTCGTTTCTATACTCTGCACAAATCTTTCCATCCGCCATATGAACAATTCCGCTGTTAAAACCTCTCATTCCAAAATAATAATGCCAACCTTCATTATATGATAGATTAATAGGATATATCCATCCCTCCATACAAATAGGGCTAGTCGGCGAATAACAATAATCATTTTCAATTAGTAAATAATCATCGACACCATCAAATTCTAATGCTTCACCTATAACTCCTTCTGTTGTACTAATTGGTCCGAAACCATCACCATGAAAAACAGCAGGGTTATCATTCTGTGAATCATCCTCTACTTGTAAAGTATTATAATTATCAAAAGACCAATGACCTAATAAATGATCTCTAATGCTATAATAATATGTACTAATCTCATCAATTGTAATTACTCGATCATATACTCTTATTTCATCAATTGAGCCATTAAAATAATTATCTAAACCGTACATACCAATACATGTTTCAGAACCTGTGACACTTGCTACGTCAAAATCACTATGTTCAACTAATTGTCCATCAAAGAAAACATAGTATTCTGTTAAAGTCCAAGAAAATGCAACATAATGCCAGTTATTCAAACTAGCGCCATAATGATATGTATAACTTTTATGATTTCCACCAAGGCTCATGTTATCCGCATAAGCCCAATGAGCTTGGAAAACCCCTGGGTGCCAAGTGCCAGTATTTTGTGCAAATAAAAGAGGTTGATTATTTCCATTTCTATACAAAGCTCCACCATGCAATTCACCATTTGACTCACCAGTTCGCTTGAACCATAAAGAAACAGTTCCAACATCTTCAGAGACAAGAAGATAAGAACAATTCAAATAATCATCAACACCATCAAAACGCATACATTTTCCAAATAAACCTTCATCTCTACTATCTGGGCCGAAATTCTCACCAACATAATTAAGATTATTTTGATTAACTGAATCATCATAAACAACTGAATCATCACAGTTTTCAAAAGACCAATACGCTACCAAACCATCATTTATTTCTTTTTTTTCAATTCTTTCTTTTGAGCTTACGCTAAAAGATAAAGCAATCATAGAAAACACTAGCATAGATATAATTAACAAATTTTTAAGTTTCATATTTATCCCGCTACCTTATTATAATTATTATTTCTGTAACTCAAACTATTTAAATTTATTCTTAAATATAATAATATTTTTATATACTTTTCACAAAAACCATTAATAAAATTAAAAAAAACCAAATTACAAAAATATTTATATCATAAATATTAATATATATTATATAATATAAAAATTAGTTGAAATGGGGTTAATCTATATAATGGAAAAAAACAAAGAACTTTTAAAATTAAAAAACCGCAGAATAATATATGATTACATAACAAAAAACCCTGGTTTGCATTTAAGAGAAATATTTAGAAAAATAGAACTATCTGAAGGAACAATAAAATATCATATAAATTATCTTGAAAAAAAAGAACTCATCATATCAAAAAAAGAATATGGTTACAAAAGATTTTATAAAAATATGGAACTTGGAAAAGAGGACAAAAAAATCTGGATATTATTTAGAAAAAAAACAACAAGAAACATAATCTTATATCTTTTAATATACATGGCCTCCTCAAGAATTAAATTAAGCAAAGAACTAGAGATAAACCCAAAAAAAATAGAATACTATCTAAAAAAATTAATTGAATATGAGATAATTGAAGAAACAATAGTAAAAAATAACATAATAAAACTTAAAAATAATAATCCTAAATATAAAAAATATAAAACAAAATCAAATGAAATTGTATATGTTTTAAAAGATAAACAAATGATTGAAGATTTTATTTTAAGATATAAAAAGAATTTTAAATACGATGATGTACCATTAAATTGTATTGCATGGATTGATTTTTTACGTAATTCAAAAATGCCTAATGTACTAAAAGATAATTATGAAAAAGATGATGATTTTGTTGAAATATTTCTAAATGTATTCCCAATACCTTTTTGTGCTTAATATTATAAATAAAAAAAAAAAGAAAAAAAATTAGATTTTTTTATTATTTAGCAAGTTATTCTTTGTAGAATTTGTTTTAAAAAATTTATTATTTTTGTTTGTAGTTTTTCCAAGAAAAACATATCTCTATTTTTAGTTTTTGAAATGTTTTCATTGCTATCTGCTAATCTTCTAAAGATTTCGCTTAATACTAAGAATACCATTGCAAAAACAAAACCTACCATTCCAAGTGAAAAACCAAAATTTACTAGTGCATCACCTAGTTCTACAAAACCGAATGCTACTAATATGATACCGATCCATTCAATTATAAGACCTGCAAATTCTACTGCTAATCCTACATATGATAAGAAAAAGCAGAAATCTGATAGCTGTTGCCAAATATCTTGGGTTATTGTTTGTCCATTTGGAAAGATAATATTTCCTTCACCAGTAAATATCAATGTGTTTTCTTTTAATTCGATGGTTTCAAGTTTTGTTATTTTTAATTTTCCATTTACTTGTTCTACTCTATAATCGCCAATATCTGGATTATTATTTATTTGACCAAATAAGTTATTTATGCTTGTTATAATACTATTAAAACCACTAGAATAGGTCTGGTCAATGTTATATAATAAAGGTTCTAGTTGATCTATACCTATGATATCTAAATATTGATTTACAAGGTTTTGTATTTGATCATCTGTTTCAGCGTGCATTAGTTCTTTAAATATGTTTTCTATTTCTTGCTTACTATGTAAATCTATAAGCTGTGCGATATTGTCATCGTTTTTTAGATTTTGTCCCATTTCTTCCATTTTGTTTTTTATTTCTTTTGCGTTTTGCATTTCATATGCTTTGACTTGAACTGGAGCTAACCATCCCACTGAAAGCACTAAAAATGCAGATATTGTTGCTAGCAATATTGTTGTTTTTCTCATTTATATCACCCATTTTTTATTTTTTATATTTAATATGAAACCTATAATATATATTTATGTTTTATGTAACAATATTCTAATAAAAAAAGATGATAAAAAAAATTTAGTTTATTAAATTAAATTTTTCTATGATATGGTTTATAATGTGTAACAATTTTGGATGGTTCTCAAAAAAATTTCTTAATGCATTAATTGATTGTTTGCCTTTTGTTTTAAAATAAGATATCTCATTCCAGTCGCTTGCTGATCCGTTTTCATCTATAGCTCTTACATAAAAAGTCGAGGAAGGATCACCCGGTTCGATAAATTCTTGTGTAATACCTTGTGGAAAGAGTGAATTATCGTTGTCATCTGTTTTTATATATCCAATATATTTCATTTTTTCTTCGTAGGTTTTTCCATCGAATAAAATGCTTTCCGGACATATAAAATAATAAACATTATCATTATCAGGGTCTGTTGCTTTAACTGTTAATTTATTACCATTTTGTTTATATTTACAATCATTAGAGTTTATTGTTGGTCTTTGATTATCACCTGTAACTATAACTGTTAATTCTGCCCAGTCGCTTTCTGCTTTTACTGTTGCAGCTTTTACTTTTACTGTGAATTCCCCTGGTTCATTATCTATAAAATCAGTTTGATAAGCGCTCTCACCAGAATCAAAATAACTATAACGTTTTGTCTGCCATTCATCATCATCTACAACATTATTATTATTCCAATCCCAACCATATTTAATTGGACAATTTAATGAATGAGTTGAAGTGGCTTGATATTTTAAGATAGAATATTGTGGCACGGTTATTTCATTTGAAAATTTATCTTGATTATTCATCTTATGAAATGCAACTATAGTTGGAACTTCTGGTTTTACTAAATCGACGTTCATCTTTTTTTCTACAATATCGCTCCATCCTGCAACAATGTCATCCTGATTATCAAACTCTGTATTAGTCGCCCCTGCTTGAAATTCATATGTTTCACCATCTGTTAAACCACCAAGAATTTGTTGAAAATTATTATTAGATGGGTTATCTGAATAACAAGAGCCGGCACTATTTTTTCCAACCCAATTATCTGTTAAATATTCCCATGTATATGTTCCTTTTTGCCTATATCTAAATTTAACATAACAACATGAAAAATAATTATTATCACCATCCCCGTCATTTTCTAAACCTCCTTTTAAGATAAGAGAATTAGCATCCTTATAAGAACAATACGCATTAACAGTTGGAGGTTTTCTAAAAAAAGCACGGTATTTATGATCCCTATCCATTGTAATATCTATTCGAATATTTTTTTCGTAACTTTCTAAGTAATAACTTTCTCCAGGTAGATTATGAGCCCAAGCACCCCAATGATGAAAAACCCATCCTTCATTTGGATTAGCATTTAATATCATTTCGACTTCTGTACCCGCTGGATATGTGTAAACTCCAGGTTCAGGACTTACTGTACCACCTGATCCTATAGGATGAAAGCGACAATCATTAATTATTGTTAAATTAAAAAATTCTTCATTCATACTGCTTTGACCTTTATCTCCGTTATCAGCGGATATGGCTGGTGAAAAACCAAATATTGTGGTAATTAAAAGAAATATTATTGATATAGATAACAATTTTTTATTTTTCATTTAGTAGATCAACTCAAATATTTTTATATTAAATTACAAATAATAATATTTATATTTTGTAGCACAAAATTCTCTCATTCAAAAAAATTTCATAAGAAGTTTTATTTACCAATATTTTATTTTTAACAAAATGTTTAATATTTACAATTTGGAAAACATATTATCTTATATTTTTATCATTGCGGGAATAGTAATAATCATTTTAACCTTGAATGGAATAATATGCGGAGTCACTATTGGAAATAAAGGTATAGCAATGAGATTAATAAAAAAAGAAGAAAATGAAAAATTTTAATGGCCTAATGTAATAATTTTAAGATTTCTTGTATTCTTGGAAATAATGATATAAATTTTTCTAGAAATAAAAACAGTTTATGTTTTGATTTAGGCACTGTCACTTCTATAGGTTCAGACCATTCTCCTTCATATCCATATATGTCTTTTGCTTTTGCTCTGATTTCATATGTGCTACTTGAACTAAACTTTATTTTTTTACTACCATTTTCACCAGATTCGTATGGACCTACCCAATTTGTTTCTTGTCCATTATCAATCTTGAATTTATATTCTATTTGATCATTATCTGGATCTGTAGCTAGTGCATGGAATGTGTATTCAATATTATCTTCAGTTTCATAGCTAATCGTTGGGATAGTTGGTTTGTTGTTATCTCCAATTGTTACAATAAGTGCTTGTGAAAAATCACTTTCCATACCATATGGGTCTCTGGCTTTTACTCGAACTTCAAAAGTTTCACTGCTATCAAATTGATATTCTACTTCAAATGTTTCCCCAGATATCCAAATAACTGTTTTATCAATTTCTCCATCAGAATCAAAATCCCATAAATATTCAAGATATGGGTCAGTTGGATCAGTTGAGTTTGTTGTAAATGTTAAAATTTGACCGATGACGCCTTCGCTAGGACCTTCAGGTTTTGTTGGAATCTCTGGTGCAAAATTTTCATCGAAACAATAAATCCTACATGTAGCTTTTTTGTTATGTGTTCCAACATATACTTTTCCGTTACCAATTGATGGATTTCCTATATCATTCCAGTCAGATAACTGTGTATTCCATAGTTCTTCTCCATTTTCAACATTTACACAGAAGAAATAACCATCTTCACATCCAAAATATGCTTTTTGATCAGCCACTGCTATACTTGAAGTTATTGGTCTTCTCCACTCAGAGTAGAAATCCCAAATATTTTCACCGGTATATTTATTATAACAAGTTAATGTAGAATATCTGCCTTCAATAATTAATTTATTTTCATATATTGCAGGAGAAGGACCTCCATATTCATTATAGTTTAGCCAATCACTATCACACCATAACTCTTCACCTGTGTTTGAGTCAATACAAAAAAGTCCATTGTCATATGCAAAATAAACCATACCATCTGATATTGTTGGAGTGAATTGTGTTACACCTACACCAGCGGCATTATTAACCCATAAAGTTTCACCTGTATATTCATCAAAACAATACAAATCTAATTTAGAGTCAATACTTGAAAAAAATACTTTTCCATTATCAACTGCAGGTGCTAAACTAAAATATGAGTATCCTTCAATAGTATCATCGTTACACCATAACGGAGAAGCTTCAATGTTATTTGCATCAAGACAATATAGGGCTAAATAATCTGAGTTGGGTTTTTCTGCAACTACAAATAACCTACCATTACTAAACGTAGGTGAAGAAGTTATACCTAAAAAATCATCCATCTGGAAATGAGCATTTCTTTCACCAGTTTCTGCGTTATAACTATAAATACCATGTATTCCATCAGTTACTTGAGACACGCCAACGAATAGATTTCCATTGTAATATACTAATTCTGTTGGGTCATCAGGCACATTAGATACCCATTGTTGATCTCCATTCTGATCTAAACATATTATTTTATCATGTTCGTAATAATCATCAAAAGCATCCTTTATAAAAAATATCTTTCCTTCTGCAAGAATTGGTGTTTTTAAAATTTTGCCTTTAGTGTATTCTTTTTGCCATAAACGATGGTAATTTGATGGAGCAGTAGAATCTGTAAAACCAGTATGAGCTGAATCTTTCTGTAGCATTGTCCATTCATCAAAATTGGAATTAGCTAATATATTTGCTTTGGAGTTTTCAGTTATTATTATAGAGTTCATTAAAAATGAAATAATCATCACAAAAACTATTGTAAAATTTAATATTTTGTTTTTCATATTTACATCACCCATTATTATTTATTTTTTTATATATAATATAACTAATAATATATAAAGCTTTCAATTTAAAACATATAAAGCTATTAAAAATAACTAAAAAAAAATTAAAAAAATATGTGTGGTATCCATAATGAATTTTGGATACCAGGGGTGATTCACATATGTGCATATTCATATTTTTAAATATAATATATAAACTTTGTAGAACAACTGTTACTAATTAAAGAAGAGCTTAATTATTCATAGATAATTTAAAAACAAAAAAAACTTGTTTTAAACATGATATGGGTGAGGAAAAACATCAAAAAAATTCTCAATTGCCTTATCAATTGCTTTTTTATTACCATTCATTCTTTTAGGTATTTTCCTGGAACCATCTAAAAGATCATCCCAATTTTCAACAATATTACCAATTGATTTATCTTTAAAAATTGTATCTTTATAAATAATAAATGTATTAAAAACATCTTCAAGCGTAGAAGAAGTTAATCTATAAAATATTTCTCTACCTTTTGGAGAAACCTTAATTTCTACATCACCATATCCATTTATTATACCTTTTTCAACAGGTGCTTTTTCTATTAAACCATTTTTAATAAGTTGATTTATTGCTTTATCAATAGTGCTAAAATTTAGATTTAATTCTTCAATTAATTCTTTTCTAGAAACAACAATCCAACCAGTAATATAAATCAAAATATATCTGTTAGTTTTTATTCTTAATATATTAAGATATTTTTTATATTTAACAGATGTATTTTCTAAAATATAATATCTAAGATATCTTTTAGATTTACTTACAGTAATCAATTTGTTTTTTTGCAATCGATTTAGATGATATTTCAATGTGGTTTTCGGGATTTTCATTTTTCTTGATATTTCACTGAAATGTAAACCTGGATTTTTTTTAATATATTGATAAATATCTCTTTGATTTTTTAGTAATAATATATTGTTTATTGAGCTTTCTTGTTTATTAAAGGGCATATATAATTATTTATATTTAAATAACTATATAAATATTACTAATTACTTCATGTTTATAGAAAAAAAATTAATTTAAAAGTTTTTTCAATAAAGGAAAATTATCAAAAATCCTAGTTAATAAATCAGGATGAGTTTTATCAATGCCTGTATCAACTATAGCGACAACAACATCAGATGAACCAGTTACAATATCCCAAGCCTCAGTAGCATCTATATCACAATCATTTTCTTGATTAAGAGACCATTGATTACTAAATCTTGGGTCGTTAGGACTTGTAAAATATTTATAATAAATATTGGGTTCAGCTAGTTCAACATCAGGGTTATCTTGATACTGTTTTGCTACAACAACTGGATCAAATCTTTCAGAAAAATTTAATAAATGGATATTTGAAAATAAAGGATTTGTTGTCTTTTTAAATAACTCAGTAGAAGATGTAACCTTATATTTTTCATTTAGGGCATCAATTGATTCTAAACCAGTGCGAGGAGTTGAGGGATCATCATTTAAAAAACTTATTTTTTCCTTAAATTTAATTATTATTTCCCCAGGTTTATAGCCTAGTTTATTATATTCACATTTGTTTTCAAAAACTTCATCAGAATCAAAATTTTCTTCATATTCTATGTTTTCATTTGATTTAATACTTGCATTTACTAAGGAGATATTTGTTAAAAATATCATACTTATAAAAATAAATGATACAATTTTTTTTTCATTAATTTCACCAATTAACATTTAAGTTTTTTTTATAAAAAGGCAGAAATATAATTATATTTAAGGTTTATATTACAACAATACTAAAATAAAAAGATAATATAAAAAAATAAGAGGTTTAAGTTTTTATACTACATTGATAAAATGAAAATAGCCAATAACCTTCTCCTGGTTCAAATGAATCGATGAATTCATAGGATTGAATTATCCTATCCCAGCCAAAAACAGTAGATTCAATTATTGGGGCAGCTGTTGGGTTTGCATTTGTTGTTGCTTCAGACCAGCTGTATTCATTTCCATTATATGTTACTATTATATCATCTAGATCGATGGTTTGATCTGTTGGAGCACCTATCAGATTCCAATTCTGTTCTAAATTTGTTATTTGATTGGTTGGAGAAGAAGTTATATCATGAGCCCATAACTCAACAGGTTCATATGAAAAAACCCAGTATCCTTCACCTGGTTTAAATGTATCAGCAAATTCATAGCTCTGACTAATTTTATTCCATGAATAAATGCTGTCTTCTAAAAGAGGACTACCCGTGGGATTATTATTTGTAGTAGCATCAAGCCAGCTATATTCAAAACCATCATATGAAACCGTTATATCTGTAAATGCTACATTTTGATTGAAAGGTATGCTTACAAAGTTCCAATTAGTTTCAAGATTTGTTATAGATTTATCTGGAATTATCGGTGTTTTTATCAACTGGGCAGGATCACCAAATAAAAGACAGCATTGAATTATTTCTCTAAAAGTCCCATCATAATAATCCCAGTTTATCATTTGTGCCATTTCATCTTTTGAATAGGCTTGGGCTTTTCCTAGTTGCCAGTTTTCTATACCACCGCATTTACTTAAATTAAACATGTAATCCCAGAATAATTTCTGCTGCCATGCACTACTACTATTTGTGCAATATAGATTTCCCCAGCCATATCCTGTGTTGTAAACGGTTGCAAAGGCTAGCTCAGTATCTGAATGAAAGAGCATTGAGTGTAATACTCCATCATCTGAAGCATCCATGTCTCCGCAGTGGCAGCCATAGTCATGTAAGAAAAATGGTTTTGTATTATGGTAATCTGATTCCCATTCATCATAATATACATCTAAAGATGAACTAGCGCTTGCATGAGCGATTCCGCTAATTAGAGTGCATAAATCATTGTTAATATCATTTTTAAGACCTGCTACTGCAGCATATTCAGAGCCACCTTGCCAACCTGGATTTGGTGGCTCAGCAGTCCATTTAACAGATGTGTTAAATGCCATTTCTGGATGAAGCATATTCCATGTATCCCAGCCATAAACAAAACCCATGAAATCAGGGAAAGGGCCATCATGATCTGGATCTGGGCCATAATAATGATCTGTGCCATAATATGTGAAATCAATAAAGTCATCTCCCTGGCAACTCCAACCGGTATTCCCACCATAAAACGCTGCGTTATCCAAATAATCTGTTTCCCAGGAATCAGCATAATAAAAACTCTTCGTCATCCAGTTTGATATATCAACTCCCTCATCACAAGGAAGGCTACCTATCCATAGTTCTGAGTAGAGATCAAAACCTGTATCCCCTTCTTCACCCCAATAGTTATCCATATCATCGTTAAATGTTAAATCCAGATTACTCCAGTACAAATCTGATTCAACATTATATTCACCATAGCTATCCATTTCTCTTCTTGGAATACTATTTACTCCTTCGTCATCACCTGCGATTAAAACATATTTCAAACCCCAATCCTGATAAGCATCTTTACAAAACTCTCTAACCTTTGCTGGGTTATCATTATACACAGGGTTTAGATTCTCATAATCTGGATGACTAATGATATCTTCATAAGATACAATTGTTGTCTCTAAGCCTTCTGCTTGTTTTCTGCTTATAAAATCTGACCAGTTATATACTGCAGAAAAATCAACTAATGCATCTCTAGTGATAATAACATAATCATAACCAAGTCCACCATTATCAGATGGATCACAAATTCCGCCATCATAAAAATTATTATCAATTTTTCCAATTGGATATGTATCCATAGTCTCAGGATTTGAAACTAATGATTTAACCCATTCTAAATCTTCAAGCTCACTTCTAAACATATTATTTACATTTCTAGATTCCTGAAGCTGAATTTCTACTGTTATTTCTGGATAATAAGATATCATACCAATAGAAGGCCTATACTCTATAGGATTTAGATTAAATGTTAAAATAGAAAAACCTCTGCAAGAATGAACTCCTAAATCTTCATAATTACCGCTCTGAATAACCTCTCTTTGGCTATATACTTCCTTGTTAAAAGCGAGATTATCTGAATTTTTTTCACCAAATGGTACTGAACTTTGATAAGGCATAATAGGATATCTTACTAGATCAATACCATTAGATCTAAAATCCATCTTAATTGGTTCACCATAAATATTAATCTCTTCAACTTCTGTTTGATAAGGAAGTAAAACCTTTACTGGTTTTGATTGTTGTATTGGTTCCCCAACTTTATAACCAAAATTTACTACATCTGGAATATTAATATCAGTGAATTCTACTCCTTTTATTGATTTAATTTTTAACTCAGGTTGCTCAAATTTATAAGTAAATCTAAGAGTTTTAATTGGTTCTATTTTCTCTGATGATATAATTATAACTAAAAACGAAGAAAATAACAATATCAAGGTTAAAAAAATGCTTAAAATTTTAACTAATTCATATCTCTTATTTTTCACAAATATGCCTCCACATTTTTCCTAAATAAGATAAAGTTAACACTTGTTAAACATTGAATACTTATAAAACTTATAACGAGATTATCAAATTTTAAAAAAATTCTATGCAATGAAAGGTATTGGAAATAACTCATTAAACAATATATCTTCCAAGTTTTCAATTGTAGTATCAATCTGCCCTAAAACAATTTTTTCTTTATCAGCTGGATAATACTCTTCTTTAACAAAGAAATTGAAAAAAACTAAAGAGTCATTAATTATTTTATCATCAAATAATTTATTTTTATAAATAACAAAAACATCATACAATAAATAAGGATTCTTTAATTTGATAAATATTTCTCTTTTATTTTTCTTAATTTTATAAAAAACATTTTGAGAATAATTAATTTTAACCAAATTATTTTTACTATTAACAGACTCAATTACATCCAATTTCTCAAGTTTTTTCAAATAATGATGTATTGTTGAAGGATTTTTATTCAAACAAATACTTAATTGTTTTTTTGAACACACACCTAAAACAAAAATTAAGATTAAAATTCTCCTAGAAGTCTTTTTTCTTAAAATATTCAGAATATCTGCATGTTTCTCTTCTATTTCATTTTTCAAAAAATAACGAGCATAACCATCTATATGTTCAATTTGTATCAAATCTCTTTTACTAAAAAAATTTATATGATATCTTATAGTTCCTTCAGAAAAATTAGTTGTTCTAACAAGTTTACTAAGATGAATTCCTGGGTATTCTCGAATATAATCATATATTAACCTTCTACTTCTAAGAGAAGATATTTCTTTTTTCAGAAATTACAGCCCCTTTTTCAAATTAATTAACTATATATAATATTTTAAGTTTTGTAAGATTAGTAATGATAAAAGTTATAGAATCTGAAGTAGAAAAAAACCATTGCTAATCATAGTTATGAAGGTAACCATAATTATTACTTCAGATTCTTAAAGCCAAGATGTTTTTCAAGGATTTAATGATTATAGCGAGATTATCAACTTTAAAAATTTAAGATATTAAAGAAAAAAGAAGAATAAAAAGAGAGAGATTGTTTTTATACTGGGTTGTTTTGGTTGTTATTTGCTGCTACTGATATAAATGCAAAATTATAACTGGAATCATAATTGTTTTCATCCAAGTCATGTACCTCAAAATCAGGCTCAAATGTACCCTCACTAGTGTAGGTATAAGAAATAACCGCTGAGGATCCCATATAGCCTGACTCTGATCCGCCATCGCCGCCGTAGAACAAGTAATAATTGTTCCCACTCCCCCCAGTAGTTTCAACAGTGAACTCAATTGTTTCACCCTCTTCAACCGTAGCAGAAGCAGGAGATTCTGATACAATTACAACTGGATCAATAGGATCAGCTTCTTCTTCACCTTCATCAGGGGGTAAAGGTTCTTCTTCATCTGGGGGTAATAAGGGTTCATCGCTTTGATCTATTGTCGTGGATTCTGTATAATCATCTAATTCTACCTCATAAGAAGATGGATTTATATGAGGATCATAACTAAGGATAAAATAAAGGTTTATATGACCTGTAGGGTATTCAGAATTTAGTTCAACTGATCCAACCTCTTTATATAAACCATCAAATAAAAAAAATTTAAAAGCAGTTACTTTATATTCATGTTCAAGAGGGAGAAATCTAAAAGTTTGTGTGCCCTTAAATCCTGTTATTCCTACTCTTTTTATTGTTTTATCTTCGCTCTCCAGTATCAGAAGGGCCCCTGTTAATGGATAACTCTTAGGCCATGGACGCATTTCATATGTAACTTCACAATCAATTTTACCAAAAAACAAGCCTTCATTTAAGTTTTCATATTCTTCTTCAATTAAATATTTAGACTCAGCAATTGTCATATCATCTGTAACACCAATATCATTCATTTCCTGATAAGCTTCTTCCACTTGAGATAAAACGTCAGAATCCAATGCCTCTTGATACATAATATTTTTAGACTCCTCAATAGTCATCGTGTTAATATCTATATTATAAAGAGAATTAAAAATAGCTTCAGCATAATTATCTAAATCTACTTTACTGGCATCTACAACATCTGTTAAAGGATCTTTTAATCTAATCCACAAACTACATCTATCATTATTTTCAGTAAGAGTTGCTTCACCGTATCCAGCTAGCCATCCAATTTTTGATGCTCTTATTATATATGTATGCCCCAAAGGTAGCATTTTAAAGGTATAATCACCAGATGCATCTGTCCTTCCATGTCTAATAACTAAACCGTCTATGCTTACTAATCTAACTTTTGTAAAAGGTAACGACTGTGCACATCCATAACCACTTTGTTCGTAGTAGGTCCAAACATCAATTTCTCCATAATTAACTGATTTCTCTAGTTCAGTAGATTCATAAGTTATTAGTCCACTTGCCGATATCCCACTTAATACAACCATAAAAAATACAGCTGTTAAAATTATTTTGGTCTTATTTTTTCTCAAAACATATCACCTTGTTATAATTATTATTATTATTTTGTATTTAAAATAAATGACGCCATAATAACAAATATTATCTCTTTAATTATTTATAAAAACAATAAATATCTAAAATAACAAAAAAATAAATTTGTAACTATAGTAACATATTAATATTTGTATATCAATTATAATATTAAATAACATAAATGAAAAAAATTTATTTAAAAAATATTAAATTTCTTTAATAATTTTTCTAAGAATTGAAATCTGTATATAGGGAGTGTAATATCCTTTTTTGACTTTGTTGTATCAAAAATAGATTTCATTGTTACTGTGATATCTTTAGAATCCCCATCCCAGATAGATATAATAGTCCCTGATAAAATATATTCAGGATAATCTCCTTTCAATTTACCTTTTTCTGCATGTATTCTAAAAAATATATGATTACGAACATTTAATTCACAATAACCTAGAAAATTTGTCCGACCTGTAGCAATTTTCCATAACGGGAGATAAAAACCATCAAGGCCTGGGAAAGCAGGGCCTAAAGGAAACACACGCCAAAGTTCAACTTTTGCGCCTGCAACTATTCCACCAAGAGATTTTTTTGTGGTTATCTTTAATGTTTTCACTAATGGCTGGATTTGATCATTGTTTTCATCCTTTTGTTTGGAATCAATATAATGATTATTAATCAATGTCTTTGTTTGTTCTGTTTTTAAATGTAATGTTTCTAAATCTAGAACAAAATCATATCCTTCAACATCACATTTTGAGATTGATGATTCTATCGCTTCTTTTATTAAACCATATATTGTATTACTTTTGATATTTTCATTCTTTGTAATTTTTTCAATTTCTTCTCCTATTTTTGTGTAAAAACCGTTTAATTGTTCTTCAGTGAAATATTTAAGATTTTCATTTTCTTCTTGCAAGTTTATTGTTTTATTTGATGTATTGTTTGTAATTTTTAAGCCTGTTACATTTGAAATCATTAGAATTGTAATTAATACAGCTCCTGCTACCATTATTGCTCTCTTCATATTAATCAAAAAATTTTATTTTACTTATTATATATAAATTTTATAGAATAATCATTACTAGTTAATATAATAAAAAAGAAAAGAGAGATTTTTATTAATGATTTAATAATTGTTGAAGTATTTGACTAATTATTGGAAAGTTATCTAATATTTTTTCCATTAAATTTAATTGTTTTCCATTCTTTGAAAATTTAGTTTTAACATTAATTCCTAGAGTATCTGACCATTCGCCCTCGTCACCATGGATATCTTTTGCTTTTACTCGTATTTTATAAGTTCCTTTATCCCATGAGCAATTAAAACCTACTATATCTCCTGAGTTTACTGGTCCAACCCATTCAGATTCTGTTCCATCGCCATAGTCCATCTTGTAATAAATATCATCATTTTCTGCATCTGTGGTTTTAACAAAAAATGTTTGTTCTGTATTTTTCTTGAATTCTACAGGGCCATATGGTCTTCTCGGAGTATGTGGTTTAGAATTGTCATCAATGTTATAGCCATATGTTACAAATTTAATATTTTCTCCTGGTTCATAAGTATACCATGTTTCTCCATCATCTCTAGAAAAATTTAACTCCCCTTTATCATATAAATCAGTCTTTCCAAAAATAATATTCAAACCACTTCTAAATCCTTCTTTTTCTCTTATTGAAGATTCTATAACAATATAGTAGGTCTCACCTGGTGTTACTTGTATATCTGGGAAATCAAAAGTAAAATAACCATTAGGTAAATAAGCATATGTTAATGGATCAGGATAGTATGTGGTTTTTGTTAAATCAGTTCCATTTAAATCCTTTCTAATTGATACATTGATTGCTTGACCTTCTTCATCTAGTGATATCCCCATGTATAATTTTACTTGGGTGATAATATCTTTCTCAGGAATAAATGACTGAGCAGCCATTTTATTATACCACTCTTTGATATTATTGTGGAGAACATAGTTGTATCCAATACCCATTCTGTATAATACAATATTATTTTGATTTGTAAACTGATCGATACAACCATTATTAAGATCTGAAAACATAATATTTAGATCACCATCATATCCATCATATACAGGTTTCCATGGATACCAATTTGTAACCAAATTGTTACATTCTTCTAGACTTGTAACTCCATTATTATTTCCAAAATCTGGATTTATGTCAGTGACGTCCAAAAACCCATTTATCAAGTCTGGATAGCCTGATGTACCATAACAATCTGGAGGTAATGTAGTAGTGATTACTCTTCCTTCTTTTTCGAGATAAGGGATTGCACTACCACTATAACAAGCATTAACAATAATACCCATTGATTGAGATTTAATTTTATTTATTTCGAAATTTAAACGCTGATATGTTATAAATTTATCATAAGGATATAGCCAATATTTACCTTCACTTCCATGATCATTTAGAAAAATCAAAACTGTATCTGCAGGTTCTGCATTTTCACTAAGCCACTTTATTCCATTTAATAAATTTGTTTTTGTAGCTTCTTCATAAAAATATGTTTTAATATGGTCTTCTTGCCAACCATTTGAAATTAATAATTCCTTAAAATTTTTTAATTCACACACAAAAACATTATTTATATTTGGATAATTCGTAGATTCATCTGGTGGTGCAACTAGTAAAGCCCAACATTCAGTTGTTCTTTGATCATTATCTAAATATATATCAGACAATGATCGAACCTGTGAATGATACTTTATACTTTTACTATGTATAGACATTGATAGGATTCCGGAACTAAAAAATAAAAATATTAATCCAATAATTATTATTTTTTTCATTTTATTTCACCAAATAATATATAAGAGCGATTATAATACAATTTATTTAAGTTTTGCAGCACAAATTTTTCCTATATTAACAATAAAAAATATTTATTTACAAAATACAAAAGAAAAACTTAGAAAAGAAATAAAAGAGTGCATATTATATTGAATTTTGTCTATTATGAATTTTATAGATAAAAAAAATATAGAAATAGACCGTGAAATATCAGATTTAGATAAATTTACAATTGATTTTATAAATATTCTAAAAAAACATACTAACTATGTTATTATAAGTGGATATGTAGC